>Ga0315275_10006520_pt1 | contig 11178 bp, 9 predicted proteins | sample YL17G03_0_MG_FD_205557 | JGI IMG/M metagenome (GOLD analysis project Ga0315275, IMG submission 205557) | Sediment microbial communities from Yellowstone Lake, YNP, Wyoming, USA - YL17G03_0 | ecosystem: Environmental > Aquatic > Freshwater > Lake > Sediment | place: USA: Wyoming | collected...
GCGGGATTTGAGCTTGTTATGGATGGCGGTCATAATTATTATTTTACCTCTAATAGCGTGGTTACTTAGAAAAGGGGTTCCAGTAGTTTCCTTATTCTATGGATTGATAATATTTCTGCTGATGATGGGATACAGTTTACAATGACTAAAATAACTTTAAGCATTAAAAATAAACTTGGAATTCATGCCAGGCCTGCGGCATTACTGGCAAAAATGGCAGGCAGGTACAAATCAAAAATAATGCTGGTTAAAGACAGCCAGGAAATTGACTGCAAAAGTATCCTGGGTATCATGATGCTGGCAGTTGAGTACGAAGCTGTTGTTGAAATAACTGCGCATGGAGAAGATGAGCAGGAAGCCGTAAAAAATATAGAGGATTTAATAAACGGCAGGTTTAGCGAAGACTAGTGCTCTGTAACATAAATTTCTGATAATTTTTGAGGCTACAGTATGAGGTGAATTCAAGGCATGAGGAGGGCGCCCCGATTTATCGGGGTAACCAACGAAATAACGAAGAAGTCACCCAGAAAGTAGCCTCCCTAAGGGCAAAGGGCTTTTGGCCTGTGCCGTTGCAACTCTCGGCTTACATACACCCGGTATGCTCGCCTCACGTTGCTTTGGCGCGGCTTAAAATCCCTTGGCAAAAATATCAGCAATTTATGTTACAGAGCACTGGAGGCTAATAAAATGTTAAAAGGTGTAGCAGCATCTCCGGGAATTGCCATAGGCAAGGTGTTTTTATTTGAAGAAGATGAGTTTATTATAAAGAAGAAAGACCTTTCTGAGGAGGGAATAAAGAAGGACATTGTGCGTTTCAGGGCAGCCATTATTAAGGTAAAAGAGGAAATGCATGGAATAAGCAAGAGTGTTTCTGAAAAGCTTGGCAAGAAACACAGCAGGCTTTTTGATGCATACGCAATGATGATGGAAGACCCGCTGTTAAAAGATGATATTATTAGAATGGTTACGAAGGAACGGGTTAATGTTGAATATGCCGTTCAATTTGTTATTAATAAAATATCACAGTCATTCCTGACTATAAATGACGAGTATCTAAGAGAGCGCGGCAGGGATATAATAGATGTCGGAAAGAAAATCTTAAGAAGCCTTGTAGGGATGGAAAGGGACAGCTTAAAGAATATTACATCCGAAGTAATAGTGGTAGCACATAATCTTTCTCCTTCTGATACCATATCAATGAGAAAGAACAGGGTAACGGGCTTTGCAGTTGACGTGGGGGGCAAGACGTCTCATACTGCCATACTTGCCAATTCGCTTGGTATTCCGGCTGTAGTCGGATTAAAAAATATAACGCAGAACGTAAAACCAGACGATATGTTGATAATTGACGGCATTCAGGGGCTGGTGATAATAAATCCGGATGAGATAACAATAAAGAATTATGAGAGAGAGAAAAAGAAGTTTCTGGATGCGGGAAGCGAACTAAGTAAAATAAGGGATTTGGCCGCTGTAACTGTTGACGGCCATGCAATAGAGTTGTCTGCAAATATTGAAATACCTGATGAGTTGACTATGGTTTATAACAGCGGTTCAGCAGGCATAGGGTTGTACAGGACGGAATTCCTTTATTTAAACAGGAGCGATTATCCTTCTGAAGAGGAGCAATACCTGCAGTACGCCGAAGTGGCAAAAAATGTCATGCCATATTCGGTCATTATCAGGACGCTTGATATAGGAGCTGACAAGCTGAATCCCTCAATTGAACATCAGATGGAAAGAAATCCATTTATGGGTTTAAGAGCTGTAAGGTATTGCCTGAAGCATCAGGATATTTTTAAAACACAGTTAAGGGCGGTTTTAAGGGCGTCCATGGACGGCAAGCTGAAAATATTATTTCCCATGATATCAGGTGTTGACGAGTTAAGGCAGGTAAAACAGATTTTTGCAACAACACAGAATGAAATGAGGAATGAAGGGATACCGTTTAATGAAAATATTAAAATCGGTATAATGATAGAAGTGCCGTCTGCTGCAATAATTGGTGATTTGTTGGCAAAAGAGGTTGATTTTTTCAGTATAGGCACAAACGATCTGATACAGTATTTAATTGCGGTTGACAGGGTAAACGAAAATGTTGCAGACCTGTATAACCCGGTTCACATTTCAGTGCTGAGGATGATTAAAAAGATAATTGAAGATGGACACAAGGAGGGCAAATGGGTGGGGATGTGCGGTGAAATGGCATCGGACCCGTCTTTTACAAAAATACTTATCGGGCTGGGTATTGATGAACTAAGCATGAGCGTTGTTTCTATTCCGAAAGTAAAAAGTATTATACGTTCCATAAGCTATTCAGCAGCAAAGGAACTTGCGGATGAAATAATGTTAACTGATGAACAGGAAGAAATAAAAAATATTATAAGAAGAGATGAATTGATGAAAGATAATTTATAAAACAGCCAGCCTGGGTTTGTATTAAAAAACTACTTGCTTTTTATCAAACATTGTAGTATAATAATAGGTTTATATGGGTTGATATATGGAAGAATGTGTTTTTTGTAAAATTATTGATAGAAAAATACCTGCAGATATTGTTTACGAAGACGAATATATTCTGGCATTCAGGGATATAAATCCAAAAGCTCCGGTACATATTCTGATAATTCCCAAGAAACATATTGCTACCCTGATGAATATAAAAGAATCAGATAGGCAGCTTATAGGGAACATTTACCTTGCAGCCCAGAAAATAGCCGCTGAAGAAGGTATAGACAAAAAGGGTTTCCGGCTCGTGCAAAATTGTAACGAAGATGCAGGCCAGGAAGTTTTTCATATCCATTTTCACCTGCTGGGAGGCCGGAAAATGGCCTGGCCACCAGGCTAAAATTTCGAAAGGAAAGGAGTTTGATAAAAAAATGCCAGGAATAATAGTGAAAGATAGAGAGTCTATTGACGATGCTCTTCGCAGGTTTAAGAGGGAATGCGAAAAAGAAGGAATAATGGCTGAATTGAAGAAGAGAAGCCATTACGAAAGCCCTACTGTCAGAAGAAAGAAGAAACAGGAAGAAGCAGTAAGGAAAAAAAGAAGAAGAGAATTTAAAGCCAGGATGAAGGAAGAATATAAAAGGAGGAAAAGATAAATTTTGACAATAGAACAACTATACAGGTTTGCGATAGAATATGGCATCAGCCAGGACCCACGGGGTGAAGAACAGGTTATGGCGGAATTAAAAAGGAACAGGGAGGAGTACAGGGGGCTCAGCGCACAGAAGAAAAAAGAGTACGATGCTGAGAAACTTACCAATCCTTATTCTGATTCACGCATACTTTACAGCGGTAACCATGGAAAAAAGAATATCAGGAGCATTATGGTAGGTGTGGACATGGAAACACCCGAACTTCTGCTTGCTGACAGATTAAGGGAAAAAGGGAAAGAGATTGATCTTGTTGTTGCTCATCATCCGGAAGGGCAGTCCTATGTTAACTTCCATGAAGTGATGAACATGCAATCCGAAATTCTGAGTAAATATGGAGTGCCGATAAATGTGGCGGAAGGGCTCATGGAAAAAAGGATGCAGGTGGTTAAAAGAAGGGTCATGCCAAATAATCATTTCAGGCCGACAGATGCAGCCAGGCTGCTTGATATACCTTTTATGAACATACATACTCCTGCTGACAATTGCGTGGCGACATACCTTCAGAAGCTGATGGATGCTGAACAGCCCCGCTTTGTGGATGATGTGGTGAAGTTATTAAAAAAAATCCCGGAATACAGCAATGCCTTGCTGCAGTATAAAGGCCCTTCAATCATTTCAGGAGCAGAAAAAAACAGGTCGGGCAGAGTGTTTGTTGATATGACAGGAGGGACTGAAGGTTCTGAAGAAATATTTGACAAACTAAGCTCATCAGGCGTAGGGACAATAGTAGGCATGCATATGAGCGAGGCGCACTATGAGAACGCGAAGAAATATCACATCAACGTAGTAATTGCAGGCCATATCTCTTCAGACACGCTGGGCTTAAACCTGTTATTTAATAAGGTTATGAAAAAATTTGGTACACTCACTATTATTCCCTGTTCAGGGTATTATTATTTAAAGCATTAATGCATTAAATAGCTATTGTGATAGTCCTGTGGACGCAGCCTCCTTATAAACCATGGGTGCGATAGTCCCCCCCCAATGTTTTACTTCGTAAAACAAGGCATGGAGGACTACCCGCCCCATTCATCAATGTTTTACAAAGTAAAACATTGGGGGAAAAATCCCGTTGTGATGGATAATGAGTCAGAATTCAAACCGGAGAATATTTTGGCAGTTCCAGAATATATAATAGAGCAGGTAAGAAACAGCAACGATATTGTCGCTGTTATCTCTGAATACATTATTCTAAAGAAAACAGGAGCCAATTACAAAGCCCTGTGCCCTTTTCATAAAGAAAAAACCCCTTCATTTGTAATTTCTCCGGAAAAACAGATTTGTCATTGTTTTAGCTGTGGTGAAGGCGGAAATGTCTTTAATTTTATGATGAAGTATGAGAAGCTAAGTTTTTTTGAAGCCCTGAAAAAACTTGCTAATCGCTCAGGTATAGTTATTCCCGAGGAAGAAGGCAGTAAATACAGGGAAAAGAACAAGGAAGAGAAAGAACTTATTTTTGAAGTAAACAGGCTGGCTGCTATATATTACCATGATTTTCTGAAAAATAACAGCTTAGCCGCAGCGGCAAGAGAGTATCTTAAAAAAAGGAAAATAAATCAGGATATTATAGATAAGTTCATAGTAGGTTACGCACCAGCTACCTTTGAGGAGATGTTGAAGCTCGGCAATCAGCATAAATATTCGCAGGACCTGCTGAAAAAAGCTGGGCTAATAATGTTTAATGAAAAGAAAAACAGGTATATTGACAAGTTCATTGACAGGATTATATTTCCTATTTCAGACTATGATGGCAGGGTAATTGCCTTTGGGGGCAGGACTCTCAAGGACATACAGCCCAAGTACCTGAATTCTTCCGATACGCCTGTATTCAATAAGAGCAGGGTTCTTTACGGCCTTGATATCGCGAAAAGCGCTATACGGGAAAAAGGTTCCATGATAATCGTTGAGGGATATATGGATGTAATAACGGCTCATCAGTATGGCTTTAACAATACAGTGGCTACCATGGGGACTGCGCTTACTGAAGAGAATGCTTTTATTATACCGAGGTATACAGAAAAAGTCTCTTTAATGTATGATGGCGACGAAGCCGGGCTGATGGCTGCCTTAAGAGGGATAGACGTATTGGTGAATACCGGGCTCAGGATTACCGTTACTGCTCTTCCTGATAAGAGCGACCCGGATAGTTTTTTACATGCAAGGGGACGAGAGGAATTTAATAACCAGGTTGAAGGCGGAATGGACGTGGTGGATTTTAAAATAATAACAGCTTCGCGCGGCGTTGACATGAATAAGACGGATAATAAAATATCCGTTGCCCAGAAGGTGCTGCCTTTAATCGCAAGAATGACTGATTATATAAAACAGGAAGAGGGTATAAAAAAATTATCAGAAGCCGTAAAAGTGCCAAGAGACATATTGAGGCAGGAAATGGCAAAAAACGATACCGGAAAATCAGTGCTTAAGAAAAATATTGACAAAGCCTCCGGCCGCATAAAAGCGGAAATTGAGCAGGAAAGGCTTATGGTCCAGGTGCTTCTGAAATACCCCGACCTTGCCGAAGTGGCTTTCAAGGATAACAGGATTAATTCCGATATTTTCAACGATAGTGTAATGGCGGAGATATTTTCAATAATGTCAAAGCTTTATAAACAGGGAAAGCCGGCTGAACCGGCAGTAATCATGAATTATGCGCAAAGCGGCTATATCACGGATAAAGAGCTGGTTGAAGGGATTACAAAAGCTGTATCTTCAATGTCACTTGGCAAAATGGAATTGAGAACTCCGGAAAAAGTTCTCAGGAACTCTATGGAAGATTACTACAGGCGCGCTAAGGAAAGAAAGAAGTATTATGAGCTGAAGAGCCAGGCTGTTTCCTGCATTGACAGGAATGAACCGGATAAACATGAAAAACTAAAACAGTACGTAGAACAATACAAAATATTAAAGGGGACTAATAATTAATGGAAGGACATGAAAATAAATTTACTGAACTGATAGAGCACGGTAAAGAGGCAGGAAAGCTTTATAACGATGAAATAAACGCACAGCTGCCGGACACCGACATTGACCCTGATGAAATTGATAATTTCCTTGAGTTATTAAGCAACCTCGGTATAGACGTGGTAGACCGGATTGAACTGGAAAAAGAACCTGACCTGAAAGAAGATAGCAAAAAGGAAGAGATAGTTTCAATCGCTCCGATATCGGATTCAGAAGCCGGTGATTCAATAAAAATGTATCTGAACGAGATGGGTAAGGTTCCTCTGCTCACAAGAACAAATGAAATGAACCTGGCAAGAAACATCAAGGAAAAAGAGAAGCTGTTAAAAAATATGGCTCTTGAGTCACCGATAGCGATTAAGGAATTAAAGCAGATGGGAGCGCTGCTTAAGAGAAAAGAAATATCGGCAAGGGAGCTTATGCCAAGAGGAAGAAAGACAAATGCCTCTCTTCTCAGGATGAGTGTAAAGGTTAAAAAGGTCGTCACTGAAATTACAAGGTGGGAACAGTCAATTGAGAAATGTAAGAAGATAATGAAAAACAGCAGCCCTGAAAAAAAAGTTTATATAGAAGCGGAGAGACAATATATAAAATTATTAAAAAAAGTCCTCCAGCAAATATTGTTTTTAAACCTGAAACCTGAAAAAATCAAAAGAATTATTTTAAGAATAAAGCAGTTCGGCCTGCGCGCAAAACAGATTGACAGGGAAGTTAATATTAATGTAAAGGAACTGAAATGTCCTTATGAAGAGGCAAAAAAACTATTTTCCATAAACTCGAGAAAAAAAGAGTCGGACTATAAATTTAAGCTGAAAACGGGGGTATCCCTTAAAAGGATGTCCGTTATTGAAGGCGAGTTGAAAAAAATACGGGTTTCAATGTTGCAGATTGAAAAAGCAATGGGTATGAGTTTCAGGGAAATTCAGAAGCTTTATGATAAGATATGCCAGCTTGAATCTGAAATTATGGACAGCAAACTGAAACTTGTAAAGGCAAACCTGAGGCTTGTGGTCAGCATTGCGAAAAAACATATTAATCCAAGCCTATCGCTGCTTGACCTGATACAGGAGGGAAGTATCGGGTTAATGAAGGCTGTTGACAAATTTGAATACAAGAGGGGTTTCAAGTTTTCAACCTACGCCACCTGGTGGATAAGGCAGTCAATCAACAGGGCAATAGCCGACCAGGCAAGGACGATAAGAATTCCTGTCCACATGAAGGAAATTATCAGCAAATTAAACAAGGTTGCCCGCAATTACAGGCAGAAATACGGCAGAGACCCTCATATAGAGGAATATGCCTATGAAATCGGTATGTCAAGCAATAAGATACGAAATGTGTTAAAGATAATGCAGGAACCCATATCACTTACCACTCCTATAGGAGAAGACGAAGAAAGCCATCTTGAGGACTTCATTGAAGACCAGACAATTAATTCGCCTATATCTGAAACCTTATATTCCCTGAGACAGGAAGAAATAGAAAAGGTGCTTTCAACGTTGACCAGCAGGGAAGCAAGAATAGTGAAATTAAGGTTTGGAATATCGGTGGGTTACCCCAGGACGCTTGAGGAAGTCGGCAAGATATTCAAGATTACCAGGGAGCGGGTAAGGCAGATTGAAGCTAAAGCAGTTAGAAAACTAAGACATCCTACCAGAAGCAAGTTACTGCGTGAATACATGGATTGATAACAACCTTATCAATAAGGGGACGAAATAAGGGGACGGTTCCTTTTACACTAATATAAAATATTATATAAATAGAACCGTCCCTTTTACAAGTGAGAACCTGTTGAAACTATTTTCAAGCAAGTAGTTATTGACCTTTAACTAATAATGGATACCATTGGCTGAGATGATTTTGGAGCGAAACAAGGAGAGAGGATTGAGCATACTGGTGGTATGTAAAAGACGAACGACGCAATTGCAGCACAAAAGCATCCAGCCCTTCGGGGCGAACAGCTTTGGCCAATTTCTGCGTTGCTCGTCGCTTGCATACAATGAGTATTCGCGCTCCTCGCGCCTTGAAATTGTCTCAAATCCGGTTCGCCCAATAGTATCCATTATTAGTTAAATGTCAATAATAGTAAAGGAGGCAAGAAATGTTTAGAAAAACCCTTTCTGTAATTATTACTGCTGTTTTCATTTTAAGCGGTATTCCTGGAATTGCTTTATCTCAGGTGGCAGGCCAGATTCAAAGGTCACCCGGAAATGGAGCCAGTGTTCCCACTTTGACTCCGGAATTCAGGTGGGAAGGTGTTATGGGAGCAGGCTCGTATTTTCTGGCAATATATAGTGATTCAAAGGGGGCAAATTTAGCTTATAGTAAAATTACAACTGTCCCTTCAGAAAAAATTCCCGCAGGCACGCTCCAGCAGAATAAGTCTTACTGGTGGTGTGTTTTCCCGGCAGTACCTCAAGGCGGGGCATGGGGAACGCCAAACCAGTTATGGTCATTTACGACTGCGGGAACGACGCCTGTTACAACCATGAAAAGCTCAATGAGCGCGCCAGCAGTACAGGTCGGGCAGGAAGCGCAGAATACTCAAATCGGACAAACTGATGTAAAAAACATATATTCCTATTATTATATTAAATCAATTGGAGAATATAACAGGGACAGTAAAAAATGGACAGGTGGAATATTTGCAGCGACAGGTTTATTGTGTATAGGGGCAGGCATTTTGTTTTCGGGAGCAGACGGGGGATATATGAGAAGCATTAATATCACTACAGGTGCCACTTTCGCTCTGTTAGGAGGATTGATTTATATAATGCCGAACCAATATGAAACGCTTTGGAATAGTGTCAAATCAGGAAGAATAACTGCATATGAGGGGCTCAGGAGCCTGGCGGAAAAACAAAGGAGCAGTCGTTATGCAGGCAGTATTGTATTTATCGTTTGCGGAGCAAGTATGGGGGCTTTATCGCTTATCGGGGGCAGTGAATTTTCTATTGGAATAATGGAGGCAGGATTGTTTACAGGATTAGGTATATACATGATGAACTGCAAGACTGCTGAAGAAAGGGCTTGTGACGATCTGGCGGCGCAGCAAATGTCACGACTGAATCTATATCCCGGATACAATTATTTAACAAAAACCATATATTTAAATGGTGAATTAAAGTTTTAATTCATTCTTGTGCTTATTGTAGTACCTTCAAACTCTACTTTCAATTAATCCCGTTTATCCCGATTCCCAGAAAACCCTCCTTCGCCATAGGCTACGGAAGGGCACGCCATGGGTGCGATAGTCCCCCCAATATTTTGCATAGCAAAACATTGGGGGGTAAACCCGTGGGGCTCCATAGGGTAGGTGCAAATATAATCAAAGGTGATAGAAAACAAGTCAAGTAAGGTAAGTCTGACACAAACCTATTCCCCGATTTATCGGGGAATTCATGGATAGTTTAGGGGATACCCTGTCATTTCACATTTTCAATATATATTGAAATATCAGTTGACAAAACCGAATTTTCAATGTATAATATAATTATGATTGATAGAATAATTGAATTGTCGGCTATACGTCATTTCATGAAATTTAATCCAATAGTAGGCTTAATTGGAGCACGACAAGTAGGGAAAACCACCATTGCCAGAATGTTTGCTTCCAAATGGAAGGGAAGGGTTACTTATTTTGATGTTGAAAATCCCGAAGACCTGGCACGGCTTTCAGACCCTATGCTGGCACTAAAATCATTAAATGGGCTTGTAGTGATTGACGAAATACAAAGATTGCCCCATGTGTTTAACATTTTACGTGTTTTGGTAGACAGGCCGGAAAATAAAATAAAATTTCTGGTTTTAGGAAGCGCATCTCCTGAACTTCTGAAACAGGGTTCAGAGAGTTTGGCTGGCAGAATAGCGTATTTTGAGGTTGGTGGTTTCAGAATTAATGATGTTGGATTTAAAAACATTGAACAACTATGGTTCAAAGGCGGATTACCAAGGTCATATTTAGCCCGGAATCCCAAAGAAAGCTTCCAGTGGAGGCAGAGTTACATCAGCACTTTTCTAGAAAGAGATATACCACAACTCGGTATCAATATAAGTTCGGTTGCTCTAAGGCGTTTCTGGACAATGCTTGCCCATTATCATGGACAGGTTTGGAATTCGTCTGAATTCGCCCGTTCTTTTGGTGTTGCAGATACTACGATAAGAGGTTATTTGGACCGCCTTACATCAGCTCTTGTTGTCAAACAATTATTGCCGTGGCATGAAAATATATCCAAAAGACAGGTTAAGATGCCCAAAATATATATATCCGATAGCGGCCTTCTTCATGCATTATTAAATTTGAGAACAATTCAGGATATTGAAGCTTATCCAAAAGTTGGGGCTTCATGGGAAGGATTTTTATTAGACCAGCTAATCCGTCATCTCCGTGCCGACAAAAATGAATGTTATTTTTGGGCGACCCATGCTGGAGCAGAATTAGATTTTCTTGTAGTAAGGGGTAAAAAAAGGCTTGGTTTTGAATTTAAAAGAACAACAGCTCCCAAAATAACGTCATCTATGATTTCCGCAAAAAAGGATTTAAAACTTGATGTACTGACAGTGATATTTTATGGTAACACATCTTTTTCTATGAAAGAAGGTATCAGAGCTGTCGGTGCTGAAAATATTATCAAGGATATACAACCACTTAAATAATGATTTGTTCTACTATGTTCTCTGGTTAAAAAATTGGGCCCATAGCTCAGCTTGGTTACTGTGTCCTGAGGTCTGTGGTGAAGGAGAGTGTTAGTCCTGAGCTTGTAGAAGGGCACCTGACTTTTACCCCGTTATGGCGAAGCCATTTTTCGGGGCATAAGCTAAAAAAGCTATCGACGACAACCTTCCTTTAAGACGACAAATACCTTGAACAACCTTGAACAACTTTGAATATCTTGTACAACTTTTGGCACTAAAATGGCACCAAAAAGAAAGCGGGCTGGTTTTTTATTCCAGCCCACTGATGTAATCCAGCCAGTCAGAGCGATGGAATCATACTCGCTTATTTATGATGTCCTACAATAATAATGCAAATGAGAGCTAAAACAAAAACAAAATA
>Ga0315275_10006521_pt1 | contig 11177 bp, 7 predicted proteins | sample YL17G03_0_MG_FD_205557 | JGI IMG/M metagenome (GOLD analysis project Ga0315275, IMG submission 205557) | Sediment microbial communities from Yellowstone Lake, YNP, Wyoming, USA - YL17G03_0 | ecosystem: Environmental > Aquatic > Freshwater > Lake > Sediment | place: USA: Wyoming | collected...
CGCGTACGAGGTCCTGCCGCCGGTGCTCGACCCCGAGCAAGCGCTCGCCCCCGGGGCGCCGCGCGTCAACCCGGCGCACGAGAATCTCCTCTCCCACTCGGTGATCCGCCGCGGCGACGTGGATGCCGCCCTCGCGGCGAGCGCCCACGTGGTGAGCGGCACCTGGGCCACACAGCGCATCGAGCACCTCTTCCTCGAGCCCGAGAGCGCGCTCGCCGAGCCGCTGCCCGACGGCCGCCTGCACCTCTTCACGCAGGGCCAGGGTGTCTTCGACGACCGGCGCCAGGTCGCCGGCTTCCTTGGCGTGGGCGAGGACCGGATCCACGTCGAGCTGGTCCCCAACGGTGGCGCCTTCGGCGGCAAGGAGGACATGTCCGTCCAGGCGCAGACCGCCCTGCTGGCGCACGTCACACGGCGCCCGGTGAAGCTGACGCTGAGCCGTGAGGAGTCGGTGCGGATGCACCCCAAGCGGCACCCCATCACGATGGACTACACCGTCGGCTGCGACGCCGAGGGCCGGCTCACCGCGGTGCGGGCGCGGATGCTCGGCGACTCGGGGGCATACGCGTCGGTGGGCGGTAAGGTGCTGGAGCGCGCGGCCGGGCACGCCTGCGGACCGTACCGGGTACCGAACGTGGACGTGGAATCGAAGGCCGTCTACACCAACAACCCGCCCTGCGGCGCGATGCGCGGCTTCGGCGCAAACCAGGCGCACTTCGCCATCGAGGGCTGCGTCGACCTACTGGCACGGAAGGTCGGGCTGGACTGCTGGGAGATGCGCTGGCGGAACGCCCTCGACGTCGGCGACGTCTTCACCACCGGCCAGGTGATGGAGAAGTCCGTCGGCATCCGGAAGACGCTGGCGGCGGTGAAGGACCGGTACGACGCCGAGCGGCGCGCGGGCCGCGCCGTCGGGATCGCCTGCGGCATCAAGAACAGCGGCATCGGCAATGGCGTCGAGGAGTGGGGGAAGGTGCGGCTGGTGGTCGAGGAGGACGGCACCGTGTCGCTGTACAACGGCTACACCGAGATGGGCCAGGGCCTGCTCACCGTGCTGGTCCAGTTCACCGTCGAGGTGACGGGACTGCCAGCGTCGGTCTTCGTGCCGAAGGTGGACTCCACATTCGAGTTGGGCTGCGGCCAGACCACGGGTTCGCGCGCCACGCTCTTCGGCGGACGCGCCGCGATGGAGGCGGCGGCCAGGCTCCGCGCCGACCTCGACGCCGGGCACACGCTCGCCGATCTCGCCGGACGCGTCTACGCCGGCGACGTCGTCACGCGGGACACCACCGCCCTCGGCGCGCCGGTGGAGAAGATCAAGACGCACACCGCCTACGGCTACGCCACACAATTGGTCATCCTTGACGAGGCAGGCAGGGTGGAGCGGGTCGTTGCGGCGCACGATGTGGGGCGCGTGGTGAACCCGCTGCTCTGCGAGGGCCAGGTCGAGGGCGCGGTCCACATGGGTCTGGGCTACGCCTTGACCGAGGAACTCGCCTGCGAGAACGGGATGCCCGTGACGCACAAGCTCCGCGAGTTGGGCGTGCTCCGAGCCCGGGACATGCCCGCCGTCGAGGTGATCTTGGTGGAGGAGCCGGAGCCGGAGGGCCCGATGGGCGCCAAAGGCGTGGGGGAGATCGGCCTGGTGCCCACCGCCGCGGCCGTCGCCTCCGCGCTCGAGGCCTTCGACGGCGTCCGGCGCACCACCCTGCCGATGCGCGAGTCGCCGGCGGCGCGGGCGATGAGCGTCGGGCGGCGGCGGGCGCACTAGACAATGGCAACCGACGACGCCGACGCGCCGGGCCCCCGGCTGACGGCTGACGGCCGACGGCTGACGGCTCCCGGCTTCGTCAACGCCCACACCCACATCTACTCGGGGCTGGCGCCGTTCGGGATGTCGGCGCCCGAACCACCGCCCGAGAACTTCCTCCAGATCCTGGAGCGCGTGTGGTGGCGGCTCGACCGCGCGCTCGACGAACGCGCACTGCGTGCCTCGGCGCGCTGGTACGTCGCCGATGCGCTCGCGCACAGCACCGTCGCACTGGTGGACCACCACGAGTCGCCGAACTGGATCGAGGGCTCGCTCGACGTCCTCGCCGACGTGTGCCAGGAGCTGGGGATGCCCGCGGTGCTCTGCTACGGCGCAACCGAGCGGAACGGCGGGCGGGACGAGGCGCGACGCGGCCTGGCCGAGTGTCGGCGCTTCATCGAGCGGAACACGCGGCCGCTGGTGCGGGGCGTGATCGGGCTGCACGCGTCGTTCACGGTGTCGGACGAGACGGTGCGGGAGGCAGGGGCCCTGTGTCGCAATCTGGGCACGGTGCTCCATGTCCACCTGGCGGAGGACCGCGCCGATGTGGCCGACGCCGGGCTCCGGGGCTGGGCGGGCCCCCTGGAACGACTCATCCGGCTGGACGCCCTGCCTCCCGGCTCCATCCTGGCACACGGCGTGCATCTCTCCGCCGGGCAGGTCCGGGAGGCGGAGCGCCACGGCTGCTGGCTGGTCCAGAACCCGCGCTCCAATCGGGGGAACCGCGTCGGCTACCCGGGCGCCCTGCGCGAAAGCGCCTGCGTGGCCCTCGGCACCGACGGCTACCCGTCGGACCTCGGAGCGGAACGGGCCGCCCTACTGGACGAGGCGCGCGTCCACGGCGACGACCTCGCCGTGGCGGCGCGGCGTGCCGACGCGGGGCACGCGCTCCTGGCGGAGCGGTTCGGCGAGGTGCCAGCGGCAACGCGGGCCGCGCAGGTGGACATCGAGGCGATCAGGGCGGAGACCGCGACGGAAGCGCGGCGGCTCTGGTCACGAATGGCGGAACTATGACCCAGCACGGAATGGCGACCGAGATCGAGGACCTGGCAGTCTACGAGCGCGCGGTGCAGCGGTTCCGCGACGCGCGCATCGTGCTGCCAACCTTCGCCCAACTCGCCGAGCCCACACGCATCGACCCCAGTGTCCGTGCGGCCCTCGCGAGCGTGGACCCCGATGCGGCGCACCCGCACAATCTCTTCCGCGTACACTGGTACAACGACGCCGCGCGCACGGGGATGACGGTGGTGCCCGAGCACATCGTACTGCCCGAGGCGCTCACCGGCGTCCCCGCCAAGATCGTCGTGGCCCTGGGCGACCGGTTCCCGATGATCCACGCGCACAAGGTGCTGGCCGCCTATGCGTGCCTCGCGCCGCTGGTCGTCACGGGGCGGTTCGACCCGACGCGGCACCGCGCGCTGTGGCCCTCGACGGGCAACTACTGCCGCGGCGGCGTGGCCATCTCGCGCATCATGGGTTGCCGCGGCGTGGCCATCCTGCCCGCGGGGATGAGCGCGGAGCGGTTCCGCTGGCTGGAGCGGTGGGTCGCCGAGCCGTCCGACATCATCCGGACGCCGGGGACGGAGAGCAACGTCCGCGAGATCTACGAGGCGTGCGCGGCGCTGGCGCGGGATCCGGCCAACGTCATCCTCAACCAGTTCAGCGAGTATGGCAACCACCTCGGGCACTACGCGTGCACCGGCCGCGCCCTCGGGCACGTCTTCGAAGCGCTGCGGGCCACGGAGCCGGAGCTGACCTTGCGCGCCTTCGTCTGCGCCTCCGGCTCCGCGGGCACGCTCGGCGCGGGCGACTGGCTGAAGGAGCGCTACGGCGCCCGGATCGTAGCGGTGGAGGCGCTCGAGTGCCCGACGATGCTCTACAACGGCTTCGGCGAGCACAACATCCAGGGGATCGGCGACAAGCACATCCCGCTGATCCACAACGTGATGAATACCGACATCGCGATGGCGGTATCGGACCGGAGCACCGACCAGCTCTTCGTCCTCTTCAACGACGAGGCGGGCCGCGCGCTGCTGCGCTCCCGCGGCGTGAGCGACGCGGTGCTGGCGGCCCTGCCCGACTTCGGCCTCTCGAGCATCTGCAACATCCTCGCGGCGATCAAGACCGCCAAGACCCTGAAGCTCGGCCCGCACGACGCCATCGTCACTGTGGCCACCGACGGCGCCGCGATGTACGGGTCGGAAGTCCCCAGGCTGACGGCGAAGCACTTCGGCGGCACCTTCAACGCCGCCCGCGCGGCCGAGGCGTTCGAGCAGCACCTCGTCGGCGCGTCCACGGAGCACGTGCTCCAGTTCACGCCGATCGACCGCGCCCGCATCTTCAACCTCGGCTACTTCACCTGGGTCGAGCAGCTCGACGTGCCGCTGGAGGACTTCGAGGCGCGGCGCGAGCCGTCGTTCTGGCGCGGCCTGCGCGAGCTGCTCCCGCTGTGGGACGGACTGATCGCCGAGTTCAACGGGCGGACCGGCGTCGCGTGACGGCCGCCGCCGTCCGGCGCGGCGTCCGGACCGGAGCCCTGTGAAGCCCACGGTCTCGACGCTCGTCTGCGCCGGCTGCGGGTGGGTGGCCCCGTCGCCGGAAGAGGCGCGCTACCCGTTCCAGTGCAAGAGGGCCGGGCACGGCGACACCGACCACATCGTCACGCGGAAGCTGGACTCGTTCCGCGTCGAGTTCCTCCGCGGCGACGACCCCAACCCGTTCATCCGCCACCGCGAGATGTCCCACGCCTGGCACGCGGCGCGGCGCCGCGGCCTGACCGACGAGGCGTACGTGGACCTCGTGCGCCGGCTCGACGACGCCGTCGCCGCCGTGGACGGGCACGGCTTCCGCACCACGCCGTTCGGCAGGGACGATGCCCTGAGCGCGCGGCTCGGCCTCGAGGCGGGCGGCGGCGTGTGGGTAAAGGACGAGACCGGCAACGTCTCCGGCTCGCACAAGGCGCGTCACCTGATGGGCATCCTGCTCTACCTCCAGGTGCTGGAGCGGCGCGAGCGGCCGCCGCTGGCGATCGCGAGCTGCGGCAACGCGGCGCTCGCGGCGGCGGTGCTGGCGCACGCGGCGGACCGCCCGCTCCGGGTGTTCGTGCCGACCGACGCCGAGGCCCCGGTCCTCGCGCGGCTGCAGGCGCTCGGCGCCGAGATCGCCACGTGCCCGAGGGAACCGGACGTGGTGGGCGATCCGTGCGTCCACCGCTTTCGCGCGGCCATCGCCGCAGGCGCACTGCCGTTCTGCTGCCAGGGGAGCGAGAACGGGCTCACTATCGAAGGCGGCGAGATGATGACGCAGCTCGGGCAGACGCCGCTCGACCACGTCGTCATCCAGGTGGGCGGCGGCGCCCTCGCCAGCGCGGTCATCCAGGCCTGGCGCGCCGCGCACCGGGCAAGCCTGGTCGCGCAGCTGCCGCGGTTCCACACGGTGCAGACGCACGGCGCCTGGCCGCTCAAGCGGGCCTGGGACGCGATGCAGGACCTCTTGAGCACGCAGAGTGAGAGCGCGGTGGTCGAGCGCGCGACGAAGCACCGCTCGGAATTCATGCGGCCCTGGGAGGAGACGCCGCGCAGCGTGGCACACGGGATCCTCGACGACGAGACCTACGACTGGCTGGCGATCGTGAAGGGGATGCTGGCCTCGCACGGGACCTCCCTCGTCGTGGACGAGGACCTGCTGCGCGAGGCGAACGTGCTGGCACGCGAGGCGACCGGGATCCCGGTGTGCCACACCGGCTCGGCCGGGCTGGCGGGGTTGATGCAGCTCCGCCGCGACGGCATGGTCAAGGCGAGCGAGCGGGTGGCGGTGATCTTCTCGGGGGTGCAGCGGTAGGGATGGCTCCGCACTCCCCTTGCCTCGTCCATCGTCGGGCTGGACGGGGTTCCGTGCCTACGTGATTCGCCCGCGCCCGAAGCTCCAGCGCAGGGCTGGCGGGGTCACGAGCGTCGTGACGATGACCATCACGACGACTGCCGAGAAGACCGCCCGGCCGATGACGGGCTGTCCGCCGACGCTGAGGCCGAGGCCGACGTTGGCGAAGATCAGCCCCACCTCGCCGCGGGGAATCATCCCGAACCCGATCGAGATGCGGTCCACTCCGTGGCCGATCACTCCCAGCGAGCACGCCTGCTTCCCGAGCACAGCCGCGACCGTCAACGCCGTGGCCAGGCCGAGTACTCCGGGCTGCGCGAAGGCCCGCAGGTCGGTGTGCATCCCCATCAGCACGAAGAAGATCGGCGAGAGGAAACTGACGAGCGGGTGCAGGAGTTCCGCGAGCGAGTGCTCGCCGCGGTCCACGAAGTCCTTGAAGTGCAGATCCTCGAGTATCAGTCCGGCGGCAAACGCCCCGATGATCGCGGCAAGGCCGATCGTGCCGGCTAGGTACGCGAGCCCGAAGCAGAACGCGAGACCGAGGGCGAGCAGCACGCCGCGCGTGCGTAGGGTGGACGCGAAATTGAACAGCTTCGGCGAGAGCCACCCCCCCAGCGCCAGCGCCCCGACGAGGAAGATGCCCGCCTTGCCGACGATGACCCCGATGGCGCCCAGGCCCATGCGCGTGCCGGCGTCGGCCGCCGCGATGGCGCCAGTGACGGCGGCCAGCACCACCAGTCCGAGCACGTCGTCGATCACCGCCGCGCCCAGGATCACTCGCGCCTCGTTGCTCTCGGACCGTCCGAGGTCGCGCAGGACCCGGGCCGTGATGCCGACGCTCGTCGCGCACAGCGTGGCCCCGAGGAAGGCGTGCGCATACGGCCCCGCCTCAGGCAGCAGCCACGCGCCCACCCCCCACCCGAGTGCGAACGGGATCACTACACCGAGGACGGCGACCAGGAGCGCCGAGCCACCGACCTTCATCATCTGGCCGATCGTAGACTCGAGCCCGACCTCGAAGAGGAGGAGGATGACGCCGAGGCTCGCCAAGAGCTCGACCCCGGGGTCCGACGCGATGAAGGCGACGCCGCGAACGCCGACGAGGACGAGGTTGCCGAGCACGACCCCGGCGAGGAGCTCTCCCAGGACCGCGGGTTGGCCGAATCGCGTCGCGACCTCGCCGCCGAGCTTGGCGGCCACAAGCACCACGGCCACAGCCAGGAGGACCGGCGCCACCGGATCGGCGCCGCCTGCTGAGGCGTAAGCGGGAGCCGCCCATAGCAGGGCGACAAAGGGGGGGAGCCGGTGCCATCGCATGCCGCTAAGTCTACATGCCCCCCGCGCCGCGCGGCGAACACCGGCGTCGGAGTTCACGCGATGACTGCTGCCTCCTCGATCTGTTCGTCCGCAGATTCTCCCGCCACCTCGGCCTGCGCTGCTGGCACGACGGCGACGCGTGGCCAGCACAGCAGGTCCACCTGCATCGCGACCCAGGCGAGCAGAACCGGAATCGTCCGCAGCCTGAGGGGGTCCATCACCTGGAGGCGGAACGCCCGCGGCCACAGGTCCAGATCACAGCCCGTCACGAGAATCAGCGTGACAGCCAGAAGCGCCGCTCGGAGTACCGTCTTCGGCCCGGTGGCGAACCAGATGGCGATCGCCGTCGTCGCGACGATGAAGGTCGGCGCCTCGGCGCCGTAGTTGAACAGCAGCGAGAACCCCAGCAGCGAGCAGAGGAGCGTGCGCCGCCAGTCCGGGTCCGCGATGGCGTCGCGGCGCAGCAGCGTCGGCAGGAACAGCACCGCCAATCCCGCAAACTGGATCGGCAGGTGGGACCCTGAGTAGCCCGTCCACGAGAACGCGAGGTCCATCAGGGAGAACATCGGCTTGCGGGAGTGGAACTGCTCCCGCGCGAACCAGCTCAGGTATTGATCGACCAGAGCGTGGGGACCGATGACAAAGGCAGGCACGAGGACCATTGCGACGCCGACCACCACGAGGGCGCCGAACGCCCGTCGCCGGTCACCCCGCAGCACGGCGAAGAGTCCGGCTCCCACCGGGAAGAGCTTGATCGCGGCCCCGCCCACCACGGCCAGCGCGCCACGCCAGTGCCGGTCGCCCTCGTAGGCAAGGAACGCTGCAATCATGATGCCCGTCACGAGCGCATTGCTTTCGCAACTCTGCAGCGACCGAGCCAGGTCACCCATCACGAGGAGCAGCACCAGCTGCGCCTGGCGCCGGGGAAGCAGCTTGCTGACCGCCAAGCAGAGCGCCAGCGCGTTGACCGCGTTCCACATGATCAGCCCCATCCACTCGGGAGGGAGCGAGAACGGCGCGAACGCGAGGGCAAAGGTCGGGCTGTAGCGGAAGAAGTCGTGGTGCTGCCCGGGATGGCCGGTATACAGGTCCGCACCGGCGAGCAGATTGGGGAACGAGTAGCGGAAGATGCGGAAGGTGTTCTGCTTCCCCAGTACGAGCCGCTGCACCGACACGCCAGTCGCGAGCAGCAGATACACGGCGGGTAGCCAGTGCCGCCGCGGGAACGTGGCGGTCGCAGCCACCGCACTCTCCTGCGCGCGTGTCGAGCGCGCCACAGCAGGGCGAAGGTAGTCCTGCCGCGCGAGGGTTGCCTCGCGCAATCCTCCGGTGAACGCCCGAGCCACTAGCGGGATGGCCCCCTGAGAAAGAGGAAGCGGCGGCGGGCGCGACAACCGTAGCCGGGGCGCTTGGAACCCGGTTCCGATCACCGCGGCGCCGCCGCCGCTTCCGAGCTATTGCGCGCTAGCGCGCAGCCTGCGTGACCCGAAATTCGGCGCGCCGGTTTGCGGCCCACGCCTCCTCGGTGTGTGCGTCGATGAACGGCTGCTCCTCCCCGTAGGAGACGATGCTGATCCGCTCCGCCGCTATTCCGTACTCCACAAGGTATCGCCTGGCCATCGCGGCGCGTCGCTGGCCGAGGGCGAGGTTGTACTCGTCGGAGCCACGTTCATCGCAGTGTCCCGCGATCTCGATCCGCAGGCGCGGGTAGGCCCGGAGCAGTACCAGCTTACGGTCGAGCCGGGCCGCTTCCGCGGAAGAAATGTCGGCCTTGTTGAAGGCGAAGTGCACGCGATCTTCGAGCACGGCGAGTTCTGCAGGTGCTAGCCCGGATGCGACCGCGGCGGCTGCCTGGTCTGACCCGCCCCCTGCGAGAACCTGCGCCCGCACCGAGTCGGCCCGAGACTCGGTCCGCACGGCCTCCGCGAGCGAGTCGCGCCGGGCAGCCGCCTGGGCCGAATCCCAGCGCGCGGCCGCCGCCAGCGAGTCAGCTCGAAACCGCTGCGCGCCTGCCTGCGCCGCGGACGCGGTGGGGGCGACCGCCGCCGGTCGGGGGGTTCGACCGCACGCCGAGACCGTCGCGGCCAGGACCACGCTCGCCACCAACGCACCACTATTCCGCATCATCGTCCCGCCTTTGTAGTTGCCAGGCATCGCCGCCGCCCAGGGTCCGTGCCGCAAAGGCCCGTAGGTCCGGGGAGCCGTCGTGGCGCCTTCGGCGGCAGCGTTGCGAGAATCTCATCGGGGCATATTTCACGGTTCGGGCGAGTCGGGACAAGCTGGCCGACCGGTCTACATAGACCTATCCGGTGGCCATGCGGGCGTGGCGGTGCACCGTCGCTACTTCGGGCTAGAGGAGGCCCTTCGCGCGGGCATACATCGCCAGGGAGACTCGGCTGTCGACGCCGAGCTTCTGGTAGACGTTGTGCAGGTGCATCTTGACGGTGCCTTGGCCAATGCCTAGACGGTGCGCAATCTCCTTGTTCCGCAGTCCCGCAGCGGCGAGGCGCACAAGGTCGAGTTCTCTGGGCGTCAGGATTCCCGCCGCCTCGCGGGCTCCTGCCTCACGGCGCAGCAGGGCTTCCAGAGCGAGGCCCGAAGCCTGCTGCTCGATCCACTGTCCGCCCGCAAAGACCTTCCGTACGCACTGGACCAGGAGCGGCGGCGCCTGCTCCTTCAGCACGAGGCCGCGCACGCCGAGGCGCAGCGCCTCGATGACCTGCTCCTCCTCGAAGGAGGCAGCGAGGAGGACGACCCGGGTCGGCAGCTTCTCCTCCCGGAGCTGCCGCAGGACCTCCATCCCGTCCATCGCCGGCATCCGGATGTCCAGCAGCAGGACGTCGGGGCGGTTCTGCCGCACGGTGGGGACCACGACGTCGCCGGTCAGGCAGCGGGCCAGCACCTGGAAGTCCTCTTCCAAGGCGAACAGCGCCTCGAGCCCGTTCAGCACGATAGGATGGTCGTCGGCGAGCACCAAGGTGATCGGCATCAAGCGGTCTCCACGGCGACCGGGAGCCGCATTTCGAGACGGGTTCCGGCGCCACTCGTCTCCAGCGAGAGGGTTCCCCCGAGAGCGGCCACGCGCTCCCGCAGCGTCCGCGGCCCGATGTGCTGCGCCGTCAGATCAGCATGGTCGAACCGCCCCTGGAAGGGAAAGCCGCAGCCGTCGTCGGAAACCGCGAGCTCAAGCCAGCGGTCCCGGACACCGAGGGACACTCTCACCTCGGACGCCTTGGCGTGGCGCGCGGCGTTGACCGCCGCCTCCTGGACGAGACGGTAGACGTCCCGGTAGAGGGCCGGCGGGACCGCGCCGTCCTCCTGTGCCGCCTCCACGATCACCCTCAGCCCCCACACACGCCCGAGGCGGCGACCGAGTTCGCTGAGGGCGACATCGAGACCGCCCTTGGCGTCAGGCGAGTCCAGCGCCGTCGGTTTGAGGTCCTCGATGTAGAAGCGCAGGTCGCGCTGCTCGTCGGCGATGAGGCGCTGTACCTCCTCCAGCGCCCGCCGGGCAGCGCGAGGATCGTGCTCGAGCCGCTGCTCCACCGTTTGGAGCTGCAGCGCCGCCCCCGTGAGCCACTGGAGAACGCCGTCGTGCAGGTCACGGGAGAGCCGGACCCGCTCCTCCGTCGCGGCGGCCTCCCGCAGCTCGCGGGCCAAGTGGATGTGATCCAGCGACGCCGCCAACTGGCGCGCCACGATGCCGCCCAGAACAAGGTCGTCGGCCGTCAGGCGCTGCCCGTCGAGCGCGAAGAGCCGGCCGTCGACGTACTCGCTGCGAATCGGTACCGCCAGCACGGCGCCGATGGCGAATCGCACCGTCAACGCCGCGTGCAGCGGGACCCCATGCCACGTCCGGAGATCGGATGCCGTGGCGTAGGTGACATTTGGTGCGGGGGCATCCGCCGCACCGAGCAGGAACGCCGCGTCGTGGAGTGGCTCAGCCACCATCGGTCGGTACCGCTCCGGCGACTCGGTCCAACTCTCCATGCCCGACGAGTGCCAAAGGGAGAGACGCAGCCACGGTTCATCGGTATCCTCCCACACCAGCAGCACGCGCGGCACGCGCAGGAGCCGGGCGGCAATCTCGAGATCCTGGCGCAGCAGCGCGTCCACGCCGGCCGGAACGGCGCGAGGCCACGAGGCAAGTCCGGCCAACTCGCCTCGCAGT
>Ga0315275_10006523_pt1 | contig 11176 bp, 12 predicted proteins | sample YL17G03_0_MG_FD_205557 | JGI IMG/M metagenome (GOLD analysis project Ga0315275, IMG submission 205557) | Sediment microbial communities from Yellowstone Lake, YNP, Wyoming, USA - YL17G03_0 | ecosystem: Environmental > Aquatic > Freshwater > Lake > Sediment | place: USA: Wyoming | collected...
TGCGGCGCCCAGAATCGGAAGCATCAGGTCATCACTCAGGATGCTCAACAAGGGAACGAAGGGACGTGGAATGGCCACCAGCAGCCAATGCCCATCCTTCAGGTGCTGGATGATGTAAAGCCAGGATTGGCCGTTTTGATCGCGCAGTACTGAGGAGACTCGCAAGCGCGGGAAAAGCGGCATGGCAAGCGAACCCTGTTGCGCGGAGCGCGAATCAGCCACCACCTGGCGTTTTCTATTGAAGATCACAATCCGGGCATTGGAAGTTAGGCCGACCTGCTCTACACGCCTCTCAAGTTCCGCTGTGCTCAGGCTGACCAGGTTGGCTTCATTCTTGCGCAGGAGCGCCGCGACGACAGTCATGCGGGCGTTTGCTTGCCGGTAGGTGGATGGGTTTTGGATGATGTAGATTAAAAGCACCACGGCCACGATGCCAAGTGCGGCCAATATGACCAGCACATAACTCCACCACAGGCGGGATCGCAAAGAAGAAGCCATCATGCCACCAGTTTATACCCGATCCCGGTGATGGTTTCGATGGTTACAGAACTCCCGGATAATTTCTTACGCAGGTGGGCAATATGGACATCCACGGTGCGGGTCTGACCGTAGAAATCGAAGCCCCAGGCCTGCTGGAGCAGTTGCTCCCGCGTGAAAACCCTTCCGGGCTGACTGGCACGCGTGAATAGCAATTCAAATTCCTGGGTGCGCAGTTCCAGAGTCTCACCGGCGGCACGCACCTCACGGCGGATGGCGTCAACAGTCAGGTCAGCCAGGGTAATGGGGGCGGCTTCCGGTTGCGTGCTCCGTTCGGCCCTTCGCAGGATAGCCTTGATGCGCGCCACCAGTTCGTGCGGGTTGAAAGGCTTGGTCAGGTAGTCATCCGCACCGAGTTCCAGGCCAAGGATTTTATCGATATCCTCATCCCGGGCGGTCAGCATAATGATCGCCACCGGGTTATTCTCCGCCCGCAGGCGGCGGCAGACTGCGAGTCCGTCCAGTTTGGGCAGCATTAAATCCAGTACAACCAGATGCGGGTTCAAACGCTTCACAGCCTCCAGCGCTGCCTCCCCATCCCCGGCAGCTTCCACCCGGAAGTTCTCGCGCTCCAGGTACATGCGGGCGAGCTGAACGATGGAGGGTTCGTCGTCAACGAGCAGGATGAGTTCGGAACTCATTTCGCAATGGCTACTGCTTCTATCTCAACACTGCCGTCCTTGGGCAGCGCTGCCGCCTGAACGGTGCTGCGGGCAGGCGGGTTCTCCGGAAAGAATTCGGCATAAATGGCATTCATTCTGGAAAAGTCGGCCATATCTTTCAGGAAGACGGTTGTTTTGACGACCGCCTGCATACCGGACCCGGAATCTGCCAGGACGTGGCGGATGTTGGTAAGCGCCTGGTGTGTCTCGGCTTCGATCCCGCCCGGCATAAGATTCCCGCTTTGCGGGTCCAGGCCAAGCTGTCCGGAGGTAAAGACCAGGTTGCCGGCCCGGATTGCAACGGAATAAGGGCCGATGGCTTTGGGTGCTTTATCGCTTGTAATGACTTTTTTATCCATGCTTGCCTCACCTTTTGGTTTCTTGATCCAGCAGCTCAATCAACTTGGGAACACGGTGTGTGTGCGCCTTCGCCGCGCACACACCCTCTTTTCTCGACTGATTGAGATGATACTTCTTGATTGTACTGCAAAAGAGAGACACGGCGGGGAGCCGTGTCTCTTGGTGGGAGGGGGACCTGCCTAAGGGACAGGTGTGCTGGTTGGGCGAGGATGGGCATCCCGGAAAGCCTTGATGGCTGCATGTAATGCCTCGCCGGTAGCGTTCATGGCAGTCCGGGTATCTTTGAGAACCTGGGTAAGGGATTTTGCAGTGGCAATGGCGGTGGTTCGGTCAGTGACTTTGCCGTCAGCGTCGAAACCGTAGTGGCTGGCGATGATTACGGCTCCCGGGTTATGGGCGGCCTGGGCAGCCGGGATGACGGCGCTAAAGGCATTCAGCGCGGCCTGGACGGAGGATGTATCCCAACCTTTCTGGTCGGCTTTCTCGATCAGGGTTTGCACTCTGGCGATATAACTGCTGGCGTTTGCCAGCCGGTCGCCTTCACGCAGGTAAATCCTCTGCTGGCGCGCCCAGACTTTCTCCATCCGGGAATTATCCGGCTGGGCATTGGTCTGGCCATTCAGGCCGGAAGCCGATGCACCGGTGATGGGGAATGCGGCTAATCCGATTGCCAGTACCAGAGCTGCCAGAGCGATTTTTTTGATCAGGGTGGTCATTTTGAACATCGTCTCATCTCCTTTTGATTTCGGTTTGTTACCTGCATTTTAGATCTTTCAAGTAACCAGCCCATGAACCGGATGTAAAATTCATGTAAAAAGATTTAAGAGCTTTGCTTGACAATCTCCCTCTCTGCGTGTAAAATCCTTTCGCTTCAAAAACAGTTCGTTTCCAGGCCGAGATAGCTCAGTTGGTAGAGCACGCGACTGAAAATTGCGGTGTCGCCAGTCCGATCCTGGCTCTCGGCACTCAGCCTGACGGCCAGGCCTCCTGCGGGCGTAGTACAGTGGTAGTACGTCTCCTTGCCAAGGAGAAGGTCGTGGGTTCGAATCCCATCGCCCGCTCTGACGATTGCGGATTGCAGATTGATGATTGCGAATTGTCAATCAGTAATCCGCAATCTACCTATAATCCGGGATTACCAACGGCGTCGTGGCCAAGTGGCTAAGGCAAGGGTCTGCAAAACCCTCATCATGGGTTCAAATCCCATCGACGCCTCTAAGAAAAACGAGTCTGCAAAGACTCGTTTTTTCGTTCTTTTCCCATCCCCGCGCTTCGAGGGATGAGTCATCTGGCGTCTTTATGACTCATGAGCAATAAACCAACCGAAATGACCGCTGCGGCTAGTACATGCATGCCGCCTAAGAGGATTTTTGTCTGCATGCTACCAGCCGGCAGGTCGAAGGGTCCGCCAAAAGAGAGGATAAGGGCAGCCACGGATACGGACAGGAATACGGTTGCCGGTCTGCGGGTAAAGCGGATAAGCAACCCAAAGAAGACTGTCGCCAATAGACCCGGGATCAGGATGGCTACTACCGGCAATAAGACAGGCATTGGGCCGAGATGGGAGCTGCCACTGTCCAGCGGGATGAGGTATTGCTCACCGAAGGCTTTTGTCACGCCATAATAGGACAGGTTTACCAGAATTGCTGCAACCGTCGCGACGGGGCCAACCCACAACAACCGGCGAAGGGAGTAGGCTGGCATCGATGTTAAATACTCCTGTTTACGATGTAACCCGTCAAGTCTTCCAACGCCTGCCGCTCCATCCCTGCCGGCACCGTCCGAAGGATTTCCAGCGCCTTTTGTATGAAAGCCTGCGCTTCCTTCATGGATTTTGCGGTCGCATCGCTTTCCCGGATGGATTGTACCAACCGTTCCATGCGCTCGGGCTCTGTGTAACAACCCCCCGTGAGACACAGCACCTCCGGGTCGTAGGGATGGGTTTCAGCATAATGGATGGCTGGGAGCGTCACCAGGCCCTGTAGCAGGTCCGATCCGACCGGCTTGCCGACCGTTTCCTGCTCTCCGGTGAAATCCAGGATGTCATCCACAATCTGGAAAGCCATCCCAAGATGGTAGCCGTAATGCCGCATGGCATTCACCACTGTTTCATTTACCGGGCTGATGATTGCAGCGGCTTGCGTGGTCATCTCAAAGAGCGAAGCAGTCTTGGCGTAGATACGTTTGTTGTAATTCGCGCGGCTGATCACCCCGCGCGCTGCGAACAACTGGGTCAGTTCGCCGTTGACGATGGTTGCCAGCGTATCGGCGAAGAGTTTCATCAAGAGCAAGTTATCGGACTCGGCGGCCAGTTTGGCCGCGCGCGCAAACATGTAGTCGCCGGTCAGGATGGTTGCGGCCGGTGACCAGTGTGCGTTCAAGGTTGGCATACCCCGGCGCAGCAATGCCCCGTCAATCAAATCGTCGTGAACAAGGGTGGCGGTGTGAAGCATCTCGACCGCAGCCGCCAGGGTGAGAAGTTTGTCATGGGGCGCCCCAAGCATCTGACCGGTCAGCAGGCCGACCGCCGGGCGGATGCGCTTCCCACCCGAGGAAAGCAAATGCTCCAGCGCAGTATGCATGTCCGGATGAGCATCATCGGCCTGGGCATGCAGGAGCGTTTCGACTTCCTGGAGGCCGACCTGTACGGGTGCAAAAAAGGGGGCTGTGTTCAAGCTGTCTCTTTCCAGGCAAAAAGCCTGCGGGCATTCTCGCTGGTGAGTGTGGCAATCCGCTCTAGGCTGCAAGAATGGAGTAAGGCAATTTTATCAGCAATCAGGCGCACATAGGCCGGTTCGTTGCGTTTCCCCCGATGCGGATGTGGAGCCTGGAAAGGTGCATCCGTTTCAAGCAAAACACGATCCAGCGGCAACGCCGAGACGATATCCTGGCGCTTGGCGGCGCTCTCGAAGGTGACGGGACCGGTCACGCCAATGCAGAAACCGAGACTCAGCCCGGCGCGTGCCATTTCGAGAGTCCCGGAAAAGCTGTGCAGCACCCCCGGCCGTTCTGCCAGCGGATTCTTCCCTGACCGTAAACCTGCCACCCATTCCTCCAGGATTTGCAGCAAATCCCCGGCGCAATTCCCGTGCGGTGTATCCCTGGCTTCGCGCATATGCAGGATGACCGGCAAACCGGTTTCGGCCGCCAGGGCTAGCTGCTCAAACAGGACGTTTCTCTGGATATCGTGAGGGGCGGAGTTCCAGTAATAATCCAATCCGATCTCGCCAATGGCGACTATTTTTGATGTATCTAAGGTTTCTGATGAGTCTGAGGGCTTGAGCAGGTTTCTTAGTTCATGGCTGGTTTCTTTTGTCCAGATGTTTGCCTCGGTTGGGTGAACGCCGACCGCCGCGTAGAGCATGGGGTGGCTACCGGCCAGTTTGACGGCGGCCCGGCTGGAGGCGCCATTGAGTCCTGGGATCAAAATGCGGACGAGGCCGGCCCGGGCCGCGCGTTCCAGCACGGCCTCCCGGTCGGAGTCGAATTTGTCCAGGTCCAAATGGCAGTGGGTGTCGGTGAGCACGTTGGCACGTTGGTACGTTTACACGTTGCATTTTCACACATTGGAATGTTCCAACGTGTTGATGTTCCAACGTGCGAACGTTATTATAGACCTGCGAGCTTCAAACCGTCCTGCAGAATGGCTTGCACTTTATCGGCGTGCATCGTCTCGCAGTAGACACGCATGATCGGTTCGGTACCAGAGAAGCGAATGAGCATCCAGCCGCCATCTTCCAGCTTGAACTGGAAACCGTCTACAGTGACCAAGTCGACCACTTTCAGGCCGCCGATGCTCTGCGGGTTGGCGTCCAGGATCATCTTTTTGCGGTCGGCGTGGCTGCCTGTGAAGGGACGGTCGACGCGGTCGTAGTAGTACTCGCCTCCAACCCTGGCGAAGAGCAGTTTGAGCAGTTCCGTGGGTTTCCTGCCGAGACGCACCATCAGGTCGAGCATGTACAGGCCGGCCAGGATGCCATCCCGTTCTGGAACGTTGCCGCGGAAGGCGTAGCCGCCGCTTTCCTCGCCGCCGATCAGGGCATCCGTTTCGAGCATCTTGGGGGCCACGTACTTGAAGCCTACGCCGGTCTCGTAGACCGGAACGTTATAGATCTGCCCGAGTTTGTTGAGCATACCGGTGGTGGAAAGTGTCTTGACGATGGCGCCACGCAGCCCGCGCACCTCGAGCAGGTAATAAGCCAGCAGGCCGTATACGCGCAACTGGTTGACAAACTGCCCGTTTTCATCGCCCACGCCCACTCGGTCGGCGTCGCCGTCGGTGATCAGCAGCACATCCGCATGGGCATCCAGGGTGGCCTGCAGACCGACGTTGATGTTGGGCGGGATGGGTTCGGGGCGGATCATCTCAGGGAAGACCGGGTTGCGCTGGTTGTGGATCTCGAGCACTTTGGTCCTGCCGCCAGCCAGCAGGCGTGGGAAATAACCCGCCCCGTTGCCCCACATGCAATCCACCATGACGGTCAGGCCGGCCGCCTTGATCGGCTGCAGGTCGATCAACTTGTTGATATGCGCTTCGTAGGGAGTGACCGGGTCGAACTTGATGATCTCGCCGGATGCCTGGGCATCTATATAGGCCTTGCGCTTGACCATTTCAATGGTTGCGGGGATGAGTGCCTCGATCTTCATCAGCCCATCCGGGTCGATCGCGCCGCCGAACTCATTGCGCACCTTGAAGCCGTTATCCGTGCCCGGGTTGTGTGAGGCAGTGATGTTGACCGCGCCGCAGGCCTTTTTATCCACCACCGAGAAGGCTATGACCGGTGTGGGCGTGGCCCCATCCGTCAGGTAGACTTTCAGACCGTTACCGGCCAACACCTCAGCCACGGCCGCGGCAAAGAACTCGCTGTCGAAGCGTTTATCGTGCCCCACCACCACCCATTGCCCCTGCCGGCTTTTTTCGAGCAGGTAACTGGCGAAGCCCTGCGCGCAGCGGCGGACGTTGTCGAAAGTGTACTCTTCGGCGATCACTCCGCGCCAGCCATCCGTACCGAAGGTGATCTTGAAGGACATGGGCAAACTCCTGGATTAGGATAATGACGAGAATATTATAACAGTGAACGAGGGGCGAGTTATCGAGGTTACAGGAGGTTACAGGATTTTGAATGGCGTCCGGACCAACGTTAACGGCTGCGGCAGCCGGGATGTCCATCACGACCGCAACCTGGTCAGGTCGGTTTGCATCCACCACCACGATTTGTGCCGGGTCAGCGATGTTGACAAAGAATTCATTCCGTTGAGCATCAAAGATCGTCCAGCGCGTTCGTCCGGGGACCGGAATGGAATGCACCATTTCCCGCTTTTGTATATCTACCAGGGACAGCGTGAACGAACCAGGAATATCAGGGCTCCCGACATTGGCGGCCTTCAGCAATCCGACCTGCGGGTCAAAGGAGAGTCCATTCGGGCGGATGCCGACCGGGACTTTCACGATGTTCTTCTCATCGCCCGGCGTGAAGATACCGGCCGTGTTCTCGCCGCAGTTTGAGGTAAAGACCAGGTTTCGTTCATCTGAAACGAGCGCGCCGGCCACGCCGGTCAGGCCGGGTATGGAGGCAATATACCGGTCAGCGGCGCAGTCGATCATGGCGATACTGTTGTTGATCGTATGGGCCACATATAGCCGTCTGGTCCCGGCATGGATGGCGGCGTGGTCGAACCCGCCCGGCTGGATGTGCTCTGGCAGGTCAATCCTGGCAATCGGTTTCAGGGTCATCGTCACTCCTGATCATTCAGGGCGGGGAAAAACCCCGCCCTGAATGAAAGTCGTCTTTCTTCTACTTTTTTGCCATCTGCAGGCGGCACCAGGCGTACAGCGCGTCGTAGACCTCGAACTGGTTGGCCAGGTTCTCTTCATCTTCAGGGTAGCGCAGGCTGAAGCCGCTGGCGATGGCCTCCAGGCCGCGGGCGATGGGATCCTTATCGATGTCCTCGGAAACGTCCGCCGAATGGACGATCTGCGCCAGGCGCAGCAGGCCGGGTTCTTTCAACTCGTATTTCTGGATGATGGACTCGAAGGAGCAGCGCCCGTCCTTGTGGCCGAGTTCCACACCTGGTGCATCAAAGGGGATTGCTCCGGTCTCCTTGGCAACCTGCTCGATCTGGTTGCCGGGAACGAACAGGAATTCGGCCTCGTTGTCCACAAAGCGGGTGATCAGCCATGGGCAGGCTACGCGGTCCACGTGAACGTGCGAGCGGGTAATCCATAACATGGTCAGTTCTCCTTTTTGGTTTTCGAATCTCACGCAATTGTATCTTATCCTATCTTGTACTACCGATCCCGCGAGAACCGCAAAAGCGGCCTGTCCTTCCATCAAATTTGGATGATGTGGTTTCATCGCACCGAGTACCTGGTGCGCCTGGGGGTGATGCGATCGATCCCTGAACTGAAACGACAGGTGGATAGGCTGGAAAGCCTGCTTGAGGCGGAAGATGGCCGGTTTACCAGAAAGCTCAACCACCCTTACTTCACCAGATGGGGAGGGTATACTGGTCTGAGTCTGGAGCCGGATTGGCGCAATTCGAAACGCCGGGTATATGATTTGACCTTCAGGAGTATACTGATCTTGCACAATTATGAATCTTGACTTGCAGAACAAAATGGTATTCATCACCGGCGCTTCCAGCGGCATCGGCGCAGCCGCGGCGGAGATTTTCTCCGCGGAAGGTGCGGACGTGATCGTCTCGTTTATGAGAAATACTGATGGCGATCAAGAGACCGCCCAAACGATCCGGGCAAATGGACGGCGGGCCTGGCTTTGCCCGATGGATGTCAGCCATCCGGGCAGTGTAAGCGAGGCGGTCCGCCAACTTCCACCTGAGATCCGTGGAGTGGATGCGCTGGTCTTGTGCGCCGGGCTCAGTCTGCATACAGAATTTGCAGAGATCACGCCAGATGAATGGGATCGGGTCATCGCGGTCAACCTGAACGGCGCTTTCTATGTTCTGCAGGCGCTGACGCCTTTGTTGCAAGACGGCGCCTCGGTTGTGATGGTCTCCAGTGTCTCTGCACAGACAGGCGTTTCCCACCAGGCTCACTACGCCGCTGCCAAAGCTGGACTGGTCAACCTGACCAAGAGCGCCGCGCGTGCCCTGGCGCCGCGCATTCGGGTAAATTGCGTGACGCCCGGAATCACCATGACCCCTATGGGCCGGGAGACGATTGACGCTCTCGACAGCGATTATGCCAGGAACAGGATGCTCCTGCAGCGCTACGCCACTCCGCAGGAGATTGCGCGCTGCATCGTCTTCCTGGCCAGTCCGGCGAACAGCTTCATGACCGGCACGACGGTGGATATTAACGGGGGGCGCGAACTGCGCTAGCCCGGATTTCTGGTTAAGTCTGAATATTTCTTGACAATCGCGGGAACGCCAATATACTCTAGGTATCCATGGATTGCATGCAGACTATTTAGTGTGATTTATGGATGGGACTTATGATGGCATTGTGAGGAGGGCGAAGCCCAACGAAGGAATCTCATGGCTTGCCGGGAGATTGCTTCGCCGCCAAGAACGCGGCTCGCAATGACACACAATATGTTAAAGGTGCGAATATCCTGGTACTCCCCTGGAAAGGAATCAATATGGCTAATAGAGGCGTTTTCTCTTTCGTACTTATATTGGTGTTTATCCTGAGCGGCTGCGGCCCGGCACCCTCGTCAACGCTCCCGCCTGATCTCGCCTCGGGCAAACATGTGGTGGGCTACTTTGCCCAGTGGGCTCCTGAAGGAGGTTTTTTTGTCTCCAATATTGATGCAAAAAAGATCACCCATATCAATTATGCCTTCTCCAATATTTACGAAAACGGGGAATGTAAACTCGGTGACCCGGCTGCGGATGTGGAGCGTTTGTATACTGCTGCTGAAAGCGTCAGTGGGGTTGCTGATTCAATTGATCCAAAGGCTTTTCATTTTAATGGGAGCTTCAACCAACTGCTTGAGCTGAAGGCAAAGGTTCCTTACCTTAAGGTGCTCATTTCCGTGGGTGGTTATGAATGGTCGGAGAATTTCTCCAATGCCGCTCTGACGGACGCAAGCCGCAAAACTTTTGTCAAGTCGTGCATTGACCTGTACCTGAAGACATACAAGGGCGTCTTCGATGGCATCGATATCGACTGGGAATATCCGGGTGGCGGCGGGCTGACAAAAGGACGCCCGGAGGACAAGCACAACTTCACCCTGCTGCTGGCCGAGCTGCGCCGCCAGCTGGACGATCTGGGCTCCGCAGATGGGACGCATTACCTGCTGACCATGGCTGCCGCAAGCGGGCCGGGCATGGACCAGCACTATGAACGCAGCGAGATCCTCCAATACCTCGACTGGATCAACCTGATGACCTATGACCTGCACGGCACCTGGGATAGGATAACCAATTTTAATGCCCCGCTTTACCAGGATGCCAATGACCCCGGTGACGCCTCCCTGAACGTGGACGCAGTCGTACAGGACTATTTGGAAGCGGGTATTCCAGCGGAAAAGCTGGTGTTGGGTGTCCCATTCTATGGTTATGCCTGGGTTGGAGTCGGTTACACCAACGACGGACTGTACCAGGACTGCGTGTACCCAAAAAGGGGGATGTCCATCAATTACACAGAAATCCAGAGTGATTACCTGCCCACCTACAAACAGCTCTGGAACGCCGCATCGCAGGTGCCGTATCTCTATAACATCAACACTGCCGTGTTCGTCAGCTATGACAATCCTCAGTCGATCGCAGCCAAGGCTGGTTATGCCCGGGACAAGCAGCTGGGCGGCATCATGATCTGGGAATTGAGCCAGGGAAATTCTGAAATGCTGGAGGCGATCCAGAAGGGATTCCAGGCCGGCGGCGTGCCGCACACCGAGCCAACACGCGACCCGAATGCCGTCATCGTCCCGCGGCCATTCTCAGCGCAAATTCATTCCGTCAGCGGGATCAAGGTCAATGGCAGCCTGGATGACTGGACCGCTGAGCCGGCCTTCACCCTGAACGATAAATCCCAACTGGCTTATAAACTATCCTCAAGCAGTTGGACCGGTCTCGAGGATTTATCGGGCCAGGTCTGGGCCGGCTGGGCTGAGCAGGGGTTGTACTTCGCGGTCAAAGTTGTCGACGATATCCATGTCCAGAAGGACGCCGATCAAAACCTGTGGCATGGTGACTATGTGGAATGGCAGTTCGACACGCAGCTCGAGAAAGACCGCGAGCGCAAGAGCATGAACAGCGACGATTACCAGATCGGCATTTCAGTAGGCGACTTCGCCGCCGTTCCCCCGGCTGCGTATATCTGGTTCAATGGGTCTGACGCTGCGGGAGTGATCAATATTCAGCAGGCCCAGGTCCAGACTACTGACGGGTATATCCTGGAAATCTTCATCCCCAAGGATCTGCTCAAGGGGATCACCCTGGGTGAGAAAGCCATATTCGGGATGAATGTCAGCCTGAGCGACGCAGATGATCCGAGCCTGGGCCAGAAGGCCATGTTGTCCACATCCTCCACCCGTACGTATGCGGATCCAACGACATTTGGGGCAATCACGCTGGTCAAGTAGAATTGGATAGAGGAAGAAATTTGTGTTATTGCCTGCACCGTGCGCAGGCACAGGAGCGAGCCGCGTTCT
>Ga0315275_10006524_pt1 | contig 11173 bp, 9 predicted proteins | sample YL17G03_0_MG_FD_205557 | JGI IMG/M metagenome (GOLD analysis project Ga0315275, IMG submission 205557) | Sediment microbial communities from Yellowstone Lake, YNP, Wyoming, USA - YL17G03_0 | ecosystem: Environmental > Aquatic > Freshwater > Lake > Sediment | place: USA: Wyoming | collected...
CCCTGGGGTGAACGTTGCCGGTCACGCTCAATCGATTCTTTGGAACGAGTGGAATGGTATTGCCAGGCATAATCGTCTTCGTCGTGGAAATGTTAAACGCAGACTGGAAGGTTGCTTCCGTGAAGGTGTAGTTGATCATTCCATCGAAGTACTCGTTGTATCGGCCATTGAAGCTCGCCTCGAGCCCTTGTCTCCTCGTTTTATTTATATTGCGATTCAATCCATCATACCCTCCACTGAACACGTCGCAGTTGGTACAGGTGAAGTAGATCTCGTTTTGAACATTGGACTGAAAGAGTGAAAGGGCAGCTTCTCCCCAATTCCACAGCCTCTTCTTACCGCCGATTTCAAAATTGTCCGATGTAATCGGCTTCAAGAACTGGTTCGACTGACCGACGACCGGGAAGAGTTCAAGAAATGTTGGAACCCGAAATCCCTGACTATAGTTGAAGTACACGCTGGCATCAGAATGGATCAAATACGTCAGACCGGCTCGCGGATTCGTTCGATAGAAAGACTTTTTCCCAACGCCGGGTGGAGTAAAGGTGTCCTCAAAGTCAGATTCGATAATATCTTGGTCGTAGCGAACGCCAGCTGTTAACAGCAATTGAGGAAGAAGGCTCAGCGTATCTTGGGCATACAACCCGAGGATGTTCTCATTCGTGTCGGTCCTGTTGTTGAACGGTCCGAAGCCCGAGGTGGAGGACAAACGACTCCCGAAATCATTTCGTTGCACGTCAGCCCCAAACACCAAAGTATTGTGGTGTCTGAAAAGCGGAGTGTTCTGCGCTAGCTGGACCGTTCCTCCCCACGATTGAGTGGTTGAATTGGTTTGGGCTGTTGAAAGAATAGACCCTGGGAAGAAAGGTTGCCCGATTCCGAACTGAGTTTGGTCCAGTTGTCGATAGAAACCATTGATGTTCAACGAGAACCCCAGTGGAAGTCCTTGACGTCCCGTCAGCCTCACCACGTTGCTATCATTGTCGGTGAAGTCACCAGGGGTAAAATTGGCTCTCGGGTTCACTGCCGCCACACTCAAGGGGAGTGCGCCTGCCTGATACAGTTTGTCCGTCACATAGGTGTATGAGAGTGTGATATCGCTCTCCTCGGATGGACGATAGCCGACTCTCCCGTATACGCGTGAGATGTTGGCGCCAGAGTCGTCGCGGTATCCGTCTTCCTTCTCCTTGCCAAGATTGACATAATAGTCGAACTTGCCGATCGGCCCGCTCGCGTTGATGGTATAGCGCTCCCGCCCCCAACTCCCAAACAAGACCTCGCCCGTCACCTGGCGCTTGTCGCCGCCACGCTTAGTAATGATGTTGACGACACCTCCCAACGCATTTTTCCCATAGATCGTGGCTGGACCGGGAATAATTTCGATCCGTTCGATCGTATCAAATGGTATTAGGTCGAAGTTAATGGTGTTGAAATCTGGCTCATTGATCCGTTGACCATCCACAAAGACGCTCGTGGAAGGAGCCGGCTGGCCGTTGAATCCGCGCAGATCGATCGTCTGTTGGAATGCATTACCAACCTGATCGTACATCACGATACCGGTTGCTCCCTGAATCGCCTCCTGGACGGTCTTGGCGCCAGAATTACGGATATCCTCGGCGGTGATGACCGTCACTTTTGCCGGAAGCGTTCTGGCATCGGCAGGTGTGTCAGGAAGACGTGTGCTGGAGACAACGACTTCTCGCGTCTCAATCACATCCTCTGACTGGGCAGGGGTAGGAGATGCGACGAGGCTGGATAACAGGACTACACAAGCAGACAAACTCGGAACATGCATGCGCACAAAGACCTCCCTTAGACTCGAAGGGTCCAGTCGAAATGTCCGTCGGATGGGTCTCCTGACTTGCGGCTCGTCGCTTCCCTGCGCCTTCCCATGTGCCCTAGCACACAGTGGCATTTGTGCAGAGTCACTCCCCGCTAACAGTGGCGGCACCGTGATGGATTTGCACCATCTTCCCCGTCCCCAACGGTGTATTGACTCGAACGACCTATCTCCCTGGTTATACAGTACCCCCTGGAACCAACGGGCGGTTCGGGTACGAAACCTCACCCGTGCAACTGAAACTCACAACATCCCTGATACGGCAACAGTCTGATGACGATCCTGACTGGGCAAAGAGACTCGCGGCAACCCCGTATCAGGATGCACGTCGACCAGCACCTGACACCCATAGACCTCGGTCAAGATCCGCGGATGAATCACGTCCTGTGGAGGACCGATACAAACAACGGCTCCCTGTTTCATGACCAGAATACGATCACAGTATTGGCTTGCCAGATTGATATCGTGTGAGACGAGCAGCACCGTCATCTGCGATTGCTCATGAACGCGCTGGAGAATCCGGCACACATCGAGCTGATGATTGAGGTCGAGATGGGCGGTCGGTTCATCGAGCATCAGCACGCGAGGCACCTGGGCTAAGGCCCGCGCGAGCAGCACTCGCTGTTGCTCCCCTGCCGAAAGCGTATCCACCATCCGGTTGGCCAGGTGCGTCACATCCGTTTGGGCCATGACCTCTTCTGCGACGGCAAGATCTTCTTGCCGCTCCCATCCCACGAGGTTCCACAACCCACCGCGGCGATAGGGAAACCGCCCCATCAACACCATGTCCAACACGGAAAACGGGAAATCGGACGAGAGTTCCTGTGGCATATAAGCCACCTGCCTGGAGATTGATTCACGCGACAAGGCTCCAAGTTCTGCCCCAAACAGCTGAATGGTTCCCTCTTGAGGGCGAACCAGTTTCGCCAGCAGCTTCAGCAACGAACTTTTCCCGGACCCGTTGGGCCCAATCACACCAACGATCTCGCCCTGACGAACAGTAAACTCCATTCTATTGATGACCCAGGCTGATCGGTTAGCAGATGGATGGCTCGGCATAGAGTCATACCGGAACGACAGCTGACGGACCTCGAAGGCCGGAAGATGAGAAACGACAGCACTGATCGATGCATGTTGGCTCATGCGAAAAACCGATACTTCCTGGTCATTAGGAGATAGATGAAAAACGGTCCGCCGATCAACGCGGTAATCACACCGACCGGAATTTCTGCCGGTGCCACGACAGTTCGCGCGACAGTATCAGCCACCATCAGCAGGATACCTCCGCCCAACGCGGAAACCGGTAACAGCAGCCGGTGATCTGCTCCGCACAGTATCCGTACGAGGTGAGGAACCACCATGCCGACGAATCCGATCATGCCGCTGACCGATACGACGGCCCCCGTCAGCACAGCAGAAACAAGGAACACGGTTTGTTGTACTCGATCCGAGTCGACCCCTAAGGAGCGAGCCGCGTCCTCGCCCACGGCTAGGAGATTCAAGGCCTGGCTCTCCCGAAGGAGCAGGACTATAGCGATCAGCAGGCAGAATCCAATTCCGAGCAGCGCTGGAGTGCTCGGGGCACTCAGCGTCCCCATCAGCCACAAGACCACCCGATAGAGCGAGGCCGGATTCAAGATCGATGTCGCAAACATCATGAGTGCCGAACAGACGGCGTTCACAATCACCCCGGCCAGCAACAGCTGGTGCATCGGCAACCGGCCTTGCGAGGCCGCGATCCCATACACAAGGACGATTGAGAGACCACCTCCGATGAAGGCACACAATGGCAACCCGAGCCCGCCCACGATCGAGCCAAGCCCGAAGGCGAGCCCGATCGTCGCACCCAACGCGGCCCCGCTTGAGATGCCGAGCACGTAGGGATCGGCCAGCGGATTTCTGACGAGGGCCTGCAGCGCGGCTCCTGTGATTGCCAAGGACGCTCCCACGAACAGACCCATCAGAATCCGCGGGAACCGAATATCCCAGATAATGACGCGAGCCACATCCTCGCTCCCAGTCGTCGAGAATGTCAGGGCAGCCCACAGCTCCGCCATGGTCAGCGCGTGCGCCCCGAACTGGAGACAGAACACCACGGCTCCACAGGTCAGAAGCACCATGAGTCCCATCACCGCATACCACCGACGAGCCCGCAGGGTCTGCCACGAAGCCATCCCTTCATACGTCCGCAGCGGAACGGGCGGAGCCATCATCGGTGGATCGGACACGGTGGTTTGAGAGGGAGACGGATGGACGATCATGGCTTCTCTTCTTGAAACTCTCCTGTAAACGCCTCAGGATGAATGGCCCTCGCAAGGAGTTCGAGGCCTTCTACGATTCGCGGCCCCGGCCGATCGACCAACACACTGGGGACAAGGACAAGCCGATTGTGTTTGACGGCTGATAGACTCGACCACCGCCGCCATTGCTGTTGATCCTCCTCAGGAATACCTTCCGCCGTGCCGACTGGGAAGACAATGAGTTCCGGATCACGAGCAAGCACTTCCTCCACCGCAAACCTTGGGTAGGCCGTCGACGTGTCCGCTGCGATATTGGCACCGCCCGCCGCCGCGATCAGTTGGTGAATAAAGCTCCCAGGCCCTACCGTTTGTAGCGGATCTGTATTCAACACATAGAGCACACGCGGATGGGCCAGTAATTGGGTGCGCACCTTGACGATCGCGATACGCTGCCGAATTGTGGCCGCCAACTCGTCCCCGGCCTTGCTCCGATCAAACATCCGTGCAACCGTTTGAATCTGTGCGACCACATCCTCCAGTTGCGCAGCTTGCAACACGAAGATGGGAACTTTGACGCGATCGAGATTGTGAAGAAGATCTGGCTGAATAAAGTCCTGCGGGGCCAAGACCAGGTCCGGCTTGAGGGCAATAATTTGCTCGACGCTCGGATTTGACCCTCCCAAGTGTATCTTGCTCTGTGCTTCAGGAGGGTAGTCACAGAAAGGCGTCACCGCGACGACCTTCGCCTCAAGACCAAGCGCAAAGAGGATCTCCGTGACGTTCGGAGCCATCGACACCACGCGGCTTGGTGCCTTTGCAAGAAAGAGTTTTCTCCCCAATGCGTCCACAAAGGTCCGTGGCGTAATGTTCGCCATAAACGGCATGCCGGTCAAAATGCCCTGTTGTCGTCGCTTCATATTCAACATCTCATCGTCAAGAGTGGCCGGCACTGCCCACGTCGTAAGCAGCACGCCGGCTCCGAGCAAGAATCCAATCCATCGACTTGTACGGAATGCGGCTGAGCTCAAATAAAAAAATCCCCAAGGCCTCGACAGACCCTGAGGATTACACCCGCAACTCATCCTCGCCAATTCCCCAGCCCACGAGGGAACATCGGTCAACTTTCCTGGGAGGTCTTCTGGCTCATGGTTCACCCTACTCCCCGCGCCTTCCCATCCGCCGAAGCAGACAGTGGCATTCACGGGTTTCGTCCCCATTTTACAGCGGCGGGACCGCGAGGGATTTGCACCCTCTTCCCTTACCCAGGAGTCACAATATGGAGGGCACTCTAGGAGACCGGGAAGAAGGTTGTCAAGTTCATTAATGTCCGTCGGCCCCTCCCCTGCTCATGTTCTGACAGCGAGACGTTCATACCCGTCGGCAATCAGAGCGTAAGACCAAGGCATTTCAACTCACCTCCCGGCATAGGCCTTGCTCACCTATGTGGTGGATGACTCTCACGAGTAGGATACGAACTCACATGAATGGCCGACCCAACACGCAATTCCTACTTACGTATTTATGAAACATTTGATCATTAGCGTCGTCATCCTCTGGGCCTTCTTCCAGATATCGAGCCTCATATGGTCCTCAATCGGACAACCTCCCAGCGCATCCTTCACCCGACTCCTAGAGCCACCGCCGCACCGTCTCGTCGACCCTTATGAGAATGGATACTTCTATCTCCTCGGCTTTGCTGCAGCCGCATCTCTCGATCCATCCAAGGTGGGTCTTGAGATGTGGATGGAATCCAACGCAGCTCCAGGCGCTAGCGAATTCAACTACGACAAGCCTGGTCGGTCGAAACTACAGATTCAGCTCCCCGTGGAACAGGTCCTTCCTTCCTGGAACTCCGAGAATCCCGTGAGTGAATTCCGGAATATGAGCGCCAGGCTTCAGGCTTTGACCGGTCGCGATCACACCTTATTGACGCGGTACGAGCGCTGGCTGGCGATGCCCTTCGAGGACATGGGATTCGGACACCAAGGCACGCCCCGCTTTGTGGAAATTTTCGTTGCACACCGCCTCTTTATCGCTGACGGATTTTCTCGCCAGACGGCCCTGGGCATGCAGCGACTGAAGAAGGATATTCACATGTGGCGGAGTGTACTTCGAGGCGCGACGACCATCGCCACCAAAGTCATGGCGCAGGTCGTTATCATCGACGATCTCCGCCTGCTCTCGACTCTGTTGTCGCAGCCCTCTGTCGACAAGACCGTGTTGGCGATGACCCCCAACATTGCGCCTCCACTCACCACAGCAGAATCTTCGCTACGCTGGCCGCTTCAACATCAATTTACACACGGCGTCCATGGCGATGAGAAACATGAACTCACCGCGGATGGGCAGAACAAATCCCTCAATACAAATGAACAGTGGTTGGCGAGCACTGCCCTTCTTCCCGAACAGGCCTTTCGCCGCATCACACATCCTCACGGACGCTCGTTCCTTGGCGTCCCATTACAGATGCGAGAGACCTGGGAAATGTATGCGACATACTACGAGGCAATGATCCATGCTGCAGAAGCAGGGCAAAGCTCCTTGCCAAAGCTTCACGAACTTGTAGGTACTGCACGTCAAGGCATCGTGGAGAGCCTCGTCAGCCCACCTCCCTTCGAACCGGATTGGAATCCCTTCCACTATCAACTATGGGAGACTGATGCCAGGCTACGACTCGCCTCGCTGCAGGTTGTCTTGCGGCGCCCGAGCACACAAACCACTGTACCGAAACGACTCGCTGAAGTCGGCTCGTCTTATTACGATCCATTTAGCGGATTACCAATGTTGTGGAGCCCAACGCAAAGGAAGATCTATAGCGTGGGGGAAGACCGGTTCGACGATGGGGGCGACTCGGGTTTTGATATCAGCGTCCCTGCTATTGTCGCTTTCACACCCACACCCAAAGAATCGCAGACATCTGCTCCAACCCGCCATTCTGCCCGCCACTAGCCCATCGCGGCAGAAGAATATCACTCCGCAGGATGCTCAAAAGGTCCGTCCAGCAAGGCCGCAGTCGATGAAAGCACCGGAGGCGTAGCCTCTTAACTACGTTGAGGAAGCTTTCGAGGCGAGAACGAAGCTGGCGGACAGCATCCTGCTAGCCTCGATAGCGCAGCTTGAGCACCAGTATCGCCCCCGTCAGGAGCAATGTGATGGCATTGGTCAGAATGATCGGCCAGGCATGGAGCAGCAGACCATACAGAAACCAGAGGCAGACGCCGGACGAGAAAATAGCCAGCATGCCCAGCGATACATCGCCCGCGGATTTCGTGGACCACGTCTTCTGCAGCTGGGGCCAGAAAGCACAGGTGGTCAACGTCCCTGCTACGAACCCTAGTAGATCGATCCCCGTCATTGGATGTTACCCTTCCGCAGGCCTGACGCTCCCATGCGACGCCGGCCTACCCCATCAAACCTGCTTGTCAAGACCAATTGCCCTGTGGTATATTTCAACGTTCGAAATTTTGTATCGATACGACTGGATGAAGGAGTGTACCCGTGGCATTTACATGCGATCTCTGTAGCAAACGTCGCCAATCCGGCAATAACATCAGTCACGCCAATAACAAGACCAAGCGGATCTTCAAGCCCAACCTTCAACCAGTCCGGGCACTGATCGGAGGTCAGCCAAAGCGCATTCGGGTCTGCACTCGCTGCTTACGTAGCGGCAAAGTCATCAAAGCTGTTTAGCAGGCTCATGCGGGAACCGACGTTCGAAGTTCGAAGCTCCGAAAACTTCGGATCTCGAACCGTCATTACTCTTGCCTGTCTCGACAGTCTCGCTCATCGCGGGTGCCAGTGTAGTTTCCATCCAGCCTGCTATGGGGCCGACCACAAGACACGACCGCTCTGATCAGACAGCTTCACGGCAAACCGATCATCCGGAGACAGGGCCAGCCTCCGATTCCCATCGCGGCTCGTTAGCACTAAACCCACCTCGCCATTTTTATCGAGACCCAATCCGGCTCGTGCCTTTCCACTCGCATCCAGCAAGAGAAACTCTTCAGCATTCACCCCATTGGTCTTCTGCGCCTTGACGGGTGAAGGAGCCAGCCACCACCCGCTTAATGCCCCGCCGATGATACTTCCGACGAACGTCACGACGACCAGAAACCAAAAATGTCTTCGGCTCACAGTGCCTCCTTTCTGTAACGCACAAGACCTATCGCCCCTGCTGCTGCCTGACTTCGACTTCCCGCAGGGATTGTGTGTCGGGTCCGCAGCTCTCTTTGACCTCGGGAGGTTCGTCCATGAGATACAAAAAAAGGACTTGGAAGCGCATGCCTCTCAAGTCCTTTATCTCTTACGTGTGACGTTTCACGCCTCACGTCTTGTATTGGAGCGGGCGAGGGGATTTGAACCCCTGACAACTTGCTTGGGAAGCAAGGACTCTACCACTGAGCTACGCCCGCTCAGTGAATCGAATCCTACCCTGACCTCTACGCCAAGTCAAGAAACACCTGGCAACGACCCCTGCAATTCCACCAACGCGAACTTTCGTCGGCCAACCTTCAGGCGATACAGTTTCCCTGTCACGATCGACAAGACGGCATTAGCATCGCTCTGCTTGTGCTCATCGAGCTCTAAACCACCCTGAATGATCAGCCGCCGGGCTTCGCTTTTACTCGGCACAAGCCCCGTCTTGGCTACCAGATCGACAAGGCTGATCGTCTGTCCATCGTGCAGGTCCGCCTTCGTTAAGGTCAACCGGACATCCGGCTCTGCGGGAAACTCTCGCTCGGAAAATTTCTGCTGAAAGGCAACCCTTGCCTGCTGTCCGGCTTCTGCCCCGTGATACCGCGCGACGATCAGAGCCGCGAGCGCCTGCTTCGCCTCCATCGGATGAGCGGCCTTCACTCCAGCCAAGTCTTCCGTGGTGAGCAACTCGTAGTACCGGAGCATCAACACATCACTGACCGACATGAGCTTCCCGAACATGTCGTTCGGTGTATCTTCCAGCGCAATGTAGTTCCCCTGACTCTTGCTCATCTTCTTCACACCGTCCGTACCTTCGAGCAACGGCATCGTGATCACAACTTGCGGTTCCTGCCCATAGTCCCGTTGCAGTTCGCGCCCCATCAATAGATTGAACTTCTGATCGGTGCCGCCCAGCTCGACATCGGACTTGAGCGCCACGGAATCGTAGCCCTGCACAAGAGGATACATGAACTCATGGATACTGATCGGTTTCTGCTCGTGATAGCGCTTATGAAAATCATCCCGTTCGAGCATCCGCGCGACACTGCTATGCGCGCTCAGATGGATCAGACCTTCCGCGGTCATCGTGCTCATCCACCGGCTGTTGAACTCCACCAGCGTCTTCGCAGGATCGAGAATTTTAAAGATCTGGCGCTCGTAGGTTTTGGCATTCTCCAGCACCTTTTCCTTCGAAAGCGCGACGCGCGTTTCCGATTGGCCGGTCGGATCTCCGATCATGCCGGTGAAATCGCCGATCAAGAAGATGACTTGATGTCCAAGTTCCTGAAAATGCTTGAGCTTGTGAATCAAGACCGTATGGCCCAAATGCAGATCCGGCGCGGTCGGATCGAAGCCTGCTTTCACGCGTAGCGGGCGGTTCTCTTTCAAGGCACGCGTCAGCTTCGATTCAAGCTCGGCCCGTTGAATGACCTCCACCACTCCGCGGATGATCAAATCAAGTTGACGGGAGAGTTCGCTCATGTCGCCTTCTTCCCTCTGCCTAAAGATGTGGCCTCGGGCGTCACCATGACCAATGGACGAATACGCTCAAACTTCTTCTTCCCAATCCCTTTGACCTCTCGCAATTCATCGAGAGAGTGAAAGGCTCCCACCGATTGCCGATGCGCTATGATCCGTTCAACCAACTTAGGACCGATCCCCAGCAGTGCGTCAAAATCCTGTTCCGTCGGTTGGTTCAGATCGAGCAGACCTGTGTGAGCTCTTGTCTGCGCCACAGCAGTGGACGTCTGATCTGACAATAGGGAGACAGGAGATGGACTTACCGCTGTTGACTTTCCTCTGCCGGAGACAATCTCAGCCTACGAGACCTCAAACGATTTGGCTGCGAGATCGTGCTCGCGATCGTATGACGTCGGGAGTGTCCATCCGATCCAGAGCACGACTCCCATAGTCGTGGCAAACATCCCAAGCTTAATGAAAAGAGAGTAGAGCATAGTCGTCAGGTCGAATGTCCAACGTCCTACGACTTGATGACTTGAGGACTTGCGACATCTTTTCTTCTCGCTTGGTGAATCGCCTTCCCTTCGACATCTTCAGCCGCTTCCATCAGGCCCTCGGCCAGCGTCGGATGGGCATGGATCATCTCCGCCATCTGAGTCACCGTCGCACCGACTTGCATCGCCAAGGCCGCTTCATGCACCAGATCAGCTGCGTGGGCTCCGACGATATGTACGCCTAAAATTTTGCCGCTCGGCAACTCAGCAATGACCTTGAACAACCCTGTCGTATCCCCCGTCACTTGCGCCTTCCCCAACCCGGCATAGCGAAATCGTCCAACCTTTAGCGTCTTGTCTGGATTCTGCCCTGCAGCCTGGGCTCGCTCGCGGGCCTGCTGTTCCGTCACACCCACGCGACCGATCTCCGGCAAAGTAAAAATTCCGGCAGGGATCACGTCATAGCAGATCGTCGCCCGATGGCCCATGATATTCTCGACCGCGACTTTCCCCTGAGCCGAGGCCACATGCGCCAACATCACCTTGCCAACCACATCGCCAATTGCATAAATCCCCGGCACAGTCGTTTCCATCCGGTCGTTCACGAGGATCTCCCCTCGCCGTCCGGTCTGTACCCCTACCTGCTCCAGTCCAATCCCTTTACTATTCAATCCTCGACCCACGGACACCAGCAGCTTCTCAGCCGCGACCTGCGTGCCATCTTTGAGATGCGCGGTGATGGCCGCCGGTGACCGCTTCAGTCTCTCGACGGTGGTTCCTGTCAAAACCGTCACGCCACGCTTCTTCAGCTCCCGCTCCATCGTCGAGGAGATGTCGTCATCTTCCAGGGGAAGGACGCGCGTCATCAATTCAACAATCGTGACCTCCGTCCCGAGACCACTGTATAGCGCCGCGAACTCGCATCCTTCAACTCCCCCACC
>Ga0315275_10006526_pt1 | contig 11172 bp, 6 predicted proteins | sample YL17G03_0_MG_FD_205557 | JGI IMG/M metagenome (GOLD analysis project Ga0315275, IMG submission 205557) | Sediment microbial communities from Yellowstone Lake, YNP, Wyoming, USA - YL17G03_0 | ecosystem: Environmental > Aquatic > Freshwater > Lake > Sediment | place: USA: Wyoming | collected...
AACGCCGTGCTCCATCAGCTCCTGCTGAATCCGCCTTTGCATAATCTTGCTGGCGGTGCTGAGCTGTGCCCTGCTGTTGACGCCCATCGCCTCCTCAGGCCGCACCGCCGTAACCGCCACAACCTTGCGGCCGGAGGCTATGATAAGAGCCAGAGCATCTGTCAGATAGTATTCGCTCTTGACGTTGTCTGGCCTGACCTGCTCAACCGTCTCTAAAAGAACCTTGTTATTAAACAGATAATAGCTGGGGTTGACTTCCTTGACAGCCAACTGCTCCCGCGTGCAGTCGCTGTCCTCAACGATACCCTGGATATTGCCATAGAGGTCGCGGACTATCCGTCCGTAGCCGCTCGGGTCGTCCAGCATCGCGGTCGCCAGCGTCACGGTTGCGTTTTCCGCTCTGTGCTTTTCTATCAGTATCTTCAACGTCTGCGAGCGAATCAAAGGGCCATCGCCGCAAAGCACAAGCGTCTGTCCCCCAAAGTCAGCCAAGTATTGCCTGCAGCACATCACGGCGTGAGCGGTTCCGAGCTGCTGGTCCTGACGGACCCAGACAATGTCACTGTCGTCGGCGAACCGCTCCTGCACCTGTTCGGCGCCGTAGCCGACCACGACGTATGCCTTTTGCACGCCGACTTCACGGCAGGCATCAAGAACGTAGGCCAACATAGGCCGACCGCACACCTCGTGCAGCACCTTCGGAAGCTCGGTGTTCATCCTGCTGCTGACGCCTGCCGCCAGGATTATCGCAACCCTTTCGGTCATAACTTTTTCACTTTTGCCTTTTTACTTTTGACTTTCTTAGAGCTACCCGGCCAGGACTCGAACCTGGAATATGAGGACCAAAACCTCATGTGTTACCGATTACACCACCGGGTAATTCGAGCACATACAAGTAAATAAGTCCGCCAATTCGGGCGGATGAGTAAATGTTTGCGCGTATCGACACATCTACTCATTTACGCATTAACTCGTTAACGCCAATCGTTTGTCACGGGGGGTCCGCCAAAGGCGGAACCCGAATTGGCCCTGTCGGAGGCTTGAGCCAGCCACGCCGTGAACTGCCGGCCCCTAAAGAAACCCAAAACTTAAAGCTAAAAGTGTAAAACTGCGGAAATTCTAATCAACTGGTTTTTGGCTTTAAGTTTTACGTTTTCAGTTCCCTTTTCGGCCCCATGCGACAGGGCAAATTACTTCCCAAATTCTTCAAAATTGGTAATATACCCGATTTTCCCTGGCTAATCAACCTATTTTTCAAGAAAAAATTGACCGGGGGTGCGTGTCGAGTTTGGGTAAAACGGCAAGTTTGTCCGCCCTAATATCGCATATCACAAAAGCCGTTATTGACGAAACAGCATAGTTCGACTATCCTGATTGTCGTGTTATTCCTGTCCGCCGAAGAAATTGCGGCCCGCCAAGACGTCGTGGCGGGCACCGCCTATGGCCTTTATTATCTTTGAACTGCAGGCAAACGGACTTTTTTAGAGAGATTTTATGATGCTCAAAAGAACACAAACTTGCGGCCAGTTGCGTCTCGAAGACGCGGGCAAAAAAGTAACATTAGCCGGCTGGGCCCATTCCTACCGCGACCACGGCAACCTGGTCTTTATCGACCTTCGCGACAGAGAAGGTCTGACACAACTGGTTTTTAATCCCGACATGCAGCCCGAGGCCCACAAGCTCGCACGGACCGTCCGCTGCGAATGGGTAATCGCTGCCAGGGGCATTGTCCGGCCGAGAAGCGCCGGTATGGAGAACCCAAAACTGCCCACGGGCCAAATCGAGGTCCTCGTCGAGCAACTGGAAATACTTAACCTCGCAAAGACCTCGCCGTTTGAAATCGACGGTGCCGACAAAACAGCCGAGGAGATTCGCCTCGCCAGCCGGTATATTGACCTGCGCCGCCCGCAAATGCAGCACATCCTGCACACACGTCATCGCGTCACAAAACTCGTGCGTGACTACTTCGACCAGCTCGGCTTCTGGGAAATCGAAACCCCGATGCTCGCCAAAAGCACGCCCGAAGGCGCAAGAGACTTCCTCGTTCCCAGCAGACTGCACAAAGGTTGTTTCTATGCCCTGCCCCAGTCGCCGCAGTTGTATAAACAAATCTTGATGGTCAGCGGCATCGACAAATACTTTCAGATAGTCCGCTGCTTCCGTGATGAGGACCCGCGGGCCGACCGCCAGGCGGAGTTCACGCAAATCGATGTCGAGATGAGCTTCATCGATAGTAACGATGTCATCGGCGTCCACGAAATCCTGGTGGCAAAAATCTGGAAGGATATTCTCGGCGTTGATGTCCCCGTGCCGATGCGCCGGCTTCCCTACTCGCAGGCAATGGGCGATTACGGCTGCGACAGGCCCGATATGCGATTCGATATGAAGCTAAAAGATATTTCCGACATCGCAAAGCAAAGCACATTCAACGTCTTTACATCGACCATCGAAAAGGGCGGCATCGTAAAAGGCCTCTGTGCGCCGGGCGAAAAATATTCGAGAAGCGACATCGAAAAAACGCTCACCGATTTCGCCGCAGGCTACGGTGCAAAAGGGCTTGTCTGGTCCAAGGTCAAGATGGAGAACGGCAAACCGTCCCTCGCGGGCGGCGTCGCAAAGTTCTTCAGCCCGCAGTTGCAGCAGCAGATAATCGACCGTTTCGCCGCCAAAGACGGCGATATGATTCTGCTTATTGCCGACAAGGAAGCCGCCGTCAACAAGGCCCTGGCGCCCCTGCGATGCAAAATCGCCAGAGACTTAAAGCTCTACAATGAAAAGAAGTTCGAATTCCTGTGGGTAGTGGATTTTCCGTTGTTTGAATGGAATGAAAACGAGAAACGCTACGACTCCGTCCACCATCCCTTCACCTCGCCGATTCGAGAGGACCTTGACAAACTCGACACCAACCCGGCCGGCGCCCGCTCCCAGGCTTATGACATCGTCGTCAACGGCTCCGAAATCGGCGGAGGCAGCATCCGTATCCACGACCCGAAGGTCCAGCAGAAGGTCTTCGACCTGCTCAATATCACAAGAGCACAGGCCGAGCTTCGGTTCGGCTTCTTTCTCAAGGCCCTCGAACATGGCGCACCGCCCCACGGCGGAATCGCAATCGGCCTGGACAGGCTCATTATGCTCCTTGTCGGTACGGACAACATCAGAGACGTCATCGCATTTCCGAAAACCCAGAGCGGCCAGTGCCTCTTGACCGATGCTCCAAGCGAAGTGGACCAGAAACAGCTCGATGAGCTGAACCTGCGGACCCAGAAACACATCCACGCTGACGAGCAAAGCGACCAGCAGGGGTAATCGTCGCACACAAAGTTTAGCTTATGAGGATTAACTTAAACCGCATCTGGCAAAAGCTCCTCGAGCTTTTGCGGCTGTGGCCGCTGTCGCTGGCGGAAAAGTGCAGACTCGCGTTCGGCGTGGCCATCGCCTTTATTCTTTTTTTGGCGCTGCTGCTGCCCTATATCTGGATGGGCCAGCTCACAAAAAAGGGCCTGCTCGACTCCAATAAGGCACAGGCCGACGCCTTATTGCTTCGGCTGCACTTCCAGATAAAAGATACAGGCGAATCGACTCTTCCGGCCCTTAACAACACCGGTGCCGCAATGGACGTCAACAATCCGGAACTGCGATGGATTCGCTTCGGCAAAGACGAGCAAAATAAATTGTCGCAAATAACCGCCGAGCAGAAAAAAATAATCGAATCGCTAAAGGCACAGACCGCCAAAGATGAAACAATCCTGCTGACCAGAAAACCCCGCGTATTACAGAGTACCTACGTCCGAATCTTTTGTGCAACCGATAGCTGCATCAGCTGCCACAACCCGCAGGGCTCCGCCGGCGCATTTGCCCTGAATGAACCCATAGGTGCGGTCCTTATCCAGTCGCAGGGGGTCGGCGGCGAACTTGACAAAACGGTACTGCTGAACCGCATCTGGATTGTCGTCGCCGGTCTTATCGGCGGCACAGGCGCCATCATCGCCTTCTATGTTATCACGCAGGTGGTAATCCTGCGGCCCATCCGACAATTGCGGGCTCTCGCCAACAATGTCGCCGAGGGAAACCTCGATATAAGAAGCTCTATCCAAACCCGCGATGAATATGAAAAGCTCGCAACCGCTTTCAACAATATGCTCGACAGCCTTCAGGCCGCCCAGGAGAAACTTCGCCAGGCCAACGTTCATCTCGACGCCAAAATCGCCGAGCTTTCCGAAAGCAATATCGAGCTGTTCAGGGCCAACAAGGTAAAGGACGAGTTCCTCGCCAATATGAGCCACGAGTTCAGAACGCCGCTCAACGCCATCCTGGGCTTTGCGCAGGTGCTGCGTGAAAAGCCCTCAGTGCTGATGGAAGATAAAGCCGTAAAATACGCCGAAAATATCATCACCAGCGGCAACCGCCTGCTGAATATGATTAACGACCTGCTGGACCTGGCGAAAGCCCAGGCCGGCAAAATGGAACTGCACATCGAACGGGCCTCGCTCGGCCAATTGTGCAGGGCGGCGGCAGCGGCCTTTGCGCTGCAGACAAAAGAAAAAAGAATCAAGGTCAAGGTCGAAGTGGATGAGAATGTCCCCGTCCTCACAACGGACGCCGGCAAGGTGCAGCAGATACTCTACAACTTCCTCAGCAACGCCGTGAAGTTCACCCCGCCCCAAGGCAGAATCGACATGAGCGCTAAAATGCTCGATGAGAGAATGGTCCGCATCGCGGTCTGTGACACCGGCTGCGGTATCGGCGACGCCGACAAGGAAAAAATATTCGAGAAATTCCGCCAGCTCGACAGTTCCATCACCCGCTCCTCTGCCGGCACGGGCCTGGGCCTGGCAATCAGCAGGGAGCTCGCCTCTATGCTCGCCGGCAGCATCGGCCTGGAAAGCCAGCTCGGTCAGGGTTCCACATTCTGGCTTGACATCCCTGTCACTATCGCCAGAGAAAAAACCGAAACCACCTGACCGTCTTACCATCCGGCCGTCCTGCCGTATCCTTTGTGCCTTTAACTTGTGACCTGTGGTTCGTGAATCGTGTCGTGCGTATATCGTATTGCGTTTGCGTTGTGCATCCCCGATTTCAGATTTCCTATTTCATCCGCCACAACTTCTTGGCGGACTATACCATATCCGCTGGACGCTATACGCTAAACAGTGTCCGCTGTGATTCTGACTGCTGGTTTCTGAATTATCGCTTGTCTCGTTAAAGCTTGCAGCGATTTGCCCGATAATACAAGTCATACAGCGGAATGCACGCGTAGAAAATGCCGGCGATGTGAGCGCAAAAAATGAACAGGGCTGAGGTGCGGAGGGAGAGGAAAAAGCGAGATAAGCCCCAGCCCTGTCTTTGGGCTACTGTTAATTATAACAAAAACTTCTGTAATGCAATACTATTTTTTCAAAATTTTGTTCAAACCCGGCAAAAATTATTTGCCAAACGATACCCCGCAGAATGCAACCTCAATGTAAGAAATCTTATGATACTTCTTATTATACCCTTCTGTCAACAATAATCTGAAAATTTTTTTAGTCACAAATCACGGGTGCAGGCAATCCCCTCTAATCCGCTGGAGATACTCTCGTATATTGCACCCGCAACGGCCAAAATCCCCATCAAAACAGGGCTTATTAACGTCGCCTGTTACTATCAGGCCATATTAGTCCATCACATAACGCCCGAACAAATACCTATAGACAAGTGGGTATATAAAAGACAGCAAAAATAAAAATGGGCTGAGGCCAGGAGGAATGGAGAGAAGTGTAAACCTCAGCCCATAATCCCTTTCCAAAATTTTTATACGCTCCGACCTGACAAATGTTCAGCGTCCGCCCAAACCAAGCTACTGCCCTGTAGCGGCTTATGTGAGGGTTAGTCTGCTAAGTCAGCCTCACTTTTTTGGTCAGCCGCGACCCGACAAGGCGTTGTGGCGTGGCGGGCGAAGTCCGCCGGAGCGAGGGGCCAGGCGAGAGCAGGTTTTGTGAAAATATACGCAGAAAATGGGCTGGGGTCGGGAGAGAGGAAGAGGAGTCTAAAAACCCCAGCCCGCGGTTTCGCTAAGATTTATTTATTACGCCCCCCGCCGGCCAAAGTTCGCCGAAAAACCGGCAATTGGACGTTGGTCATTATAGTGGCCAGCCCTGCGAAAAAACACAAAATGCAAAATTTACTTGCTATTTGTAGGGATTTCGCTTTTATTATAAAAACGTTATGTAAGTGGCGCTGCAGGTGCGGTTCTGCCCCCGGCAGCGAGGAAATCAAGCCGCCTCGGGCGGCCAAACGTCTTGTTGAAAGGATGTGACAATGAAAAAGCTGATCTCCCTATTATTGGCAATTGCACTGGTTTTGGGCTTGGCCCTGGGCGGCTGCAAAGGCAAAGCGAAAGCCCCCGCAGAACCCAACAAAGCGGCCTCAACGGCGCCTAAGACCAAGTAATATAGAGCCGCCAGCAAAACCTGCGGTGAACCGCCAGTCCGGGATTCGCCTGCCGGCGGATTTAACCTTGCGCAGAGGCCGCACGGCGTAACTCTCAACCCGTGCGGGCCCGCAAGGATATTTGCCTCATCAGGTGTAGTCTGTCCTTTGCTTGCCAATTCGGCAGGTGGGTTTTGCCGCGGAGAAGTTGTTCTTGCGCCGGCGAATCATATCCGCCGCAGGCGGGTTTCAACCTTTGATACGCTATTCATAGGCCATCTTTTTAGTGTGGTCGTGAGTGGTTTTTTCTCCAGGCACAACCATCCCAAAATGGTTGTGAATGGTTTTTCCACTCATAACCATACGGGGGATGGCCAAATTATTAGGGTATAGCGGACAGCTTTGGATTTTTCCGTTATTGCACCTCCAATGGTGTTTCTTTGGCGGATTACGCTTTACGTTTTCTTTTCCTATCCGCTATTCTTCTTCCAGCCAGTGTTGACAGAATATCGCCAGGTCGGTCGCATCTACCGAGCCGGAAAAGTCGAGGTCTGTTCCATTGCAATCGTTTGAAGCGGCACAATTTGAATTCAGCCAGTGACCGGCGAGGAAAGAATAGTCTGCGAAATCGACCTCGTATTGGCCGACAAAGTTCACCGCTTGCCAGACCAGCTTTGGATAATCGATTAACTGCTTAATCGTCCATATATCTTCGGTGCCGTTTGCGGTTTCGCCGATGAAGTCCCAGCCGGCGCTGGTGAAGGTGAGCCGTGTTTTCATTTGGACTGTGGTTTTGCCTTTTCCGCCGGCGCTTCCTGAGCGGCCGGAGGTTGTGATGTCCCAGAAGGAATCCCTTATTGTTCCCTTGAGGTTGTAGGCCACCAGGCCGCCGACGTGGTCGCCTTTCGGGACCTTTCCTGTGGAGTAGCAGTTATCTATCAAGGCCTTTTCGTTGTAACCCACCAGGCCGCCCAGGTAATCATTTCCGCTAATTTGACCTGTTGAGCAGCAGTTGACGGCGGCGGCGTTATTGTTCCATCCGACCAGCCCGCCGACAAATCTGGTGCCGGTGACGCTGCCGGTGGAAAAACACATAGCAGCAGTCCCATAGTTTACTCCTGCCAGTCCTCCGACGTTTTCGTTTGCCGAGACAATCGATGCAGAGCGGCAATTTGTTATTGTGCCCCAGTTTACGCCCGTGAAGCCGCCGATACTGAATAGCCCTGTAACCTTGCCGGTGGAATAGCAGTGAGTAATTACTGCGTCTGAATAGTTGAAGCCGGCCAGACCGCCGATGGTCTCGCGTCCGCTCACATCGCCTGTGGCGAAGCAGTTAGTGAGCTGGCCCGAGTTGCATCCGACCAGTCCTCCGGTGAAACCGGGAGAGCTGCCGTTGGCTTTAGCGCTGCCGGTCGCGTGGCAGCCGCTTATGTCGCCCTGGTTGAGTCCGACGAGCCCTCCGACGTAGTATTCGCCGCTGATGCTGCCTGTTGAGTAGCAGTCTGCTATCACGCCGTTGTTATCTCCAACCAGACCGCCGACAACCTCTCCGAGTGACGTGACGCTGCTTGTCGAGAAGCAATCCACTATTGTCCCATCGTTCGGAGCTCCCACCAGCCCTCCCACCTGGTGTCCGCTTGATAAGACACCGCCCGCCGAATAACACCGCAGTATGGTCCCTTTATTTCCTCCTATCAGGCCGCCGACCTGCGATTGTCCGTAGGCGCCGGCTGTGGAGTAACAATCGCTTAACGTGCCCTCATTATATCCGACCAGCCCGCCGACATACTCATCTGCAGAGATGCTGCCGGTTGAGCAGCAATTAGAAATCTTTCCGCCATAGTTTCTGCCCACCAGTGCTCCTACGGCATTACCTGTTCCGGCGTGGATAGAGGTGTTTTCCATTCCGAGTTTTCTTATCTGGCCGCCCGGGCCCACAAACGCAAACAGGCCAATGGCATCTCTGTCGGTGGAGCTCCAGGTAAAATTGCAGACCTTGTGGTCGTTGCCGTCGAGGATGCCCGTGAATGTTCTTGTGGAGTTTCCAATTATCCTGAACTGTGCATCGGTGTATTGTGCGAGGTTAACATCGTTTATGAGGATGAATATCCTGCCCCAGTCTTCCTGGTGGTTGCCGATGTCGTTTAAGTCTTCGGGCACTGCGATTCTGTATGGGTCGCTGTATGTGCCCGTTCCGCCGCTGTATTTGGCCTGAGCGCCCGGTGCAAAGACAGTAAGACAAGGCAGCAAAACCGCTATAAAAACAGCAATTGCCCCTCTTCCCGCCGGATTATGGGCTTTTGAGACTTTCACCACTTTCCTCATATTTTTAGGGTTTTTGCTTTTAGTCTGCGGACAGACTTAGAAAAACCCACAGTATTGTAATCTAAACTCGCTGGTTTTGCAAGAAAAATCGTAGTTCGTGCAGCCAGAAGTCAAGTTTCAGGAGCCAGGAGTCAGAATTCTCGATTCTAACTTCCTGATTCTCGCTTTTTTGCGGGGCTGGGGGCGAGATTTTAGGCCTTTGGGTATTGCAGAAATCGGGGTTTGTGGTATTTTAGCTGAAGGTGGAAAATGGATTTTCCGCAGAGGATAACTGTTCAGAGGCATACGATAACGGTTGTGCCGCGATACGCCGAGACCGACAAAGGCGGGGTGGTGCACCACAGCGTCTATCCGGTCTGGTTTGAGATGGGGCGGACGGAACTTCTGCGCGAAAACGGCCTTGCGTACAAAGACCTCGAGGCGGCGGGGATATTTTTTGTCGTGGCGGAACTGCATATAAAGTATCGCCGGCCCGCCGAATACGATGAGAAGCTCCAATTGGAAACCACCTGCACGAATGTAACGGCCAGCAAAGTCGAGCATGCGTATAAACTTACTCGCTGCCGGGACGGCGTGCTTCTGGCTGAAGGCTCCAGTATCCTCGCCTGTGTGGACAGGCAAGGCAAGGTCCGCCGAATTCCTGAATTTATGTATCCGGAAGAAACAACCGTTTGACTTTACCAGGAGGACTCGATAAACTGTCATTTCCGTGGCGTGAGGGGTGAGGTGGTTGTAACCTGCAATTATACGGGGTAATTATGCCAGAGAGAGCACCAGAGAAAAAAGAGAGTTGCGGTCTTTTCGGGATTTTCGGCGACCCTGAGGCCGTTCAGAAGACGTATTTCGGTCTGCACAGTCTTCAGCACCGCGGGCAGGAGTCGGCCGGGATAGCATCCAGCGACGGCGAAGGAATCCAGTGCTACGCCGGTATGGGCACGGTGCGGAGGGTGTTCCGCGCCGGCAGGGATATTCTGAAGAAGCTGGCCAACCCGATAGCGATAGGGCACGTGCGATATTCGACAACCGGCGCCAGCAAGTTAATCAACGGCCAGCCGTTTTTGAGCGAGTATTCGCACGGACAGGTGGCGGTGGCACATAACGGCAACCTGATAAACGCGGGGCTGTTGCGGGATGAATACGAGGCGTACGGCAGCATATTCAAATCCACCAGCGACACCGAGATAATCACGCACCTGCTTGCAAAGCCCTCGCATATAAGCAAGCCCGACCCGCTGGGACACGTGCTTAATCATTTGCAGGGGGCATACAGTCTGTTATTTTTGTTTGCGGACTGCATCGAAGCGGCGCGCGACCCCTACGGCGTCAGGCCGTTGTGCATCGGCCAGACCGAGAAGGGCTGCTACGCGATTGCCAGCGAAACCTGCGGTCTCGATGCAATAGGGGCAAGGTTCATTCGCGAGGTCGAGCCGGGAGAAATTGTCCGGCTGGACCGCAACGGCCTATCAAGCAGGTTCTTTGTCACGCCAGGCACCGTTACGCCGGGGCACTGTATCTTCGAGCACATCTATTTTGCCAAGCAGAACAGCACCATCTTCGGCGAGAACGTCCACGAGTTCAGAAAAAAACTCGGAAGGAGACTGGCGATTGAGCACCCGGTGGACGCGGACGTGGTGATACCGGTGCCGGATTCGGGGACATCGGCGGCGATAGGATACGCAGAGCAAAGCAGAATTCCGTTCGATATGGGGATGGTCAGAAGTCACTACATCGGCAGGACGTTTATTTCGCCCGACCAGAAGGTAAGAGAGCTGGAGGTCAAGCTGAAACTGGCGGTGGTGAAAGAGGTTGTCAGCGGCAAGCGCGTTGTGGTGGTCGATGATTCGATTGTTCGCGGCACAACGACAAGGGGCAAGATTCGGGCGCTGCGGGATGCGGGCGCAAAGGAAATCCATATGCGGGTGAGCTGTCCGCCGCTGCGTTTTCCCTGTTTTTACGGCGTTGATTTTCCGACAAAAGAGGAGCTGTTGGCAAACAACCGCACATTAGAGGAAATCAGAAAATTCCTTGATGTCGATACTGTCGGCTATATGCCGCTGGAGGGGCTGCTTTCCTGTGCTACGCTGCCTCCGGACCACTACTGCACCGCCTGCTGGACGGGCAAATACAAAATTCCGATTGATATCGCCGTCAGCAAATTCGCCCTCGAGCGATTTCAAATGCTTATGTTCGACGATAGCGACTGGGAATAACTCAATGCTCGCCCGTGCCGAATAAGAAACGGATTGTCGCGAGATTTATGATAGTCGGCCTGCTAACAGCTCATTTGTATCTGCAGGGGATTGGCTCGCTGAAGGAGAAGCGCAGCATCATCAAGAGCCTTACAGGCCGGCTTAAAAGCAGATTCAACATCTCGATTGCGGAGGTCGAGCACCAGGACAGCAAAACAATCGCCGTTGTCGGCGTCGCCATAATCTCCAA
>Ga0315275_10006527_pt1 | contig 11172 bp, 11 predicted proteins | sample YL17G03_0_MG_FD_205557 | JGI IMG/M metagenome (GOLD analysis project Ga0315275, IMG submission 205557) | Sediment microbial communities from Yellowstone Lake, YNP, Wyoming, USA - YL17G03_0 | ecosystem: Environmental > Aquatic > Freshwater > Lake > Sediment | place: USA: Wyoming | collected...
TCTGTCCCCGATTTCCAAGCGCCAGGAAACCGTGGTCTGTCCCCGATTTCCCGATTTCCCCGGGGGCGACGCTACTTCTTCGCTTCCGGGGCCTTTTCGGGCTGCGCGCCGGGCGCTGTCCCGGGCGCTGCATCGGGCGCCTTCCCGGGCTCTCCCATCGCTTTCTCCAGCGCCTTGGCCGCGTCGTCCTGCTCCTCGTTGAGTCGTTCGCCCGACCCTCCGGTCTGCGACGCCTCCTCGGTGGGGACCTCGATCCGGATGTTCTCGATGTTGACCTTTTCCTTCGCGCCGAGACCGCCGGTGACGAGGTCCGGGAACCCGATGATCAGGCCGACCATGATCACCTGGATGACGACGAACGGAATCGCACCCCAGTAGATCTGCCCCGTGGTCACCGGCGCCATCTTGCGGCCGGTCTGCCGGTCGAGGTACTCCTTGGCCGGCGCGACGCTGCGCAGGTAGAACAAGGCGAACCCGAACGGCGGGTGCATGAACGACGTCTGCATGTTGACGGCCAGCAGCACGCCGAACCAGACGAGGTCGATGCCGAGCTTTTCGGCGACCGGACCGACCAGCGGAACGATGATGAATGCCAGTTCGAAAAAGTCGAGGAAGAACGCCAGCACGAAGATCAGGATGTTGACGACGATCAGGAAACCGAGTTGCCCGCCGGGAAGGCCCGTGAGCAGGTGCTCGACCCAGACGTGGCCGTTGACGCCGTAGAACGTGAGGCTGAAGACGCGCGCGCCGACCAGGATGAAGACGACGAACGTGGCCAGCTTGGCCGTGGTGTTCATCGCCTGCTTCAGCAGCGAAAACGACAGCCGCCGGCGCGCGAGCGCCATGACCAGCGCCCCGGTGGCGCCCATCGCGCCGCCTTCGGTCGGTGTCGCCACCCCGAGGAAGATCGTGCCGAGTACCAGGAAGATCAGTGCGAGCGGCGGAATCAGCACGAACGTGACGCGCTCGCCGATCTTCGACAGCAGGTTGAGCCCGGTCAGCTTGTTGATGACCGCCGCAAAGAACGCGATGCCGATGCCGACCGACGTGCAGATCACGATGCGCTCGTCGAGGGCCGTGTCGGGGCTGTACCGGCCGTAGTAGATCATCCAGAATCCGACCGCCGCGGCTATCGCCGCCGCTGTCAGTATGAGCAGCGATCGGTTGCCCGACGACCCGTCCGGCTCGCGCAGCGTGCGCGCTTCCGGGGGCAGCGCCGGCGCCCAATCGGGCTTGAAGAAGCTTGCGCCCATCACGTAGCACGCATAAAAACCTGACAGCACGATGCCCGGCAGGAAGGCGCCGGCGTACAGGTCGCCGACCGAGCGGCCGAGCTGGTCGGCCATGATGATCAGCACCAGCGACGGCGGGATGATCTGGGCGAGCGTGCCCGACGCCGCGATCACGCCCGAGGCGAGCCGGCGGTCGTAGCCGTAGCGGAGCATGATCGGCAGCGAAATGAGGCCCATCGAGATCACCGATGCCGCGACCACGCCGGTGGTCGCCGCGAGCAGCGCGCCGACGAAGATCACGGCATAGGCGAGGCCCCCCCGCACCGGCCCGAACAGCTGGCCGATGGTGTCGAGCAGGTCCTCGGCCATCCCGCTTCGTTCCAGGATCAGCCCCATGAACGTGAAGAACGGCACCGCGAGCAGCGTGTCGTTGGACATGACCCCCCAGATCCGCTCAGGCAGCGCCTGCAGCAGCGTCGGCTGCAGGAGACCGAGTTCGATGCCGACGAGGCCGAATCCGATGCCGACGGCGCCCAGCGCGAACGACACCGGGTAGCCGATCAGCAGCACGACCACCAGCGCCGCGAACATCAGCGGCGCAATGTTCTCGATCAGGAAGGCAGTCATGGCTTTTCCGTCCGGCCGAGGGCAATGCCTTCGATTTCTTCTGCCAGCGCCCGCTCGCCGCGTCCGCGCAGGATTTCCTCGGCCAGTTCCTCCTCGGCCGTCTTGGTGACGATCTTCTCGCCCGGGTCGGGAATCATGCCCTTGAGGAACGCGATGCGCTTGATCAGCTCCGAGAGCCCCTGGAGGATCAGCAGGAAAAAGCCCACCGGCACCATCAGCCGCGCCGGCCAGATGATGAGGCCGCCGGCGTTGGTCGAGACTTCATTCCGGGTCCAGGCGTCGACGAACACGGGCCACGACAGCCACATGATCAGGAACGCCATCGGCAGCAGGAAGAACAACGTGCCGAAGATGTCGATCGATGCCCGAGCGCGCGCCGACAGCCGGGAGGTGACGATGTCGATGCGGACGTGCTCGTTGTGCTTCAGCGTGTACCCGGCGCAGAACAGGAAGATCATCGAGAACAGGTACCACTGGATTTCGAGGAACGAGTTCGAGCTGAAATTGAACGCCTTGCGCACGACGGCGTTCGCGGCGCTGATCAAGACGGCGACCAGCACCAGCCAGTAGATGGTGTGGCCGACCCGCTCGCTTATGCGATCGATCAGCCGGGACACTGCGAGCAACGCATTCATTCGCATCCTCCCGAGGATGGTCCGGTGCCGGCGGCGGGCGCTGTCCGGCAGGACTGCCGAGGATTATAGCGGCAATGGGCGGCCGAATAGGACGCCCCGGCGGGTCGCCGATGCTAAAATCCTGCTTTGCCCCCCAGCGAGCCTGCCGTGCTGAAACGATCCCTTAGCCTTGCCGAGGCCGATCCCGAACTGTGGGCGGCCGTCGCTGCCGAGAACCGCCGGCAGGAAGACCACATCGAACTGATCGCGTCCGAAAACTACGCCAGCGAAGCGGTGATGGCGGCGCAGGGTTCGCAGCTCACCAACAAATATGCCGAGGGCTACCCCGGCAAGCGCTACTACGGCGGCTGCGAGTTCGTCGACGTCGCCGAGCAGCTGGCGATCGACCGGGTCAAGCGGCTGTTCGGCGCGCAGGCCGCCAACGTGCAGCCGCATTCGGGCGCGCAGGCCAACCAGGCCGTGTTCTTCGCAGCATTGCAGCCGGGCGACACCGTGCTCGGGATGTCGCTGCCGCATGGCGGCCACCTGACGCACGGCTCGCCCGTCAACATGAGCGGCAAGTGGTTCAAGGTGGTGCCGTACGGGCTCGACCGCGAAAGCGAACTGATCGACTACCACGCAGCGGAGCGCCTGGCGCACGAGCACAAGCCGAAGCTGATCATCGCCGGCGCGTCGGCCTATTCGCGCGTCATCGAGTGGAAGCGCTTTCGCGCGATCGCCGACAGCGTCGGCGCGTTGTTGATGGTCGACATGGCTCACTATGCGGGGCTGGTTGCCGCCAAGGTCTACCCGAGCCCGGTCGGCATCGCCCATTTTGTCACCAGCACCACGCACAAGACGCTGCGCGGCCCGCGCGGCGGCATCATCCTCACCCAGGCCGAGCACGAGAAGGCGATCAACTCGGCGGTGTTCCCCGGTTTGCAGGGCGGCCCGCTGATGCACGTGATCGCGGCCAAGGCGGTGGCTTTCGGCGAGGCGCTCGGCAAGGATTTTCGCCGCTACCAGGAGCAGGTCGTCGAAAACGCGCGCGTGCTGGCCCGGGTGCTGCAGGACCGCGGCCTGCGCATCGTTTCCGGCGGCACCGATTGCCACATGTTCCTGGTCGACCTGCGCTCGAAGAAAATCAGCGGCAAGGAGGCCGAAGCCGCGCTGGGCCGCGCGCACATCACCGTCAACAAGAATGCGATCCCCAACGATCCGGAGAAGCCGTTCGTGACGTCCGGCATTCGCATCGGGAGTCCGGCCGCCACCACGCGCGGCTTCAGGGAGATCGAGTGCGAGGAACTCGGCCATCTCATCGCCGACCTGCTCGAACGGCCCGGCGACGCGGCGGTGCTCGAGCACGTGCAGGCGGGCGTGGCCGCGTTGACGCGCAAGTTCCCGGTCTACCAACAGGCGGGTCAAGAGCCGCAATGAAGTGCCCGTTCTGCGCGAGCACCGACACCCAGGTCATCGATTCGCGTGTTGCCGAGCCCGGCGATTCGATCCGCCGCCGCCGGCGCTGCTCCAGCTGCCAGAAGCGCTTCACCACGTATGAAACCGTCGAGCTGCGGCTGCCGCAGGTGGTCAAGACCAGCGGCACGCGCTCCGACTTCGACGTCGGCAAGCTGCGCAACGGCTTCCAGCGCGCGCTGCACAAGCGCCCGGTGCCGACCGAGTTCGTCGACCAGGCGGTCGACCGCATCGTCTCGCAGGTGCTCTCGCTGGGCGAGCGCGAGATTCCGTCGCGAACGATCGGCGAAATGGTGATGCAGGAGCTGCACAAGCTGGACAAGGTCGCCTACATCCGCTTCGCGTCGGTCTACCGTTCCTTTCAGGATGTCTCCGACTTCCGCGACGCGCTGAAGGAAGTCGAGGCGCCGCCCAAACGCACGCGGCGCTAGAAATGGGATCGCGAAAATGGGGTCAGAGCTGCCGAATGGGGTCAGATGCGGCATACAGCACCAATTGGGGTCAGGCCCAATTGGTGCTGTATGCCGCATCTGACCCCATTCGGCAGCTCTGACCCCATTTTCGCACTGACCCCATTTTCGCCAGTACGGCTCTGACCCCGTGGCCGCGATGAGCGCCTTCACCGACGCCGACCGCGCGCACATGGCGCGGGCGCTGGCTTTGGCCGAGCACGGCCTCTACACGACGACGCCGAACCCGCGTGTTGGTTGCGTGATCGTCAGGGACGGCGAGGTGATCGGCGAGGGCTGGCACGAGCGCGCCGGCGCGCCGCATGCGGAAGCCAACGCGCTCGCCGACGCGAAAGCGCGTGGTCACGACCCGCGCGGCGCGACACTCTACGTGACGCTCGAACCGTGCAACCACACCGGGCGCACGCCGCCGTGCGCGGAGGCGGTGATCGCCGCGGGCATCGCGCGCGTCGTGGCGGCGCTGCGCGACCCCAATCCGCAGGCGGCGCACGGCGCCGATCGCCTGCGCGCAGCGGGTGTCGCGGTGGAATTCGGATTGATGGCCGAGGAAGCCGCCGAGCTCAACATAGGCTTTGTGTCGCGCGTTACCCGGGGCCGGCCGTGGGTGCGGCTGAAGATGGCGGCGAGCCTCGATGGCCGCACCGCCCTCGCGAGCGGCGAGAGCCAGTGGATCACCGGCGAGGCGGCGCGCGCCGACGGTCATCGCTGGCGCGCCCGCGCCTGCGCCGTCCTGACCGGGATCGGCACGGTGCTGCAGGACGACCCGCAGCTCAACGTGCGCGCAGTGGCAACCCCGCGGCAGCCGTTGAAGATCATCGTCGACCGGCATGGGCAGTTGCCTGTGTCGGCAAGGATCCTCAGCGGCGCCGATGCACTGATCGTCACCAACGGCGCGCGCAACCGGGACTGGCCCGCGACGGTCGAGGTGCTGCCGCTCCCCGATGCCGACCGGCGCGTCGATCTCGCCGCAATGATGGTCGAGCTGGGGGCGCGTGGCGTCAACGAGCTCCACGTGGAGGCCGGCGGCAAGCTCAACGGTGCGCTGCTCGACGCCGGCCTGATCGACGAGATCCTGCTCTACGTTGCGCCGTGTCTCATCGGCGATCCGGCGCGCGGCGTGGCCGAGTTTCCCGGTGGACTCGCGCGCCTCGCCGATCGCGTTGCGCTGTCGGTGCGCAGCGTGGATCGTATCGGCGACGATCTGCGCATCATCGCGCGTGTGGAGGGGAGGAGCGCCTGATGTTTACCATCATCGCGTGGGTGAAAGGGAGGAGCACCTGATGTTCACCGGGATCGTACAGGCCGTGGGAAGGATCGCATCGGCGACGCCGCAGGGCGATGGCCTGCGCTTGCGCATCGACCCGGCCGGCCTCGACGTTGCCGATGTCGTGCTGGGCGACAGCATCGCCGTGAACGGCTGCTGCCTCACCGTGGTCGCGAAGGAGGCGGGCAGCGACGGCGCGCGCCTCGCCTTCGACGTGTCCGGCGAAACATTGCGCTGCACCGATGGTCTCGACGGCAGCGCCGACGTCAATCTCGAGAAGGCGCTGCGCCTCGCCGACCGCCTCGGCGGCCACCTGATGACCGGTCACGTCGACGGCGTGGGGACGGTCGTCGCCTTCGCAGAAATGGGGTCAGCAATGGCAGAAATGGGGTCAGACCCCAATTTCCTCAAAGGGTCTGGCCCTATTTTCGAATTGGGGTCTGACCCCATTTCTGCCATTTCTGCCATTTCGGACCCTGCTTCCAGCTGGCGGCTCGAGATCGAGGCGCCGGCGGAGCTCGCGCGTTTCATCGCCGCCAAGGGGTCGGTCGCCGTGCAGGGGGTTAGCCTGACCGTGAACGGCGTCGACGGTCCGCGCTTTCACGTCAATCTCATTCCGCACACGCTCGCGGTGACGACGTTGAAGGCACTGGCGCCCGGCGCGCGGGTCAACCTCGAAGTGGATCTGATCGCGCGGTACGTGGAGCGGCTGGCGAGCAGCATTCGCTAATGGCTTGTGGCCCGACAGTTCAAACCACTACGTGCAGCTCGAGCGCCTCGGCGGCCGGCCTGATTTCGCTGCGTGTTCCGTGGCCGGGAAATGCGGCCTTCGTGAGCTGAAGAAACCCTGCACGCACCCGCGCCGGGGATCACGGCCGCGGCCGGCCACGCGTTCCTTTCGGACGATCTGGAGCTCGCCCTCGATCCCAGCGCGCTGGTCGGACAGGCGCGGACGTGGGTGACGCGCCTGTCGGGCGGCCTGGCGACGTGGGCGCGGCGCCTCGAGTTCGAGCCGTTCCGCTTGCGCATCGTCGGCACCGCGGGATCGGGCAAGACGCAGCTCGCGCTGCGGATCCTCGACGATGCCGCCGCCAAGGGGCAGCGTGCGCAGTACGTCTGCTTCAATCGCCCGCTGGCGGATCCTCTGGCGCGGATCGCGCCGGCTGCGGTCAACCTGACGACGTTCCACATGCTGGGCGACCGGCAGATGCGCGCGCTGGGCCATCCGCCCGACTTTCGGCAACCAGGCGTTTTCGAGCAGTTGGCGCAAGCGGACATCCGCAAGCAGCCGGCGCCCGACGAGCTGCTCGACGTGCTGGTGATCGACGAAGGACAAGAGATTTCTCGCAATCGTGGGCGGATGCGCTGCTGGCCTGGCTCAAGCCGGGCGGCAAGGCGTGGTGGCTCGAAGATCCGCTGCAAAACCTCTACGACAAACCGCGCATCGAATTGCCGGGATGGGTGACGCTGCACGCCGACGTCAACTACCGGACCCCGCACGAGGTTCTGCGGCAGATCGGCCTGTTCGTCGATGGGGGCGCGCACGTCACCGCCGGGGGCCCGCCGCAAGGACACGACATCGTCATCGCCACCTATGCGGATTTCGCCGGACTCAAGGATGCAACCATTGCGGCGATGGGCAAGGCGCGCAGCGCCGGATTCAAGTCGAGTGACATTGCGGTGCTGACGTACTGCGGGCGGGAGCGCTCCGAGCTGATGCCCTTCGACCCGCTCGGGGCCTGCACGCTGTGCCGCTTCGACGGCACCTGCGACGAAGCGGGGAATCCGGTGTTCCAGGAGGGCGACATCCTGGTCGACACCGTGTTCCGCTTCAAGGGCCAGTCGGCGCCATGCGTCATCCTGACCGAGATCGACTTCGATGTACTCGACGAGCGGGTCGCGCGCCGGCTCTATGTCGGCGCGACGCGGGCCCGCATGGAGTTGGCGATGGTGATGAGCGAGCGGGCGGCGGCGAAGTTGCTGGAGCGATTGGCCCGGGTTGAGCCGGAGGCGAAACCCGGGTGAGACTCCAAGGGGGCACTTGACCAGCCTACGGCACGCTCCCGCCGAGGTTACGCGTTCGCTCAACCCGGGCTGCGCGGCCTGACCGGATCGTGGTCGGTTGCGGTGCCCGCCCCGCCAGAAAAAAACTCGGCCAGCCTCACCATCGCCAACGTGTCCCGCTCGCAATACGTCAGCAACGCGTTCTCCAGCACCTTGCGCCGCTCCCCGGTCGTCGCCGGATCGATCATCTCGAAGTAAATGGGCTCGACCATCTCGCCGCTCTGCACGTCGTCGAGGTTGGCGTAGTCGAGCTCGGGCGCGATCGTGGGCAGCACGCGCTTGATCGACCACGAGCCCATCATCGCCGGATGGTAGTAGTGCTCGCGGGCGAAAGGCAGCAGGTCGAAGAGACGATCCGCCATCGCCTGCAGCGCCGGGGCCAGGTCGGCGAAGGCGTTCGCCAGCTCCACGATCACGCCGCGCTCGAACGTCGCGTTGTAGACCATGATCGGCCCGCTGTCGCCGATCGCGGCGACGAGCCGCTCGGCGAAGGCACGGCGCGGGTCGTCGCCGACGGTGTCGAGGAATGGCGGCGATTGCGTAAGCGTGCCGTCGGCCTCCTGGCGGTGGCACGACCACTGCATCGGGACCTTCTGGTATGGTCGCGTGCCTGCCCACAACGGCACCGCGGGTCCGACGGTTTCGAAGTCGACGAAGTAGCGCGGCCAGGAGAGGGCCGCAAGCCTTTCCGCCGCGCCGGGTGTGAGCTCGGCCTCGCCGTTCGTTGACGCGCGCCAGACGCGCAGGTGATCGTCCCGGGAAAGGCGTTCGACGGGAACGTCACGCAGATCGACGTAGCCTTCGTCGCGCAGCTGCCGCACCAGCTTGCCACCGTAGGGAAGGATGCCGACCGGATACTCCGCCGCGTCCGGCGCGCAGAAGCCCGCGAATTCGCACGGGAACGGATCGCTGCATTGCCGCCCGACGGCGATGTCCGGCATCGGGCCGGCAAGATCGCGCTGCGCGGCTTCGATCCACGCCGGAATCCGCTCCTGCAGCGGTAGAACCGCGTCGGTGACATCGACGTTCGTGAACAGTCCGCGGTAGTCGCCGCCGCCGGGGTAGACGAACCGGTTGTTGATGTGCGCCAGCTCGGTTCGCTCGACGGCCAGGCCCGCGCCGCGCGCCACCCAGGTCTGGATGGCGGCATCGGTGACCTGGTAGTCCTTCACCCTGGTGGAAGCTTTGACCTCGATCAGCCGGCAGGTGCCGGCGCGGCGCTCGAGGACGTCGGCGCGAACGAGAACATCGGCGCAGCGCAGCGCGGGTTCGAACAGCGTGATGTCGCCGGATCCCGCCAGCGCCTCGTCCGTCTCCCGCAGCGCGGACGCGAGATCGGTGACATGTCCGATCAGGCGGCCCTCCGGATACAGCCGCTGTGCGGCCGCGCCGACCAGGTGCCCCTGTGCCATCCGGTTCTCGACCGCCTCGCTCTGCCGGGCGAGGTCGCGCCGATAGACCTGCAGCCAAAGGCGCTTGGGGCATTGCCGGTACGTGACCAGCCGGGACTTCGAGAGCCTCATGCGTGGACGTTCCACCAATCCGTCGCCTGCTTCGATCGCAGCGACCCGCCGGTCAGGCTCATTCATCCGGCCGGCGCTCCATCCTCGAGCTCGAATGCTTCCACGGCGACCATCGACCCGAGCAGATGGGTCCGGAAATGGAACTCATGCGCGATCCCGGTGCAATCGGTCATGGCGACCGGATCGAAACGGGGAGTCTCGACGTCCTCCAGGCCCTGCCGGCTTTCCACCCCGGCGTTGAAGCAGCGGTTGCAAAGCGCCCGTTAGCCATCCTCGATGGAGCCGCAGTTCACCATGTCGTAGGAGAGAGTGGCCGTGCCGCTTGCTTCGCAACGGATTGTGCTCTGACCATGCTCGTCTTCATTCTTCATTCGAGTTCCGGATAGGTCTGGCACGGCAGTGCCAGCCGATCCCGCCCGCAGCGCGCGGCGGTTTCGAGCTTTTCGACTTATTCGGAATATGCGCCGCCGCCCAGTCGAGTCAGGGCAGAACCTGGATCCGGACACCGTAGCGTTCGTAAATCGGCAGCGCGCGCCGATCACAGGTGACAAGTTCGGCGCCACAGGCCGCCGCCGTCGCGGCAACCAATGCGTCGTATGCGGCACCGCCAGTCACGTCGTGGGCAGGCAGCCCACGAATGAAATCCTTGTGGGCCCGAGCGCCGAGTCTCAGGAACGGCTGCGCAAATCGTATGCCCAGGAATTCGCGGACCACAGCCCCGGAAACCCGATGCGGAGCGGGCAGGCGCGTAAGCACGGAGTAGGTCTCGAGCGCGCAATGCTCGATCAGGCGCAGCCCGCCGTCAAGCGCTCGTCGTGCGCCCTCGTGATTCTCGTGCCAGGACGCGAATGCAGCAACCACCAGGCTGGTGTCCGCCGCCTTCAACGCCGGATGCGCTCCATTGTTTCGCGAACCTGGTCGGCAGTGAGTACGGGGAGTTCGGCGTCCGGGACCGCGACGACCCCTTTACCCCGCTTCTGCAGCCGCATCGAGGTCGACGCAATCTCGATCTCAAGACGGCCATCGCCTGCGCGAATTTCCAGCGGCTGACCCGGCTTGAGGCCGAGGGCCTGACGCAGGGCTTTCGGAACAACGATCCGCCCGGCAGTATCAATGGTCGCTTTCATGGATGGGACAATGCCATGAAAATGGCATAACCACAACCATGTACGCTTGAAGATGGGGTCAGAGCTGTAATACAGCGTAAATGGGGTCAGAGCTGTAATACGGGCGGAGGTCTTCCGAAGGGCGATCGCGCTGCGCGTATTACAGCTCTGACCCCATTTACGCTGTATTACAGCTCTGACCCCAATGTCCCATCGCGGAGCAGCGCCATGTGCTGCTCCGTTCGGGCTGGCTTCGGATCCGGAACGGAGCGCACCGCCTCCAACGCGTGAATGTACTCGGCCGGCAGCCGATGCTCGCGCGCGCCGGCCACCACCAGCGCCTTGTACCAGTCATAGGGCCGCAACGACTTGTCGATGTCCGTGGCGCAATAGACCGTGGCTGCCACGGGTGTCCCGTCGACGAGAATCTCGACGCTTTTCTCGTCGTATCCATGGCCCAGGCCTTCGAAGCCGTCCAATGCCGGCTTGTCGGCGGCATCGAGCTCGAACAGGACGCCGAGGACGCAATCCGACTCGATGCCGGTGGCGACCACATCGCACTTCCCGGAGTGGTCCTTTCTGCTGCGCTTGTGCCAGCAGAGGCTGTATCCGTTCAGTCGCCCGACCCCGATCGGCGTCGCCGACGGCGTGCGCTCGCGCAGCCGCCGGGTGAGCATATTCGAGCCGTAGGAAAAGACGCGGAGGGCGGGTCGTGTGCTCATGGGGTCCATAGCGGCGGGCGACGACCGCAATCAGCTGCCCTTGCCCTGTTCCGGCTTGCGCCGCAGGTAGGCGGGCT
>Ga0315275_10006528_pt1 | contig 11170 bp, 7 predicted proteins | sample YL17G03_0_MG_FD_205557 | JGI IMG/M metagenome (GOLD analysis project Ga0315275, IMG submission 205557) | Sediment microbial communities from Yellowstone Lake, YNP, Wyoming, USA - YL17G03_0 | ecosystem: Environmental > Aquatic > Freshwater > Lake > Sediment | place: USA: Wyoming | collected...
GGGCTGTGTGTCTCCGTCTGCCCTGTGGAAGCGATTTCTCGGCCTGCTTCTGGAGAAATCCGGGGAACGGATGTGGTTTGCGATCATTGCCCCGTGGGATGCGAGGTTCCTGAGGGTCTCCTGGGCGCGTGCCAGCGGTACAGGAATGTGGAGGGAAGGATCAGCCCTGCTCGGCCTCTGGTGTTGCCTCCACAAAAGGATCTGAAAGAGCTTTACCGCAACGCCCTCATCAACCAACCCCTGATCACCGCCATCGGCGCCGGGGGAACGTATCCGGATTACAAACCCGCTCCGCTGGCAGCCCAGAAGAGGGTGGCGGAGGTGGATGTCGTCACCGTGGTCACCGAATCTCCTCTCACCTATTCGAGCATGCTCCTCAAGATCGACACGGATCGCGTCATCGGCGAGGAAACGTCCGCCGTGAAGTACAGAGGCGCAGCGGTGGGCCATGTGACCACCGAACAGTACGGATCCAAGATGATCAGCCTCGGCGGGATCCATGTGATGAAGAGCAAGCATCGCCTCAAGGCGACACGCCTGATCGTGGCGCTTGCCAACGGCGAACCGGTTGAACTGAGCGTGGAAGGCGGCGCGAAGCTCCAGCTCCAGGTCGGCCGGCCGCCCATCATCAACGGCCGGGAATCGGAAGACATGAAGATTGCCTGCGGCGCAGCCATCATGGGCATGTTCGGGCCAAAACTCTACACCCTGGCCGATGAGATCATCATCCTGGACTCCGACATCACCGGGCTCTTCTCTGAAAGCCACGTGGGCCACGTTTTCGGATTCGAGTGGAGAGGACTCAAGCCGCGGGGAAAATACGGCTCTCCGGGCCGGTACTTCGGATACCCCGGCGACGGGTGGGGAGGATCCGATGTGAAAGATCCGGCCAAGGCGTTTGAAATCGTCAACCCCGAGAAAGTCCGTCCGGGAATGAAGGTCCTGGTGCTGGAGGTCACGGGAAGGCAGGCGGCGTTGCTGGAAGCGGATGAAAAAAAACACTTTCATCCTCTCCCTCTTCCTGAAGACGTGGAGGCCGTCCGGGACTTGATCGCTGAGAACAAGGAACCTTCGGTGACCTCGGCGATCTACATGGGCGGGTGCGGAGGCAGCGCAAGGGCCGGAGTCACGGGGAATCCCATCAGGCTCAACCGCGCGGTTCACACAGAGGAAGTGAAGCTCTCCGTGGGCGGGGTGAGCGCCTTTGTTCTTCCGGGCGGGGGCATCAACTTCATGGTGGATGTGGGCCGAATGCGCTGGCGGCCCTTCTCATGGACCCCCGCCCCGGCCGTGGTGGCCCCCATTGAATATACCATGGCCAAGGAGACTTACATCCGGCTGGGCGGGCATCAGCAGAATCTCACGCTCCTGGAAGACATTGAAAAGACATGGCGTGTTCAGAAATGGAATGACTGAGCCTGCAGAGAGAGGAGTGTCATGAAATCCGTTCTCATTCATCATATCGGCACACTGGTGACCGGAGACATCCGGGCGCCCCTGAGCGATGCGGCGTCCCTCTACATCCAGGACGGCCTGTTCAAGGAGATCGGCACCGGTCGGACTTCGGCGGACATCGTGATCGATGCCCGGGGCAATCTGGTGACTCCGGGGCTCATCGACTCTCATGTTCATCCAAGTTTTGGGGATTTCACCCCTGTGCAGAACGCGACCAACTGGATCAGCAACTACCTCCACGGAGGGGTCACTTGCATGGTCTCTGCGGGTGAATTGCACTTGCCGGGCTTGCCGATCGACAATCCGGACCCGAATCTTTTTCGGTCCCTGGCGCTTCTCACGCGCGCCTGCTACGACCGCCACAGGCCTTCCGGTGTGAAGGTGGAGGCCGGGACGATGATGCTCGTGCCGGGAATGAAGAGGGCCGACTTTGAAGCGGTGGCTGCTGCGGGCAGCAAATGCGTCAAGTTCATCTTCTACTCCTACGGTGAAAACCCCGACGAGCAGGCGGACTATGTGCGCTGGGCCAAGGAGCTGGGCCTGAAGGTGAAAATCCATTCCGGCGGGGTGTCCCGGTCCGGGGTGTCCCGTCCGGCCGGAGCCGACGTGATCTTGAAGTTGAAACCCGACATCGTCGGCCACATTAACGGCGGCCCGATTCCCATGCCCCTCTCGGACATGGAGCGAATTCTCCTGGAGTCGGATTATCTGCTTGAAATCGCTTACGGCGGCAATCACAGCATCGCCCAAACGTTCATGAAGAAGGTCGCGGAACAGGGCCAGCTTCACCGGGTCATTCTGGGGACGGACACTCCGAGCGGCACAGGCGTGGCGCCGAGAGGGTTGCTCCGGACCATGGCTCTTGTCGCTTCGGTGCCGGGAGTCAAGCCCGAGGAGGCGGTCTGCATGGCCACGGGAAGTGCGGCCCTTGCCCACAACCTGAACAGCGGATTTGTTCAGGAGGGCAAGCCGGCGGATCTGGTCATCATGGGAAAGATTCAAGGGGCCTCGGGCAATACCCCGCTGGAGTCTCTGAGGGACGGAAACCTTCTCGGCATTTCCATGGTCCTCATTGACGGCCAATTGGTCATCCGGGATCGTAGTCTTCAGACGCCTCCTCCGGAGACAGGAGCCAGGATCATTGGACATTAGCAGGTTGCTGAAAAACGCCCATCTACGGCGTTGCCCTCATCCCTCGTCGTTGCGACGCACTGGACTGTACGACTCACTCCTCGGGATTTCGGGCGCCTTGTATCTGGGCGTTTTTGAGCAACCTGCAAGCCCGGTGTTTTCGGCATCCTGTCAGACAATGGGCTTTGACCAGTGAAGAGGGATATCAACAAAGAGGTTTTGAGGCAGGAGATGAAAGAAGAACACGCCGTTGTGGGGAAAGCCGTCCGCTTTGTCGGAGGACTGGACAAGGTGACGGGCCGCGCGCAATATCTGGACGATATTGATTTGCCGGGCATGCTCCATGCCAAGATCCTTCGATCTCCTCACGCCCATGCTCGAATCGTCAAAGTCAACACGTCAAAAGCAGCGGTTTTCCCCGGCGTAAAGGCCGTGCTCAGCGCGGCCGACTGCCCGAGCCTGCCTTTCGGCCTGGATGTCCCGGATGCGCGCATCTTTGCCGAGACCAAAGTGCGCTACGCGGGGGATGAGGTGGCTGCTGTGGCGGCAGAAACCCCCAAGATTGCCGCGGAGGCTCTGAAGCTCATTGAGGTGCAGTACGAGCTCTTGCCGGCGCTTTTCAGCCCTGAAGAGGCCCTTCACGAAGGAGCCCCTGTCATCCACGAAGACAAACCCGGAAATCTAGTGAAAAGCTATGTCATTGAACGGGGCGATGTGGATATGGACTTTGCTTCGTGCGATTTTGTTTTCGAAGAGGAATTCTCCTCCTCCCGGGTGACCCCGTGCTACCTGGAACCCTTTGGAGCCATTGCGAGGTGGGAGCCGGACGGCCGTTTGACCGTGTGGACGGGAATCCAGGCGGCCTTTCAAGCCAGGGCAGAGATCGCCAGAGCCCTCGGGATGAATCCCAGCCAGATCACGGTCAAAGTGCCGACCATCGGAGGAGCTTTCGGCGGGAAGATCTGGATAAGAAACTTTCATCCCATCGCGGCCTTGCTCGCCAGGAAAGCGAAGCGACCTGTGAAGTTTGTTCTCACCCGCCCCGAGGAGTTCGTGGCTTCCCGCCACCGGGTTCCTGCGAAGATCAAGATCAAGCTGGGAATGTTGAAAGACGGCACCATGGTCTGCAAGGACACCACGATCGTTGCCGATAACGGAGCCTATTCCTGGGCCGCTCCAAAAATCGTCTTAAACATGTCCATGCGGACGGACTGCCTCTACCGCTTCAAATCCGTCCGGACGCGGTCCTATCTCGCTTACACCAACACCACGCCGACGAGCGGGTTTCGGGGATATGGAAACGCGCAATCCCATTTTGCCCAGGAGTGCATGATTGACGTGTGCGGCCGAAAGGCGGGGCTGGATCCCGTGGAGATCCGGTTGAAGAATGCCGTTCGGCAAGGGGACCTGACGCTTCACGGCTGGAAAGTGCGAAGCTGCGGCCTGACCGAGTGTATTGAAAAAGCCAGGGCCGCCATTGCCCGGGTAAGGAAGCCGAAAGAAGACCAAAACGGAAAGATCAAACGAGGGGTCGGCCTGGCCTGTATGAACCATGTGTCTGGGAACCGGGCGGGAAACAACTTTGACGGCTCTTCTTCCATGGTGCGCTTTCAGGAAGACGGAAAGCTCGTCCTCTACCACGGCGAGAGCGACATGGGTCAGGGGGCCCGAACCGTGCTTGCCCAGATCGCCGCCGAAACCCTGGGCATCCGCCCCGAGGATGTCCTGGTCATGCCCATTGATACGGATGTCAGTCCCTTCTGCTTTGGATCCTATTCGAGCAGGGTGACCACGGTCGCGGGAAAGGCGGCCTACCTGGCTTCCCTGCAAGTGCGGGAACAACTTTTAAAACTGGCCGGAAATATCCTGGAAGCCGCACCGGAGGACCTGGACATCAAGGAAGGCAGGATCTTTGTCCGGGGCAGCGAGAGGATCGAAATCTCTGTGGCTGAAGTCTGCAAGTCGGCGATTCGAACCAAGACGACCGTGGGATTGACCGCTTACGTGGCCTACGATCCGCCCACCGAAGGAGCAGACGAAGACTTCTACGGGGACTACTCCAGTGCCTACACCTATGCGGCCCAGGCGGTTGAAGTGGAGGTCAACACGGAAACCGGACAGATCAGGGTGCTGCGGGTGGCTGCGGCCCATGACGTGGGCCGGGCGATCAATCCGAACGGAATCCGGGGGCAGATCTACGGCGGAGTCGCCCAGGGAGCCGGGTGGGCGTTGTACGAGAACATGGTCTATGAGGGCGGCCGGCTTCAAAACAAGAGCCTGCGAAACTACACCATGGTGACCGTGACCGACATGCCTGAGGTGGAACCCATCATTGTCGAGACCCATGACCCGGTGGGGCCCTATGGAGCCAAAGGGATCGGCGAACCGGCCCTCATCCCCATGCCTCCTGCCGTGGCCAATGCGGTCGAGGACGCTGTGGGGGTCAGAATCCGGGACTTGCCCATCACTGCTGAAAAGATTTTTTTCAACCTCCATCCCGAGTGCGAAGGGCCCGGATCATGAATCTTCGAGATTACCTGGTTCCCCATCATATCGAAGAGTGCCTGGACATGTTGAGCGGCTGGGAAGGCCGAGGCCGCCTTGTGGCCGGCGGCACGGATCTCGTGAGCAACCTCGAATATGGAAAAGCGCACGCCGAGACCCTCATCGACATCAGTTCCATGGAAGACCTAATGGGTTTTGAGATCCAGGACCATGAACTGGTCATCCGGGCAGGGACCACCCACGGCCAGATCAGTGCAGACCCTCGCATCCGGCAGCTCTGGCCGGCCCTGGCCAAGGCTTGCGGCAGCGTGGGATCGCCTCAGATTCGAAACGTGGCCACCCTGGCGGGAAACGTCGTCAATGCCCAGCCTGCGGCAGACTCTGCCGTCGCCCTGGTCGCTCTGGGAGCCCAGGCGGAAATTTTGTCGCCTGGGGCCCGGCGTCTGGAACCGATCGAAAACCTCTACCAAGGGCTGGGACAGAGCACCATCGACAGTTCGCGGGAAATCCTTGTGACCCTGCGGGTCCCTGTCCCCGGTGAGGGGGAGGTCAATGTGTACGGACGTATCTCCCCTCGCAATTCGCTTTGCCTGCCTATCGTGAACGCAGCGCTCAGCCTGAAGACGATGGCTGGAAAGGTTTTGTCCGGAAGAATTGCGATGGGACCGGTCTCCGACAGACCCTTCCGGCCGTCGAGGGCTGAAGCCGCGCTTCAAGGGCTTGCCCTCCATGACCGCGAGGCTTTGAGTGAAGTCGGCCGGATTGCCGGAGAAGAAGCCAACCCCCGAGACAGCTGTCTCAGAGGGTGCAGTGATTATCGCCGTCAACTCCTCAGGGTCCTGATCAGAACGCTTCTGGAAGACGCAGTGTCCAGGGCGGCGAAGGAGGCTTAGCACCATGATGAAATCGCTGATATTCACTCTGAACGGTGACGAGATCCGGGTCGAGGTCGAACCGGGTGAACTGCTTCTCGATGTGCTCCGTCGCAGGCTCTTCCTCACAGGGACCAAGAAAGGGTGCGGCGAAGGGGAATGCGGGGCCTGCACGGTCTTGCTCGACGGCAAGCCGGTGCTTTCCTGCCTGCTGCCGGCCATGAAAGCTCAGGGCAGGGTGGTGACCACCATAGAAGGCCTCGGAAATGAGCAGAGGTTGGATCCTGTTCAAGAGTCCTTCCTGGAAAAAGGGGCTGTCCAGTGCGGCTTCTGCACTCCGGGAATGGTTCTCTCTTCGAAAAGCCTTTTGGATCACCAATCCACGCCTTCGGAGGAAGAGATTAAACAGGCGCTTTCCGGGCATCTGTGCCGGTGCACGGGGTACGTTCAAATCCTGGAGGCTGTTCAGGATGCGGCCGAAAAAATGAGTCGCACAAGCCGGGCACCGGCTTGAGGACCGTTCGCGGTCAACGGAGGGGGCATTGAACATTGGGCATTAAGAACGGATCATCTTGTTTTGTGTCAGTGATGAAGTGAGCAATGGTCAATGATTAATGATCAATCCCTTGGATGCGGCCAAAGGTTTGAATTGGATTATAGGCCCGGGGCTCTTTCGACGGCGATACAGGGCGGGGAGGATATGAGATGAGCAAGGACAAGAGAAACCGGATTGGCCTGATCGGCTTCGGCCAGATCGGTTCGTCATTGCACGAGATGATCACGGCCCAACCAGACCTGAACATGGAACTGGCCTTTGTCTACGAAGCGAACCCTGAGAGGGCGGCCGTGGTCCCGAACGGGTTGCGCTTGGAGGCCATGGAGCGATTCTCCTCGCGCAAGCCGGACCTCGTGGTTGAGGCGGCCCACCCGGAGGCTGTGCGTCGCTATGGGACTCTGGTCCTCAAGGAGTGTGATCTCATGATTCTTTCCGTATCCGCCCTGGTCGACGCGGCGTTGGAGAGCTCCATCCGCAACCTCTGTCGCGAAAAGGGAACCCGGCTCTTCATCCCCCATGGAGCGGTGCTGGGCCTGGACGGGATCAAAGACGGGCTTTCGGTCTGGGAGCAGGTGACGATCACTATGAAAAAGAACCCCGGGAACTTGAACTTCGACGCGGCCCCCCATGTCCAGGGAGATCGGATCACGAAAGAGACCGTGCTTTATGACGGACCCACGCGGGGCATTCTCCCTCTCTTTCCCAAGAACGTGAATTCCCATGCCACGCTGGCCCTGGCTTCCCTGGGTCTGGACCGAACCCGTTCCATCCTCGTGGCTGATCCGGAACTGGAAGAGTCCGTGATCGTGATCGATGCCTCTGGAGGAGGCAACAGCATCCACATAGAAAGGCGGAACCCCATCAAGGGGGTAACCGGTAAGCTGACGATTCTCTCTATCCTGGAAAGTCTGAAGAACATATTCGGCAGCCGCGAGGTCGTCGTGACGTGTTAGAGTCTTGGAGAAGGACTTCTTCGCCGTTCTTGCCGGCGGGCACTGAGGCCCGCCCTACGCGAGCCTTGAAAATCAAGGGTTTGGTAGGGTCGGCCACCGTGCCGACCGAGAAGGCTGAACGGAGGGCGGTCCATCAACCCTAAGGGGCATCACCGTGTGGCTCGAAGGTTTTCTTAATGCGCTGAGTTTCAGCAACATCCTGTGGCTCCTGCTCGGGACGCTTATCGGCTTGATCATAGGCGTTCTTCCTGCTCTGGGTGCCAACTTCGGAGTGGCCTTGATGCTGCCCCTCACTTTTGGCATGGATCCGGCCTCGGCCATTATTTTCCTGGTGGCGATCCACGCGGCCTGCAACTACGGGGACTCAGTCGCCTCCATCGTGATCAACGTGCCGGGAGGTCCTGGGACGGTGGCAACGTGCTGGGACGGTTATCCCATGGCTCAGCAGGGGAAGGCGGGGAAGGCGCTTGGGATTGCGACCTTGAGTTCTTTCATCGGGGGCACAGGGACATGGCTTTTTCTGGCCCTTCTTGTCGGACCCGTGACCAAGCTTGCCCTGTCCATCGGCGCCCCTGAATATTTCGGCCTTGGAGTGATGGCCTTAGGTCTGGTCTCCGTGGCGTCCAAGGGAGAGACGATCAAAGGTCTGATCATGGCCATGCTGGGCCTGGCTCTGTCCACCGTCGGACAGGACGAGGTGACCGGCCTGACCTATCGATTCTCATGCGGCATTCTTTCCCTGGAGGCAGGGATTCCCATCGTTGTCTCCACTCTCGGAGTTTTCGCACTTTCCCAGGTGTTGATCATGCTTGAGGAGGGAGGCTCGGTAGCCAAAGCGGCCGAGGTCAAAGACAGCATCCTTTCCGGCTTTCCTGAAGTCATCAAAAGGCCCCTGACCTTGCTCCGTGCCGGGGCAGTTGGGTGGTTCATCGGCATCCTTCCGGCTCTGGGCGTTTCTCTTGCGGGAATTGCCTCCTATCTCGTGGAAAAGAGATACTCCAGCGAGAGAAAACAATTCGGAAGCGGAGCCCCGGGCGGTCTGGTAGCGGCTGAAGTCGGCAAGGGGGCCTGTGTGGTCGGCGACCTGATTCCGACCTTCACCCTGGGCGTCCCCGGATCGGTCACAGGCGCCATTCTCATGGCCGCGCTCATCATCCAGGGCATTGAGCCCGGCCCCAGGTTCCTTCTCAATGGTTCCCTTCCTTACACGGTGTTTGCAGGCATTGTGCTGGCCCAGGCGACCTTTCTCCTGAGCGGAGTGCTCTTTGGGAAGCTCTTCACCCGGATCGTGTACTGCCCGAATGCGATCCTTGCCCCTGTGATAACGGTTTTGACCTTTCTCGGCGCCGTTGCCGAACGCAACAACGGTTTCGACATCGGCCTTGCCCTGGCCTTTGGAGTGTTCGCCTACCTTCTAGAGAAACTCAAATACCCGACCGTGTGCATGGTCCTCGGTCTTATCCTTGGCCCTCTTGTGGAAGCCAATTTCCACCGTTCCCTCGGAATCGGCTTCGGGTCCTATGCCATTTTTGTCACCCGGCCGCTTACCCTGGCCATGCTGCTCATCACGGTCGTTTTTCTCATGGGCCCTTACTTGTGGTGGCTTTTTGTCCAGAGAAAGCGACCTTCGGACGCCGAGCGGGCCAGTAACGAAACAAAGGGTAACGTCCCCGCAGGAGAACTGGTTCTCCTTGCGGGGATCGCCGTTCTTCTGATTGCTTTCCTGATTGCTTCTCAGGGATACAGCGCAGCCTCCCGGCTGTTTCCTTCTTTGATATCCGTCGGCGGGCTGGTTTTCATTTCCATTCGTTTCTTGGGCATCATTCGCCGGCTCACCTTCGCCCGCTGGAAATGGCTTTATCCTGTCCCTTTGTTCAGAGGACACCTTAGCTGGCAATGGTCGCTGTTGACGATGATCGGGTACATCATCGTGATTCATCTCCTCGGATTCGTTCTGGCCAGTGTGGTTTATGTACCGGCTTCGATCCTCCTCTGCGGGGATCAGAAAAGGAGGCGTGCTCTCGGGATCGGTCTGGCGGTCGCGCTGGGGGTTTATCTTTTCGCCAAAGTTGTTCATTTGCAGCTTCCCCTCGGCCTGCTGGAAGTGCTGCGATAGTTTGTCCGGCAATCGAGCCCGGGCTTTCTATCTAATGCAGGCCTCTGGCCGCAACCAAAGCCTGAAGGCTTGTACGCACCATTCGAAGAAGCATTTGTCCAAGACTCTAAAGCTCAAAAAGGAAGGAGGTGGTGGGAAATAGGACTGCAGTCGTCTTCACGCGGATTTTAAGGGGAATCATTTCATCGTGACAAGGAGGGATATGCATGAATAAAGTCATTAGAAGGATTGTTTTTCTGTCTCTGGCCGTTCTCCTCACTTTGAGCACAGCAGGTGTTTTCAATCCTGCGAATGGAGCTGATTGGCCCGAAAGAGATATCATATTGATCGTGCCCTACGCGGCAGGGGGAGGCTATGATGTCGTTGCACGGGCCACAGCACCTCACATCGAAAAGAATCTCCCAAAGAAAGGGAACGTGGTCGTAAAGAATGTCCCCGGTGCAGGGGGCAAGATTGGTTTCATGGAAATGGTGCGATCCAAGGCGGATGGATACACCATTGCGGTTCTGGATCCAGCGGATGTGGCTGTTCTCCAGGTGAGCGGCCAGTTGGAAGGGGTGGATATACTGAAACTGTCCTGGCTGGGCCGCTTGGACAAATTGCCTGACCTCTTGACGGTGAGTGCGAAATCCGGGTTCAAGACCCCCGAAGACATGAAGAGCCGGCCCGTGCGCTTTGCGGGCATCGGTCCCGGGGTCACCTTCAGAAGTGCAGTGATCGCCAAAGCTCTCGGTGTGGACGCCAGGTTCATCAGTTATGATGGAACCAGTCCGGCTTCCATCGCCACCATGCAGGGGGACATCGATGCCTTCGTGGTCAACTGGGTCAGTGCGACACGGATGGTCGACACCAGTGAGGGGAAACTTGTCCCCATGTTTGTGGCTGCATCGGAAAGGGTTCCCCAGATCAAAGACATCCCTTGCGCGAAAGACCTGGGGGTGACCTTGGAAGAGTCTGTCCTGGGTTACTCCCACATTCTTGTGGGACCGGCCAATCTTCCTGCGGAGGTGAAGAAGCTCTGGGAAGACGTTCTCAGCAAAACGTTCGCCGACCGGGAGTGGACTGATCAAATGAATAAAGCCAAGTATCCTCCTTCAGCGCTCACGGGCGAGAAACTGGCCGCAGGAATCGCGCAAACACTCAAAGCCACAGAAGGCGTCAAGGAAATCATTGCAGGACTGGGGATCAAATAAATAACGGGCAACCGGGGTTGGTGAATCCGCCAGCCCCGTGCCCGAAATCGGGGCTACCCTTTGCCTAGGGCCTTGAGATGGGCGGGTTTGAGCAGGGCATAGGCGATGCGCATCACGGGAGTCGGCACGCCCAGTTCACTGCCCAAGCGAACGACAACGGCGATCAGCGATTCCAGTTCGCTCGAGCGGCCGGCTTCGAGGTCGCGCTGCATCGACGGCCGGATGTCCTGGGCGCTGCCGTCGATGAAAGCCAGCGTCTTGTTAATGATGTCCGCGTCAAGGCTCACCCCGTTCGCTTTGGCCACGGCCACCACCTCCGCCATCGCCTCCGCCAGCACCTCTCGTGCTTCAGGCACATGACGGTATCCTCCAACGGCCACGCGGGTCAG
>Ga0315275_10006531_pt1 | contig 11170 bp, 15 predicted proteins | sample YL17G03_0_MG_FD_205557 | JGI IMG/M metagenome (GOLD analysis project Ga0315275, IMG submission 205557) | Sediment microbial communities from Yellowstone Lake, YNP, Wyoming, USA - YL17G03_0 | ecosystem: Environmental > Aquatic > Freshwater > Lake > Sediment | place: USA: Wyoming | collected...
TACAGTGTAACCTGTGGAAACGTAGTGTAACTCACGGGCACAGCCCTAACTGCCCGAGCCCTTCGGTCTCCTTGAACCCGGCCATTACGTTCATGTTCTGCACCGCAGCCCCGCTCGCGCCCTTGACTAAGTTGTCTAAGGCCGAGAACAGCACGAACCGGCCCCGGTCCTCTGTGAACCCGCCGATGTGGCAGTAGTTCGAGCCCCGGACTGAGAGTGTCGTGGGTATGCCGTCGACTACCTTGGTGAACGGCTCATTCTTGTAAGCCTCTTTGTAGACATCCTTTATCTTCTCCAAATCGCCTTTCAGCCCGAAGGCGTGCACAGTGGTCTCAATCCCCCGCGTCATCGGGGCTATGTGCGGCGTGAAGTGGACTTTCATGCCCGTCTCCTGTTCCATCTCGGGTATGTGCCGATGCTTCGCGACCTTGTAGGGCACGACATTCTCGTCGACGTTGCAGAAGTGCGTTGTCTCTGTCGGTTCCCTCCCAGCCCCACTTATGCCGGTTTTGGAATCCACTACGACTATATCTGGTTTGTACTTCCGCAGCGGATAAAGCGCGAGGATAGCCCCGGTCGCAAGGCATCCGGGGTTAGCCACCAGCCGGGCCTTCTTTATCTCACTCCGGTGGAGCTCAGGCAGGCCGTAGACTGCCTGCGGCACCAGCTCAGGGGCAGTGTGCTTCACCTGATATGTTTCTTCGAACGTCTTCACATTCTTGAGCCGGAAGTCTGCTGACAGATCGATTATCCGTGTGTCTAGCTGCACTGCATATTCCATCGCCTTGGTGTGGGGCGTGCACGTGAAAACAAAATCAGCGTCGTTGGCCTTCTTCTTGTTGTAGTCCTCGAAAGCCAGATCCAATGTCACGTTCGGGTGCAGCTCGCTGACCTTCTTGCCCTGGTACTGCCGTGAGCTGATGCTGATCTTGCTTATCTTTGGGTGGTTGCTGAGTATCCGCAGCAGCTCCCCGCCGGTGTAGCCTGAGCCCCCGATTATGTACGCATCAGTCATTTTCTATTTGGCCAAATATGCCAGGATCTTGTCGTACTGGTCCTTCGTTATTTTCTTTTTGTCGAACAAATACGCCAAAAGTTCCTTGAGGGTGACCAGCGTGTGCAGCCTTATGCCCTCGGCAGCGAGCGCCGCCTTACCGCCCTGCTCCCGGTCGAGTACTATCACTATATCCTTCACTACCCCGCCCGCTTCTCTGACCGGCGGGACGAAATCGAGTTTGCTAGTCCCTTTGGTCATCAAATCATCCACAAGCAATATGGTGTCGCCCTTCTCCAGCACGCCCTCGATGCGCGATTGCGTGCCATATTCCTTAGGCTTCTTGCGGATGTAGATCATCGGCATCCTCAGCTTTATCGCCATCGCCGCACCCAGTGGTATCCCGGCAGTCTCCATGCCCCCTATCCGTTTTGCGCCCGTCGCTTTAGCTGCTTCTGAAAGAGCGGTAGTGATGGCATCAAACGACTTGGGGTAAGAGGGTAGCATCCTCAGGTCCACATAGATTGGGCTCTTGTCGCCGCTGACTAGGGTGAACTCGCCGAATCTGACGACATTGGCTTCGGCAAGTGCCTCCAGAACAGAGTTCTTATCCATCCCTCTTATTAGATTTAGCGATTTTAAAACCCAGTTAGTAGGGTACTCCTCACAGTCCTTTGAGCCTATCTTCCTCTGAAAACCCTACTGACACCCCTCCACCATGTGCTCGGCAGGGTTGGCATCATGTCTGTCTCGTTCCTAAGGAGTGGCGAGCTTCGCAATGCCCTTAGATCTGCGATAGCGGCTGCGTGTTCCCTCTCGATAGCCTTTCTCGAGGCCACAACACTAGGCAACGTTTTAGAGCTTGGCATCTGCCTCAGCTTCTCAGAAAGTACGTTGGCATCGCCGAGTATCTCAGTCTCTATCTTGCGGAGCTGCTCAGCGTTCATCCTATTGATGCGTTTGCCCCTTACTACGATCTCCTCCTGCAAGGACTCGCCGTAAAGCGGAGCGCCAGTGGCTTTTGAGGTCATTGGGGCGCGCTTGGGCTGCTGCTTGCGCCCCATGACTATCGGTTTTCTGGTCATCTGTCTTTAAAGCATGACTCGTTGACTGCCTAATGGGGCCTTATCCTGATGTCTGCGCTCCCCCCTGCTATGTGCTCCATCAAGGTGCTCAAATGCTCCGGCATTTTCGCGCGGGAGGGCCTAAACTTGCCCCGTGTTGCCAATTCCTCCCGCACCCATTCCACTATCTCTTGCGGCACGTAATATCCCCTCTTACCCTCGATCGGTGTTGCCCCTTTAAAAGACCCGTGTTGTATCGCACCCATAAACCCCTCGCGGGTTACCTGTGCCCCACTGCGCTTGGCACTGTTGCACAATTTTATCGCATCTCCCAAAGGGATTACGTGGACTATGCGCTTGGGCCGCTCTATCATGCTAAGTTTTATCCATTAAAGGACAAAAATACTCATGCTCACAAAGAGGATAATCCCTTGCTTAGATTGTGATTTGTCGGTCCCGCAGGGGCGTGTAGTAAAAGGAGTAAAGTTTAAGGAGATACAGTATGCAGGCGATCCCGTGGAGCGCGCGGAGTTTTACTACAAGGAGGGCGCAGACGAGATAGTCTTCCTAGACATCACAGCATCGGCAGACAGGCGTGGGACTATGTGGGACGTCCTTGAGAGGACCACAGAGAACGTCTTCATCCCAGTCACCCTCGGCGGTGGCGTCCGCTCTGTAGACGACATAAACAAGGCCCTCAAGGCGGGCGCCGACAAGGTCTCGATCAACACAGCAGCAGTCGAGAACCCGAAGCTCATCAGTGAGGGGGCGAAGAAGTTCGGCAACCAGTGCATAGTGGTCGCAATTGACGCTAAGCGAACTGGCAGGTCCTGGAACGTTTGGACATATGGTGGGAGAAAAGACACGGGCAAGGACGCGATAGAGTGGGCGAAGAAAGCTGAATCACTGGGCGCTGGAGAAATACTGTTAACCTCGATGGATGCCGACGGCGTCAAAACTGGCTACGATATCGATTTGACAAAGACCATCTCAGAAGCAGTTTCAATCCCAGTCATCGCCTCAGGTGGCGCCGGGAAGCCGGAGCACTTGCTCGACGCGCTTACTAAGGGCAAAGCGGACGCGGCATTGGCTGCATCCATATTCCACTTCGGCCAGTACTCAGTGAAGCAGGTCAAGCAGTACCTCAAGGCGAATGGCGTGCCGGTCAGACTGTAAAATGAAGATATTGCCTTTCAGGGAAACGGACGCGGAGGATGTAGCGAAGCTGAGCAACGAGAACGTTACTGCCTTCCAGTATCATGTGACACCCTCCTTCCTTAAGCGCATGTGCGCCAACAAGCACTACAAGATGTTTGTGCTGAAGGACGCCGGGCAGATAATCGGCTTCTGCGGGGTCAACTTCAGGAGGGAGGATGTGGCTGAGCTGGGTCCAGTCTGTGTCAAATCTGATCGCCGGATGCACGGATTGGGAAGGGTGCTCGTTGCAAGGGTATTCGAGTTCCTCGAGCCGTTGGGGCACTCGCGGGTCGTGGTGAAGGCCAAGTCCTCAAACAAGACCGGCCGGGAGTTTTTTAGCACCATGGGGTTTAATAAGATAGCCGACGTGTCGTGCCGTGGCGCACCGGCGGTGCTCATGGAGCACTTGCTTTGAGAATGGACTGGAAAGACCTTAAGAAAAGGAAGCTCGAAGGCAAGGAGCTTGTGATAGCTGTAGCCCAGGACTACGAGAATAAGCAGGTGGCGATGGTCGCCTTCCAGGACAAGGAGGCATTCGAGGTGACTAAAAAAACGGGTGAGTTGCATTTCTACTCCACTTCAAAAAAGAAGCTCTGGAAGAAGGGCGAAGTATCAGGCAATGTCATGCTCATCAAGGAAACTTGTGTCGATTGCGATGGTGATGCCCTGCTCTACATGGTTGAGATGACTGGTGGGGCTTGCCACGAGGGATACGACACGTGCTTCCACAAGACGCTCGCCGGGAAGACTGTGGGGAAAAAGCTGTTTGACCCAGATAAAGTCTACTGAGCTGTTTACAAAGCGCTAGCGCTTCTGCATGTTTAAGGTTTTCTCCAGATTCTGAAGCGTTAATATACCATATAGCGCGCCGCCCTTGTCAAGCACCAGCGCGTACCCCTCTGAATAGACTTTCTGCAGCACGTTCGACTTTTCTTCACCCGGCTTGATGACGGGGAACCGCTTGGTCATGAGCCCACCAACCGTGCCTTTTCCCCCCTTGACGCCGTCCGGTGTGATAATACCTAATGGCTTTCTGCTCTCATCAAGAACTGGGTAAAGTGACTGCCACGGGACTGCTATCTTGAGGAAATCCCCAACAGGCATGTCCGGATGAAGGACTATGAAATTCGTGTGCACGGCTCTCCGGAAGTCAGTCTTCTTTAGTAGCTCGCTCATTTCAGTGATCCTCAATTCTGACCAGCCGGCCAGGAAGAGAAATACCGCTATCGCAATCAGCCATATGCTTCCTAGCATCGCGGCGAACGCCACGAAGACAATCAGGAATGCCTGGCCTATGTAGACTGCGATGCGCGTCGCCTTCACGTGGTCGGTCAGCATGCCCAGCAGCGAGCGCAGCACCCGTCCTCCGTCCATCGGGAATATGGGCAAGAACAAATTGAACGCGCCCAGCACGATGTTGACGTACATCGCCAGCACGAAGAAGTTGAACACAGAAGGTTCGTCCATGAAAGACCCTGAGCTTAGCGCCCCAGTCAGCGCGCTGCCAGCGCCAGCGCCTATCAGCAGGAACATGACGCAGAACCCTATCCCGAGGCTCATCAGCGGGCCGGCAAGGCTAATCTTCAGCTCCTTCATCGGTTCGCTCACTGGCCCGACGTTTGCTATGCCCCCAATGGGGGTAAGTATTATGCTCTTGACTGTGACCTTGTTCCTTAGAGCGATGAACGAATGGGCCAGCTCGTGCGCCAGGACGGATGAGAAGAGCGTTATCAGGAACAAGAACGAATACGCTGCAGAGACCAGTCCATTCCCTGCCTCTTGGTAAAAAAACATGTCCAGTGCCGGCATTAGGAATAGCACTAGTAGGGTGAAATGCAGGCTTATGTCTATGCCCTTTACGCTGAATATCTTATAGGAACTTCTCATCTTGCTGCCGCTTAGTTGGTCGACTGGGATTAAAAAGAGACGGGTGTCCTGCTCAGGATATGAGCAGGCCCACGAGCATGAGGACGAAGTTGGACGCCTCCTGCTTGTTCTCGCTGTCATCCGTGCCGTTAAGGACAAACGTGAACGGCTCGTGCTTGCAAACCTGCGGCCCGGTAAGAAGCTCAACCGTTGCTGTCGGGTCAACAGGCGGATCAGGCGCTATTGCGATAGCAGCGCCGGTCGGTTGTTCAATCTCCTCCGGCACATCCTCAGGTGTTTCCTCTGGCTGCGCCCTGATTATACCCCTATTGGTAACGGGGTTCTCTTCGACCGTGAATGTGGCTACCCAAGGGACCTTGACGGGTTCTACCTCGCTGCCCTTCTGCTGCAGTCCCATGGCCTCTATCACATACTCCCCTGCAATGAGCGGAGTGAAGGTCTTAGTGCCATCAGCGCCGATATACGTAGTCATATTTTGCTGGAGTTCTCCTTTCTTGTTGTAGCCTTTGATGAATACTGGCGTTCCCTTCATCGGAGTGTAGACCCAGGCGTTGTTCACCTTTACGATCTTTGTGCAGTTGATAGTTATCTCATCGCCCGTGAACGCTTCTACAGGCTTTATCAGAGCGCATTTGGTGTACGCTGCAGTCGAGTCGCCCTCATTGTATGGGCAGGTCTTGGCTGATGCTAGCACTGTAAGCGCCAGCAGCAGCACAATTGTATATGCGAGATGTTTCATTTTATCGAAAGATTATGCGCTAAAAGGATAAAAGACGGAAAGCGAGGGGACTGTTTGACATAATAAGTATAAAAACCTTCTTTTAATGCTAAGAACGCCCACTTAATGCGGTTAGGGGGGCTCAATACGGGTGCTTCTTCATCTGCTCCCTTATCATATAGGCTATAAGGCACTTCCATAGCTCCTTCATCTCCTTTTCGTCAAGGCCAAGCTTCTTAGACCGCTCCTGCACGCCTTCAAGCACTTTCCTTATGCGCGCTTCGTCATCGACCGAGTCGCCGCTCTTTTGTTTGAACTTCGCAATCTCCAGCGCCACGGTCTTTCTCCTCGCTATCAGCTGGAGCAGGGCAGCATCTATCTCGTCTATCTCCGCCCTCATCTGGGTTATCTCCGGTTCCTTGTCAGAGCCTTTTTCCATTTCAAACAGACGCTATAACTTTTTCCCAATTTTGTCCTTCAAGTTCTCTTCGCCGACCTTTTGGCATTTCGAGCACACAAGGTACATCTTCTTCCCGCTCTTTATGTAAGTGCCCCTTGGCTTCTCCATGACTCCCTTTTTGATTTCCGAGCCGCACACGGAGCACTCCAGCGCCATCTGATATTTAACTGCGCAGGGAATAAAATCAGCGTGATCCTGCTGGTCTACGACTCGAAGAGGTATCGCGAGGCGTTCGCAGATATAATCAAACCGGGCGACACAGTGATAGAGATAGGGCCCCACATAGGCGCATCTACGAGGGCCATCGCAATTAGGGCCGGGAAAGTGATCGCAGTGGACAAGGCCGACCAGGCCGTTAAGGCGTTTAAGGACATCAAACTCCCTAATGTGACCTTCATAAAGGGTGATGTGCGGTTCTTCAAGACCATAGACAAGGTCCTCAAGCTGACTGGCGGCTGTGATGTCCTGGCTGTGGACATGGGTGGCGGCCGCTTCCCAGACACGCTCTTCAAGGTGTGGTGCGTCTGGTCGGGCGTGTTCAAGCCAAGGGACAGCGTGATACGCAACAACGGCCTGGCAGAATTCATACGCAGGACAAAGATAATAGACCCCTCCTTAAACCAGACTTATCCTGACGCAGGATGGCTCTCGCAGACCGGCAGGAAAACCCCGGAACAGATGAAAGAGGGGCTCAAGGAGCTCAAGAACTGGATAGTGAAGGCGTGAGTGCCCAGACCGGGCGATGTTGGTAGTTGCGTTACTGCCCGGTTATCTCGCACTTGCCACAAATGAATTCGGATAGCTTCTCGGCCAGCTGCTTGTGCAACTCGGCCAACGCAGCTTTCTTCTCGCCCATGTCCTCATCGATCTTAGCAGCGCTCTTGGAATGCTCCTCCTTTGTACTAGCGAGGCTCTGCCTTTCCCGCTCTAGCTTCTCGACGTCTTTTGAAACATCCATTTCAGCTATCTGGACCTCAAGGGTGCGTACCTTGGACACGATGTCCTTGTGCTCGTTGCGGAACTGGTCGATGTACGAGAAGCTTATAGCGCGTATCTTCTTTAGCATCTTCTCCTCTTCCACGCTGTCCATGCGTATGGTGTTGGTCTGCAGGGCCATCTGCATCTTGGCCAGCAGCTCTGGGAGCGTATTATCACCGCGTAGATAGGTCTCCACGGGCTCCTCGCTGTACTTGTTGGCGGTCATCATCGGGACTTTCCCTTCAGCGGCAGCCTTTGCATACTTCTTGAATATCCTCCCCAGCGGGCCGAGCATGTTCAGCAGCATCGATTCTATCTCCTGCTTCCTGGCCTTTAGCTCGGCCGCAGCATCCTTCATCTCAGCCACTTTCTTGGCCTTCTCGCTGCCCTCCACCCTCTCTATTTCAGACTCCCTCTCTTCGAGCCCCCTCTCAGCCTCGTGTGACGAGCTGGAAGCTTCTTTACCCCTGCCTTCGAGCGCTTTTATCTCATCAGCAGTCTTATTCAGCTCTTTGAGTATGCTTTCAGCTTCCTTCACAATCTTGAGCTTCACCTTCCTGTCCTTAATCATCGTTTCGAGCGCACCATACGTCTCTACCAGGCTGTTGAAGCATTTCTTCAGCTTTGCGACCCCGCTTGGGAAGCCGAAGTTTGCCCTCCCCCCATAGCGCGCGTCCACCTTGGTTATCGCCTCTAAAGCAGACTTCAACGACTCGCTGAGCTCGATAGCATTTTGTTTAGCGTTTATCTCGGAGATTATCTTCTTGACCTTTGCGACATAATTATCGCGCGAGCTGGAGACTACGGATTTCACCCTGTCCGGGACTTCCTTCTGCATGCCGGCCACGGCCAGCTCCCCGAGCGCCGTGTTTATCTGCTCAAGGTTTGCATGCACCCTTGCGGTTATGGGCGCCGCCTTCTGGTCGAGCCCCTGCCCCAACTCGCTCTTGCGCGCCTCCAGCCACTGCGGGAGCTGTGAGAAATCCAATCTCTCGACCTTCGGCTGGTCTGGTTTCGAGCCTAGAATCTTGCCAAGGAACCCCATGGCTATTTAGAAGGGCGGGTTTTAAATCAAGACTGCTTTAGAGCGAGCGACCCGAACAAGAAATCAGAACGAGATCATGCCGAGCAGCAGCACACTTGCCACACCGAGGATGATGGCAATCGCCCCTGCCTTCGGTCTCTGCCTCAGCTCGGCAGCAGGCAGCAGCTCGTCTAATGAGATATACGTCATCAGCCCCGCGGCCATCGCGAGCGACGCGCCGACTAGCGGCAGTGAGGCCCCAGTCAAGAACGCATAGCCGATAATGAAGCCTGCCAGCTCGAAGAACACTGTGCCGAGGACTATCATGAAAGAACGCAGCCTGCTGTGGTTTAGGCAATAGAGGGGCACCACCATAGCGAGGTTTTCTGGTATGTCCTGTATCGAGATGGCGAGTGCTATAAGCAGGCCCATCGATGGATCTATCGCGAAACATGTCCCGACTGCAAGCCCTTCGGGGATGTTGTGCAGCGCAATGCCAAGCACTAACATGTCCACACTTCTCTTGGTACAGCGGTGTTCTATCTTGAGGAACTCTGGGTGCACGTGCGGTATCAAATGGTCGAGTGCCTTGAAGACAACAATGCCACTGAGGAAGAATACCAGGACCAGCCAGCCCGCGGCTATGCTCAGACTCTGCGGCAGCAGCTCGAAGAAAGAGAGTGCCAGCATCATCGAGCCGGCGAATGCCAGTGACGAGTGGAGCAAACGATCACTGGGCTTCTTCACAAGCCCTATCAGTGAGCCTATGAGCTGCCCGCCAAACATCATGGCTATTATCAATAATATCTCTTGCATGTTACCCCCGCAAATCTTACCTTAAAAACGCCGCGAAGAGGATCGAACTGCTGAGCCAGGTGTATGTCTTCAGCCCGATGGCGGCTGCCAACAGGGCGAACTCCCTAATCAAAGGGCGTTTCTTTTCAGTGACATATTCCGCAAACCTTAGGGTGCCCCACAAGAAGAGCAGGTACGGGGGTGTTATCCCGGTGAATGAGAAACCGGTCGCAGCGGGCGCCATTATGTCGACGTGGCCCGCCAGCGTGCTGACTTGTCCCGCATAAGAATAATGCTGCCATGCGCCTAGGCTGAAGCCTAAAAACTCGTTGAATGCGCACAAGGACCATGTCACGAGGGCGAGATGACAGTCTGCGGGCAGCCTGAACAACAACATTAGTATCCCTATGAACGCCAGATCGAAGGCCCAGTAAGTCGGCCGGAATTGGCACACGGTCGCATCGAGGGCGAACGCCAGCGCTATAAGCGACACTGCGAGCAGGATGAAGTTCCTCTCCTTGACGTGGTATTTCTTCTTACCCTGCTTCCATAGGTTGTAGCAGGCCCAGAACATCACGGCGTATCCTGGGATAAGCCACAGTGGTGTCTGGAAGACCACTCCAGAATTATAGACAAACCACCCCTCCATGCCGCCCACGACCTCGTGGATAAAACCGATCGAGCCCGCGGCGACCATGAAGATCTTCCCAGTCTTATCAGAGTGCGTCCAGAAGACTGCTGCGGTGGCACCCAAAACCACCACTGGCAGGAACTCCTCACCGGTGCGTGAGTAGTAGATCAAGACAGAAGTGATTATCAGTATGCAGAAGGCGAAGAAGTACTTGGCGTTCCTGAGAAGCCTCCGCTCGTCTTTATCTAGCTCCTTCTCAAGCTCGAGGAAGGGGGCCTTTATCCTCTCATAAACTGAGTGCCTGGTTCGCCCAACGTTCTTTTCAGCCTTTTTGCGAGTTTGCGCCATGACGGGCCTATTCTTTCTTCTTTGGCACAGCGATCTCCACATGCAGCTCCTTAAGCTGCTTCGGGTTGACCTCTGATGGTGAATCATCCATAAGGCTCTGTGCGGCTTTGTTCTTTGGGAATGCGATGACCTCGCGGATTGATTCATTGCCGGTCATCATCGCCGCCATGCGGTCCAAGCCGAATGCGATCCCTCCGTGCGGCGGGGCGCCAAAGCTGAATGCGTCCAACAGGAAGCCGAACTTGGCCTTCGCTTCCTCGGGCCCGATGCCGAGCAGCTCGAATATCTTGGATTGCACTTCCCTGCGGTGTATCCTGATGCTTCCCCCGCCAAGCTCTACCCCATTGAGTGCCAGGTCATACGCCTTTGCGCGCGCTTTGCCCGGGTCTTTATCAAGCAGCAGGACGTCTTCATCTTTCGGCGACGTGAACGGGTGGTGGACAGCCATGTGGCGTCGTTCTTCCTCACTCCACTCAAGCAACGGGAAGTCGTAGACCCACAGGAAGTTGAACTTGCTCTTGTCTATGAGTTTCAGCCTTCGGGCCAATTCCTTCCTCAGAGCGCCCAATGACTCATAGACTACCATGTGCTTGTCAGCGACGAAGAGCAACAAATCGCCCTTCTCAGCTTTGGCCCTGGCGATGAGCTCTTTCTGCACCGATTCACTCATGAACTTCACTATCGACGACTCTAGCTTGTCCGTCATCTTCGCCCAAGCCAGCCCCTTAGCGCCGTAGGTCGCGACAAAAGTGGTTAGCTCATCGATGTCCTTCCTGCTGAATTCTGCGCAGCCCTTGGCGTTGATGCACTTGACAATCCCATCCCGTTCGATGACTGTCTTAAACACTTGGAAGTCGGATTTCTTCATGATGTCGCTCACTTCGATCAACTCTAAGCCAAACCGCGTGTCCGGCTTGTCGCTGCCGTAGCGCTCCATAGCATCTTGGTAGATAATCCGCGGGAATGGCGTCTTTAAATCAATCTCGAGCACGTCCTTCCATATCTTCTTAATCAGCCGTTCCATGATGGACAAAATGTCATCGACCTCGACGAACGACATCTCGACATCTATCT
>Ga0315275_10006533_pt1 | contig 11169 bp, 10 predicted proteins | sample YL17G03_0_MG_FD_205557 | JGI IMG/M metagenome (GOLD analysis project Ga0315275, IMG submission 205557) | Sediment microbial communities from Yellowstone Lake, YNP, Wyoming, USA - YL17G03_0 | ecosystem: Environmental > Aquatic > Freshwater > Lake > Sediment | place: USA: Wyoming | collected...
GAGTGGCTTTTAGCGAGCCTGAGACATATTCCCCACATAGAAATTCTGCGTCTCGGCACGAAGGTACCCGTTGTACTGCCGCAACGGATAACGCCGAAACTCACGTACATATTGAAGCGCTTTCATCCCCTGTTGATGAGCATTCACGTGAATCACCCGGATGAATTAACGACGGAAATGAGTCACGCGTGCATTCGCCTTGCCAATGCGGGTATACCGCTCGGCAGCCAGACGGTATTGCTGCACAGGATCAATGATGATGTGGAAACCATGAAGCGCCTTGTCCATGGTTTGCTTAAAGTGCGGGTGAAACCCTACTATCTCTACCAGTGCGATCCGATTCCCGGTTCATCACACTTCCGCACTTCCGTAAAGGCGGGGCTTGATGTTATCGAGGGTCTGCGCGGCCATACGAGCGGCTATGCAGTTCCTACCTATGTTATAGACGCCCCCGGAGGTGGCGGAAAAATCCCTCTGCTTCCCGACTACCTCATCGGCAGGGATGGCAATGATCTCATCCTGAGAAACTATGCGGGCAACGCGTATCGTTATCCTGACTGCCAGGCGCCACAAGAAATCCATCAATAAGGTATGACAGTGAAGATTGGAATCACTTACGACCTCCGCGACGATTATCTTGCCGAAGGATATTCTGCGGAAGAAACGCTGGAGTTTGACCGGGCAGATACGATAGAAGCCATTGAACAGACATTGCAGCATTTAGGATATCTGACTGTCCGCATAGGCAATATAAAGTCGCTGATCAAGAGACTCGCGGCCGGTGATAGATGGGATATAGTATTCAACATCGCCGAAGGATTGGAGGGGCTCGGTCGTGAAGCCCAGGTTCCCGCCCTCCTCGATGCGTATAAAATTCCCTACACCTTTTCTGATCCTCTTATACTGTCCCTCACCCTTCATAAAGGCATGACGAAACACGTCATTCGGGACCTCCATATCCCAACCCCTGATTTCGTTGTCATTGAGAAAGAAGGGGATATAGACAAAATCGCATTGCCATTTCCTCTCTTCGCCAAGCCCGTAGCCGAAGGTACGAGCAAGGGTATTACGGCTTCCTCAAAGATCACTTCACGGAAGAAGCTTTTCCATGAGTGCCGGAACCTTTTATCCACATTCCATCAACCGGTGCTCGTCGAAAAATTTCTTCCAGGCCGGGAATTCACCGTCGGTATTGTTGGTACAGGGGAAGACGCTGTCGTACTCGGCGTCATGGAAGTTCATCTTAAAGAGAATGCCGAGCAGGATGTGTACTCTTACATCAACAAAGAGAACTGTGAGGAGCTTGTGGAATACCGGCTGGTTAATGATAGCTTGGCGCACACGGTTCGAGAAACAGCCCTCGCTGCATGGCGCGGTCTTGGCTGCCGGGACGCAGGCAGAGTCGATCTCCGTGCTGATGTCCAGGGAATACCGCATTTCCTGGAAGTGAATCCCTTGGCGGGATTACATCCGGAACATTCAGATCTTCCCATTATCTGTAATCTTGCGGGGATTACCTATTGCGAACTCATCGATATGATCATGCGATCAGCGCTGAAACGTCTCCATAAAAATCCTCCTGTTTCCCGTGCTGCGAAACCTGCCGCTGCGCAGCATAACCTTGCCGCGGCATATCAAGAGTCTTCTTATTGATGGGTATTCCATGAAGGTTGTTGTCTTATACGGTGAAGTTTCGGCAGACGCCGGCATGGACGAGAAGGATGTTCTGGTGCAGGTCGCCGCGGTATCATCTGCGCTTACGGATCTGGAATACACACCCATCATTCTTCCCCTTTCCCTGAATTTTCTCCCCTCAATCGATGCGATAAAAAAAATACAGCCATCTTTCGTGTTCAACATTGTGGAGACGCTCGCAGGGCAGGGAAGCCTGATTCACATGGCTCCGTCTCTTTTGGAATATCTCGATATCCCTTACACCGGCGCCGGGACGGAGGCCACGTTTCTCACTTCAAATAAAGTCCTCGCGAAACAGCGGTTGCATGCCGCAGGCATAGCAACACCCCCATTCTTTATCCCGGGCAGGACCGTTGGAAGCTCTTTTGTCGAAGGCACATATATAATCAAGTCTGTCTGGGAACATGCGTCCACGTGGCTGGACGAAGCTTCGATCATTTCTGCACGAGACATGGACAGCATCCATCACGCTATCCTGTCGCAGCAGGAAAAGCTCGGCATGGGGTGTTTTGCGGAAAGATTTATTGAGGGAAGAGAATTTAATCTTTCACTCCTGGCCGGAGAAAGAGGACCGGAAGTACTTCCCCCTGCCGAGATCAGATTTGACGATTTCCCGCCAGGCAAAGCCAGGGTGGTAGACTATCGCTCCAAATGGGTGGAAGATTCTTTTGAATATCATCATACGCCGCGGAATTTTAATTTTTCTCAAGAGGACGAGCCATTGCTTCTTCAATTGATCGATTTGGCAAGGCAGTGCTGGCATGTGTTTGAATTGCGGGGATACGCCCGGATCGATTTCCGGGTAGACCGTACAGGCCGCCCCTGGGTGCTGGAGGTGAACACAAATCCGTGCCTGTCTCCGGACGGAGGGTTTTATGTTGCTGTGGAGCGATCCGGTTTGACCTTTACTCAGGCCATCGAACGGATTATAGAAGATATAAGAAAAGGGCCATGAGGATTCAAGGGACCGAGGAGTAAAGGGTTCGAGTGAATATTCAAAAATTAACAATTGAACCCTTGAATACTCTTGCATCCCGATCGGAGAAGAACATAGACGCAGTTATCGCGAAGAGGCTTTCATGAAAGATTTTTTACCAACCCGGAGACGGTAACATCATATATTTCAAGGCCATTCAACCTGAAATATATTATTAATACTCATCAAATAATTTATCATCAAAACTTATTGCTTTTTTGGCAATAATTCGGTAGATAGCAGTCGCCAATATAAGCGTGGCAACACACGCATCGATAATATCCCTTTTGTGAACGGATCTTACATAATACATCGTTATGGAGGACAGATCCTATGCGATTCATTCCCAGAGAAGAAAAATTTTACGATCTTTTTGAAGAACTCATCAATAAAATCGAAGAGGGGGGGAAGATGTTTCTGGAAATGGTGGAAACGTATGAATATCCCCTGCCGAAGATAACCAAACTCAAGGAGATTGAACACGAGGCGGATGTCATTACCCACAGAACCTACGAAAAAATGCATAAGACATTCCTCACTCCCTTAGATCGCGAAGACATTTATGACCTGGTCAATAAGATGGACAGTATCCTGGATATGATCGAAGCCTCTGCGGCCCGCATGCATCTCTATAAAGTGAAGCATCCCTCCAAGGTGATCGTTGAGCAGGCGAAGATTTTAAATCAGGCTATCAATAAGGTGAAACTCATCGTCCATGCAATGAGAGATATGAAAAACTCCAAGATGATCATCGACGCCTGTGTGGAGATCAACACGCTTGAAAACGAAGGTGACATTGTCCTGAGATCAGCCATGGTAGATCTTTTTGAACATGAAAAAGACGCCATTGAACTGATCAAGTGGAAGGAAATCTTTGAACGCCTTGAAGAGGCTATCGATGTATGCGAAGATGTTTCTAACATTGTGGAAGGTATCGTTTTGAAACATGCCTGACGGCTTCTTCCCAAATCATTATGCCTGATTCATTCGCTTTTGTTGTTTTTCTTATTCTGGTAGCCCTGGTGTTCGATTTTCTCAATGGCTTCCACGATTCTGCTAACGCCATTTCCACCATTGTATCAACAAGGGTTCTCTCTCCAAGAAATGCGGTCCTCTGGGCGGCATTTTTCGAGTTTACCGCTGTTTTTTTTGTCGGTGTCCAGGTGGCCAAGACTGTTGGTACCGGTATCATTAATCCTGCTATTGTAGATAACCTCCTAATCTTGTCTGCCCTGACGGGCGCCATTACCTGGAATATCATCACCTGGTATTTCGGCCTGCCCAGCAGCTCCTCCCATGCCCTCATCGGCGGCCTCATTGGTGCCGGCGTTACGGAGGGCGGAATCAGCGTCCTCGTCTGGAGCGGTATCACAAAAACTGCCATTTTTATCGTGCTATCCCCTGTCATTGGTTTAATCCTCGGATTAACCATGATGATTTTAGTATTGAACATTAGTCGACACTCAACCGTGGCAGGATCTGACAGGCTGTTTCGAAAACTACAGCTTGTCTCGGCTGCCGTATACAGCATGGGTCACGGCACAAACGATGCCCAAAAAACCATGGGAATCATCGCCATGATTCTATACACCCAGGGTTATCTTGGGCCTACTTTTTATATCCCCTACTGGGTCATCATCTCATGTTATGTAGTGATCGCCCTCGGGATTATGTCCGGAGGATGGCGCATCGTCAAAACCATGGGCACCAAGATCACAAAGCTTAAACCTATGGGAGGGTTTTGCGCGGAAACGGCAGCAGCTGTTTCCATCATCGGAGCATCCATCGCCGGTATCCCCGTGAGTACAACCCATACTATCACAGGTGCTATTGTAGGGGTAGGTTCAACAAAAAGGCTGACTGCCGTTCGCTGGGGAGTTGCCGGAAATATAATCTGGGCATGGATATTAACAATCCCTATGGCAGCCCTCATGTCTGCGGTAACTCACGTAATTACTCATGCCATATGGAAATGAGAAAGGAGCGTGTATGCCCAATAAATCCCGCTATCCTATAGGTGTATTTGATTCCGGTATCGGTGGACTCACCGTTGTGCGTGCCATTATGGAACGATTGCCCTTCGAAAACATTATCTACTTCGGCGATACGGCAAGGGTGCCATACGGCGTGAAATCACCGGAAACGATCACCCAATACGCCACACAGATCACACAATTTTTACTGAAAAAGGATGTGAAGCTGCTCATCATCGCCTGCAATACCATTGCCGCTGTCGCATACGATGAGGTTCAAGGCCTTTCTCCCGTTCCTGTGCTGGATGTAATAGACGCGGGCGCCCGTATCGCCATTGCCGAAACGCGGAACAAAATTATTGGCGTCATCGGTACACCGGCGACAATCAACAGCAATGCGTATGCCCGCGCCATCCACGAACACGATTCCGGCATCAGAATTTTTTCCAAGGCATGTCCTCTTTTTGTCCCTCTGGTAGAGGAAGGGTGGCTGAACCACCCCGTTAGCCGCCTTACCGCCCAGGAATACCTCAAACCGGTCATCGCGGAACACATCGACACTCTCGTCCTGGGATGCACCCATTATCCTCTCATCAAATCCCTCATACAGGAAATTGTGGGATCAGAAATTCGCCTTGTTGACTCCGCGGAAGCCATGGCGGAAATTGCTGCACAATTACTTAACGAGACAAATTTGGGTAATGCTGAAAGAACCCCGCCGGAATACAGGTTCTTCGTTACCGATGTGCCCTATCATTTCCAGACAATCGGAGAAAGCTTTCTGGGGCGCACGCTTTCCCATGTAGAAATCGTCAAGTGGTGAAAGGAATGGTAACATTATGAAGATCATCCTTGCAGGTTACAATCTTGATTATGAAACGATTCGGGAATTTCAGGAACTGCACCCTGAAGTGCAGAACCTGACGCCGGAGACCATTTCCGCCGCCTATGCCCGGATAAGCCGCAGTCCCAAGCCGGTTGACGAGTTGCGGGAGATTGCCCGGCAGGAGGTGGAAAAAGCACGGCAGTCCAATCGGAACATCGTTTTCGATATGGGACACAGCTCCATCGCCGAACATGCCATCTTCAATATCGATGTCATCGGAGTTTCGCGGATTCTTGTGGAAGAGATTGAAAAATTCCGCCTCTGTTCCTATACGGAAAAATCGCAGCGATATGTCCTTCTCAAAGACGATTTTGTTATCCCTGCCGAGATTCGTAAAGCCGGTTTGGAAGATGCATTTATCGGCATTGTCCGCGAACAAAATCGTCTTTATCACAAGCTTTATAAAAATTTGAAACCTTACGTCCTTGAAAAGCACAGGGACATTGCAGCCGACCCGAAGAATCGCTCCATGATTGAAGGATGGGCAAAGGAAGACGCCCGCTACATCCTTTCACTTGCTACGGAGACACAATTGGGAATGACCATCAATGCCAGAAATCTGGAACTCATGCTCCGTCGCCTTTCGGCCCACCCGCTGGCTGAAGCGCAGGAGTATAGCAGCGAGCTATACGAAGCGACGAAGAATATTGCGCCCTCCCTTATACGCTACACAAAAGCCACAGATTACGACCGTCTTACCAGACAGGCCTTGAAGGAAAAGGCAATAACGCTCTATGAAGAAAGAGATCAAACATGGAAATCAAACACGTCCGGACGTGTAAACAAAAACGTAGCGCTTGTATATGTTACGCCCGAAGCAGACAACAGGATCGTGGCCTCGCTGATCCACTCGTCATCAAATTTTCCCTTTTCCCAGTGTCTCCAGATTGTTTCCTCAATGAATAGACGCGAAAAAGAAGGTTTCGTGAAAACAGCCCTGCGGCATGTGAAGGCCTATGATCCCGTCCTGCGTGAGTTCGAACATGTCGATCTCCATTTTGAATTGATCATAAACGCAAGCTGTTTCGCCCAGATGAAGCGCCACCGTATGGCAACCATCACCGGACAGGAGTATGATCCATCTCTCGGTGTAACCATACCGCCCGCCATAATTGAAATCGGCATGGAAAAAGCCTTCATGGAGATCATAAAGCGAACCGAAAAGACATTCGGCGAGCTGAAAAAACACACCCCGACGGCAGCCGGCTATATCCTGACTAATTCCCATCGCAAGCGCATTTCCATGAAGATCAATGCGAGGGAACTATACCATATCGCGCGCCTGAGGGCAGATGCACATGCCCAGTGGGATATAAGGCAAATGGCAGAACAGATGGTATATCTGGGAAAGAGAGAGATGCCACTCACACTGATGCTCGCCACGGGCAAGGACGGTTTCACCTCCCTTTATAATCAAATCTTCCCTCATTTCAAGGATTAATCAATATACCTTGACAATATTCCTGCAGAAAGCTTATTTGTCTCGCGTTGGGTACGTTTAATATCACCGTTAAAATCCTGTAACAACAGAAAGGAATGTGACAGAAGATTCCATTACGCCACCGAGGGTTATCAACATGACGAAGAAGAATGAATTAACCAGGCGACATTTCTTGAAAACGACGGGAACGGCAACACTTCTTGGTACTTTGGGAAGCATGTACACTGCTGAAGAATGCTGGGCCAGTGCGGGAACCTTCGCAACTATGGTCGACATTACAAAATGTGATGGGTGTGAGAACGAATCCACACCCAAGTGCATAGAGGCGTGCCACAGCGTAAACGATAAAAGATTCCCTATACCAAAGCAGCCGATTAAACCCCTCTGGCCGCAAAAAAGCTATGATGACTGGTCGGAGAAAAAGGACGTAATCAATGCCCTGACCCCCTATAACTGGATAACGGTACAGCGGATCGAGATGAGCGGAGAGAATATCTTTGTGCCGCGGAGGTGTATGCACTGTTACAATCCCCCCTGCGCAAATCTCTGTCCTTTCGGCGCCCTTGACAAATTTCGTGATGGAGCCGTCGTCATTAATCCCAACCTTTGTCTCGGCGGGGCGAAATGCAAAGCCGTGTGCCCCTGGAAGATCCCTCAGAGGCAAAGCGGCGTCGGCATTTATTTAAAGTTGCAGCCTATTCCCGCAGGCGGCGGGGTTATGTACAAATGCGATCTTTGTCACGACCTTATAACAAAAGGCAATCTCCCTGCGTGTGTAGAGGCATGTGAAAAGAAACTAGGGGCAAATCGTCCTCTTTTCTTCGGATACCGCGGTGATATTATTACGACGGCCCATGAGCGCGCCGCCGCAATAGGTGGTTTTATCTATGGTGAGAAAGAAAACGGCGGGACGGCCACTCTCTATGTCAGTAAAATCCCCTTTGAACAGATCAGCGCGAAGCTGCTGGAAACTAAATCGACTCTCCACATGAACAAAGTCAGCAACCGTATTGATGACGTCAATCGCTGGGCGGCGGGTTTTTTTGCAGGTCCCGTTGTCCTTGCCGCAGGGGCCATTGCCCTCGCCCTTTACCGGAGAAAAAAAGATAAGAAGGAGGGCGAGTAATGGAGGAACGCATCCTGAGAGAACAAAATGCCGTCCGCCGTCACAGTGCCGTCGAAATTGCCGAGCACTGGCTTATTGCCATATCCGGTCTTATTCTGCTTTTCAGCGGCTTCGGAGAATTTCCCATGTATAAGAGATATATGGTTACAGAGATTCCCGGTCTGAGCTGGGCCGGCGATTTCTGGATTCACCTTCAAATCCATTACCTGGCAGCGATTGTGTTTGTTGCGGCCATCGTCTTTCATATCGTATATCACTGGATTTCAGGCCATCGCGGCCTCCTGCCGAGAAAAGGGGATGTAAAGGCTTCTGTTCTGACAATCCTTAGCTTCCTTGGCATCGGAGAAGAGCCGAAAACGGACAAATATCTCCCCGAACAGAGGCTTACATATCTATACATTGGCGTCATATCTCTAATCCTCATATTGACGGGATTGGTAAAAGTTATTAAAAATCTGCCTTTCGTTTACATTCATCCTTCCATAATCTCCTGGACAACACTTATCCATACCTTTGCAACTTTTTTATTTCTCTTCGGTTTCATCGCTCATATTGCCGCTCTTATTCTTAAGGTAAACCGGCCCCTGGTAAGGCCTATCTTCACAGGAAATGTCGACCTGGAATATGTGCGCCATCGCCATACAATATGGTATGATGATCTGATGAAGAAGCTTCCCCCCGAAGAAACTAAGACGGAAGAACCGGAGGCATCAGAAACGGTTACAGTCTTGGCGGCATTGCCTTCCACTGTTAAAGAGCCTGCAGAAGCAACCGCCGCAGAACCGCCGGCATCTGAATCGGCCAAAGCTTCTCCTGCAAAGTCAGGTGAGGGGAATAACGAGTAACTGGACGGCAAGATATACATACGGAAATTCACATTAAAGATGGAACTCACTCAGATAAAGACGTGAGAAGAATTCTTCACATTGATATGGACGCCTTTTTTGCCGCTGTGGAGCAGAAAAGGCGTCCCGAGTTAATCGGCAAGCCCGTGGTAATCGGAGGCAACGGGGACCCCACCAAGAGAGGGGTCGTAGCAACCGCCTCGTATGAGGCAAGGAAGTTCGGCATCTATTCCGCCATGCCCTTAAAGACTGCTTACAATCTTTGCCCTCATGCAGTCTTTCTTCCTGTCGATTACGAAACATATTCAAGAAAATCCCAAAGGATCAAGGATATCCTTCGGCGCTTTACTCCTATCATGGAAGATGTCGGGATCGACGAGGCATTTCTTGATATCTCCGGGATCGACAAACCCTCAGAAGAAATCGCGAAAGAAATCAAACGTCAGATTAACAATGAGACAAAGCTGACCTGTTCTATCGGTGTTGCCCCCAATAAGCTCCTGGCAAAAATCGCCTCGGACATGGAGAAACCGGATGGCCTCACCATAATCTTACCTGATGAAAGAGAGCACATCCTGCAGCCGCTACCCGTCAGGAAACTCTGGGGGATCGGACCAAAAACAGAAACATATCTCAAGGACATGGGCACGGAAACAATAGGAGCGCTCGCCTCTCTATCCCTCGATACGCTGGTTGATAAATTTGGTCCATCGTATGGAAATTATCTCTATCATGCCTCCAGGGGAATAGACGACAGTCCTCTGGTTACGCACTGGGAACCAAAATCCATAAGCAGGGAAACAACCTTCCAGAAGGATGTCGCCAACTGGCAATTTATCGCGAAAACACTTGCAGAACTGACTCGGGAAGTTGTGACGGACATGAAAGAAAACGGCTTCAAAGCCAGAACCGTTACCGTCAAGATCCGGTTCAGCGATTTCGAAACCCTGACACGGGCACATACCATCCCCCAGTCAACGGATGCAGAAGGGGAAATACGAAAAGCGGCTTTCGCCTGCCTCAAGAGGGTCGAACTAAAAAAGAAGGTACGGCTCGTAGGAGTCAGGGCGAGCCATCTGGAAGGAAAGGGAACATAAACAAAATCGGTTCATCCGGTTGATGCGTACTTCCTGAAAGCGTTAGGCAGAATGATTTCGTTGCTGTAGTAGATTTCAACTGCAAAACATGATAATAAGAGTGTGAAAAAAACATTTGGATAAGTTCCATCCAATATAATCATTTTTGAGAGACATAAGAATAGTTATGACAACCCTGTATCGCTTTTTCTGTGGGACATTTTTCTTGCTTATCGTTGCCTTCTTGACCGGATGCGCAAACTACCAGACCATTACCAAACCTGATGGTTTGTCCCTTCATGTTCCCAGAGTCCTCCACGACAGCACGGGCAGGACGGAGTTCTATACTGTGTGGAAGATGTTTGGACCGACGACAATCACGCTACCCGACGACCATGGGGGAGAACTAACATTTAACTTATGGAACGATTTCCACCCGAACCACTTGTCAATTCTAAACAAGCTCACAACGCCATTTCAACTGATTGAAAACGCAACTGTTTCTAGCGATCTCAAGGGATCTTATAAAGAGTATCCGGGCTCCTGGGGCCCTGCGGGAGGAAAGCAAATTGTATTGAAAATTCCTGCAGGAACTCGTGTACTAACCTTATACGCAACAGGTTCCCAAACAGGGATCGAATTATCTGATGTGAGGTATACGTCCTATGGATCTGGTCTCGTGAGGCGAGAACAGGAAGGTGGTGATCTTTCTCGCGGTGTTACACAAAGGTGGGCGGTCATTATCGGGATATCGGAATACAAGGACCCCCAAATCCCATCGCTAAGATATGCCTCAGTTGATGCAAAATCATTCTATGATTGGCTTATAACCCCTAAAGGCGGTGGATTTGCACCAGCCAATGTTAAACTTCTTTCAGATAGAGAAGCAACAAACGCAAATATTAAAATGGCTCTTTTCGAGTGGCTTGGACAAGCCCTGGAAGAAGATGTGGTTATTATCTTTTTTGCAGGTCATGGCAGCCCCCAGTCTCCGGACCAGACCAATAACATGTTCCTTCTTCCTTACGATGTTCAATACGACAGTATTGCCTCCACTGGTTTTCCCATGTGGGATGTTGAAACCGCTCTTAGACGATTCATCAGAGCTAAGAAAGTTGTGGTTATCGCCGATGCATGCCATGCTGGTGGTG
>Ga0315275_10006534_pt1 | contig 11168 bp, 8 predicted proteins | sample YL17G03_0_MG_FD_205557 | JGI IMG/M metagenome (GOLD analysis project Ga0315275, IMG submission 205557) | Sediment microbial communities from Yellowstone Lake, YNP, Wyoming, USA - YL17G03_0 | ecosystem: Environmental > Aquatic > Freshwater > Lake > Sediment | place: USA: Wyoming | collected...
TGTGCCTGGCCTATAATGCTGGCGACCATTTTTGAAAGGGGCGATTATGGATTTTGAGCAGAATGATAATTTCTCAGGGACTCTTCCGCCGCAGGGCTCACAATCACAGCCGCCGGGGCCGATCTACATTCCGGCCCAGACCGTAAAGCCCGCAAAACGAAGCGGCTGGCGGATCTTCTTAGGAATCGTCCTGGCGCTGTCGATTGTGGGCAACATCTTCCTGTTCGTAGCGCTATTCGGGGCGGTTGCTCTTTTCGCGACCGGGCACGGCGGATTCCTTACCGAAGAGGTGGTGCGGGACAGCAGCGCCAAGGCCAAAATCGCCATAATCTCAGTCGAAGGGGTGATACACAGCGGCCTTGCCGACGATGTATATAGGCAGCTAAAAACCGCAGGAGAAGACCGAAACGTGAAGGGGCTGATTGTTCGCGTGAACTCGCCGGGCGGCACGGTCTCGGGCAGCGACCGAATCCACAACGAAATCCGCAAGTACAGGAATGAAAAAGGCAAGCCCGTCGTCGCGTTTATGGAGGGCCTTGCTGCGTCCGGCGGCTACTATACGTCGGTTGCGTGCGAAAAGATCATTGCCGAGCCGACCACCACTACCGGGTCCATCGGCGTCATATACCAGTCCTTCGTCGTCCAGCAGTTGCTTGAGGACAAGCTCGGCGTCAATCCAGTCACCGTCAAGTCGGGCAGGAAAAAGGATTGGGGCAGCCCCTTTAGACAACCCGCTCCCGAAGAGATCAAATACATTGAGGACAAGTGGATTACCCCTGCCTTTGACAGGTTCGTGGGTATCGTTGCCGAAGGAAGGAAAGGCTCTCTTACTCTCGACAGAGTAAAGGAGCTGGCCGATGGCGGCATCTTCGGCGCCGACGAGGCGCTCAAGGAGAAGCTCATAGACGATATCGGCTATCTGGACGATGCCATAGCCCTTGTCAAATCAATGGCGGGAATCAAAGAGGCTCGGGTTGTGGAATATCGCAAGCCGTTGTCGTTGGCCAACCTGTTGATGTCTCAAAAGGCGAACACACTGAAATTCGACAGAAACACGCTCCACGAGCTTGGCACCCCGCAGATACTATATCTCTGGAGCGCGTACTGATTATGAGTTCTGCACAAAGGCGACCCTCACGTCGCAGGGCAGGTCGCCTTGCGGCGTCGGTTCTGCTCATAGTCGTTGGATGTTTTGCGGCATGCGCCGCTGAGACTCCGGATATGGAGCTGATAGTCTTGGCCCCCGGCGGCCGAAATTTTATCGAGCGGGACTCCGGGCGGCCCTTTGTACCCTTCGGCACAAACTACTACGACCCAAATACAGGCTGGGCGCCCAAGATATGGCGGCGGTTTGATCCTGAAAAGGTGCAGCGGCACTTTCGCGTTATGAGCGAGATGGGCGTCAACTGCGCACGCGTCTTTCTCACCGCGGCCACTTTTCAGCCCGACGCCAAGACCATCGACGAGCAAGCCCTCAAGAAGCTCGATATGCTCGTTGCCATTGCCCGCCGCAGCGGAATCCGGCTAATTCTCACCGGGCCGGACCATTGGGAGGGCCAGCCTTCGTATTGGGGAGCGGACCGTTTCGCCGGCGAGCAGGCGTTGGAGGCGCTCGAGCGTTTCTGGGATGTCGTTGGACGCCGCTATCGGGGCGAGCCTGCCATATTTGCCTGGGACCTGCTCAATGAGCCTCACATGCCGTGGTTTATCGAGCAGTGGCGTCCGCGATGGAACACCTACCTTGAGCAGACCTACGGAACATGGCAGGCCCTCAAGTCCGCCTGGGGCGCAGAGATAGCCGAGTCGGACCAGTGGGGCAAAATCGGCGTGCCTGAGAATACCGCCAGAACGAGCAGCCTTCGGCTGCGCGACTGGCAGCAATTCCGCGAGTATTTGGCCGACCAATGGGTCCGCCGACAGGTTGAGGCGATTCGCAAGGCCGATCCCTCGCATCTGGTAACCGTCGGGTACATCCAGTGGTCCTACCCCTTGATACGCCCCGGTGAACCGGAACGCTACGCCGCATTCAATCCGCACCGCCAGGCCCGCTGGCTCGATTTCCTGACCATTCACTTCTATCCGACGCTTGGCAGCCCGTTTGAGTCCGACCTGAACCGCCTGAAGAACCTCGATTACCTGCAGGCCGTTCTGGTTTACTGTCATACGGGCAAGCCCGTCGTACTGGGCGAATTCGGCTGGTATGGCGGCGGCGCGCCTCAGAACCACCCCTTTTTGAGCGAACAGCAGCAGGCCAACTGGATCACCGCCGAAATCGAGTCCTCGCGCCCTCTATGCGACGGATGGCTCTCCTGGGCCTTCGCCGACACGCCCGAATCGAGAGATATCAGCCTGTTCGCGGGCCTCGTAAAGCCCGATATGACCGTCAAGGCCTGGGGACTCGCGTTCCGGAGCTACGCATCCAATCTGGCCCGGCTCAAACAGCCGACGCCCAAGCTGCCCGCCTTTGATTTCCCCGACGCCCTAACCGCCGGCGGCAAAGAGCTTGCCCAGATGCACGATGCTTATGTCGAAGCCATCCGCAGCGCAATAGGGCAGTCCCCTTCGGCTGTGCCCGCCGCAGAGAAGTAAAGGAAACCTCGATCATGTGCAAAATGAGGCGGAGTCCGCCAACTTTGCGCTTGAACGCTCGGGTATTTCTGGTATCTATGGTCGATGACACACAATGGAAAAACGCAGTTAGAGACGTTAGGTTTCAATGTCGGCTCATTGACATTCGGTCGCACTAAAGACAATTGGTAACGGCGGGCTGGTTCGCCCTGCCGTTTGCTATCAGTGGCCAAAATTGGGAGGTATCTTACTATGAAGCCCTTGTTCACACGCCGCTCGTTTATGAAGAAGACTTCGGCAACCTTAACCGGCGCAGCACTCGGCGCCGTGGCAACAAACTCTCTTTATGCGGGGACCGCCCAAAAGGCCGATACTCTGGCGCTGTTGGGCGGCGCTGCGGTCCGGAGCGAGCCGTTCTCTTCCACCTGGCCGATTTTTGACGAGAACGAAGAGAAGGCCCTGCTCAAGGCCCTGCGCAGCAGAAACTGGTGCTGCCTGAAGGGCAACGCGGTCTATGACTTTGAAAAGACCTTTGCAGATGCGATGGGCGTCAAATCCGCGGTCCTGACCAACGGCGGCACCACCGCGCTGAGCGCCTCTCTGCACTGCATAGGCGTCGGGCCGGGCGATGAGGTCATTACAACGCCGCACACGTTCATCGCCACAATCAACGTCATAACCAACTGCCACGCCCTGCCGGTCTTTGTCGATATCGACCCCGACACAGGCTCTATCAACGCCGACCTCATCGAGGATGCAATCACCGAGCACACAAAGGCCATTCTGCCCGTTCACCTGGCCGGGTTTCCTGCGGACATCGAAAAGATCATCGCAATAGGCAAGAAGCACAATATGCCGGTGATTGAGGATGCCTGCCAGTCGGTCTTCGCCGAGGTGGGCGGCAAGAAGGTCGGCGCGTTCGGCGCCACGGGCTGCATCAGCTTTCAGGAGTGGAAATCGCTCGTTGCAGGCGAAGGCGGGGCGATTCTCGGCGACGATGCAGACCTGATGCGGAGATGTGCGGCCTTCATAAATAACGGGAGAGACCCCAAGAACGAAAAGAGGGGGTATCCTTACCCCGGCTCGAATCATCGAATGACCGAGTTCCAGGCCGCGGTCCTCACCGAACAGTTCAAACGCTTCAAAGAGCAGGACAAGAGCCGCCAGAAAAACGGCAAATACCTCGAGCAGAAATTAGCAGAAATCCCCGGCCTAACGCCCAAAAAGCGATACAACAAGAACACCCGATTCACTTATGTTACCTTCGAGCTGGACTACGACAGGAAATTCCTCAAAGACGTTCCCGCAGAGAAATTCGCCCAGGCCCTCAAGGCCGAAGGGATTCCCGTTTCAGGCCGAAAGCGGACCTACTCAGAAGGCTGCCACAAGGAAGGTATGCTCGAAGAACATCTTGACTCCCGTGCTTATGCGGCATCGTTCTCGAAGGCCAGACTGGAGAAATACAGGCAGTCTCTGCGGTTTCCGGCGATGGATAACACGCCCCCAACCGACAAGGAAATGCTCTCGATGGACAGCAAAATTATGTTCCTTGCGGATAGGAGGGATATGGACGGTATCCTCGAGGCCTTCGAGAAGGTTGCAAAGAACACCGACAAGCTCGTATGACTGCCTCCTCTTTGCACGAACGTCCGATTACCTTTCGAGTCCTGGGCGGAAAAGTATGTTTCTTGCTGGTTTTCGCAGATTTTCTGCGTTTTTCCTTTGACTTGTCTCGATAAATGTCGTATAGTCAATGTGTGTACAATGTTATGACAATCACATTACAACGTGGCTGTATGAGGTGATGTAATGGCGAAAGGGGCTGTAATACAGGTCCGGGTCGATAAAGAAACAAAATCGAAGGCTAAGAGCATTCTCGATGCCCTCGGCCTTCAGCTATCCGATGCCGTCTGCTTGTATCTTAGACAAATAGTCATTCATAGAGGGATTCCCTTCGAGTTGAAAATCCCGAACAAGCTGACGGCTCAGACCCTTGCCAAGTCTGAGCAGGGCCTTGACGTGCACGAGGCATCGAGCGTTGACGAGCTATTCAAGGAGCTGGATGCTTGAGAATCTTCTACACAGGGCGGTTCAGGAAAGACTACAAGCGAGTCAAAAAACAGGGCAGAGCGTTAAAGGAGCTCAGGACTGTTATTGAGAAACTCGCCGGCGGGCAGATGCTGCCGGCCAACTGCAAAGACCATTCCCTTCTCGGCAAGTGGAAAAACCATCGTGAATGTCATATCAGGGCAGACTGGCTGCTAATCTATCGTGTTGCCGACGATTGCCTTTTCCTCGAACGCACAGGATCACATTCCGAGCTGTTTGAGTAGCCGTCAGAGGGGTCGTGGGAGATTGCGGGGCGTGGTTGAGAATAATGGTGGGCTGCGAACAGGTTTGTGCGGAGAGGAGGGAAATGCTCACAGCCCACCTGATATTCATTATAGCAAAGAGCCAAACAAAGTCAAGAGGCTACAGGTTAACAGACAGTCGAGTAGTATCTTGAGCGTCAAAGCAAAGGGACGCTGGACAGCGGGCGCAAAAAGCCCCCGGAGTGCGGAGGGAGAGACGAGAAAAAGCGAGTTATCCCCAGGGGCTTGGACTTGTATTGTACCACTTTGGGCCGGTTCGACAAGGTTCTTGTCATTCCCAGCAGGCACTTTATGGCTCAAGGATGCATTCGAGCCAGTACGCTGCGAAAATCGCGAAATCTTCAAAATCCACCTGTGCATCGTAGTTGATGTCGGCACGGCTGCAAAAGTTGTTGGCTTGATTACATTCGCCTTCGAGCCACCTGTCCACAAAAATTTCTAAATCAAGGATGTCCACACAGTCCGGGCAGGTGAAATCCGGGATAAACTGCCAGCTAAGCAGCGGATACTGCACACCATCGACGCACATCCGCCAGAAATCGTTTGTGCCGTTTGCGGCCTCCCCCAGAAAATCCCACTTGGCTGTGGTGAAGGTGCTTTTTGTTTTCATTTCGGCTGTCGTTTTTGGCGTCCCGCCCGCGCTTGTTGTCCAGCCGCAAGTGTTCACATCCCAGAAACTGCTGATGACAGGGCCATAGTTCTTTCCCACCAAGCCGCCGGCATAAGAACCTGTCAGGCTGACCAAGCCGGTCGAATAGCAGTTGCTGATAGGGCCGGAGTTCCATCCCACCAGCCCGCCGACATGTAATTCTCCGCCGACAAAGCCGGTCGAATAGCAGTTGATGATGATACCGGAGTAGCTACCACCGGAGTAGTTCTCTCCCACCAGCCCGCCGACAGCATCGTCGCCGCTGACAGGGCCGGTCGAACAGCAGTTGCTGATAGTGCCGTAGTTGCGTCCTACCAAGCCGCCGACAGCATCCTCGCCACTGACAAGGCCGGTCGAATAGCAGTTGATGATAGTGCCGATGTTCCAGCCCACCAGCCCGCCGACACGATAATCTGCGCTGCTGGCAGAGCCGGTAGAGTGGCAGTTGATGACAGTCCCCTCGTTAACTCCGACCACGCCGCCGACATAATCCCAGGTTCCGCTGACCAAGCCGGTCGAATAGCAGTTGATGATAGTGCCGTAGTAGTTGTCTCCCACCACGCCGCCGACATAATCCCCGGTTCCGCTGACTGAGCCACTCGAATAGCAGTTGGTGATAGCGCCGTAGTTGCGTCCCACTATACCGCCGACATTATTCTCGCCGATAATCGAGATATCCTTTACACCCAGATTCTTGATTTGGCCGTCCGCTCTGAGATAGCCGAACAGGCCGACATAATCACTCCCCGGCATACTCACATCCGCGTTGCGGATGATATGGTCATTTCCATCAAATAAGCCGCTAAAGCAGGGAACGACCGGGCCGGTCCAGTTCATACCCGCAAGGTCAATATTGTTACCCAGCAGATAATGCGCCGAGGCTCGATACCAGATAGTCCCCAATTCGTTCGCATCGGTAATAATGTAAGGATCTGCCTCGGTCCCGCTGCCGGAAGGCTCGGAGGGAATATATCCGCTAAGGGTTGAAAGAATAGGGTAACCTTCACTCTCCGGCATCAGCCAGAAGCTGCATGTCCCGTTGGCTGTCTCTTTCACGAAATCCCAGCCGGAGTCTAAAAACGTATTTATATCCTGCATCTGGATGGTGGTCTTGCCCGTCCCGCCGGAACTCGTTTTCCAGCCGGAGGTGTTCACATCCCAGAAACTGCCGCTGACAGTTTCCAAGTTCTTTCCCACTAAGCCGCCGACATAAGAACCTGTCCCGCTGACCGAGCCGCTGGAATAGCAGTTGATGATAGTGCCGCGGTTCCTTCCCGCCAGCCCGCCGACATAAGAACCTGTCCCATTGACCGACTTGCTGGAGTAGCAGTTGATGGTAGTGCCGTAGTAGTTATCTCCCACCAGCCCTCCGACTTCCGGAGCTGTACCGTTGACAGAGCCGCTCGAATTGCAGTTGATGATGGTGCCGTAAAAGTTCTCTCCGACCAGGCCGCCGACAGCGCCGTCGCCGCTGACCGAGCTGCTCGAATGGCAGTTGATGATAGTGCCGTCGTCGCTAAATCCCACCAGCCCGCCGACATAAGACGCGCCGAAAATCGAGGTGTCCTCTACGCCGAGATTCTTGATTTGCCCGACCTCTCCCAGATAGCCGAACAGGCCGACATAGTCACTGGCGGGCATATTCATATCCAGGTTGCGGATGACATAATCGTTGCCGTCAAAAACCCCGGTGAAGCAATGCTGAGCAGAGTAACCGACGGGGGATAGTGTAAAGCCCTGCACGTCTATATCAGCGGTCAGGATGAAGTGTTTGTCCCAGTGGTCTTCGTAGTTGCCGATGTCGTTCAGGTCCTCGGCGGTGGCGATTTGGAAGGGGTCGTTGGGTTCGCCTGACCCGCCGCTGTAGGGGCCGGCAGATGCGATTACCGGCAAGGCGGTGAGCAAAAAGCAGGCCGAGCAGCAAGCTGCTTTTGCCGTAAACGCCCTCGTCCGAGGCAGCCTTCTATGCATCACCACGTTTAGTCTCCAAATCCACCTGTGTCTCCACAAGCTGGCGGCATTATACCATGCCGGCGGGCGTTTGTACAGAACTTTTGTCGGGTCTTCTCAGTTATAGGCAATCTTGGCCAAAATCCCGTAGTTACCACGATATGCATACGCGAAACCTGAGGTTCATCCCCCCGCCCAAGGGGTCTGGCGCTTGCGAATGACATAAGTTGTCATATTGCGGGTCTGCTCGGTGAAGGTGACGCCGATTTCGTCTTTGAACCATTTACGGGCCATTTCAGCGCCTTCGGGGCCGGCGAAGCAGGGACCTTCGAGGCTGACCTTATCGGCCAGGGCGGTTTCGTCAATGACGATGATCCCATCTGCTTTTGCGTTTCGGTTCTGGTCGTCCATAAAAGTGCGGAAGAGGTAGGCCAGGTCAAATCCTGCGTTTGCCATCGACGTCATCATTCCCGGTTTAGGAGTCCCCGAATTGTCGTAGGGTACGGGCGCCTTGACCTGCTTGTAATCCTTCAATTCCCGCCCATCGTGGTGCGCTATCCAGACCCGCCGAGGCTCATTCACCTCGATAACTTCAAGCCCAAAGTGATCCAATATGAACTCGATTCTTTCAGGCTGCGTTGTCTCGATCTTATAGACCATATCGTGCGCCAATTCGATATCCGCAATATCCGCTTCAATCCGCACCCGTCCGGCGGATTCAGGGTATTTGTAGAATCGTGCGTAATCCCACAGCTTCCCCCGGAGCGGCTCGGCGTAATGCGTCTCAATGCCGGGCATCTTCAAAAAGCGAACGCCGTACTCCTGCTTCGTATCCTGCTTGAGCAGCTCCATCTTTTCCGGCAGCGGATGACTCTTGTAATACTCAGCCAGCTCGCTCAGGCGTTTTTCCCAGTTGCGGTACTTGGGCTTTTCGAATTCCGGATTCCAGTCCCAGAAGGTGTAATTCGTGAAAATCTCATTGTTTCTGATGTCAATGTCGAATATGTCGTTGATCTGTTCGACGGTCAAATGGGCATTGCGCGAGACCTGGGGGACAAGAATTCTCAGAGTGTCGTCGAAGCCGGCCTGGGTGCTTTCTCTGATATGCCCTTTGGCACGCTGGTTCAGTGTGTCCGGCAAATTGGGCTCAATTGCCCTAATCTTCCGCCATGTCTGTTTGGCCTCGTCCAGTTTCCCGGTGCAGGCCAGGGCCAAAACGTAGTCGGTGAACATAGAAGGTTGGGGCGCATAGCCTTTCCACGCTCGGTAGTCTCTCTCCAATAAGGGCATAAGCCTCTGGCCAAGGGTTGTTGCCTCATCGAATTTGTTCTGGGCTACGAGCATGCTCAGGCGAATCCGTTCTCGCTCGAGGGCACCGAGACTCTCTTCGGGCTCGCCTTTGATCGTATCCATTATGCGCTGCAGCCTTTCGTAGTCTCTGCGATTGAGCATTTGCCAGGCAAGCGTTGTTTTCAAAGAGGCCTCATCGTCGCGAGCGGCGCCTGCCGGCCACATCTGGTTTTGCTTCCATTCGGTCAGTTCGACCATGCCAATCAGTTCCAGCTCTTTGTGCGGATTGTAGTCATCCACTCCACAGAGAAGGCTAAGCCTGCCGGGGACCCTTTTGTCAAAGGGATAGTCCGAGGGCACAAAGACCTGAGTGCTGACGTCGGTTGCGGTTCGGTGCGAAGAGTAAGCCGATATGTACTCTCGGCCCAGGTCGTCTTTAAGGCGGCTGAAACCATAGAAGCTGCGGCCGGTGGGTGTTTGGTTGCGCCCTTTCCGAGCGATTACCCAGACGGCGCCGTCTGGCGTTACTCCGACCTGCTCGATTTCCGGCATGTGGAAGCCGGAATCCTCGAACATATCCTGCGGCGTGATCTGCTTCCCGCCGGGGTCTTTGAGATATGCGTAGGCGAGGTTGACGATGCTGCCGGCGCGGCTGCTGCGAAGAAGCTGCTCAAAGTCATTGGGGTCGAAGAATGCGGGGGGCTGTTCCTTTGAGTATTCGAAGATGGCGTCCGTCGCGTCGCCGCCGCGCGGGTCCCACACCTTAATCCGCACCGGAAGCCTGCTTTCACGCAAGGCCCATATCCGGAGCCACTCGGGACTGATTGTCGATTGAATATCGAAGACCACCATATCGCGCGATATCACTGCGTCAGGATTCATCAGCGGCGTGACATCCTCCAGCTTCCCGCCGAATATCACCTTTATCACCGAATCCAGCGAGAATTCGTTTGCCGCCCCGAGTTTCTCCAGCAGAAGCCCCGCGTGCTCGTCGGCTTCAACCGCTGAACGAGTCTTGATGTCGAAGGCCTTTGCGACCTTGCCCTGGTTGCCGAAGATAACCTGTGCGCCGGTGCGGAGGCGTGCGCGGCCGTCGCGGCTCATCCAAAGCTCGATCTGCTTAGGCTCGGCGGCGACGTCCTCCTTAATGTATATTGCAGCGCTGAAGAAGGGGACCGAGCGGAAGCTCTCGGCGACATCGGCCCAGGCGGGCGTCGTGACGCCGACGGAGCCGACAAAATGCTGGATTGTGACAATCGTGGCTATGACAATAACGGCGGCGGCGGCGAGTTTTGAGATTGGATTTTTCATGATTATATTCCATATACGTAGCGACGGGGCGGGGCGCTCAGCCTGAGCAACCTGAGATTCGTAGGTTTGAACTTCTTTTTGGTGGGCCTGTTTCCACGTCTCGAAATCGAAGGTGAGATTCTCCCTTCCAATCGAAGCCGAGATGAGTTTATCGAGGTCCTTTTCGTGTCTGTCGGGGTTCATTGTTAGCTCTCCCAAAAACCGTTTCGGTTCAGGTGTTCTGCGAGTTTTTGTTTGGCTCGTGTGAGTCTGCCGTTGATGGCGGCCTTAGAGACGCCGAGCACGGCGGAGATTTGTTCGTACGATAAGCTGTTGTAGTATCTCAAGACTATCAATTCTCTGTCGTGTTCGGGCAGCCCGGCGATAGCGTCTCTGACAATTTCGGCGTCCGGGACGTCGGTGCGGGCATCCGGCAACTGTGAGAAATCGTCGGAGCTTGCCTGCCTAACTTTTACTCTGACCATATCGACCGCTGTGTTTCTGCAAATCCGGGCGAGCCAGGGTGCGAACTTTCGGGCCTTATTCAATTTTCCAAGATTCGTCAGCGCCTTTGCAAACGCCTCCTGTGCGGCGTCTTCGGCGAGCTGGTGGTCGGCGAGCACAGAGTATGCGATAGCCACCATTGAAGGATAATAACACGTGCACAGTTCGCCGAAGCTCTCGATATTTCCGGCAAGGGCTGATTCAACCAGTTTTGCCTGTAATTGTCCGGTCGCCTGCAAAAGTCTAATCTCCAGGATACGTTTTACTGAAACTGATTCAGTGCCTGCTATATTGTCTGAATTCGGGCCAAAAGTAAGCGCAAAAAAACGGATTTCCTGAGATTTTGTTGCGTCGCCGGTCCGCCTGGGGCCGCCCCGGCCTAAACACGGGCGAGACGCCCGTGCCACTGCCTGGGGCCATTGGAGCATAAGTTGAGGAGGCTCTGAGCTATTCCTGGACGCCCAAAATCAGCAGGCCGCCTTTATTGTCGCAGAGTATGATCTGCGGGCCGGCAACGACGGTGGACAAGAATCCGAAGCAAATTC
>Ga0315275_10006538_pt1 | contig 11166 bp, 10 predicted proteins | sample YL17G03_0_MG_FD_205557 | JGI IMG/M metagenome (GOLD analysis project Ga0315275, IMG submission 205557) | Sediment microbial communities from Yellowstone Lake, YNP, Wyoming, USA - YL17G03_0 | ecosystem: Environmental > Aquatic > Freshwater > Lake > Sediment | place: USA: Wyoming | collected...
TCCGGCGAGACTACGAGCAGATCATCGTAGTTCTGTTTCCAGAGGTCCCCGAGCAGGATCGGCGTCGCGTAGATGTTGTCGACCGGGATGTTGAAAAACCCCTGGATCTGATCGGCATGAAGATCCATCACCATGACGCGGTTGACGCCGACGGTCGTCAGCATGTCGGCGACGACCTTCGCCGTGATCGGCACGCGGGCGGAGCGCGGGCGGCGGTCCTGCCTCGCATAGCCGAAGTACGGAATCACCGCGGTGATGCGCCCGGCGGACGAGCGCTTCAGCGCGTCGGTCATCACCAGGATTTCCATCAGATTGTCGTTGGTCGGGACGCACGTCGACTGCAGGATGAAAATGTCGCGACCACGAACGTTCTCCAGCAACTCGACCATCACCTCGCCGTCGGAGAAGCGCCCGACGATGCAGCGGCCCAGGCTGATGTTGAGGTGACGGCAAACGGCCTCGGCGAGCTTCGGGTTCGCGTTGCCGGCGAATACTCTCATCCGTTCAAAGGCCATTTAGCGAAACCTCGGCAAAGCGCAGGGAGCGCCCGTGGCGTGAGACCCCGCCCGTCGCAATGAATGGCTGGGGAGGAAGGATTCGAACCTTCGAATGCCGGAATCAAAATCCGGTGCCTTAACCAACTTGGCGACTCCCCATCGGAGAAACCGGCGCGCCCGAGCGGCGCATTCTACCTAGTGTACCGATTCGGGCGTCATGCGAACGCCGCGAGTGGATGTCGCGCGAGCGTTCTTGCGACAAAACCCTGCATCGACGCCGGTCGCGCATCGACCGCCGCGCGCGCCAGGGCTTCGGAGGCAAACGGTGCGAATACGCAGCTGCCCGAACCGGTCATCCGTGCGCCGCGCGAGTGCACGCGCAGCATCGTGAGCGCCGTGGCAATGTCCGGAAATCGCGCAACCGCAACCGGTTGCAGATCATTCCGTCCATAACCCTCGGAAAAGACGTCCATTTTCGCTGACGGAGCGTTTCGTGTCAATTCGGGCGCGGCGAAAATCGACGCGGTCGACACGGCAACCCTGGGCGCAAGCAGCGCAATCCAGATCGCCGGCAGTGACATCGGCGTCAGGAACTCGCCGACGCCGCGGCCGAGCGCCGGCCAGCCGCAAAGAAAGAACGGCACATCGGCGCCAAGCGACAGGCCGATGCGCATCAGTTCGGCCCGCGGAAGGTTCACGTTCCAGAGGCGATTCAGCGCGAGCAGTACCGTCGCCGCGTCCGAGCTGCCGCCTCCCAGACCACCGCCCAGCGGAATCCGTTTGGCGACCGCGATATCGGCACCGGGTATACAGCCCGTCTGTCGCTTGAGGGCGAGAGCCGCGCGTACCGCGAGGTCGTGTTGCGGCGGGACACCGGACAGGTCGGTCGTGCGGACAATCGCGCCGTCGTCGCGGCAGGTGACGGTGATCGTATCGCCGATGTCGATGGCGACGAACAGCGTCTCGAGCGTGTGATAGCCGTCGGCACGCCGGCCCGTCACATGCAGAAACAGATTGAGCTTGGCGGGCGCCGGAACCGTCAGCGTGTGCATCGGACCATTGTCGCTGCGGGGACACCGATTCGCCAGTGCCTTGGGGCTTGTGCGCCAATAAATCGCGTTCTCAAGTGGCGCGCCAGTGATCGATGGCGATGCGCAACTCGAGGTCATGACAAACGAGCGTCAAGCGCGAAGGACGACGTTCCGAGCCGTCCGCATACGCGTAGACGATCTCGCAGCCATCCTGGCGCAGCACGGACGCGCGGCCCGCGGCGTCGGTTTCCAGGGAATGCGGCGCGTCCGCTCGCGGGGCGCCCTGCGCCCACCAGGCAAGCCCCGCCACCGGGAGCGGGAAGCCGACGACTCGCTCGGTCAACGCCGCCCAGTCGCTCGATTCTTCGCGCCGGCCGTCCGCGGTACGCACTTCGACGCGCCGCAGCGATGCATCGCCCGAGAGTTCGGCGACAGCCTGGCCAAGCGGCGTCGACACGACGAACTCGTCCCGCGGCGACGCGTGCATCCATGCAAAGTTGATCGAAATGCCCTCGCCGCCACGCCGCGCGGACAGCCGGCCGTCGATGGCGAACGGTTCGTCGCGCGGGGGCGCCGCCGCGGTTGGCGGCACGGACGGCGTCGTCGTGCAGGCGGTGACGGCGAGCGCGAACGCCGCGAGAAACGCGAACGGCGCCGCGCGCGGCATGCGGTGCGTCAGCGTGTCAGCCGGCGGACGGTTTCGAGCAACACCGCGTTGTCGGGCGCGGCCTTCAACTGCGATTGCCAGATGGCCTCGGCGCGCACCTTGTCGCCCTTCGCCCACAGCACCTCGCCGAGATGCGCGGCGATCTCGGGGTCCGGCCGCTGTTCCATCGCGCGGCGCAGGTACTTCTCCGCTTCGTCGTACTCGCCCAACCGGAAATGCGCCCAGCCGACGCTGTCGAGGATGAAGGAATCGTCGGGCGAGAGCGCCAACGCGCGTTCGATCAGCGCGAGGCCTTCGGCAATGCGTGGCGTGCGGTCGACAAGCGTGTATCCCAGCGCGTTCAGCGCCTGCGCATTGGCGGGTTTCAGCTCGATCAGACGCAAAAGCTTCGCCTCGACGACTTCGATCCGGCCAAGCTTCTCGGCGACCATCGCCAGGTCATAGAGCAGATCGGGTTCGTCTGGATGCGTGACGAGCGCCCGCTCGAGGACGCCGTAGGCCGCTGCGTTGTCGCCGGCATCCCGCAGGACCTGCGCTTCGACCTGCAGCACCTGAATTCGCTTCTCGACCGTGACGGCGGGCAGGTCGCTCAAGTATCGCCGTGCCTCGTCGACCCGGCCAAGCTTGCCCATCATTGCGGCGACGCGCAGTTTCGCGATCCATCCGCGTTGGCTTTCGGGAACCTCCTTGAAGCGCTCCAGCGCGAGCGCGTAGCGGCCGGTTTCCTCGGCAATCTGCGCGAGGTAGAACTCGACGAGTCCGTCATCGCCATAGTCGGCGCGCTTGAGCTCCTCGAACAGCGACTCCGCGCGCGCCCACTCCTTCATCTGCATCGACAGCATCGCCATGCCGAACTGATACTCGTGGTTGCCCTGATCCTTCTCCCAGAGGGACTTGAGAATGGCGACGGCTTCCCCGTACTTCTTCTGCTGGATGCGGACCTGGGCAAGCGCGGAGAGTCCCACCTTGGACTCGGGCTCGCCCTTCAGGAAATCGATGAGATAGTCGGCCGCGCGTTCCGGAGACTGCTTGCCGAGGATCTCCGCCTTGAGCAGCACCGCTTGTTCCCAGCCGGGTTTCTGTGCGAGCGCGCGGTCGACCGCCTGCGTCGCGATGGCGCTCGTCGCGGTTTCTGCGAGCCCCGTGTTGTACGCGGCCAGCGCGATGGCGAACTGCGCCTCGGGGACGCTGGGATACGACTGCGCCAGCGAACGCACGAGCCTGAACGTCGCCACCTTGTCGGGCTCGTTCGCAAGCATTCGGTTGAGCTGCATGAACGCCTCGCCCAGGCGCGAGCCGGCCGCCGCGGCTTCGGCGAGCGCGCGCTCGAGTTCCGCCTTGAGGTCGGTGCCGAATCCCCGGCCGTCGACCCCGCCGGCGGCAGCGCCGCCCGATAGCCCGGCGATCACCTGTTTCGGCCGTTCCGCCGCCGGATCGAGCTCCGCCCAGAGCCGCGCCGCTTCGACGGCAAGCCCTCGTTGGCGGGCCGCGAGCGAGATCTCCGTCGCGCGGCGGGCGAGCCGCGCGTCACGGGTATCGCGCGCCGCCTCGAAATAGGCGCGGGCCGCAAGCGCCGTGTCGCCGCGTTGCAACGCGACGTCCCCGACGAGGAGCCGATACATGAGTTCCGCCGTGAGCCCGTCGGACCGCTCGTCCTGCAACGGGCTCGCCCTCGGCTGCCGATCGACCCCGGGCGCCGGGGATGGCTGCGCGGGCGTCAAAGAAGGAGCCAGTGCCAGCGCGGCCGAAAAGGCAGCGGCGGCCAAGCGGGAAGGGAACCGACAATCTGCCATCGTGTGTTTCCTGCGGAATAGGGGCGTGAGGGGCGGCGGCGCGGCGCCTCGCGCAACAGTGGAACCGGTCATCTTAGGGTATATTCGGCAGCCCAACAAACCGCCACGGCGGACGGAAGTCGCTGCCGGCCGCCAAAAAATCTGTGCCTCGGCCCTGATGCCGGAACTGCCCGAAGTCGAAACCACGCGCCGCGGCATCGCCCCCCTCGTCGTCGGCGCGCGAGTCCTGGCCATGCACGTATACGACCCGCGACTGCGCTGGTCGGTTCCCGCATCCCTTCCCGGGCTGATCGCCGGGCGCACGATCGACGCCCTTGACCGGCGCAGCAAGTATTTGCTTTTCCGATTCGCCGGCGACACGTTGCTCATGCACTTCGGGATGACCGGCAGCTTGCGGGCGTTCACCCATCCGCCGCCGCGCCGCCTGCACGACCACGTCGACATCGCGCTCGATTCCGGCGTGACGCTCCGCTACCACGACCCGCGCCGTTTTGGTGCGATGCTCTGGCTGCCGCCGCCGGCGGACGCCCACCCGCTGCTCGCGAAACTCGGACTCGAGCCGTTCGACCCGGCGTGCGACGCAGCCTACCTCTGGCGCCTCACACGGCGCCGCACCGCCGCGATCAAGCTTGCGTTGATGGACAATCATCTTGTCGTAGGCGTAGGCAATATCTACGCCAGCGAAGCGCTGTTCCGGGCCCGGATCCGGCCGACGACTCCGGCGAAGCGCATTTCGAGACCGACGCTCGCGCGACTCGTTGGCGAAGTGCGCGCGACCCTTGCCGACGCAATCGCCAAGGGCGGGTCGACACTGCGCGACTACGTCGACAGCCGGGGCGAGCCCGGCCATTTCCAGCTCGACTATTGCGTCTACGGCCGGACGGGCCTGCCGTGCCGGGTATGCGGTGCCGCGATCCGGCAGATCCGGCAGGGCGGGCGGGCGACGTTCTATTGCCCCCAATGCCAGAAGTGAATCGGGGACCCGCGTCGAAGCGTCGACTGGCGGCTGTGTTAGATTGATCGGCGGACACCGCCTTTCCGGACGCGACAGGAAGGACTGCAGGAAACTCCATGGTTCAATCGCGCGCGCTCGCAGCGCGTTTCGATGCCTTTGGCGACTGGCGAAAACGGCTGGCGTCGGGCATCTCCACCCTGCACACGTGGCTCAAGCAGCAGGATCTGGCCGATGCCCAGATCGACCTCAAGATCCAGCAGTTGCTGACGCGCCTGCACGAGGACAAGCTTACCGTCGCCTTTGTCGCGGAATTTTCGCGCGGCAAGTCCGAGCTCATCAACGCGATCTTCTTCGCCGACTTCGGCCAGCGGCTGCTCCCGACGACGGCAGGGCGCACGACCATGTGCCCGACCGAACTCCTCCACGACGGGACGCGGCCGCCGTCGATCCGGCTGCTGCCGATCGAGACACGGCTCAAGGACGCGACGCTCCACGAATTTCGAAACTACGCCGACGAGTGGATCACGTTCCCTCTCGATCTGTCGGCCGCCGACAAGCTGGCCGAGACCCTTGCGAAGGTCTCGGAGGTGAAGCGTGTGCCCGCCGCGCTGGCCCGGGCGCTCGGCCTGCACGAAGAGGCGGAGCCGGTCGGCCCGCGTCGTTCGGGCCGCCAGGACGACGTCGATGTTCCCTGCTGGCGCCACGCGATCGTCAACTTTCCGCATCCGCTTCTCCGGCAGGGTCTCGTCATCCTCGACACACCTGGGCTCAACGCGATCGGAACCGAGCCCGAGCTCACGCTTAACCTGCTGCCCAGCGCGCATGCCGTGTTGTTCATCCTCGCCGCCGATGCCGGGGTCACCACGACCGACCTCGACGTCTGGAACCGTCATCTGGCCGGCGACGACGCCACGCAAAAGGCCGGCCGTCTCGTGATTCTGAACAAGATCGACAATCTGTGGGACGAGCTAAAGCCCGCGGCCGCCATCGCCACCGAGATCGATCGCCAGATCGCCACGACGGCGTCGCTTCTGGGTCTCCCGACCTCGCAGGTCTATGCAGTGTCGGCGCAGAAGGGACTGCTCGCAAAGGTAAACGGCGACGATGCTCTTCTCGAAAGGAGCCGGCTCCTCGAGCTCGAGGACGCGCTGTCGCGCAAGCTCCTCCCGGCCAGGCACGACATCGTCGGCGCGGCGACGCAGGCCGACGTCCGCGCGCTCGTCGCGGGAGTGTGTTTTCTGCTCGACGCGCGCCGGACGGGCATCGCGCTGCAGCTGACCGAACTGCGCGCGCTCCGCGGCAAGAACCAGGAGGTCGTTGGCCACATGATAGACCGCGTCCGCGAGGAAAAGGAGCACTTCGAGCGTGGATTGCAGCGGTTCACGGCGCTCCGCACGGTGTTCACCCAGCAGACCAACGCGCTATCCGGCGTGATCGGCCTCGAGGCGCTGCGCACGAATGCCGGACGCACGCGCCAGAGCATCGAGCGCAGCCCGTTCACGAAGGGGGTCCTTGGCGCCATGGACGAGTTCTTCGCCGTCATCCGCCGCGATTTCGACGATGCCGGGCGCCGGGCCTCCGAGATCCACGAAATGATGCAGGTGATGGCCACGCGATTCTCGGAAGAACAAGGGTCCAGGCACGTCGCGCCGCCGCCGTTCTCGCTGCTTCGGTACCAGAAGGAAATCGACCGGCTCGAGCGTGCCTACAACCAGCACTTCAATACGCTGTGGAACATGCTGAGCAAGGCCAAGTTCTCGCTGACCCGGCGATTCTTCGAGACGATCGCTTCGCGCGTCAAGCATGTCTACGACATCGCGAACCGGGATGTCGAAAGCTGGCTGCGCAACATGATGTCGCCGCTGGAAACGCAGGTGCGCGAGCATCATCTGCAGCTGCGACGCCGGCTCGAGAGCGCCAAGCGGATCCACAGCGCGAGCGGCGAGCTCGAGGAACGCATCGTCGAGCTGGAGCAGCAGGACGAGGCGCTCACGGCGCAGATCGCGGCGCTCATGCGCGCGGCGGACGTGATCGACCGGATCGTCGAGCAGACCGCCGTGGTGCCCATGGCAGCGAACGCGTAACTACCCGGGGCAACCCGCGCCCGCCGCGGTCTTGGTCGCCGCGATCAGCCCCTCGTACTTGGTCCGGAGCTCGCCGTTGGTCTCGACGCAATCGGGGTTGACGGGAATGCAATCGACGGGACAGACCTCTACGCACTGTGGCCGGTCGAAGTGTCCGACGCACTCGGTGCATCGCTTCGGTTCGATGACGTAGATCTCCGGCCCCTGCGAGATCGCCCCGTTCGGGCACTCCGGCTCGCAGACGTCGCAGTTGATGCACTCGTCGGTGATCATCAACGCCATCGCGCGGCCCCTACTTTTTCTGACCCGCGACCTTGGCCTTCAGGCGCGCAAGGACCGCCGGGTGCACGTAGGACGAAACGTCGCCGCCGAACTTCGCGATCTCGCGAACGATCGTCGCCGAGACGAACATGTACTGCTCCGAAGGCGTCAAGAACAGCGTTTCGACCTCCGGAAACAGGTTCCGGTTCATCCCCGCCATCTGGAACTCGTACTCGAAATCGGACACGGCGCGAAGGCCGCGCAGGATGACGCGCGCCTCGCGGTCGTGGACGAAATCCATCAGCAATCCCGAGAACGCCATCACTTCGACATTGGCACAGGTCGCCATCACCTCGCGCGTCATCTGCACCCGTTCGTCGGTCGTGAAGAACGGCTGCTTCGCGGCGCTGTCGGCAACGCCCACCACCACTCTGCCGAAGAGCTTTGCGGCCCGGCGCACGAGATCCTCGTGACCGCGGGTGAATGGGTCGAAAGTTCCTGGGTAAACGACGGTCAGCATGAAACGCCGGGGGTTCATGGGGCGAAAAGGGGGCGCGCTCGGTCGGGCGCGGGGTCCGCGCGGGTGAAAAGATGATAATGCACCTGCCCCGCCCTGTCGCGGCGCCAGGGCGCGAATCCCGCGGGGGGAGAGAGCGCATGCGCCGCCTCCGCGTAGATGAATCCCTCGGGCGCAAGCCGCTCGGCGCAGGCCGGAAGCAGCCAAGGCCAGGGATCATCGCGAAAGGGCGGGTCGAGAAAGATCACATCGAAGTCCCGCCGTTCGTTCGCGACGAACGCTTTGGCGTCGGCGACCCAGGTTTCCAGCGCGGCGGCATGCAGCGCGGCCCCCGTGGCGCGCAGCGCGTCGACCAGCATGCGGTTCCTGTCGACCGCGACGGCCAGCACCGCGCCGCGCGACGCCGCCTCCAGCGTCAGCGCCCCCGACCCGGCATAAAGGTCGAGGCAACGCCTGCCGGTCAGGTCCTGCCCGAGCCAGTTGAACAGCGTCTCGCGGACACGATCAGGCGTCGGGTGCAGGCCCTCGGCGGATGGAAAACGGATCACCCGCCGGCGCCAGGCGCCACCGATGATGCGAACGCGATTCGCAGGAGACGCCGGCAAGGGGGAAAAGGGGGCGGGGAGCGTTGCGGAAACGGCATTATGATCGGTTGCGATCCCCGGGCGGGTAAAATTCCATCGCTGCCATGCCGACGACTGTTGCGCATGCCGCGGTTTCTTCCGTCGGCACGCGTTTCCGGTCCCCCTCCATGCTCGATCTCTTCAAGAAAAAATCCGACGACGAGGCGAGGAAGCCGTGGACCGCTCGGCTGGCGGCGGGACTTGCGCGTTCGCGCGAAAAACTCGCGGGCGCGCTTGGCGCCGCGTTTACCCGCCGAAAGCTCGACGACCAGACACTCGACGAGATCGAAAGCGCGCTCATCACCGCGGATGTCGGAGTCCCTGCGACCCGACACCTGCTGGACGATCTTTCTGCGCGCTGGAAACGCGCCGGCGGAGAGGCGGACCCGAAGGCGCTTGTGAAGGCCGCCTTGCTCGAATTGATCGCTCCGCTCGAACGGCCGCTGGTCGTCACCGGCGCACGGCCGTTCGTGATCCTGCTCGCCGGCGTCAACGGCGCCGGCAAGACGACATCGATCGGCAAGCTGGCGCGGCGCTTTCAGATGCAGGGCCTGTCGGTGCTGCTCGCCGCCGGCGACACGTTCCGCGCGGCGGCGCGCGAGCAGCTGACGGTTTGGGGCGCGCGCAACGGCGTCACCGTGATCTCGCAGGCGGGCGGGGACCCCGGCGCCGTGATGTTCGACGCGCTCGCCGCCGCACGGGCGCGCCACATCGATGTCGTCCTCGCCGACACCGCTGGACGGTTACCCACGCAGCTGCATTTGATGGAGGAGATTCGCAAGGTCCAGCGCGTGATCCGCAAGACCGACCCCGCCGCGCCGCACGAGACGCTGCTCGTGCTCGACGCGAACACGGGGCAGAACACGCTCGCGCAGGTAAAGGCGTTCGACGATGCGCTCGGCCTCACGGGTCTCGTCCTGACCAAGCTCGACGGCACCGCCAGGGGCGGCGTTGTCGCGGCGATCGCCAAGGAGCGCCCGATTCCGCTGCGGTTCATCGGCATCGGCGAGGACGTGGACGACCTGAAGCCTTTCATCGCCGCGGATTTCGTCGAGGCGCTCGTCGGCTGAACCGTGGGCGCCGGCAGGGGCAGGTCGGAACCAGGCCCGGACACCCTTAACCCGACTAAACCAGTCGGGAACTTTCCGGGCCCCTAGTACATTCCAATCGAGGTATGAGTCTGAGCGGGGCGGTTTTGGGGTGAGCGCTTGTGAACTCTTGAATCACTCAAGTTCGAGGCATTTTGGCTGGTACTCGACCCTTCGCCGTCCCAAACAAATTGATCCTGGGGCGTTCTACGCGGTCAATTCCCGAGCTTGATGGCCTCGGCGATTGATTCTTGAGAAATTCACACGTTCCGAGATCAGGCGGCCTTTGTCGATCGGTTGAAAATGGTTTTGAAGAGGATTGCACGTGCGTCGTTCAGGCGCAGCGCGGCATCATTATCACTCATGGCGGTGGCTTGCGCGTCGAGTTGTTCGAAGGTAATTGCCGGCTTGAGGAATTGTTCGGCGTTGGGCAGTGATTTCAGTTTCTCGTAGGGGGTCATCATCAGTTTGTAGGGATAGCGTTTGCGCTGGCGGCCTTTGGCGTCGGTGATGGTTTCGGCGAACAGGCACGGTCGATGGAAGTTGACGTAAGGGTTGAGATGATCGCGACAGAACGCATTGACGAGACTGGCGAAGCGTTGTGGGATGTGGCTGTAGCCCAAGTGCTTGCGCACGATTGACCCATTCTTCGACTCGGCCTGGGCGTTATCGTTGCTGTGCCGGGCGCGCGATTTGGTTTGTTCTTCGATCAGCAACTTATTGAGCAATTTGGCAACATGGTGGTTGATGTACTCGGAGCCGTTGTCGCTGTGGAAGCCGAGGATGACGAAGGGGAAGCTGTCGAGCAACGCTTCGAGCACGGGGATGAGGAAGGCCTCGCTGATACGCTCGCAAGTCGCCACGCCCTCGTACTGCGTGACGCAGTCCACGGCGTTGATGTGGTAGAGACCTTTGACCCCATCCTGATCGCCCTGGCAGACGCTGTCCACGCGCAGATAACCGGGCTGGTTGTTCGGCGCTGGCGCGCGCCGTTCGCCGATGGCAATGGTGACCGGCCGGGTCTTGGTCCACACCCAGCGGTGACGCTGATAGCCGGTCTGCTGGCGCAGGTTGTACAGATGCGCCACCGAGATGACGGCCAGGCGCGCATAGCGGGCATCGGCAAAGACGCGGTAGGCGCGCTCCATGAGCTTCTTGGTAGCCAGCCCCGATAGCGTGCCGTGCAACGTATCGGTAGCGGCCAGCAAGATTACGTCAGCGCTCGTGTAGGTGCGCACAAAACTGGTGCGCGAGCCGTGGTAGCGCTTGGCGAGGGGACCTCGCTCGGCGCCCCGTTTAACCAGCCGGGCGACTTGTTGGCGCGAATAGCCGCTTACCCGCTCCAGGAAGCGCAGTACCACCGCCTTCTCAGCTCGCTTCAGGCGGCGATAACCGAAGCGGCACACGGTACGGGCGATAAAGTCGTAGCGTTCTTCGGCCGCGACCGCGAAATCGACCGCCACGGTTCCGTTCAGAAAGCCCTGCAGCTGGGCCAGCGTAAGCAACTGTTGGTCGTTCATATCGATCACCATGCCTCGCATCATGATCGACCCCAGCTGCCCGTTCAGACTCAAACCCCGTTGGAATCACGGCCCCCGCTCAGACTCAAACCCCATTGGACAAGGCTACCCATTGCATTGAAACTACGCA
>Ga0315275_10006540_pt1 | contig 11164 bp, 12 predicted proteins | sample YL17G03_0_MG_FD_205557 | JGI IMG/M metagenome (GOLD analysis project Ga0315275, IMG submission 205557) | Sediment microbial communities from Yellowstone Lake, YNP, Wyoming, USA - YL17G03_0 | ecosystem: Environmental > Aquatic > Freshwater > Lake > Sediment | place: USA: Wyoming | collected...
TGATTCCATCTATCCTGGCTGAAAACTTTTCCGGTATGTCGTCTACCTTTGGATTAAGCTTAAAGTATGTGGCCTTGCTCCCCGGCTTGGCCCCGGTTCGCTCCTCAATTAAATCCTTCATTTCCGCTATAGGGATGATCTTATCTGCTTCTTTCTGTGGAATGCCGAGCGCCATAGCCAGATTGGCATCGGGATTTGCGTCAATAGCCAGCACCGACTTTCCTCCCGCCGCATAAATATGCGCCAGCAGGCTTGCCAGCGTGGTCTTTCCTACACCGCCCTTACCGGTGATGGCCACTTTCATCTTTCAGCCTCCTTCAGACGCTTCGGCATAGTTCTAAAAAGTCATAACTCTTTTGCTCGACTCTTCAAAGGCGACTTAGTTCTCAGCCCGGAAGAAATTTTTAGCTTTCGTAAGGGAGGCCAGCTTTGGAAAGGACGAGATAACTCGTTGTGCTATGCCCTCCGCATCTAAGTTATATTTGGCGCGCAGCAACGCTTGAGAGCCGTGGGGCACAAACTCGTCAGGGAGCCCGATGCGCTCTAAGTGCAAGTCAGTTATTCCGGAGCTCTCTAAGAGTTCTTCCACCGCGCTGCCGAACCCGCCTATCAGGGCATTCTCCTCCACTGTAATCACACGCTTGGTGCGGCGAACGGCATTTAAGATAAGTGAAGTGTCCAGGGGCTTAACAAAGCGGGCGTTTACTACGGTGGACTTGATGCCCCTTGACCCCAGCAATTTAGCTGCCTCCAGGGCGGGTGCGACACAGACTCCGACTGCGAGGATAGTTACATCATCTCCCTCCTGCAGTATCTCTCCTCTTCCTATGGGAATCTCGTGCAGAACTGTGTCTAATGATACACCCAGCCCCGAGCCCCTTGGGTAGCGAAGCGCGAAGGGACAATTTGCTCTTACCGCAGTGTTGAGGAGGTGTTGCAGCTCATTCTCATCCTTGGGCGCTGCAATTACCAGATTGGGGATGAAGCGGAGGTATGAGAGATCGAATGCTCCTTGGTGGGTTTTCCCATCCTCGCCCACAATGCCCCCGCGGTCGATGGCAAATATCACAGGCAGATTCTGAATACAGACGTCATGGATAATCTGATCCAGGGAACGCTGCAGGAAAGTTGAGTATATGGCGACAATGGGGATGAAGCCTTGAGTCGCCAGTCCAGCGGCGAATGTCACAGCGTGCTGTTCGCAGATGCCAACATCGAATACCCTCTGGGGGAACTCGGCAGCGGCGATATCGAGGCCAGTCCCGTCTGACATCGCTGCGGTGATGCCCACTATCCCTGGGTTCTCCCTGATGAGGCGAAGCGCGGTTTGTCCGAAGACCTCGCTGTACGAGGGCGCTTTAACCTTCTTCCCAGAGCTAGGTGATACGCCGTGAAAGCCAACGGCATCATCCTCAGCAGAGCTGTAGCCCTTGCCCTTCTTGGTAACTGCATGAACTAATATAGGCCGCCGCGTGTAATCTCTGGCTTTGGCCAGTGCTACCTCCAACTTGGCGATATTGTGGCCGTCTATCGGTCCAATATAGGCAAAGCCAAGCTCGTCCCAGAACAGTGAGGGGATGATAAAACCCTTGACTCCCTTGGAGAACTTGCCCCACAGCCGCCACAGCTTGTGTCCGAGTGGCAATCTAGGGATCACATGGGATGCCTCCTCCTCTGCCCAGTAGTAGCGGCGATCGAGAGTTAACCGGGATAGTAGCCGGGAGAGGGCGCCAACGGAGGGGGCAATCGCCATGCCATTGTCGTTCAGGACCACGATGAGTCTGCTGTGCAGATGTCCCGCATGGTTCAATGCCTCGAAAGACATTCCGCCTGAAAGTGCACCATCGCCTATCACAGCGATAACATTATAGCTGCCTCTGGCTAGATCCCGCGCCATCGCCATCCCTAGAGCCGCAGAGATAGATGTTGAAGCGTGGCCGGCACCAAAGGAGTCGTGGGGGCTCTCATCTCTATCGGGGAAGCCGCTGATGCCACCGAATTGACGCAGGGTGTCGAAGCGTTCCACTCGGCCGGTAAGGAGTTTGTGGGCATAAGCCTGATGGCCAACATCCCAGACGATCTTGTCCCTGGGACTGTCGAAGACCCGGTGCAGCGCGATGGCCAATTCCACTGCCCCCAGGCTGGAAGCGAGATGTCCGCCGGTGGCGTTTACCGTGCCGATGATCTTAGTGCGGATCTCGGCAGCCAGCTGCTCCAGCTCCTTGGAGTTTAGCCCCTTGAGATCAGCCGGCCCACTTATGTTTTCCAGGATCGAACCGCTCCCCATCCTAAACCCCATGTTCCGCATCTGTCAGCAAGGGAGGTTCCCCTGCTCCAGCGCCTTTATCTTCTCCAGGCGCCGTACATGCCTGCCCCCCTCGAAATCGGTTGCGAGATAAGCCTTAACGATCTCTTTAGCCAGGCCATCTCCCAACATCTCACCCCCCAGGCAGAGGACGTTAGCATCGTTGTGCCAGCGGCTGCGCACGGCGCTGAAGGTGTCCAGGCAACGCGCGGCCCGCACCCCCGGCAACTTGTTGGCCGCGATGCTCATGCCGATGCCCGTAGCACAAATCAAGATAGCGTGCTCAGCCTTTCCCTGTGTCAACGCCTTTACTGCCCGGCAGGCAATATCCGGATAATCCACCGGCTTAGTATCATAGCAGCCGCAGTCATCGTACTTGTGGCCCAACTCCGTCAAAAGCTGTATGACGGCCTGTTTTAGACTCAGCCCCCGATGGTCGCAGCCGATAGCGATTCTCATCAGGCCTCCTTGCCGGATCTTACAGGCAGCCTGCACACCTTTTCGATGTCGTAGCGGCTTACCACTCCTTCTCTAAGGATCAAGGGGTACTCGCCGGTAAGATCGATAACTGTGGAAGCGACGTCTCCTTGACACCGCCCCCCATCGATAATGAGGTCGATACGATCCCCCAGCTGGCGGCTAACCTCTTCGGCTGTAACTGGGTTAGGATTTCCGCTGAGGTTAGCGCTTGTGCCGGTAATTGGGGCACCTATGCCCTCGATTAGAGCGATAGGGATGGGGTGGGCTGGAACCCGTACCGCGATCTTGTTGTCGCCTCCGGTAACTACATCGGGTATCGCCGGCGACTTATATAGGACCAGCGTTAAGCCGCCGGGGAGGAATCTCTCCGCTAGGCTCCACGCGATGCCGGGTACATCACGGGCTACTTCATCGATCTGGGATATGCTGGCTAGAAGTATGGGGACAGCGAGGTGATGTGGCCGGCGTTTCGCTGCGTAAACCCGCAGCACGGCAGCCTCATCGAGGGCGTTGGCGCCAAGCCCGTAAACAGTGTCTGTTGGGTATGCTACGATCCCGCCTTTTTTGAGGATGTGGATGGCTTTATTGACTTGCTTTTCCATCTTGACGCAAGTATACCACAGTGATAAGCTTTGGTCGAGGATTCCACATGGGAAAAACAGAGGATAGCTTTCGTGTAACCACCAGCGATGATCTAGAGGTCTCTGCATATCTGGAGATCGCCAAGCAGAAGGCCGGAGAACAGCCCGTCGCAGAGAAAGCCCCGGGCACTGAGCGCGAGGCGGTGGTGGTGCTGGACTTCGGCTCGCAGTACAGCCTGCTCATCGCCAGGAGGATACGGGAGTGCCAGGTATATAGCGAGGTCCTGCCCTATGATGCCCCCTGGGACAGGATAGCCCAGCTCAAACCCAAGGGCATTGCCTTCTCCGGTGGACCCGCCGGCATTTACGAAGCTGGAGCCCCGCTTGCGCCGTCATACATCTACGACAGCCACCTGCCCATACTCGGGATCTGCTACGGCATGCAGGTGCTTATCCATCAATTCGGGGGCAAGGTTATCCCGGGTAAGAAACGGGAGTACGGCCATGCCGTCCTGCACCAGTCGGCGGCAGGGTCGCCGATCTTCGATGGTTTGCCACCATCGATGACGGTGTGGATGAGCCACGGCGATGAGGTAGTGGAGATACCGCCCGGCTTTACGCCGCTGGGGTACACCGAGAATTCCCCGTTCGCCGCCATGGGCAACGATCAGGGCATCATCGGTTTGCAGTTTCACCCTGAAGTGGCTCACACACCCAACGGCAAAGATATCCTGCGCAACTTTCTCTACAAGGTGTGCGGCTGCAGCGGCAACTGGACGGCGGGCAGCTTTATCGAGGAGAGCGTGGAGCGGATCAAGAGGCAGGTCGGAGACGGCCGCGTCATCTGTGCCCTCTCCGGAGGCGTCGATTCGGCGGTGGTAGCGGCTCTGATGCACCGCGCCATCGGCGACCAGCTGACCTGCATTTTCGTTAACAATGGCCTCCTGCGACGGAAGGAGGCGGAACGCACCATCGATACCTTCCAGCGCCACCTGAAGATGAATATAATCCACATCGATGCCACCGACAGGTTCCTCGAACGTCTCAAGGGGGTCGTTGACCCTGAGAGGAAGCGCCGACTGGTGGGCGAGGAGTTCATCCGGGTGTTTGAGGAAGAGGCTGCCAAATTGGGCAAGGTGGATTTTCTGGCTCAGGGGACCCTGTATCCCGATGTCATCGAGAGCATCTCACCGCACAGTACCGCTGCTTCCAAGATAAAGACCCACCACAACGTAGGGGGGCTGCCGGCAAAGATGACCTTTTCCCTCATCGAGCCGCTGCGCTATCTGTTCAAGGACGAGGTTCGAGCAGTGGGGAACGCTCTGGGTATGCCGGAGGAGATGGTGTGGCGCCAGCCCTTCCCTGGGCCCGGGCTGTCCATCAGGATCATCGGCGAGGTCACCCGGGAGAAACTGGAGATCCTGCGCGCTGCCGACTGGATCGTGATGAACGAGATCAAAAAGGCGAAACTGTATCGAGAGCTGTGGCAGAGCTTCGCCGTCTTGACCGACACCAGGAGTGTTGGTGTCATGGGTGACTTTCGCACGTACGGCTACCTCATCGCTGTACGCGCTGTGACCTCTAACGATGCCATGACCGCTGACTGGGCCCGCCTGCCCTACGACCTGCTGGCGCGCATCTCCAGCCGCATCGTCAATGAGGTCCCTGAGGTGAACCGGGTGGTCTACGATATATCTTCGAAACCGCCGTCAACGATAGAGTGGGAATGATATAAGGAGGTGATAAATGAGCTACGATTCCGACTATGAAGAGGGATCGCCGGAGCTGGATCTGGAAATGCTGCGCGAAGACCTGATCGGAGAGTTACAGGCAATCAACCAATACCAGGAGCACATCGACACTATGGATGACGAAGATGCAATAAAGGTGTTAGAACATATCCGTGACGATGAGAAGGAGCATGTCGCCGAGCTTACCAAGCTGATCAATAAGATCGACCCCCTCCAAGCCGAGATGTTTAAAAAAGAGGGGCTGTGAGGGGATAAAAATTGCTCAAGGTGCTGGTTGTCGGCAGCGGGGCCCGCGAGCACACCATAGTATGGAAACTCAGCCAGAGCCCCAAAGTTGCGGAGATATACGTTGCCCCGGGGAATGCGGGCACCAGCCTTATAGCCACAAATCTGGATATCAAAGTCAGCAACCTCGAAGCGCTGGCACAGGCGGCCCTAGAATTAAAGATCGATCTCGTTGTGGTTGGCCCGGAGGCTCCTCTGGCCTCCGGCATCGTTGACTTGTTCCGCAGCCGCGACATCCCTATCTTTGGTCCCACCAAGGAAGCGGCGAAGCTCGAATCGAGCAAGGTCTTCGCCAAGGAGCTGATGCAGAAGTACAAGATTCCCACTGCGCGGAGTGCAACCTTCTCCTCTTTTAGCGAGGCTAGAGATTATGTCAATTCAGTGTCCTCCCCTATCGTGGTCAAGGCGGACGGCCTGGCAGCGGGCAAGGGCGCCATCGTGGCAGGCTCCGCCGCTGAGGCCATCAAGGCGCTGTCGGATATGATGGAGAGGTATGTCTTCGGTGATGCTGGTAACCGCGTGTTGATCGAAGAGTGCCTCACCGGGAAAGAGGTCAGCCTGCTGGCCTTCACCGACGGCAAGGCTGTGATTCCGATGATGCCCGCCTGCGATTACAAGCGTGTTGGCGATGGCGATTCTGGCCCGAACACCGGCGGCATGGGCAGCTACAGCCCGCCCGGGTTCTTCGGCAAGGACATGATAAATAAGGTGAAGGATGCCGTTCTGGTGCCTGCCGTTCAGGCTATGGCAGCTGAAGGTGTCCCCTACCAGGGTGTCCTTTATGCCGGTCTCATGATGACGCAGGGTGGACCGAAGGTCATCGAGTTTAACGCGCGCTTCGGCGACCCAGAGACGCAGGCGCTGCTGCCGCTTCTGGAGAGCGATCTGGCGGAGACGATGCTGGCGGTGGCTGAAGGGAAGCTCAATAAAGCCAAGATCAGGTGGAGCAAGAAAGCCTGCGTCGGTGTGGTCATGGCCTCCGGCGGCTATCCCGGCAGCTACAGGACGGGCTTTCCCATAAAAGGTCTCGCCGACCTCGATGAGGACATACTCGTATTCCACGCCGGTACTAAGTTGATCGGCAAGGCGGTATATACCGACGGCGGCCGGGTGCTTACCGTCGTTGCCAGGGGCAGGACCATCGCTGAGGCCAGAGAGCGGGTCTACAGCAACATCTCGCGCATCCATTTCGAGGGTTGTCACTACAGGAAGGACATCGGGGCAAGAGAGGTTGCCCAGTGAAATCGTATGATATAATTATCGTCGGCGCCGGACCCGCAGGCGCTGTTTTAGGCTATGAGCTAGGCCGACGGGGACTGTCGGCGCTCATACTGGAGAAAGACAAGCTACCCAGATACAAGGCCTGTGCCGGCGGCATCACCGTTCGGGCGGCCAGGCTGCTTGATTTCGATATTGAGACAGTGGCTGAGAGGATAGCTTACGGGGCCAGGGTCACATATAACCTCCGCGATGAGTGCGTTAAACGCTATAAAGGGCCATTTGCATATATGGTTATGCGTAACGAGTTTGACCAACTTCTTGTCCGCAAGGCTCAGGAGGCAGGCGCGACTGTCATGGATGGCGTGCGGGCGACACAGCTTGGCCTGAGCCCTGCGGGTGTCAGGGTAGTAACTTCTGAGGGCTCGTTTGCTTCCAGGATCGTTGCCGGGGCCGATGGTGCCGAGGGTATGGTGGCTGAGAAATCGGGCTTGATGCAGGATGTAGCCTTCGATCTTGGCCTTGAAGCTGAGGTCGCTGTAACTGGTGATGAATTAACCAGATGGGATTCCCTTGTTGGGGTGGACCTGGGGCAAATCCCTGGCGGCTATGGCTGGGTCTTCCCCAAGAAAAACCACCTGTCGGTCGGTGTCGCGGGACCAATCCATCAATCGAAAAGGTTGAAGCCCTACCTGGAGCGGCTGCTCCAGCATGTGGGGAAGGACCACACAGTTGAGTTCTCTGGCCACCTGCTGCCGCTACGTAAACGCAATATGGCAATTCAGCGGGGTAATATCCTGCTGCTCGGCGATGCTGCCGGATTGATCCATCCATTGACGGGCGAGGGCATCTACTACGCTATAAGGAGCGCCCAGCTGGCGGCGCCGGTGATCGCTGATGCGCTGCGCAGTGATAGCATCGATTTACGAAGCTACCAGCGGGCGGTTGATTCCCAGCTGATGCCCGGCATCGAGCTGGGCCGCGTCCTGCTCAACATCTTCACCCGTACGCCGCGACTGTACTTCAATATGACTAGGAGGAGCGATATCTTCTGGCGATGTGCCTGCCGCATGTTGGTGGGTACCAGAGTGGTGGGCGCTTAATCTTTGTGATGGGAGAATAATATGGTATTAGTTGGCGTAGTCATGGGAAGCAAATCGGATGAAAAGCTGATGCAGCTGGCACTCGATACGCTGATGCAGCTGGGCATCGAGTACGAGGTGTCGGTAATCTCAGCGCATCGTAATCCGGAGAAAACGCGGGAGTACGGCCTGGGCGCTGAGAAGCGCGGCATCGAGGTCATCATCGCCGGTGCCGGCAAGGCAGCTCACCTGCCCGGCGTGCTGGCGAGCTGGACTGCCCTGCCCGTCATCGGCGTCCCGCTGAGCTCGGGCTCGCTGATGGGTGTGGAATCGCTGTACTCCATGGCCGAGATGCCGCCGGGGGTGCCGGTGGCCTGCGTGGCCATCGATGGGGCCAAGAACGCCGCCCTGCTCGCGGCATCGATACTCGCTATTAAGGACAAAAAGGTAAAGAAGGCTTACGAGGATTTCCGGCGCAAGCAGTCGCAGGGAACGGCGCAGCCATCGACCAGCAGGCGTGGTGCTCGACGCAAAGCGACATCGAAGAAAAAATAGCGAACCTGTTACGGCAGCATTGAGTGAAAATACGCAGTTGGGGGCAGAGAGATGATAGAGCGATATACGCGGCCAGAGATGAAGAAGGTGTGGAGCGACGAGTCCAAGTTCGACAAGTGGCTCCAGGTGGAGATCGCCGTCTGCGAGGCATGGGCTGAGCTCGGCGTCGTGCCTAAGAAAGAGATACCCAAGATAAAGAAAGCCCGCTTTGACAAGAAGCGCTTCGACCAGATACTCAAGCGCACGCACCACGATGTCACCGCCTTCCTCGGCTCAGTTTCGGAGAGCCTGGGCGAGGAGAGCCGCTTCATTCATCTTGGACTGACCTCCTCCGACGTTATGGATACCGCCCTCAGCATGCAGCTGGTGGAAGCATCCGATATCCTGTCTAAGGATATACGCGACATCGTTAAGATTCTTAAGAAGCAGGCGATAACGCATAAGAATACGATAATGATGGGGCGCACCCACGGCGTCCACGCTGAGCCGACCACCTTCGGGCTGAAGCTGGCTATCTGGGTCGAAGAGATGAAGCGCAACCAGCACCGGCTGGAGGAGGCGCGGAAGGCGATCGCGGTAGGCAAGATATCCGGCGCAGTCGGCACGTATGCCACCGTCACGCCCCAGGTCGAGAAGATCGCCTGCGCCAAGCTGGGCCTGCAGCCGGCGCCGATATCCAGCCAGATAATCCAGCGCGACCGCCATGCCCAGTTCGTGACGACATTAGCCATTATCGCCAGCTCGCTGGAGAAGTTCGCCACCGAGATACGTGGCTTGCAGAAGACCGAGACCCTCGAGGTCGAGGAGCCATTCGAGGAGGGGCAGACCGGTTCATCGGCCATGCCCCACAAGCGCAACCCGGAGCTGTGCGAGCGCATCTGCGGCCTGTCGCGGCTGGTGCGCGGGCACGCTGTCACCGCCATGGAGAACGTCGCCCTGTGGCACGAGCGTGACATCAGCCACTCCTCCAACGAGCGCATCACCCTGCCCGACTCCTGCATCCTGCTCAACTACCTGTTCCACCTGTTCAAGTACATCATGAAGGACCTGCGGGTGTACCCGGAGAACATGAAGCGCAACCTGGACGTCACCAAGGGCCTTGTCTTCTCCCAGCGTGTCATGATAGCGCTCATCGACAAGGGGCTTAGCCGCCAGCAGGCGTATGAGATAGTGCAGCGCAACGCCATGAAGGCGTGGCAGGAACGCATCAGCTTCCTCGATTTGCTGAGCAAAGATGCTGAGCTTAAGAAACACCTGTCGAAGAAGGAGCTGGAGGGCATATTCGATTACAACTTCTTCCTGCGCCACGTGGACGAGATATTTCAGCGGCTTAAGTTAGGGGGATTAAACGAGAATTAATCCTCTAAAACTTACGCTACTGTTAGGTTTTTCATTCGTGGTAGCTACAGCCTGTGCGGGGATTGGAACCACGGCTGCTGGCCCAACGCCGACGGCTACCTCGGTTGTGACGGCGAACGTCACCTTTACCGAGGCGGTATGCACCCGCGTCATCGATGGCGATACGATTGAGGTGAGCATCGCAGGCGAGACATACACGGTGCGTTATATCGGCGTCGATACGCCGGAGCTGGATGATTCGCGCCCTGAATATCGGGCGCTGGCTGAGGAGGCGACGCAGGCGAATCAAGACCTGGTGGAGGGTAAAATCGTCAGTCTAGCGAAAGACGTATCGGAGACTGACCAGTACGGCAGGCTGCTGCGGTACGTGTTCGTCGGATACAATTTCGTAAATGCCGAGCTGGTGTCTGATGGCTACGCGTGGGCCAAGAGTTATCCCCCCGATACGAAATATGATGCCTTGTTCCATGACCTGGAATCGGAAGCTGAGAATGAAGGTCTGGGGGTATGGAGCCTGCCATGAGCGTGAGAGGTATGAAGGCTAAACTGAGCGTGCTCGCGGTTGTCGCGCTGTTAGCTGTTGTCCTGCTGAGTGCTGTTTCCTGTAGGGGGTTCAACGTATCGAAGCCAAAGATTGGGGTTGTCCCTGAGGGCTGGGAGCTGGTTGAAGAATACGGCTACGGCGCGTACAACCTCAACAGCGTCAAGCTGGGTGGCATGCTGTATGAGGATGACGGAGGCAGCTTCGTGCTGGTGATGTACGGGGATATCCCCGGCTGGATCCTTGAAGGGGCTGGCGAGGAGAACGACCCGCTGACAAAGGTTATCAAGACCACCTCCGTCTTCGACTCGGTGCAGACGGGTTCGATGAAAATAGGCGAATATTCGGCCGGCTACTATGAGTCCTGCGGAGGCGCATGGTGCGAGAGGGGGATAAGCTTCATCGAGGGCTACCCGTGGGTCAGGGGCTCTACATGGATTGGCATCTATACCTACTTCACCTCGACCGAGGAAGATAAAGCGATGTCGCTCATAGAGAGCATATATTTCTGAGTTGTGAAATTAGTTGAGGAGATGAAATGAGAATTAGAGCGTTCACACTTTTTGTGGCATTGTGCGTTCTGCTGGTTGGTGCTGCGGCGTGCGGCTCGGGAGATGGATCGGGGCAGCCCACCCCCTCCCCGACGGCGCACATAAACCAGTCGGCAGCGGAGCAGGCGGTAATCGCCTATCTGCAGGGCCAGGCTAACACCTCGCACGGACAGGAGGTGCTGGCGGAGTTCCTCGACAGGTGGCACACGGAAGGGGATTATCTGGATGAGGAAGGCAACTGGGTGCTGCGCGCCGGGATCTCCACCACTGAGGCCTTCAACAATCCCCTGCTGAAGAATGTATTCGCCAGCCCCGAAGAGGACTCTTACATCATAGAGTGGTGGGTTGGCGACAATGGCTCCGTGGTCTATACTCATAACTGGAATGCCGCAAGGCTTGATGAAGTTCTGCATCAAAACTAGCTAATTCGGTCTGGTGTGAGGTAATCATGGAACT
>Ga0315275_10006543_pt1 | contig 11163 bp, 8 predicted proteins | sample YL17G03_0_MG_FD_205557 | JGI IMG/M metagenome (GOLD analysis project Ga0315275, IMG submission 205557) | Sediment microbial communities from Yellowstone Lake, YNP, Wyoming, USA - YL17G03_0 | ecosystem: Environmental > Aquatic > Freshwater > Lake > Sediment | place: USA: Wyoming | collected...
ATTTCCGCACGAACCGCCTGCTGATAGTATCGGAGATTCGCTTTCCCATCCATTAATTATGATATCTAAAGCTACTAGACCTGAACCAACAGCTATCGGTGTTGGGCTCTTCAATGTAAAAAGTCCTTCACGATTCATAAGCTTCTCCAGTCAACCACATCTCGAAAAGTTCCTCATGTGTGTCAATGAGTTCATTAGTATTAGTAACAGACATCGTATATCCACTTGCTTCAACGTGGGCAACACCCACCATCTCTCTGAATTCATAAGCTGTAAGAAGAGCTCCGAGGGATAGGAGCTTACTCGAGAGCGTAGAAACCACGACCTTGCAGCCTTCTAGAGGATTTAGCGAGCTACTATATTGATCTATTGTTTTCGTGAGCTCCCTGTAAACTTCAAAAGGATTCTTCTCAGAAACATAGATAATATTTCGTGGTTCCACATGGAATCTATCAAATAGGATTTCGTGATATTCTAGTATTAAGTTATCACCTCTTCTAGGATCACTGGATGGAAAGGGTAAGACGGGGCATATCTCGTCCGGATGTACAAGATCATATATTCTCTGTAGTTGACCTATCTGATTCTCACCTAAAATAGGAATCCAGATCCTGGGCGTCCCAGCTGTAGCCTCCCTGTCTATACCACCGCTAAAGCCATGGAGATAGGTAGCATCATCATCTATTCCTTCAGCGTGAATAACCTGATCAAGTTCGACACTTTCTGAAACAACAACATGTAGATTTGGTAGAGAAGCGCCACCTTGCCTTCTATCTATTAGGAACAGTAATCTGCCTAAAAAAGGAAAGTAGATGCTCCGAGGAAGCGCACTTATATCAACTATTATATCCGTGTACTGAATCAAGTCATCCAAACGCCGAAATACGGACGCCGCATTCCTAGCCCCGATTCGTCGACCATCCTCGGACCACATCATTATCTTATGTTCGCGTATCATTTTTGGATCTGACATTAATCGCTGAAGCCTATCTCGATTTTGCTGTACTCTGTCACTATGTTGCTTTGATGGCGAGTCCAAACCCTCGTCGAAAGCCAGCAACAGACAGTCCCTTAGGCCTTCGCCTCCTTGCTTCACGATTTCTTGGATAGCTGAACACATACGAGGATCAAATCCCAGACCCAGTACGAATAATAAATTGCGGGACTTTGAACAAAGCAGTGAGTTCCAGAAAGATGTAAAATTCTCACCTGAAATTAAGAAATAATCTGCCCATCTGGTTGACTGTTGACTTTGTTTAGTTTTCATAGTAGATGGTCTTCCTTTTCAGAAGGCCTGAATCCACTTTTTTGCCATCTGCAGAGTTCATCGATGCTTTTTGATCGCCATCCCCCATAATAAAGTGGTAATTCAAAATGAACACAAAGCAAACGATTCAGGTACAGTACCATCCATAATTGATTACCTTGAGAAAAATTTGGAACCGCTTCTAGTATATTGTGCGCCAGGCAAGTCGCTATAACGGAAGCAAGACGCTGTGCATCTGGGCGGGTGTTCAAGAAAGACTTATCTCGGAGTTTGTCTCTGTCTGACATTGTGATTGCAGTACCCGTGACACCTGGCGAATAGGGCGCATTAGGCTTATATGTTTCAGATCGGGCAAATCTGGCAATCGCTCCGACAAAAGCTCTAATTTCTTGTGAATATGGAATACGTCTTAATAAATCTTGTTCCCACCAAGTTGCGGCTACCTTTTGAATAATTCTTTCTTGCCGATCTGGTGATAAGTCGTGAGGTTTCTTAATCAAAGCTGCCGAGGCAATCTCTTCAAAAAGATCACCAGCCACTGCGAGAAACTGCTCAATATTCGACGATGAAATAGAAACCAACCTTGAGAAGCCAAAGTAATACGGGAGATGAAACTCGTGTTTTAAGAAAAGTTCAGCAGCGGCTCTTGCAGGCGGGTCATCTTTTTTGTCTAAATCTTCAGCACTTAAAGCGAAAGGGAAAGCTAGTTGTCGCTTTCTTTTTTCTCGCTCAATTAGAATCTCTGTGGTACGCCAGGCTAACAATCTCTCTCGAGTTGTTCCCTCTAGCGATTCTCGTGCATCAACCCATTCTTTGAATCTGCTGTCCTCACCAGCTGCCGTTCTTCCTCTGTTAATAACAGTGTTAAGCGCAGGTTCAAGCTTTTTTACCCAGTCAGCGCCATCAAGTGTGTCTTGTAGGCATCCCTCAAATGATTCAATATCGATATCGGCAGCCGCTTGTGCTCTCCTGTTTGCTATATCCCTGGCTGTTTTTTCAAGACGCCTTGAGCTTTTTCTCCAAAATGACTCAAGGTTAATGATTTGTCCATAGTCGCGATTTCCTATTGCCCCTATATCTAGGACTTCGCTAGTCTGTAAGGCCTCTAATCGCTCTGCAATCCAGATGGAGGCCGTATTTCGGAGACCTATAAGCATTCTAACTAGACATTCACGTTGTCGCTGAGCAAGCTTATGAATATCATCCAGCATTATCAATACTCGACCTACAATTTGTTCTCCATCAATCATAATATGCTCAGGTCTTAGTATGCTTAGGCTATAAAGTTCATCATGTCCAATCACAGACAATGCTGGTGATGGCTCTAGACTATCTAGGGTATCGCAAATGTTACTCTCAATCCTGCGAGCCCATTCATGGACTTGTTCTCCATTGCTGGTGGCAGGTATACCTAACTTCTCCGATAGCTCTTGAGGAACATTTAGTTGAAGCCTCTCCAGATCATCAGGGTAGTCTAGCCTTTTTAGGTTAAGAGCCTCTCTGAGAGCAGTCAATACAATGCGGCAATTAAAAAGAGAAAACAGCAATCTATCCTTACGCAAATCATCTAATTCCATATCTTCTAATACAGCATAGTTTTTTGCACATGACAACATAACACCTAACAGTTTTGGGCCAAGTTCATCCATAACTCCAATTGATCTTAAATGTTGATAAAGCTCCTTACAATTCTCGTTAGCTCGATGTGCATGCAAAGTGAGAAGACAGGTCGGCGTAAACAAACGCATTAATGACGTCTTTCCACCCCCTGGTGCACTTTGAAACACCTGGAGTTGATCGAATACCCCTTCAGATGGTAAGAGATCCAGTGCTCCCGGAGCAAAAAGTTTAAGGAAAGTCGCATCGGAAGCTATGTGTTCTGAGGCCCTAAGGCGAAACGGATTACGAGGATCTCTCATGTATCCTCCCTATGCCTACTGATGCGAGGAAACAGAGCGCAAGTGCGCAATTCAGGCTTATTTGCCCAAAGTAAATACAGAGAGTTGTTCGGTGTGTTATGTGCAAGCACAAGAGGCAGTGCACATCCCCCATAGCCATAAATCACGTCTGGGCCACCCTTTGCAAGGTGCGGATCCATAATACTTGGGTCGTAATATTTTTGTAGTATAGCATCAAACTTAGGTTCACTCGTTGGATTTACTCTAACTTTTTCGCTTAGTGGGTAAACTGATCCAACTTCGCAAGCAGGCCAATCAGGTAAACCAAAACTCAATAGGCGCTCTTTCAAGTTATCTATTGCCTTTTTCGTAGCGACATAAAGAATAATAATAACCTTCGAGTTGGCTGCATTGATTAGTGGTGGAGTACTCTGAAGGGTTAGAATTTTTTCCATGGCTTTAGCTACTTTACCCTTTACCTCTCCGTTTTCCTGCCTCAGTAATGTATCACCACTACCAGCAAAATCATTCAATAGGAACACCATCTCAAATAGCGCCTTACTAGCGATTTTGGAATCTCCAGTCAATGCCTTAACATCCTTCCGTAGTGCTGCTCCCATCTCAGAAGCTGTCTTTTCTTCTATCCGATAGTCGACATGAATTTGTTCATTGTTCAAGCCGCTCACCCTACGGAAGCAATCCATACGCGCGCCATCACTGAGACCGAGGAATATAGACCTTCTCCGTAATAGACTAAATTCTATAGAACTCGCTATCTTGGTAACTTGAAATTCCGGTAAAGAAAGGAGCAATGCTGCTTCCTTCATTAGTATTGGACGAATTACATCAGGATATGCAAGCGACACTAAGTGGCGCATCTCCGCTTCAGAAATGAATACTAGGCGAGTCTTAATAAAGTTATAGGCAGTGTCTCGTTCCTCTTTCGTTTCGAACTTATTCAACCAGACTGCAAGGCTTTCTACAAACCGCATGCCTGGCGAAAATTGTTGATATTCATCATATTTGTGGTCTGCCATAGCCTGCAAGGCAGGACGTTCTCGGGCGATATCTCCAGGAGACCACCCCAGTACTTGAGCCAAAAGTCGTTCTGCCAGAGCATCCCTCATGGCATCTTAATCCTCAGTTTATGTAAATCTAATCGTATCTGACCATCTTCGGCAACTAATGCCCTAAGATAATCAAGGGTAGCTTGAACTCCTCTGTGCCCTCTAGGCGCCAGATTCCACCCATTACTAAGATTAAGAGGACACTCGTTAACACTTAATGCGTAATCCTCAGAGAGCAGATCAAAGTCGTTCCCACACCATGTGCCTTTATCACCGATACATAGCACTTCACCATCACTACCTTGAGCTTGTATTTGCTCTTTAACATACTTGACTACTTCTTTCTTAGAGGCAGTGCGGGTTAAGACATCCACGGAATGTTCGGAACAAAATACCTTCAGCTGACTATGTTCAAGTCCTTGAACAAGTTCTAACACAGCGGTATGAACTAGGCTTAGAGGAAATGGGGATAGGGGCTCGATTGTAACTTGCGAGGAACGAGGTTCCAGTTTTGAGATATTCTGAAGTAGCACATGCCTTTCGGCTAATGCACAGAAGGCTTGTATCTCTGGTTTAATCGGTTTGCCAGGTTCGGGGGCTTCTTCGCTTAAGCGAGAGATGTCAGCTCCATTGTAATAGCCAATAGTGATGCGAGGCCATAAAGCCTTAGGCAAGCATCTTCTGAGACTTTCTCGGACCGATTTACCACGACCGGTTGCAATGCCTATTGCCATGCCGGCCCGTAGGAGGCGAATACACTCTGCTATAATTTCCGCCGATGGAACGTCAAAGCGCTCATCGGGGCTACACAAAGTACCATCATAGTCACAGACAATAGCGGCAAAACGCGCCTTACGGATTTTTTGTAGATATTCTGCTAGGGCCTTTCCTAAAGAGCCTTCTAGAGATTTAGTCTGCAGCAGACACCGTAAATCACCAAACTTTCGCTCAAGCCAGACTTCACGAACCGATGAGTAAGGTTTCAACATTATTCTTTCAGGCTGATACTTTTTTAGTCCAATATCGTAGATTTTCCTTCCAAATTGTGGTACTCCCGGATGTCCCGGATCTATATTAGCAGCCTCACCCGCTATACCAGTCATATATAACACGCTTATCAGCAGAGTAATAGTCCCAATGGGACCCGGATATTTTGTTGATATACGTATTGCAGGTATGTCCCGCGGAATTAACGCAAGTGTTTTGTTCGCAAGCTCCTCACACTCAGGTGTTACCATTGCGACAATTCCTGTTTCCGACCCTCGTTTTGCTAGCCAATGATGACGTCCATGCGCGAAGTTACGGTAGTCAGCTATTTGCACATTACCTAAGGCTGCTTCGGTGAACTTAGATTCCATATCTATGGCCGCTGAATGTCCCCATCCTCCGAAAAGGACTGAGATAGTTGGTTGCCGTAAAACTCTCAGCACATTTTCTTTTTCAAACCGTCCTTCAGCTAAGGAACAACCTGATATTCCTAACTCTTGGGGTAGCGCCTCCGGTAAATTCAAATCCATTTGGAAGGCGTTACTGTAGGCGCGCATCAATATTGTTGAGAACGCTAGCAGTGAATTTGTAGCTAGGAAACCATCATTACCACTTGGTAACTGGTAAGTAATTATCTGAATCCATTTGTATTGCTCTGCAATCTTGGAGACAGGACTTCCTTGCGTGGCGCACAGTATGAGAAGTGAGTTGGGTTCATGTGTAGCCACCCGATGACAGGCTTCCAAAATATCTTTGTTCTTACCGCGAGCAGTTATCAGAGCAACATCAGCACCATGGTATACATTAGAGGAAATCAATTCCATAGGGGTAAGGTGCTTAGAAATTTTACCTGTAAGTTCTTCATGAAGCTTTGTCATGAAGTGTGCCACCGTAAGGGATCCGCCTGAACCAATAGCTAGTAAATGATGATCCTTCAGATTTATGATTGCAGTAGTCAAGTCATCAATAGGCGTAGCTCGCGCCCAATCATATATGCTTCCCAGTTTTTGTAGTTCTGCTGCAAAACGCTTGCCCATAGGATAACTCCAGTTACTATTAGTGAGAATCCCTTTTGGCTATTGTACAGTCATTTACCCAATAATTCTAGCTAAGGTGGGCGTCCTAAGTTAAACTTACCTCACGTATGACTGGTGGCCAAAGGATGGTCGCAGAAAGAATTCTCCTTACTCAGTTTAAGCCTTGCCCTCAGTTGCATTGGCAAAGGGGGCATACTTTTGGTGGGTGTCCTGCGTTTCCTCGCTACGAGTTAGACACCTGCAAAAAAGACAGAACGACCCTGAGAGCCATCCTGCCCGGTTAGCTTCTCGGTGGTGGGGGCAGGATTTGAACCTGCGTCCTCTGGGTTATGAGCCTGATCAGCTTCAACCGGTGATGCCCTCATTAAACAAATCGACGGAATGTTCAGCGGCAGAGCGCGAGGACGTCAGTTCGCACTGCCATTCGCCATTTCAAGACTTCGTTTGCTGCGTCAGTGTGGCTAGCTCTGATCACAAGGAACATTTCGACTTCAGGATGGCGTTTGATTTCGCCGGCGCTAGCGAATGGATTTACTTCCAGCGATGGAAGGCTCAAGCGCCAGTTTCTGCCTCAGCAGCGCCAGTGGTCCGTCTGGTGCCACCAGTTCTGGGGGGAATCCCAGCACTTCCGTGGCAAGACGTGTGTCAATTTCCGCGCGGGCTGCGTCTTGAGCGATTTCGTTGACCGGCCGCAGTTCTTTGTGCTTCATATCATCGAAGATGGCGATAGCCCTTGCCAGGGTAGCCCCGGTGAGTTTTGCGACATCCAATACGGGCATCGAAGGCATGGAGGCCACCCCACTTCTTCCTCGCCCCGCTTGCTGTTTGTTGACATACCACCAGTGTAGCAAAAGGCCGAGAGAAGAATTGCCCCAAAGCGTCAGCGCCTTCTCCTGTTCGGCGCTGGGCAAGATAATGGATGGCCATGCCATTCCTCCAATCGTCTTCGTGCTCGTGAACTGCATCGCCGTTGACTGGCTGTTGAATCTGAAATCTCTATTGAAGTGGCAATGTGATGCTGTGGCCCAAATCATGCTGGCCTTTTCTTGTGCCAATTTGTCTTCGGCGGGATCCTTGCCTTGCCGTAGGATGCCTTCGCTATCTGCCTCAAATTCCATGCATCTTTCCCGGTCGGCATGATGTGCCCACAAGATTGGATAGGTGGGGGCAGCTTTGGCGCTCAAATCTTCTACCCTAAAGGGCCCACGAATTCTGCCATCCGGTGTATTGCCATTTATGTCCATGTGGTAGGGCCCCACTTTCCCAACTGCAGAAAGCGCCGAAATGGGAACTGGTACAGATTTGTTCTTGGTCGTGCCGGGCAGCCAAGCGAGACTATTTGTCGCCATTTGGTAGGCAACCTGGGCCAGTGTGGCATCCTTGATCCGAGCCAGACCCCAAGGGCCTTCCTTTGAGAGGGGCGCGTCCATTGCGTAGCCGATCACGTCATCGCCGAAGTGGAACAGGCTGCCGCCTACCGGCCCGTCTTCCAGTTTACGGAGCTTGCCTTCCCGCAACCGTCGAATCTGAGTAGCCGCCACCGAGCCAGTCATTGGGGAAGAAGGTCGCTCGTACAATACCACAAATGTTGCCCTATGCCACCTGATGCTCTGCTCAGCTTTGCGGCCAATGACGAGGCACTCGCCCATGCCCGTGTCTGCGGAAAACGACATGTCATCGTCTTTCGCGGCAGCTATAGATACCAGGATAAGGTCATCGTACGATTTGCGGAGCAACTGGCGTGATTCTTCCCATGCCTCGCCGGACATCAAGCTCAGAGGCATGACCATGGCAAGTGTTCCACCGTTCTTCAGCTTGCGGTCAGCAAGCACCAGAAAAGCGCTGGCCTCACCTGCATTGCCGCGAGCACTTGTTCCCTGAAGTAGCCGTTGGGCAGCTTTCGACATCTCCCGCTGCTCTTCCTCTTTAGAGCCAAAAGCAGCAAACATGGGATTAGGAATCCCTATCTTTTCAGCCTCATGGCCGGTGTCCCTAGTGAATGGGGGATTCATAATAACCAAGTCTATTGACCAGTGATTGACTGCTTCCCAGACTCGATATTCACTTTGACCAGCGCCCCCGATAGATTTCGCAGTAACCGCGACAATGTCAAACGGGCGCTGGAGGTCTAGTAGGTCAAGGGAGCCAAGCGCGAATCCTCCTTCGGGCCGCGCCCCGAATCCCACGGTCATTATCGAGCTTCCCTTGTAGGTAACCGTAGGATGTGCACTAGCCAACATCGAGGCGGTCAAGTGGGCGGCCGCAGGCAATACGTCGCAGCCGACCAGGGCATCAGACATCATCTCGGGGTGAATCGTCTCGGCGTTTCCGCCGAAAGCCTCGTGCAGCTGACTGAGGCGACGGTATGCAGCAGATAACAGTGTGCCGGTGCCACAGGCAAAATCAGCGATGCGCACGGATGTTACGTCATTTTCCTTGGCCCACGAACCACCGCTCGGTGTTGTGAACGGGTCTATGGCTAGTCCTGCGAGGAGCGCTGCTGACGACGGATTGGTGTAATACGCCGCCAGGAACTTGCGATCAGCTATCAGGCGCTGGAAAACAGCGCCGGTCAGGTCGTGCGAGCGCATCATGTGGTTGGCCACGAGCTCAGTGGCGGTGGCGACCAGGCGCTCGAGCAGTGGGCGGGACGTGTCCGCGGGGATGACCTCCAGGATACGCCGGGCGATGTCGAAGATCGGCCAGTAGTTCACCTTCAGGATCCTTTTCCAGTCCTCCAATGTGTCGCCCTTGTTCACGCCGCCACGCTCGCCCCTCAGTTCGTCCAGGGTCCGTACCTCATACAGGTCGCCTTCGCCGCGGGCCAGACTCTCATGGAACACCAGAGCGTTTGCCAGTATGGTCGCGGCCATCCTCCGTGTCTGCTCACTGTCCTGCTGGTGCAATTCTTCGCATATCTTATTCATGGCCCCAGGATGGTTTGTCGCCATATCCTCTAAGAATACGGCCGCCCCGCTGACGCCCTCGACCAGCTTGTTGGCAGCCACTTCGACCACCGCTGGGGGCACCGTCGCAGATTGGATTAGCATCGACAGGTCGCCCACGTTTCCCTTTACCCAGCCGTTCCGCGGCCAACGCGCGAAAGATGCCGGGCTTTCCCCGGTGAAAAGAGCAACATCGAGGCCAGATGCGGTGAGGATTTCCTCCTTCAAAGGTTGGCCCGAAAGGTCCCTTAGCCTGACTGGAAGCCTGACTGCCAGCGATGATAGTATCCTCCTGCCCGAGGGCACCAAGTGTTCGCCTAGCCGCTGCTTGGCGTCCGACTCGACCGTCTGCGCCGGTAATATTTCCGTCTCGACGATAACAGGGGACACGTTCGGCTCATTGATGAGAATGTCTGGCTTCTTGCCGCTGCCCTTCAGGACATCGACGTTTTCAGATTTGACGACGCCCTTGTAACGCCAGAGACTTCGGGTTTCCATCAAGACTGCTGCTAGGGCGTCATTTATCGTTTGCTCTGTCGTTGCCATACACTGTTGACCGTATACCCCTGTGTCTATTTTGCTAGCAACCAGACTGGGTGTCAAGCAATACGAGGAGCACTCGAGTTCAGGATGGCGTTTGATTTCGCCGGCACAAGGATGGGGGTTAGGGATAGAGTTCATTGAGTTCGTAGAGTTGGTTGAGTTTATAGAGTCTATGACGAGATGCTAGTTGAGGAGTGGACTAGAGATTGGAGATGCAATAGAGACAATTGGAGATTCATGGAGATTGTTAGAGATAGAGTAGAGATACGGTAGAGATACAGTGGAGATACATTCGAAGTCCAAATGTCAAAGCTCGAAGGCCAAATGAAATCCAAAATCCAAATGTATAAAACAGGTAGTCAGGAGTCAGGCGTCAGGGGTCGGAATTTGGCTAACGGGATTGCCGCGTCCTTCTACTGAAGGACTCGCAAGGACGATGGGGGTCGGGCGGCGGAGCTGCACGACCTTAAAAGGTCGTACTACAGTCGCAATGACAAGTGGGGTCGAGGGAGAAGGAGATGAGAGAGCCAGGGCCGTAGTAGTCCGGCCAGTAGCCGTTGCCAGTCACGGTCAGGCCATTCTCATTTCACAGTTCCTTGTGCGTCCGGTAATCACCAATCCACTTCACCCATCCCAATTTGCCTTTCACAGCCTGGTAAAAGGCTCTGTCTCCGGTCCACAGGTCACATTTCTCCGCTTCGGCTAGAGTGACGTAAGCAGCATCATAGGCTGCCAGGTTGTACCTGAGCGATACCTCCAGGACCCTGAGCGGCTCTACCTCCCTGAGCTCGACACCAAGTGCCATAAGATTAGTCAGTGCTTCGCTAGCCTTATCGCGGGCAATTCGCCTTCGCCTGGCAGCTGTGGCTATGCCGTTCACCACTTCGTAAAGGAGAAGATGAGGAGCTATCACATTGACAGCCCTTCGAGCAAAGAAATCGTCTCTTAGCGCTGTAGCCTGAAGACTGCAATCTTCGTCATCAAGCTGCCACTTCAACACCACCGAGGCGTCGGCAACTACCATTGGCATCCCTTGCGCCATATCTACCGCCGCCGCCCTTCCTTGATAAGCTCGGCTGCGGACACACCAACATGGCCGATCCTTCGCCTGAGGCTGTCCATCCGGCCCAGTAACACCTTCTTATTGCCGTCTGCCTTGTCGGCTGTCTCACCATCCCTCACCAGACGCTCCTTGATAGCCTGGGCGCAGTAAGCCGTTGAGCTTATGCCGCGCTTGGCCGCAGCAACCTTGATCTGCCTTCTAATCCTCTCGTCCTCAAGGTAAAGACCGAGCCTTGCTTTTTTGGTCACTGCCATCACCTCTACCGTAATGGTAACACTATAACACCATGTCGTCAAATCGGCTATTTGTTTTCGGTCATATACTGCCACTCTAAGCAATGCCCGGAGTTGTGGTTC
>Ga0315275_10006544_pt1 | contig 11163 bp, 10 predicted proteins | sample YL17G03_0_MG_FD_205557 | JGI IMG/M metagenome (GOLD analysis project Ga0315275, IMG submission 205557) | Sediment microbial communities from Yellowstone Lake, YNP, Wyoming, USA - YL17G03_0 | ecosystem: Environmental > Aquatic > Freshwater > Lake > Sediment | place: USA: Wyoming | collected...
CTTCTTCGTCGAAATAGTGGAAGGGCGGATAGTCGCTGTCGGTGACGAAGCGAAGCTTCTGCAAATCCTTGAGGTCGGGCTTCGGCCTCAAAGCCGCGCCCTGCCAAACGTCGGGCACGATTTCGTTGCGGACCTGGGCCTCAGCGACGAGAGGCGACAAGAAGACGCTGAGCGCGACGATGAGCGTCGCGCTCAGCCTAAAAATGCCCCACGAATCGATGGTGCCGCACCCTTCCACCTTCTTCTTCTACTTTGACGCCGCGCCGCCCGCTAGATACGACACTGCCCTCATTAGTTGTATAGTAAAATTATGCTTCTTTAAGTAGGCTCCAAAATGTCTACGAAAAATATTGAACCAAGGCTCACCCGGTTGCTTGCTTGTAGACGAGCTCATTGATCTTCGCATTGATCGTGATCTCGGCCGCGTCGGCGGCAGCGTCGAAGAGCTCCCCTCGTGTCCGTGGTGGCGGAGTGGTCGGGCTTCTTTGATGATCTTTGCGTGGCGAAAGCCGAGCGCGTGCTCTGCATGGGCGAAGACATTGCGAACGCTCTTGACCGCCAGGAGGTCGCAGCGTGTCTTCGCGTCGATGAGGCGCAGGGCGCAGGCGAGATTGATTTTCGCTGCGAAGCTGTTCAGGGAGCGACCAAACAACTCCTTGGCGAGGCCATTCGACATCTTCGGCATCGAGTGAAGCAGGAGTTGCTGAAGCAGATTGTCCAGGTAAGCCGCCTCCAGGATGGCGTGGCCGGCATCGGCGTTCAACTTCTCCATCGCGTTACTCCGCTGTTTACTCCTGGACCAATCTGAAAGTGAAAAATGGAGCGGGTGAAGGGAATCGGACCCTCGACACGTAGCTTGGGAAGCTACTGCTCTACCACTGAGCTACACCCGCGTTCGGCCCTTCCATAGCATAGAGAGAACGCCGCCAGAAGCGGGATGCAAGGGAGGCTGGCTCCCGCTATCGTGATCGGGCAAGCGCATTGGAACCGGCTAAGAAACGTTCATGACCGAGGCAGCGACCGAGATACGCGCGAAGTTTCGCGACCCGGATTGGACCGCGACCGGGGAGCGCCGCGCCCGCGTTGCGCTTGATGAACTTCGCACGCTCTGGATCAATACGGGGAGCCTCTGCAATATCGAGTGCCGCAACTGCTATATCGAGTCTAGTCCGGTGAATGAGCGGCTCGCCTTTATCACGGCTCCCGAGGTCTCGCGATTCTACGAAGAGATCGCTGGAATGCGGCTCCCGGTCCAGGAGATCGGCTTCACCGGTGGCGAGCCGTTCATGAACCCTGACATCATCGCCATGGTAGAGGATGCGCTGGCGCGCGGTTTCTCGGTGCTGATCCTGACCAACGCCATGCAGCCGATGCTGCGGCCGAGGATCCTCGCCGGGTTGCTCGCTTTGCGCGATAGTTATCGTGATCACCTGACCCTTCGTGTCAGCCTCGACCATTATACGAAAGAGCGGCACGAGGAAGAGCGCGGGTCCGACACATTCGATAAGACCGTCGAGGGTATCGATTGGCTCTCCTGGGCCGGATTAAAAATTGCGCTCGCGGGCCGCACCTGCTGGGGCGAGAGCGAGGCAGATGCGCGCAAAGGCTATACGGCGCTCATCGCCAAACGGGCATGGCCGGTCGATGCGAACGATCCTTCATCGCTCATGCTGTTTCCGGAGATGGATGCGCGCGCCGAGCTGCCCGAGATCACGGAGTCTTGCTGGGGCATCCTCGGCAAGCAGCCGTCACAGATGATGTGCGCGTCGAGCCGCATGGTGGTGAAACGGAATGGCGCCGACCGGCCGGTCGTGTTGCCCTGCACGCTGCTGCCTTACGATCCGGCCTTCGAGATGGGCGGGACGTTGACAGAAGCCGCGGGCGCAGACGGCGGCATGTTCGATCGCGGCGCGGTGAAGCTCTGCCATCCTTATTGCGCGGAATTTTGCGTGCTCGGCGGGGGCAGCTGCTCGGCTTAACTTCCGTCCTGGCGGAAGTGCTTGGACAGTTTCAAGCCTTGGGCTTGATAGTGCGAGCCGATGCCCTGGCCATAGAGGGTGTCGGGAATGTCGGTGAGCTTGTCGTAGACCAGCCGCCCGACGATCTGCCCGTCCTCCATGATGAAGGGAATGTCGAGGCTTCGCACCTCGAGCACGGCTTTGGCGCCGGGCGCGCCGCCAGCCGAATAGCCAAAGCCCGGATCGAAGAAGCCTGCATAATGCACGCGATACTCGCCGATCAGGGGATCGAACGGCGCCATCTCGGCCACATAGGCCGGGGGCACCGACACGCTCTCCTTTGAGGCGAGAATATAAAACTCATTCGGGTCGAGCACGAGGCGACGGTCCTCGCCGATATGCACCCGCTCCCAATATTGATCGACGTCATACGCGCCGACTTCGTCGAGATCAATAACACCGGCATAGCGGCGGGCGCGATAGCCGACGATGCCCGACGACGGCTCCGGCGTCAGGTTGACGCTGAGCTTGAGGCCTTCTCTGATCGCAGCGTCGCCCTCCACGAGACCGACATCGGAATGGATTTGCCGCAAGCGCCGATCGGTGACGCGACCCGGGTGCTCCTCGTTGTCGTGCTGTTGCACGACGCGCCTTAAGAATCTGATCTGGTTCAGCCGCGAGCCGTAATGCACTTTGATCGAAAAACTGCGGGGGCAGATCTCGGCGAAGAGCGGGCCCTCATAGCCTTCCTCCACCGCGTCGAAGCGCTCCTGCCGGTCGGCGATCATCCGGGTGAAAACATCGAGCCGACCGGTCGAGCTTTTCGGGTTGGCGAAGGCGGCGATGGTCGATCTGAGCTTGAGCTGCTCGATCAGAGGCACGAGATAGACGCAGCCGGCTTCGAGGACGGCGCCGCGTGTCAGGTCGATCTCATGAAATTTGAGCTCGGCAAGCTTGTCGCGCACGGTCGCATTGGTCCCAGGCAGGAAGCTCGCGCGGATGCGATAGGCCACCTTACCCAGCCTGAGATCGAGGCTCGCGGGCTGGATCTGGTCGGCGCCGATCTCGGGCGCTGCCCTGATCTCGCCGGCCTCGATCAAGGCGCGGATCGCCTGGCTCGGCAGGATGCCGGTCCTGGTCAGGGCCGAACGGACAGGCTCCGCGCCCGTCACAGCCGGCTTCTCAGGCAAAGGATCGAACAGCTCAGCGGCTCCTTCCATGGCTCTTGTCTTGGCATTATCGCATGGTTCCGGTCACGGGAAGCTCGGTCTTCTCCCCCGGATTCACAAGGGGGCGCCCGAGCTTAAGGCGCGAGGAGGCTTGACGAGGGGGCCCTCCAGGCGCGATTAATCCCTTTCGTGGTGATTTGGCCGGCCGGCTTGCAGCCACGTTAAACAAGTCGCTAAAAGGGCCGTGGCAATGATCCCGGTTCTTTTGGCGGCAGCCAAAGTCCCGGGTTTTTTTGTACCCGGCCCGTGAAGCGAAGGGTACGTCATGGCGTCGAAGAAAGAGACCAAAGCTAAAGGCAGCGCCTGGCGCCCGGCAACGAGGCTCGTGCATGAAGGCACGCTTCGCAGCCAGTTCGGCGAGACCTCCGAAGCCATCTTCCTCAACTCAGGCTATGTTTACGACAGCGCCGAGCAAGCCGAAGCCCGCTTCAAGGGCGACGAGGAAGGCTTCGTTTATAGCCGCTATGCCAACCCGACCGTCGCCATGTTCGAGGCGCGGATGTGCGCGCTTGAGGGCGCCGAGGCCGCGCGCGCGACGGCAAGCGGCATGGCGGCCGTGGCCTCTTCTTTGCTCTGTCATCTCAAGGCCGGCGATCATGTGGTTTCGGCGCGGGCGCTGTTCGGGGCCTGCCGCTACATCGTCGAGGATTTGTTGCCGCGCTACGGCATCGAGAGCACGCTGGTGGATGGCCGCGATCTCGACGCCTGGCAGGCGGCGGTCAAGCCGAACACGCGCGCCTTCTTCTTCGAGACGCCGACCAATCCGGTGCTCGAGCTCGTCGATATCGAGGCTGTCTCCAAGATCGCGCATAAGGCGAACGCGCTGGTCGTTGTCGATAACGTATTCGCGACGCCCATGTTGCAGCGGCCGCTCGCGCTTGGCGCCGACATCGTGGTCTACTCCGCGACCAAACACATCGACGGACAAGGACGCTGTCTCGGCGGCATCGTGCTTAGCAGCAAGGCCTTCATCGACGAGAAATTTCACAACTACTACAAGCAAACGGGGCCATGCCTCAGTCCCTTCAATGCGTGGGTGCTGCTGAAAGGGCTGGAGACGTTGCCGTTACGGGTCGATCGGCATTGCGCCTCCGCGGCCACCATCGCCGATTTCCTCGCTGGGCGATCGGAGGTTACATGTGTGTTCTATCCGGGCCGCAGCGATCATCCCCAACACAAGCTCGCGCTGAAGCAGATGGGCGGCGGCGGCCCGATGGTGTCGTTCGCGATCAAGGGCGACAAGGGACGCGCCTTCCGCTTTATGAACGAGCTGTCGATCTTCAAGATCAGCAATAATCTCGGCGACGCCAAGAGTCTCGTCACGCATCCGGCGACGACAACGCATCAGCGGCTCGCGCCCGACGCTCGCGCAGAGCTTGGAATTTTCGACAATACGATCAGGCTCTCGATCGGGCTCGAAGACGTGCAAGACTTGATGGAAGACCTCGACCAGGCGCTTGGCGCCTCGGGCCGCTAGATGGCGACGCCGGCAAATCCGCAGGAGCTGCTGGCGAAGCTCGTCGCCTTCGATACGACGAGTTCAAAATCGAATTTGAAGCTGATCGACTTTGTGCAGACCTCTCTCAAGGGTCACGGCATCGCATCGACGCTGATCCCGTCGCCTGATGGCCGCAAGTTTGCGCTATTCGCCACGATTGGGCCTGAAGGCAAATATGGCATCGGGCTCTCCGGCCATAGCGATTGCGTGCCGGTCGAAGGGCAGAACTGGAGCAGCGATCCCTTCACGCTGACAGCACGCGACGGCAAGCTCTACGGCCGCGGCTCCTGCGACATGAAAGGCTTTCTCGCCTGCGTGCTCGCCTCGGTGCCGCTGTTCAAGTCGCGCACGTTGAAGCAGCCGATCCACATCATCGTGTCCTATGACGAGGAGGTCGGATGCACGGGCGTCCGCCCGCTGATCGCTATGCTTGGTAAGGAGCTGCCGAAGCCCAAAGCCATCATCGTCGGCGAGCCGACCGACATGACCACCATCGACGCGCATAAGCGCATCGACTCCTATCTTACCGTCGTCACGGGGCGCGAGGCGCATTCCAGCATGCCGCAGCTCGGCGTCAACGCCATCGCCATCGCGGCGAAGCTCATCTTAGGGCTTGAGCGCCTCGGGGCCGAGCTGGCGGGGATGACCGACGATCGCTTCGATCCGCCTTTCGGCACGATGCAGGTCGGCACCATCAAGGGCGGCACGGCCGGGAACATCGTGCCGAAGACTTGCGAGTTTCATTGGCAGGTGCGGAGCGTGCCGGGGACCGGCCCAGAGAAGGTGGAGAAGGGATTCAATAACTATGCGGACGGGTTGCTGCCAGCCGTGCGCCAGGTCGCGCCGGATGCCGCGATCGTCACCACGCACTTGAATTCAGTGCCGTCGTTCCAGGCCAAGGGTAATTCGGAAGCCGTGGCGCTCGCGCTGTCGCTCTCCGGCGCCAACACCACGCATGCCGTCTCCTATGGAACCGAGGCAGGGCTGTTCGAAGAGGCGGGATGCCCGACGGTGATCTGCGGGCCGGGCAATATCGCCCAAGCCCATGCCGCAGACGAGTTCGTCACGGTCGCCCAACTCGACCTCTGCATGGCGTTTTTGGCGCGGCTCGCCGATAGGATCAGCGCGTAGTATCAATTGTCATGTCCGCGCAGGCAGGCATCCAGTAAACATTGGTGACAGTGGCTAACCACCGCCAGTGGTTACTGGATCGTCCGCCTTCGCGGACGATGACGCCGGAGTTTTGGGCGCTTACTTCGTCTCACTCGACTTTTTCAGTCGTCAACTGCGCGGGATTGAAGCAATAGCGGCTGTTGCAGAACTCGCAGGTCACGCAGACTTCGCCGTCGACGGTCATGTCCGTCATATCCTCGGGCGAGAAACGCCTCAGCATGGCCTCGACTCCGTCACGCGAGCAGCTGCAATAGGTCTCGAGCTCGATGGCGCGATAGGCGCGCACGTTTTCCTCGTGGAAGAGGCGGTAGAGCAGCCGGTCGGCCGGCAGCATCGGATCGAGCAGCTCGTGATCCTCGACGGTATCCGCAAGGGTCAGCGCGCGCGTCCAGTCATCTTCGTCCGCCGCGGTCTCGCTCTCCGTGCGGTGGCCGCCTTCGCGGGTCAGCTTCTGCAAGAGGAGACCGCCGGCGCGCCAAGTCCAGGAGTGGGCGCCCGGCTGGTCGGCGCGATAATGCCGCGCGACGGCAAGCCTGATGAAGGTCGGAAGCTGCTCCGACTGTCGGAAATAGGTATGCGCCGCGTCGGCGAGGCTTTCGCCTTCGAGCGGCACCACGCCCTGGTAGCGCTCGGTCTCCGGGCCGCGGTCAATGGTCATGGCGAAATGACCTTGCCCAAGAAACTGAGGATCGGGCTCGTCGGCGAGTTCGGCGATACGCTCAGGCGCGAAGCGGGCATAGCCACGCAAGCGGCCCGGCACCTCGTAATCGGCGACGAGGAGATCGACGGGGCCGTCGGTGGAGGCCTGTAGGATGAACTTGCCTTCAGACTTCAACGCCGCGCCAAGGAGCGCCGTCAGCGCGACGGCCTCGCCGAGGAGCATCGATACTGGCTCAGGGTAATCGTGGCGGGAGAGGATGGTGTCGACCGTCGAGCCGAGCTTGACCAAACGGCCGGTGACGCCGGCATGGTCGGCCTGGAAAGGAAGGATCAGATTATCGTCGGGAACGACGAACTCGATCCTTTGCTCTGAGAGAGGATCCGTCATTTCCGGCGTGCGTTCCGCCGAGGCTTGCCTCCGAGGCACCAGGCGAGGATCGCTTTCTGCACGTGCAGGCGGTTCTCCGCCTCGTCCCACACGACGGATTGCGGTCCGTCGATAATTTCCGCCGTCACCTCGTCGCCGCGATGGGCGGGCAAACAGTGCATGAAGATGGCGTTCCGCTTCGCCGCCGCTATCACCTCTTTATCCACCTGGTAAGGCCTGAGCAGCGTCTCGCGCCGTCTCTTATCGTTGTCGCCCATCGAGACCCAGACATCGGTCACGACGCAATCGGCGTCGCGTGCCGCCTCTATGCGGTCGTCAAAAATGGTGATCGAGGCGCCTTCTGTCCGCGCCCATTCGAGCAGCTCCGGCGCCGGCGAAAACGCTTTCGGGCAAGCGAAGTGCAACTTGCAGCCGAGCTTCGCCGCGGCATGGATCCAGGAGTTGGAGACGTTGTTGGCGTCGCCAATCCAGGCAATGGTCTTGCCCTTGATCGAGCCCTTGTTCTCCTCGAAGGTCATGACATCGGCCATCACCTGACAGGGATGCGATTTTGGCGTAAGGCCGTTGATCACGGGCACGGTCGCGTTCGCGGCGAGCTCGATGAGCGTCTCGTGCGAACCGGTACGCAGCATAATGGCGTCGACATAGCGCGAGAGGACTTTCGCGGTGTCCGCGACCGACTCGTCGCGGGCTAGTTGCGTGTCGCCGGCATTGAGCACGATCGACTGGCCGCCGAGCTCGAGCATCGCCACCTCGAAGGAGACGCGCGTCCGCGTCGAGGGCTTTTCGAAGATCATGGCGAGCACGAGGCCAGGCTTCAGTCCTTGCGGCCGCTTCTTGCCGCGCTTCTTCAGCTTCGCCGCCTGATTGAGGATCGAGCGCAAGGTCTTGTGGTCTAAAGAATCGATATCGAGGAAATGATTGGGGGTCATGGGATGGCCGTGAGTTAGGGGTCAGGCTTTAGAGGCGCCGTTAGCTTTAAGCGCGACGCAGGCCGCATCGATGTTGGCGCAAGCCAGATCGATCTCGGGCTCATCGACGATGAGCGGCGGCAGGAGGCGCACAACATTATCGCCGGCTTGAACGGTCAGCATATGCCGCGCGAGCAGAGCCTTAATCAGGTCCTGGTTAGGGACTTTGCATTTCAGCCCGAGCATCAGCCCTTGGCCGCGTACCTCTTCGATAACGCCGGCGTGCTCGTCTTTCAGCGCGGCGAGGCGTTGCTTCAGTCTCAGACTCATGGCCGAGACGCGATCGAGAAAGCCCGGTTCCAGCACGACATCGAGCACGGCATTGCCCACCGCCATGGCGAGTGGATTGCCGCCAAAGGTCGAGCCATGGCTGCCAGGCGTCATAACGGCGCCGACGTCCTCGGTGGTGAGACAGGCGCCGACTGGGAAGCCGCCGCCGAGCCCTTTCGCCGTCGCCATGATGTCGGGCGCGATGCCCGCCCATTCATGCGCGAACAGGCGCCCGGTGCGGCCCATGCCGGTTTGGACTTCGTCAAGCAGCAAGAGAATTTCCTTCTCGTCGCAGAGCGCGCGGAGATCCCGCAAGAAGCTCCAAGACACTTCCCGCATGCCGCCCTCGCCCATGATCGGTTCGATGAGTACACCCGCCGTCTCGGATCCGATTGCAGCCTCGACAACCTCGATATCGGGGGCGTTCACCTGATCGAAGCCGTCGACAGGGGGACCGAAACCTTCGAGATGTTTCGTCTGACCGCCCGCGGCGATAGTCGCAAGCGTGCGCCCGTGAAATGCACCTTCGAACGTGACAAGGCGATAACGCTCCGGCACGCCGTTGGCGTAGTGGTAGCGTCGGGCGATCTTGATCGCGCCCTCTACCGCCTCAGCCCCGGAATTGCAGAAGAACACGCGCGCGGCAAAGGTCGCGCTCGCAAGCCGTTCGGCGAGCCGTTCCTGCCCCGGGATGCGGTGCAGGTTGGAGACGTGCCAGAGCTTATTCGCCTGCTCGGTCAGCGCCTTGATTAGATGCGGATGCGCGTGGCCAAGCGCCGTCACCGCGACGCCCGAGCTGAAATCGAGATAACGCTCGCCCGACGCGGTGAAGAGATAGGCGCCTTGCCCGCGCTCGAAGATCAGTTCGCTGCGGGAATAGGTCGGAAGGAGGGCCGACATCTTCTTGTGCTGTTCCTGAAACAAAATTGCCGCCGGTCTGGCGGCAGCAAGCAATGTCAGAGCTTTAGGTCCCGTGTAGGAGCGTGTCAATCGGGGGTTCCCAACGCTCTATCCCAAGGTCGTCCACGCTTTCGTCCACTGCAGCGTTTGTGTTCTCCGCAAAGAAGTGGCAGAATCCCAATCGTTCCGGTGGAAAACGGAAAACCAAGCGTGGCGGACGCTTGCCGCATTTTCCTGGAGCTAGTAGGGTAATAATCGCTCGACCACAATATGTCGTGGGTGCAGCGCTGCATCTGGGCGATCATTCTCAGCAGTAATCGTCGCGTTTTTTTGTGCCGTCTCTAGGCAGACGGGGGGATTCTGAGTCCAAAACGAGGAGGCCAAACCATGTCTTGGAATGATGAAAGGGTAGAACTGCTGAAGAAACTTTGGGCGGAGGGGTTGAGCGCAAGCCAAATCGCGGGTCGCTTAGGCGGAGTGACGCGCAATGCGGTGATCGGCAAGGTGCATCGGCTCGGACTTTCCGGCCGGGCAACGAGCCCGCGCTCGGCAAGCCCAAGACCGCGGCGAAATCATGTGCTGCGGCAAAACCGGCCGCCATCTTTGCTGTTCGGGACACGCGGCAATACCGCGTTGAAGCCGGCTTACGACGCCGAGCCCGACCTGCTGCCGGCTCCGGTCGAGGAACTCGTGATCCCGCTGCATGAGCGGGCGAGCATCCTCACGCTGAAGGAGTCGATGTGCCATTGGCCGATCGGCGATCCCGGCGATCCTGAATTTCATTTTTGCGGACGCAAGAAGGGTGGCGCGCATCCTTATTGCGACTATCACGCGCGCATGGCCTATCAGCCGGCGCAAGCGCGACGGCGCGAGAAGCGCGTCGCTTTCGGATAAGAAAAAAGGCGTCGCTAAAGACGCCGGCAGCCAAAATTAGGGAGGCGCCGTTCGCGGCGCCTCTTTTTTGTCTAAGCCGTCTCTTCCAGCTTGTCGGTGAAGGCATAACCGGCGCCGCGCACGGTCCTGACAGGATCCGGCTCGGTGCCACGCATCATAGCCTTGCGCAAGCGGCCGATATGCACGTCCACGGTGCGCTCATCGACATAGACATTTCGACCCCACACGCCGTCGAGCAATTGCGCGCGGCTGAAGACGCGCCCCGGACTCTGCATGAGGAACTCGAGCAGCCGGAATTTGGTCGGGCCGAGATGGACGGCCTTGCCCGCCCTAGTCACCCGATGCGAGTCGCGATCGAGCTCGATATCGCCAACGGTGAGGACAGAGGCGATGCGCTCAGGGTGTGTACGGCGGAGGATCGCGCGAACGCGCGCCATCAGCTCAGGCAGCGAGAACGGCTTCACCACATAATCGTCGGCGCCGGTGGTTAGGCCCCTAATCCGGTCGCTCTCCTCACTCCGCGCGGTCAAGAGGATGATCGGGATGTGGCGGGAGTCCTTGCCGGTGCGAAGTCTCCGGCAGAGTTCGAGACCCGAAATGCCGGGCAGCATCCAATCGAGCACGATCAGATCGGGCGAGCCTTCGGCGATGGCGACTTCCGCCTCGTCGCCACGGTGCACGACGTCCACGGCGTAGCCTTCGGCCTCGAGATTATAGCGCAGGAGAAGGGCCAAGGGCTCCTCGTCCTCCACCACCAAGACTTTTGCGTTCGTGCCCATCGATTCCATTTGCAGCATGCGCCTAGCTCGCCGAACGCTTCAGCACGACGGGTGTCATGCTGGTGTTGTCGCCTTTCGGGCGTTGATCGGTGATGGCATGGCCATGAACGAGGAAGTACACGGTCTCGGCGATGTTGGTCGCGTGGTCGCCGATACGCTCGATATTCTTGGCGCCGAAGAGAAGATGGGTACAGAGGCCGATATTGCGCGGGTCCTCCATCATATAGGTGAGGAGCTCGCGGAACAGCGAGTTGTACATCGCGTCGATTTCCTCGTCCTTGTACCAGACCTTCAGCGCGCGGTCGGCGTCGCGCTCGATGAAGGCGTCGAGCACCTCTTTCAGCTGCTCGAGCGCAAGCTCGCCCATATGCTTCAGACCAAGCATGAGCTTTTTCGGCTGCTGCTCGCCGACCACGGCCAGCGCCCGCTTGCCGATATTCTTG
>Ga0315275_10006545_pt1 | contig 11163 bp, 9 predicted proteins | sample YL17G03_0_MG_FD_205557 | JGI IMG/M metagenome (GOLD analysis project Ga0315275, IMG submission 205557) | Sediment microbial communities from Yellowstone Lake, YNP, Wyoming, USA - YL17G03_0 | ecosystem: Environmental > Aquatic > Freshwater > Lake > Sediment | place: USA: Wyoming | collected...
AGCTCATCTCGCGTATCTAAGGAAATCCCATTAAATGAAATGTCATCGCGAGTCTGGGGGTGAGGAATGACAAAGAAAATAAGGTTCACTTCCATCTTGTGTGGGTAAGCTTGAGGTGAGGAAAAGATCAGGAAACGGAAGAGATCTGAAAATAAAAAGGCCGGTCCTCTTTCGAGAACCGGCCCCTTGAAAATTCCTGCGTCTTCGCTTTAGTAAAGCCCGGTGAAAACGATGTCCGCGTGGAATATCTCTTTGTTCTTGGAGCGGAGCTTCTTATCCACGCTGTCCTTGATGTTGAAGTAGAACCAGAACGTGTCGAACAGTCTCAGCTTCTTCATGCAATACGTAGCGTATTCGGTGACGTTGTCGACGATGATTTTGCCAACTTCCTTGTCTTTCTCATCCAGGATGGAGATTGCATTCCCCTGGCCGCCGGCCCCGGGGATAAGCTTTCCGCGGACCTTGCCCTTGCCCTTTCCTTCCCAGTCTTCGCTCTTGTTGACGTTCGTGATCTTGATCTCCTGGTAATCGGGCCGGGTCTTCTGATCGAAATAATCTTCCGGCACCGCCGCGTCGGTCTTGTTGAAGACATTCTTGAACTGGGTTTCGCCTTCCTTGATGTCGACGCTCTGGGCGACCAGGACCGAGGGTTTTTCATGGTTGAAGACAGCTTTCACTTTGACGTCCTTGCCCAAAAGGACCGAGGCATCGCCGGTGTCCACTTGGCCCGCGGCCACGATGTCGAACCCTGGGAGTTGGGAGATATAGAAATATTTTCCCAGGGCGCTTTTCACAGTCCCGCTGACTTCGTTCAGGCCTTCATTAATCGTCGTGCCTTCTTGCGCGGCGGGAGCAGCGGCTGTGCCGGCCGCGGGAGCGCCTTCCTGGGCCGCTTTTTTACAGGCTATGCTTCCAGACACTATCAGTAAGAATGCCAGTCCGCTGAGGCCGAGAACTGCGGTCGTCTTGCTCTTAAGAGTCATCGCCCATACCTCCAATCTCGAAGTCTTCCATACAGAGAAACCAGGATATTTTATATCACTGAAAAAAGCAAGTGTAAAGAAGAAAATAAGAGGAAGACGGAGCTAGTCCTTTTTCCTGATGCGCCCGCCGCCGGATCCCGATGACGATGAAGACGATGACCGGGAAGAAACACTGGAACTGGAGCGTGCGCTTGAACCCGAAGACGAACGGGAGGGGGAACTAAAGCTTCGAGAAGGAGCGCTCGAACTCCGGGACGAAGAGCCGGAGCTGCGGGACGGCGCGCTGGAGAATCTCGAGGGGGCGCCGGAGCTGCGGGATGGTAAAGGCGAGCTATAGCTTCTTGAAGGAGGGCTCGAACTCCGAGACGGCGAATTGAGGATCCGCGATGATCCACTGTAGGTGCGGGAGGGCGGCTCTATTTTTCTCGAGGGAGTGTTGGCAATTCTTGACGGAGAGCTTTGCCTGGAGAACGACGGGACATCATTTCTGGAGACGCTCCGGTTCAGGGGTTCGGATGTCCTCGTCACTCCTCGTTCTCTCTCTTTTTGAAGGGACCTCCCCGGGGCTGAAGAAGCCCCTTCATCGGACCGGCCCCGCTCCTTGACGATCCTCTCGGGACCATTGTTTCGCGGAGCAGTTGATCCCGGATTTCTTTCCGGGCTTTTCGGCTGTTCCCTCACGGACCTCCCGTCTTGCGGAACACGGTTGATGGGTTCGCCGCTGTCATATTTCCGGATGACCGTCCGGCCGTTATCCTTTTCCCGCAATTCGGGAGGGACCTGATCGCCGAAGGGCGGCGTATTGCCCTTCTCCTCATTTTTGCGGGGCGGCGAAATCACGCTGGACTTGCCGCCCGGCCTAAGAGATTCGTTTTCGTACGATCCCCGGGACGGGAAGCTCCGGATGCGCGAACCGGATTCCCCTTCCAGCCGAGGCCGGACCGAATCGCGCGGCACGGCTTTCTGTTCCGGCCGTTCGGCAACGGATCCTTTCTCATTCCGCAGGGAGGGTCGGGAAATCACGCTGCCGTCCTTCTTTATGACCCGTTCGGAAACGGATTCTTTCATCTTGTCGTTGCGGACGGTCCGTTCCTTCGACACACCGGGCTCCGCTGACCGCTTGATGGCGGACGACTTCAGTCCTTCCGGAGCTGAAATTCTGCCGCTGGCATTGAAGCTCTTCGACACACTCCTCAAATTTTCACGGGAGAGAACACGTTGGGCCTTTGTCGCGATCTCGCCGTGGCGATCGATCGACGGACGGATTTCCGGCTGCGCGGCCCTCAGCGAGAGATTGCTGATCTTGCTGATCCGGTTCTGGTCCAGAGCGACGTGTCGCAGTTGCCGGTCCTGCATTTGACCGCGATGGACCATGGTCAGAGTCCGCGAATCGTGCGGGAAACGGCCGTACGAGTAGCGATCATAGAACCTGTTGTTGAGGATGACCGCCGGGTAATTGTAATAGCTCAACGGGCACCAGCCGATATAATCCATATCCCAGTACCAATGGACCCAAGCGGGACCCCAGGACCAGCGGCTGTAAGGGATCCAGTACCAGCCGAGATTCAGGCCCCAGCCCCACCGGCCGTAGTGCGACGTGCACCAGCCCCAGGGTTCATACGAGATCCAGGTCCAGCCGATGATCGGATACCAGGACCAGCGGCCGTCGTAGTAAGGCCGCCAGTCGGAATAGGTGTGCCGCGGCACCCAGACATAGCCGTAAGAGCTCTCATAAGCCCAATCGCCGTTGTCGGCCAGCTCGTATTCGTAGTCCGCGTATTCCGCGGGGAGGTAGGTTTTGGTCGATCGCCGGGCAAAGAGAGCCTCTCTGGTTTCGTTCCAGTCGCTGAAGTCGTCGCGGCGCGTATAAAGCCCTTCAGGCTCCGAGCTAATCCGGCCGTTGGCGGCCGTGATCCGCTCGCCACTCCGGACGAGGACCGAGCCCTCCTCGCCGGCCGCTTCGGCCGAGCCGCTCCAGACGCTGAACTCGGTCTCCCGGTTGTCGCGGACATCGACCCGGTACAATCCCTCCTCCATGAGGTAGAAAGAGGCGTCGGGAGTATGGATCTCGAAATTCTTCTCGCGGGTCAGATTGTTGATCCTGACGTAGATGCTTCCGGATAGGAGATGGAGCTTGGTCGGATCGCCGTCGCCTCCGGGAAGGGCCACGACGTCCACCTGAGTGGATCCGTCCAGGCGAAGATAATTGCGCCGGCCGAGCTGGATCTCGACCCGGCCGTCCTTCGTCCCGATCTTGTCGCCTTCGACGACGACGAGATTCAACTCGCCCTGCTCATAGCCCAGGTCCTGTCCCCGCTGAACGTAGACGTCGCCTTTGACGTAGCTCAGGCGGACATAGCTGCGATCATAATAGCCTTCCGAACTCTGGGCGAAAGCGACGAACGGGGACATCATAACCAAGACCGTTGCGATCAGGATTATCTTTCTCATCGTCTTTCTCCTTCCAATGGATATAAAAGCAAGAGATGTGCCAAAGTGCACCCCCTGTTGATCAGGCGAAAAACGGGTTTTCAAGCGGCGAGCCTGTCCTCATTTGTCCTCAAATGAGGACAAATGACGAGAATTCAAATCCAGACAAAAAAATCCCCCGCTCTCCAGGAGGGTGAGGAGGAGAAGCGGGGGAAGGAGCAGAGTTAAATTATAGCTCGCTTTTTATTCTTGCCACCGAAACCAGCGTCCAAGACCGCGACGGTTCATCAGGCCTCTTCGGAATCCGGGGCCTCGCATGGCTCCGCCCCGCATGCCTTGGGCACCCATGAAGCCAAACATCCGACCCAGGCCGGGTCGGGTCAGGCCGAGCCTGAGCCCCAGACCCAATCCCTGCCGAAAACCAGGCTGCATCATCCGGCCTTGGCCCATCCGGCCCATGCCTTGACCCATGCCCCGACCCATACCGGGGCCCATTCCTTGGCCCATCCCCTGGCGCATGCCCTGCATTCCAGGTCCCATACCGCGGCCGCCCATCATGCGGGCGGGCGCGTTTTTCAGTTTCTCGAGCTGTTCCGGGGTGAGGATCTTCTGCAGGGGGTTCCGGTTTGCGAGCACCTTCTTGGTCCGGTCAGCTCCGAGCTTGGCGATCTGATCCACTAGACTGTTGATCTTGTTCTGATCGGCTTTCGGGTCTTTGAGGAGCGGATTCAGCTCGCCGCGGAGCTTCTGCATCTCGTCGCGGAAAGCCTTCTGCTCGTCCTGGCGCGCTTTCTGCATGTCCTTGAGCTTCGCTTCTTGTTCGGGCGTCAGCTTCAGGAAATCCTTCAGATTGGCCAGGGGACCTCTCGGGCCCGGCTCTGGCTTGGCCGGCTTCTCAGGCTTAGCCGGGGGCTGCTGGGCATAAGCGGCCACGGTCAGAAAAAGAAATCCTATGATCGTTAAAACTGCTAAACATTTTTTCATCCTAAAAACCTCCCAAGTTTCTTTTGTCAATCATTTAGACAACATCTCTTTTAATTCCTTGGAAAAGGAGACACCATTCCCCTTTCTGTCATAATATTTTACCACAGATGCCGAGCGAAGCCAAAGCGGAGTCCGCATTTATAGGTGGCACGGCGTGCTCCCTGTCCGCCCCCAGCGTAAGGAGTCCCTCGGGGGGACGGGTGGAGCGAGGACGGACGGGGACATGCCGTGACAGGACCCACAAAAATGCCGGACCGCTTATGCTGAGCGAGATTCCCAGGCCTGGAGGCCTTCGCGCGATAGGCAAACCGGGATGACCCGGATTCCCCTGCCCATGGAATTGATCTTCTGGACCATGCGACGGCGAAGGACGTCATCGCCGCCGGCCAGGACCGTCATCGAACCGCCCTTGCCTCCCGCGCCATTGACCTTCCAACCCGAGGCTCTGAAGCGCCTGGCGACATCCCCCACAGCGTCCGCTTCCGCGGACACAAGCCCCCCATATAGCGCCCGCTGGCACTCATTGTTCCGGATCATGGCTTCGCCGTACGCTTCAAAATCACCGGCAGCCAGAACATCCCGGGCTTTTTGGGCGATATCCGTCAGTTCCCGGATATATTTGAGTTGTGGGCCTCCAGCTTCGAGTTCAGCAATGACACGCTCATGCATGGCTGAGGAGCGGTGAGGCTTTCCCAGATAGACCAGACAAAGCCTCTGCTCGAGTTCGCGCCAATTTTTCATCTCCAGACGGACAGGACGGACCACGGATTCGGGATAACGGCGCATATGGACAAAGGAAATCCCGCCATGGGCCGCGGCGATCTGGTCCTGGATGCCGCTCTGCTGTCCAAGCTTTTCCGTTTCCACTTCGTGGGCGAGCCTGGCAATCTCGGCCCAAGCTAATTTTTTCGGCGCGAGGGCGTTGAGGGCGCCGAGAAGCGCCACGCATACGGCCGCCGACGTTCCCGTCGAAATTCCGGCCGGCACGGGAGAATAGAGGTTGATCTTCAGTCGATATTCTTTGGGAATAGGCCGGCTGCCGATGGTGAATTGGAGAAGCGGATGCCGGTTCTTCGCCGGTCTGTCAGGATCCATCGCGAATGTCTCCGCGAAATTTTCGGCATGGACAATCACCCTTTTCTTCGCTCCCGATTCAGTATTGAAGACCCTGACCTGGACTTCAACGGCCGGAGAAACGGCAAGGTTCAGGACCTTTCCTTCGCCGGCGAACCAGGTGTCAGTCCATCCGCCGATGTCATTGATCCGGATCGGGGCCCTGGCGTGGATGACATTCAGGATGTTGTCTCGGTTCTTTTTGTTCATAGGATTATGCCGCGCGGCGGTGGCGGATCTGGTCCAGAGTCACCGCGGCGACGATAATGACGCCGATGATGATCTCCTGGATGTAGTTCGGCCAGCCCATCATCGTGCATCCGTTCCGCAAGAAAGCCATGATGAACACGCCGATCATCGAGCCGAGGATGCTGCCCTCGCCGCCGCTGAGGCTTCCGCCGCCGATGACGACCGCGGCGATGATGTCGAGCTCCAGCCCCACGGCAACCGTCGGGTCGCCGACCGTCAACCGTGAGAATTCCATCACCCCGCTCAGCCCGCAGAAAAGGCCCGACAGCGCATAAATGATGACCTTGGCCCTTTTTGTCCGGACGCCGCACAGGCGGGCCGTGGCCTCGTTGGAGCCGATAGCGAAGACATGGCGGCCGAACACGGTATACCGCAACAGGACGGCCATCGCGACCGCGAAGACGATCATCAGCCACACCCCCGGAGCAAGGAGGAGCCAGGATGGACGGGGCGACTTGGCCATGAGGTCGTTGACCCAGGAAAGAGGCGCGTCGATCTTCTGGTTGTTCGCAATCCACTTGGCCAGGCCTCGGGCGATGCCCATCATCCCCAGGGTGATGATGAACGGCACGAGCCGAAGCTCGGTGATCAAGGCGCCGTTCATAAAACCGATCAGGCCGCCGGTGAGAACGCCTAAAAGAATGCCAAGGAGCGGCGGAAGCCCGGCGTTAATGGCGTAAGCCGTGATGACGCTCGACAGGGCGATATTGGATGCGGCGGAAAGGTCGATGCCGCCGCCGATAATGACAAGCGTCATGCCCAGGGCTCCGAGAGCTACGATCACCGACTGGGTGGCCACGCTCTTGAGGTTGGCGATCCGGAGGAATCGGGACTGGACATCCGGCATTGAAGAGAAAATGACGACGACCAGGATCAACCCCAGGAAGGGGGCCAGCAGGTTTATGAAGGCTTGAAGCTTGGTTTTTCTTTTCATGGTCGTTCACGCCTTTCCGGTCGTCGAGGCCGCCATCAGGCTCTCGTCGCGCCAATCCCCGGCCGCCCGGACATCGACGATCTGGCCCCGGAAAAAGACGGCGATCCTGTCGCACACTCCGAGAAGTTCGGGGAAATAGGAGCTGACGAAGAGAATGCCTTTTCCTGCGGCGGCCAGCCGGCTCATCCACTCGTAGATCTGGGATTTGCTCATGACGTCGATGCCCCTCGTGGGTTCGTCCAGGAGAAGGACATCGGCGTCCTGGTGGAGCAGGCGGGCCAGGGCAGCTTTCTGCTGGTTGCCTCCGGAGAGGCTGGCCACGGTCTGATAGGGGCCTTGGGCTTTAATCTTCAGGGCGTTGATCCATTGGGCCGCAGCTTGCGTCCGTTTCTTGACGCTGAGAAAACCGAATTTTTTATAGGGCGAAAACCGGCTGAGCGTGATGTTGTCCGCGAGGGAGCGGGACAGTGCCAGCCCTTCGCCCTGCCGGTCTTCGCTCAAGAGGCCGAGGCTATTCTCGATCATGAGCCAGGGCCGGCCTTTGAGGACCTTGACGCCGCCGACATCGACGAGGCCGCCTTCCGCGGCATCCAGCCCGAAGATCGCCCGAAGCGTTTCGGTCCGGCCCGAGCCGATCAGGCCGGCGAGCCCCAGGATCTCACCCCGATGGAGGTCAAAACTCACGGGCTCGGACATTTGAACTCCTTTCAGGTCTTTCACGGACAGGATAACCTCGCCCCGCTCGTGATCGACGCGGGGAAAGAGGTCCGTTATTTTTTTCCCGATCATGAGCTGGATGATTTCTTCCAGCGTCGTCTCCGCCATCGAGCCGGTGCCGACATTCCGGCCGTCCCGGAGCACGGTATAAGTCTCGGCCACGTCCTGGACTTCCTCGAGGAAATGGCTGATGTAGATGATGCTCACGCCTTCGGTCTTCAACTTCCGGATCACCTGGAAAAGGCGCTCGGTGTCTTCCTTTGTCAGGCTGCTCGTCGGCTCGTCCATCACCAGAATCCGAGCCTTGTCCATGATGGCCCGCGAGATCTCGACGATCTGCCGGGCGCCGAGGCTCAGCTGTCGCACGGGAACATCGCAACCGATCTCCGGATGATGCAAGAACTCCAAAGTGTCCCTGATCTTTTTTCGGACCTCCCGGCGCTTGAGGAATCCGCCCGCGTGGACTTCTCTCCCGAGCATGATGTTCTCTTCGACCGTGAGGTGCGGGGCCAGGTTCAGCTCCTGGTAGATCATCGACACGCCGCTCTGCCGGCCGGCGAAGGGATCGGAGGGATGATAAGGCCGGCCGTCGAGCGCCATCTCGCCCCGGTCGGACTTGAGGGCGCCGCTGATGATCTTGACCAGCGTGCTTTTGCCGGCCCCGTTCTCGCCGAGGAGGGCCTGGATCTCGCCTTTGCGGAGGCTGAAATCCACATCGTCGAGCGCGCACGTCGCTCCGAAATGCTTGGTCATGCGCCTCATTTCGAGAGCGAGACGACCGGCGTTGAATGATGTCATTAATCCAGGATGGAAAGGTCTGGAGAAAGAAGCGCTCTGATCTCCGGCGTGTCCATGTTTTCCTTGGTCGCCAGATACACGCCCGTGTCCACCCGCTCGGGAATCTTTTGACCGCGGAGAACCTGAACCATATACGAGACGCCCAGGTAGCCCATTTTGACCGGGTTCTGAAGGATCAGGCCGTGGAGATGGCCATCGCGCAGGGCCTGAACGAGCTTGGGGGAGCTATCGAATCCGACGAACTTGACCTTGCCCGCGAGCTGCGACTCCTGGAGCGCGCGGAGCGTGCCGAACGTGCTCGACTCGTTCGGGCAGAAGATGCCTTCGACATCCGGAAAGCGGCCGAGGAGGTTTTCGGCCAGCTGGTAGGCTGTTTCCGTGGTCGAGCCGGCGTATTGGTCCTTGACGAGCAGCTTCAGGCCCGGGAATTCCTTGGTGACGGTTTCCAGGAATCCCCGCTCGCGCTCCGCGGTCGAAGCAGAGCCTTCCTGGTAGCGGATCATGAAGATCCGGCCTTTGCCCTGGAGGAGGTCCCCCATCCGCTTGGCGGCGAGAACGCCGCCCTGGTAATTGTCCGTCGCCACGAAGCTGAGGTAATCCTTGCCCTGCAACCCCGAATCGATGATCACGACCGGAATTTTTTCGCGCATGGCGTCCTGGACAGGCCGGACTAAAGCCCGGTCATCGAGCGGCGCGAGGACGACGCCGGCCACGCCCCGGCTGATGACGTCCTCGACGACCGTGATCTGCTGGGCTCGGTCGTCTTCCTTCTGCGGCCCTTTCCAGATGATGTTCACCCCCAGCTCTTTCGCTGCCTGGGCGGCGCCGGCATGGATGGCCTTCCAGAACTCGTGTGTCATTCCTTTGGGGATCACGGCAATCGTGAAGACCTTGGCTTCGCCCGCGGCCGCCGCCCTGTCTTTGCCGCCGCAACCGGTCAGGAGGAGGCCGGCGAATAGAAAAAAGATAATAAATTTTTTTGCTTGAGGGATCATGACACGAGTATACTCGGATGAAAATGGGGAGTCAAAGATTTTAGGGAATGAAAGAGGAAGAAAGAAAATAGAGATCAGACTCGCGCTTTAGAAGAAAAAATGGGATTGGATCTCTGCCTTTGACATTCTTTCTGTCATCACCACGATTTAAGGGAGCGTGGCGCTCCCGGCCACAGAGTCGTCCTGAGCAAAGCGAAGGATCTCATTGATCTAAGACGGAGCTTCTTGAGATCGCCACAGCCAAGAGACCCCGCGGCGGCTGCGCCGGATTGCCACCTCGCCTCGCTCCTGGCAATGACAGACGGATGAACGTCAAAAGAGGCGGTCTGACGCCGGAAAAAGCGGAATTATTTTTTCTTGAGGATGGGCATCCCGGTCTTGGTCGTCTCGATGACCTTAAAGCCTTCCGGAATGGCGTCCAGGGCTCCCGGCCGGACATCCCGGGCGAAGAAAAAGATCTTCTGCTTACGGCCACCCTTCAGGATCACGTCTTTGGCATGCAGATAATACTTAACCTCTTTGGAATTCTTGAATTCAAACGCCATTTTATGATACCTCCAATTTAAATTACGTTCGTCCTAAACCGCACCCAAGACTTCATCATGTTTCAACGTTCGACGATCCATGATCTTATCTTGTCTAAGTCATATAAAAAATTTCCGATAAAGTCAAGAAAGAGTTTTCATATTTTCGGCAAAAAAAATTTATTGAAAATATTTCTTGCGTTTTGATTTTTTCCGGGTTATACTATTTTTGGCTTTCTTGCGCGGGCTGGAGAAAGTCCCCACCTTTTTGGTTCCCATCATCAACCCCCCTTTTGCTGACAACAGCCCGCACTCCCCCCCCGAAGCGGGGTCAGATCTATCCATCTGACATCCCGGACTCTCTTTCATCAAAAAGACAATTCTCATCGTCATCCTCTCCAATTGAAAATCCCCAAAATTCTGATTTTGATACAAACGCAATAAATAAAGTGACAATGTATGAGCGGCGCTTAGGCCGCCCTCAAGCCCCCGTAGCGGAGGGGGACCCCGTCGGCTTTTCCGACGGGGGGAACCGACGGGACTGGTTCCCCGGGGCCCGGGGGCTACGGGCGGCCCAAGCGCCGCCCGAACGGGGATGTCATTTTAATTAATGCGTTGATATTAGTAATCTATGCTCGAGTGTTGATTCCTCTTTCTTTTATCAGATGGATAGACCTGATTCCGATCTTATTGGTTGATCGGGTCGCCTTCTTCATAACTATCGATCACTTCCCGAGGCACTTCATAAACCTTTCCCCATCCGCCCAAGCGCTCGACGACATCCGGCCGGGCCAGGGGGCGCTTTTTTCCGTTTTGAATGAGATACACGCCGCGGTCCTTGCGGTTGCTCTGCTCAATGATCATTTGGCCTTCGAATGTCAGCTCGATCATCGCCCCGGTTTTCATTTTGTCCAGCGTATCTTCGGATGTCTCGACCAGGTACTGCCACGGATTCTTGCCCCGCTTCCGGTCATAATTATAGCGGAACAGGCTTTCCGGGTTCTTGAACGGCCGCCGGATGTAGGTGCTTATGCTTTTCTTTTCGATGAGATACACCGTGGCGTCTCGTGCCTTTACGTATTTCTGGTCCAAATAGGCGAGGTTGTCGGCATCCGGCCAAGCGGAGAATTCACGCTCCATGCGGGAGAGGATTTTCCGGCAGTCGGACAGAGCATAGGGCATCACCCTGCCTCTCTTCATCTCTTCTTCGAGCTCGCTGAACGCCGAGGCTAAATACATGAATGCGCTGTAAAGGTTCGTCCGCAAATAGGCCGAGCGGAAGAAGTCCGATTGCGCTTCGGTAAGCTTCAGGAAGAGGCGGCAGGAGGCTGCGAATGCTTCGGACTTGAACAGGATGCCCTGCTCCTGATCAGAGATCGTCCCGTTCCAGTCTCGGAAATGGCCGAAGCTCTCCTGGGCAAGCGCCGCAGCCTGCC
>Ga0315275_10006547_pt1 | contig 11161 bp, 7 predicted proteins | sample YL17G03_0_MG_FD_205557 | JGI IMG/M metagenome (GOLD analysis project Ga0315275, IMG submission 205557) | Sediment microbial communities from Yellowstone Lake, YNP, Wyoming, USA - YL17G03_0 | ecosystem: Environmental > Aquatic > Freshwater > Lake > Sediment | place: USA: Wyoming | collected...
AAGAGTGATGTCCACAACATTGGCAAAAATATTGTGGCTACGGTTCTCGAGATCAACGGGTTCGAAGTGGTGGACCTCGGGATTGACAATCCTACTCTGAAATTTATTGAAGAAGCAGAAAAGACAAAGGCCGATGTGATCGCCCTTTCTTCCTTAATGACGACGACCATGCCCGGGCAAAGAGAGTTGATTGACACCTTGAAAGAGATGAAACTCCGGGACAAGTACTTCGTCATCGTGGGAGGGGGTCCGGTCAGCCAGGAGTGGGCTGACAAGATCGGAGCAGATGGATACGGTCGAAGTGCCGTGCAAGCGGTGGAAATGGTTAGGAAACTGATGGGTAAAAAGAAAAGATAATCCGTTTCGGGATTTCTTGACCTGGCAGTTTCTGTGTCCTCCTCGGAGTCCTCTTGTCCAATTCCTGATAAAGGGAAAAAGATTGACATTTCCTGGCTGATTTAAGAGAATAAAACGGGTTTAAAGATGTCCTTGGTTGAAAGGGTGGGACACCAGGCTTACACTGAAACCATTTCTTGATGCGCATGAGAAGATCACTTTTCTAACTCAAGACCGGCTGCGTCAGGCCCAGTTGCTTTCCTTTCAGTAAATGATACTCGAGGATGCTCGGGATCTTGGGCTTCTCCGACGCGTTTTTGTCTTTTAATTTGACTGGTTGAGAGTCTGTCGCGCTTTGTCAGGACGGATTGAACCCTAGGGCGTCCGAAACCTTAAGATGTGGAGGCAAAACGATCAGAAAGGAGGTGAACGGAGAGGAACAATTTTCAACCAACCCATTAGAAAGGAGGCTTACCATGAGAGGGAAACAGATTTTTACCATCTTTACGATTGCCCTTTCCTTCCTATTTGTGCTGAACAGTTCTTCTGATGCACAAACAATTCGCGCCTACATGGGCATGTCGCCGGAAAACAATGCGATGATGGTGGATTATATCAAAGCGAAGACAGGCATTCAGATTCTCCAGACCTTTCAATCGTTTGGAGAGATCGAAGCCAAGGTGAAGTCCGAAGCGCCTAATTTCAATGCAGATATGATTACCGGATGTGGTTCTCCCTTGGCTTTTATGGCAAAGAAAGAAAAGTGGTCGATTTCTTACATCTCGCCCGCATGGAAAGGGGTGAGCCCGGTCTTCATGGATCCAGAGGGATATTGGTACAACATCTCCAACTTTTCATTTGTCCTTGTGGGAAACAAAGACAAGTTGAAGGAGAAAGGGTACGAGATGCCCAAGAGTTGGAAGGAACTTCTGGATCCGAAATGGAAGGACCAGATTGTGATGCCTTCTCCCTTAAGTTCAGGGACAGCGAACATGATCCGATATTCCTTTCTGGCCCTCTATGGAGAGGAGGAAGGCTGGAAATTCCTTCAAGCCTTAGACAAGAATATCCACCATTATACCCGGAGTGGAAATGCTCCCACGGACCTCGTGGGTAGAGGGGAATTCTTACTCGGACTGACCTCAGATGAGAATGTGAAGAAGAGGCTCGATGAGGGATTTCCGCTCCTTTGGAGCATTCCGGAAGAGGGGATCGGCTATGATGGAACCTTCGCTCTCATTTTTCCGACGACGAAGATGATGGACACCTGCAAAACAGTCATTGATGCCATGGGCACCCAGGGGTTCAGTGACCTGATGGCTGGTATTGGGTATATGACCCCACGCCCTGCGGACAACAAACTCTATGGTAAGATCACACCGAAGTACATCAAAATGGACCTCGGGTGGGCTGCGGAGAACAGGCCAAAATGGAACGATATCTGGAAGGAAAAGTTTAGGACAGAGTTCAAGTAAAATAGGGTAAGTGAGAGAGGGAGGATGGCAGGAGCAGAGAGCTTGTCCGTACCACAGTCGAATCTCTGGGAGAGAGCGAAGACCTTTGTCAATGCCCAATTGGTGAATATTTTAGCAGCGCTCTTGTTTCTGCTCCTTGTCCTCTTTCTCCTCTACCCTATCATTGCCGTATTGATGAAGAGCTTCAAAGGGGCCGATGGATTTACGCTTTCTCACTATGTCAAGTTTTTTACGAAAGGATATTACTTTCAATCCCTCACCAATACGCTCGTTCTCGGGCTGGTCAACACGGTCGTTTGTCTGGTTGTTGGTTTTTGCCTCGCCTACCTAACAACACGAGGGCCCTTACGTCTCAGGAAGCCTCTCAAACTGATCTCCATGATGCCTCTGATCGCTCCCCCTTACCTCTTCGCCATCTCCCTCATCATTCTCTTTGGCCACAACGGAATAATGACCAAGTTCTTTGGCATCAAATGGAGTCTTTACGGTTTTACCGGAGTGGTGATTGCCCAGACCATGGCCTTCATTCCGTTGGCCTATTTGATGATCGAGAATACCCTGATGTCGCTGAATCCAAATCTAGAAGAGAGCGCTTATGACCTGGGAGCCTCTGAGATCACCATCATTCGAACCGTCACCATCCCTCTGCTTGCTCCCGGAATCCTGAAGGCAGGTCTGCTGGTCTTTGTCATGACCATTGCGGAATTTGGCAATGCGGCCATTCTGGGTGGGCGCACACCCTTCCTGGCACCGGACACTTACAGCATGATCATTGGCGAAGCTGATTTTGAAATGGGAAGTGTCCTTTCTGTGATTTTGATTATTCCTTGCATCATCATCTTTTTCCTGCACAATTATCTCCTGACCGGCAAGAAATTTACAACAATTGGCGGAAAACCAGTGGCCTCCGAACCCAGGAAGATGACACTGCTTGTGGAGGTCCCATTTCTCATCATCAGTTTCGTGGCGGCGCTTGCCATCGTCGTGTCTTTTACGGTCGTCCTCTTTGCTTCCTTTACTAAGATCTTCGGAGTGAACAACCAGTTTGTTCTTAAACACGTCCTAAATTTCGAGTCCAATTTGGCGATCTATAACAGCATGAAGATTTCTCTGATTGCTGCCTTCATTGGGGGCATCATCGGGACCCTGTTAGCTTACGTGATCGTTCGGGGGAAATTCTTCGGCCGGAGTTTCATCGAGATGCTCTCCCTCTCGGGGTTTGCCCTCCCCGGAACCGTTGTCGGTATTGGATACTTGTTAGCATTCAATGCTCCTCCTCTCAAACTCACGGGGGGGATCATGATTCTCGCTCTGAATTGTGTGTTCCGATTCCTGGCGGTAGGCGTCGAAGCGGGGATCAGCAAGCTTCACCAGATCAGTATCGAAATGGAAGAGGCTTCTTCGGACCTGGGAGCAAACTTCTTGACGACGTTCTCGAAGATTGTGTTGCCTCTGATGTTTCCGGCCTTCATTGCTGGCTTCATCTATACCTTCATGACTGCCATCGTTTCTCTGAGTGCAGTGGTCTTTCTGGTCAGCCCAGGCTTCGAGCTCGCAGCCGTGAGAATTTTCGACAATGCGGTATATGGAGAGATTGGTGTGGCATCAGCCACGACCATGAAACTGGTTGTGATTGTGGTGATCTGTATGGTGATTCTTAGCTATTTGACCAAGAAGACGGGATTCGACATCTCAAAGAAAAAAGGAGCCTAGCTGGATGGACAGTGATCAATGGATGCTGATTCTGCATGACATCCGTAAATCCTATGAACGCCTGGAGGTTCTGAAGGGTATTTCCATGGAGGTTAAAAAGGGCGAATTGGTCACTTTTGTCGGCCCCAGTGGGTGTGGAAAGACGACCCTCTTGCGTGTGATCGGTGGGTTCACCAATCTCGATTCGGGAGAAGTCATTCTGGATGGCCAACGGATTGATCATTTACCTCCGAACTTGAGGGATACGAGGATCTGTTTTCAAAATTATGCCTTGTTTCCTCATATGACCGTGGCTCAGAACGTTGGGTATGGGCTGAAAATCAAAAGGTGGAAGAAGAGCAAAATTCAGGAGAGGGTGGAGGAACTCCTCCGGCTCGTCCAGCTGGAAGGCTTGGGCGAAAGGATGATAGACAAGTTAAGTGGGGGTCAACAACAGAGGGTGGCCTTGGCCCGTGCCCTCAGTTTGGAGCCGAAAGTGCTCTTGTTGGATGAGCCCCTTTCGAATCTCGATGCGAACCTCAGGCTCATCATGCGAGGAGAGATCCGCAAGCTCCAGGAGCGCTTGAATATCACCACGGTTTTTGTCACCCATGACCAGTTTGAAGCCATGAGCATTTCGGATCGCATTGTTGTCATGAAAGAGGGAGTGATCCAGCAGATTGGGTCTCCAATCGAAATTTATGAACGTCCCAATAATGAGTTCATCGCGGGTTTTGTTGGCTTCGTGAATTTCCTGGACGGAAAAGTCGAAGAAGTGGATATCGATCTTGAGAGAGCCAAGGTGTCCACTCCGATCGGAGCGATTCGATTCGTCCCCCAGCGGAGCCTTCATGCCGGAGACCAGGTCAAGCTGGTCGTCCGGCCTGAGACAATCACTATCTCCGGGACGGAGCCCAAGGGGATCGACAACACCTTCCTGGGAGAGGTGGAGATTGGGATGTACGTAGGTTCTTTGGCAAAATATACGGTTCAGGTGAACGGAGAGAAAATCATCATCGACCACGCGAACCCTCGTGAAACACTCTTCAGAACTGGAGAAAAGGTCTATCTCACGATTCCCGATCAGATCCATCTTCTGGTAAAAAGTTAGAAGTGCTTAACCTCCATTGACAATCCGCATCTATCATGGTCTATGGATAAAGAGAAAAAGAGAAAAAGACGTATTGACGGCTCTGTCTGGAAAGAGTAGACTCGCTTCAAAGAGATGAGGTTGGAAAAGGAATTTGACCACGAAAGGAGGTGAGGGGGAAGGGAGTACCGAAGGGGGGCGGGACGCCCGTCAAATCTCTAAGGAGGTGAAACCATGAAAGGAAAGGCAGGAATCATTTGTCTGGGGATTGTAATACTTCTGGGAATCTTCTTCATTGCATCGTTCGATGTCGCTCCTGCTCATGCAAAACGGACTTTGGTGGGATACACGGCAGCATCGGGGTCCGTGGAGGCAATCTACGTTGAGGCCTTCAAGAAAAAATATCCGGATATTGATTTCAAAACGATCAATCTATCCTCTGGTCCAGTCACCTCAAGGCTCATTGCAGAAAAAAGTAATGCACAATGCGATGTCGTCTTCGGGCTGATGGAGCTTTATCTAAAAGCATTAAAAGATGCGGGGGCGATTGAACCCTACAGACGGAAAGAAATTGACAAGATTGGTAAAGAATTTAAAGACTCGGATGATTTCTATGTGAATGAGGATCTTGCCCTCATGGCTTGGGGGGGTAACACACAGATTCTGAAAGAGAAGAATTTGCCGGTGCCGAAAACCTGGGAAGACCTTGCCAAGCCCATTTACAAGGGAATGATCAATGTGGCTTCTCCAGCACAATCCGGGACAGCCTTAACCATCTTCACCAATTTGTACGATATGTATGGTGGATGGGATTATATTGACAAACTGCACAAAAATATCTTCCAGTATAATTCGTCGGGCGGAGTGGCGGGTCGCCAGGCAGCCAGAGGAGAGTGTGTGATCGGGATGACCTACGATTTCGCGCTGCTGCTTCTCAAGAATGAGGGATTTCCTCTTGAGGTGGTGTATCCCCCCAAGACCCCTTATTCCGCCGAAGGGTCGGCCCTGGTCGCTGGGGCGAAAAATCAGGAAGAGGCAAAACTATTCCTGGATTTTCTGAGCAGCCAAGAGGCCATGATGGCGGTCGGTAAAGAGGTGACGGTCGTCACCCGAACCGATGTGAAACTCCCAGACGCCTGGAAGCCCCAAGTCAGCACGATTGACCTCTATAAGCTGAAGAAAGCATATGACGTTAACAAATTTGCTGATGAGTGGTCAAAAAGATACACCAAATAGGCTTTCAACCATCGTCCGTGAGGCCTTCGAAACACGGGGTCTGTCCCTGCGTTTCGAAGGCCCTTCCGAAGGGGGCCATTGGGATAGACAATGATTCATGTAGAACTAAGGAATCTAGTAAAAAAGTTTGGGGACTTTGTAGCGGTGGATCGGGTCAGTGTGTCCATCCATAAGGGGGAATTTGTCAGCTTGCTGGGGGGAAGCGGGTGTGGCAAGACGACCACCTTACGGATGATTGCAGGGTTTGAAAAGCCCACCGATGGCGAAATCTTTGTCGATGGAAAGAGGATCAACGAGACTCCGGCCAAATCGAGAAACATGGGGATGGTGTTTCAGTCGTACGCCCTTTTTCCAACGTTGACGGTTTATGAGAACATTGCCTTTGGGTTGAGGGTCAGGAAAAAGAGCAGAAGTGAGATGGGTGAGAGGATTCATCGCCTTCTCAAGCTGGCCCATATGGAAGATTTGGCTCAGCGTTATCCTGCGCAGCTTTCTGGAGGGCAGCAGCAGAGGGTGGCCCTTCTCAGGGCTTTGGCCATTGAGCCGACGGTCTTATTGCTGGATGAACCTCTTTCGAATCTCGATGCAAAATTACGGGTTGAGATGAGAAACGAGATCAAAAAGATGCAGTCAGAGCTCAACATTACTATGGTCTATGTGACCCACGACCAGGAAGAAGCCTTGGCGGTCTCAGACAGGATCGCGGTCATGAACAAAGGGGCCATCCACCAGGTGGGGACGCCCGTAGAGATCTACAGGAAGCCAGCGGACAGTTTTGTGGCCGATTTTATTGGCCTCTCGAACTTTTTGAATTGCAGGGTCGTGGGAGAAAACGAAGTCGAATTTGAAGAAAAAATGTTCAGGATCCCGGTGACGAAGAAGGATGGAAGGGATCAAGTCGTTCTGTCCTTCAGACCAGAGCATGTCAATATCTACAAGCCGGACTCCCTTCCCTTTGAGGAATTTGATGCCTTTGTGATTCCTGCACATTTATCTTTCGAATTTTTCCTTGGCGTGCTGATCAGGACGGAGGCCGTCACTCCCAAAGGGCACATTATTATTATCGAGATGCCTTTTGAAAAGAGAAGAAATATCGATTGCAAGATCGGGGATGCGGTTCTGTTGTCCGTGCCCTTTGAACATCTTAATGTCTATTAACCCTATCCGGAGGACATGGTGAAGAGAATAGGTTTCTCGAGTTGTTGCTTTCCTGAGGAGATGCCGATCGAAGAAATCCTCGAGTTCTGTTTGGCTCACGACTTCAATGCCATGGAACTGGCGGTCAACTCTACCAATTTCGATCCCCCCAACGTGAAAGCATCCGCGCTTGAACAAATCAAAGAATTGAGCCATTCGGGGAGGATCTATTTTGATCTTCATGGCCCGGAGAACATCAACTTCTCAGACCCTCGGGCCGAGGCGCGTGAAGAGTGGGTCCGAAAGATGGAAGAGGCGCTTCACTTCTCGGCGACTTTGGGGGTGAAAAGCGTTGTGGTTCATCCTGGACGGATCATCGGAGAGGTGACACCTGAGAAGGTTCAAGAGTCTGTTGTCCAGAATGTGTCCGGGATCAGGCGATGTGCTTTGAGAGCCAAGGAATTGGGGGTGATCCCCAGCGTTGAGAATTTATGTCACGAGAAGGGGACCGTGAATCCCACCATTGATAGTTTCATGGCCATGTGCAAAGCGATCGACCTTTCCCTCATTGGGATAACGTTCGATACCAATCATGCCGGCTTAGTCGATGGACTTGAGAAGACCATTTCGGTGATTGGCCCTTATGTGAACACGATTCATTTCAGCAGCAACAAAGGTCAAAAAAGCGACCATTGTCCCCCCCAGGAGGGTGTGATTGACTTTTACACCATCGCAGGATTCTTGAGGGCCTTTGACGGGCTGACGATCATCGAGCTCAACGAAATCGGAAAGGAGAGCGCAAGCGCTATTTTAAGAACGAGAGAGTATCTCATCCATCTACTCAATGCTGGGCCTGAAACGGCGGGGGGCTTTTACGCATGAAGCAAACGGCTTGGATCCTCTTCATCCTTCTTTGCGTCTTCATTGTGCTGCCGATCCTCCTTATTTTCAAGGAAAGTGTGATAGGGAAGAGGCCGCTTACGCAAGGGGAGTATAAACAGTTGATCCAGGAGGCTTTGGAGAAAATTCCGGAGGAGAAAAAAAAGGAATGGTTTGATGGATGGGTCGACCAGTTGCCAGATGAAAAGAAGCTAGAGGTCTACCAGAAAAGCCTTGCCACAACCTTAAAACAAGAAAGCCCCGCTTTTCAGGGAAGCAGTCTCAAAGAGTTCGAGGAGCAAGTTCAAAAACTGAACCAGGCAGATCAGGACAAGTTTCGCCAAGCCTTGACGATCGAGGTTTTCAACGAGAAGCACGCCGCGTTCGCCTTTAAAGCAAAACCTTTTGTTGATGCCTCGCTTTTCGAAAACCTGAAGGCGGGTTTTAAGAAAAGCTGGTCTTGGGAGCATTATCGGAAATTCCTTGATACACCCTATTTGTACGGTTCCCTGATCCGGTCGTTGAATGTATCCATCTTCTCAACACTTTTTACCGTTATCCTAGCCTATCTATTTGCCTATACGATCAATCGAACGACATGCAGATTCAAACCTTACTTCAATGCGATGGCCCTCTTACCCCTTGTTTCGCCCCCTGTCATTATGGCCTTTGCCCTGGTCCTCCTTTTTGGGAGAAGGGGCCTCATTACCAAGGTCCTGCTTGAGGATGCGTTGCACCTCATCAATGCCCAGTCGTTTAATCTTTACGGAATGCATGGAATCATCCTTTCACAGATCTTTACCTTCTTACCCGTTGCTTTTGTCATTTTGCATTCCATGTTGGCCAATCTGGATACGAGGGTGGAGGAGGCGGCAGAGAATTTAGGAGCCTCCCGCTGGTATACCTTCAGAAGGGTCATTTTGCCGATGAGCTCTCCGGGCCTGTTTCAGTCCATGCTGGTCGTTTTCATTCTAGCGATGCAAGACTTTGGAAACCCCCGGATCATCGGAAGTGAATATACCATGGTCGCAGGAGTGATGTACGACCAGATGATCGGTTTCCAAAACTCCAATATGGCATCTGTCCTCGGGGTGATGCTGCTCATACCCTCCATCTGTGCTTATTTCGTGGGCAATTTCTGGTTGAGCAAAAAATCTTTCGTTTCCAAAGAACCTACAGGGATCTCCTATATCAAAGAAACGCCGAAGATCACCAGGAGGGCCTTGGAAGTATTCTGTTTCTTGATCTCCACTTCCATTTTGCTGCTTTATGTGACGATCATCTCGGGTTCTTTTGTGAGCGTATGGGGGCTCGATAACACTCTGACACTGAAATATTATACGCCTGCGGGAGTTTCGGGTGCGAGCTTTATGGAACGTGATGTGGGAGGAAACTTTGGCCTTCCCCTGGCCCTTGATAGTATCAAGATGATGGGCTTTGCCGCTGTGGTGGGTGGTTTTCTGGCTATTCTTGCGGCTTATGTGATTGAGAGGAGAAAGGTCACCTTATCTAAAGTGACCGGTTTGTTCGTTTTGATTCCAGGGGCTTTGCCCGGCGTTGTCTTCGGGATCGGGTATATCATCGCTTTTAACGCACCTTTCGGGCAGGCGAGTTTAGCCTTGACAGGGACCAGTTGGATCATCATTTTGCTCATCCTGTTTACGCGAATGTATGGGGGATTCCTGTCGACAAGTTCGGTTCTGCAAAAAACGGACTATTCCGTCGAAGAGGCGGCCATTTCGCTGGGAGCAAGCCGATTTTATACTTTTCGCAGGGTTGTCTTTCCGGTCTTGAAAAGGCCCTGGTTGTTGGGCACCCTGTTTATCTTTGTTTCAGGACTTTGTGCTTTAGGAGGGGTGATCTTCTTGATATCGGCGAAGCACCAGCTTGTTTCTGTTGCCATTTATTTGTTCACGGAACAAGGTAAGTTTGGAATCGCCTGTGCTCTGAGCACTTATTTAATCGTCATTGTTCTGATTGTCATGGGACTCATGCGATTTATTGAGAAGCGGGATAAGTATGCCCGCATCATGACCTCCATTAAACAGTAGATTCCGGGGAATCCTCTTTCTTTTGGAGTAGGGCATCTCAAATAGAACCCCCGTTCATCCTCCTATGAAGAAAAGGATCATGGGAGGAGCGAAAAGAGATTGACAAAACAATTTTTTTAAACTAACCTATCTATATAGGTAGATAGCTCAGTACGCGGGAATGATTTTTCTTACGATGGCATGGATCGAAGGAAGCTGTTTTCATGATCCGGGGTATCTTCCTGAGGAACCCTTGGCAATCGGGCCATGATTCCGGATATAATTAAAAACTGTCAGAAATAGATTTGAGGATAGATGGGCGGAAAGGGTAGATGCCTTTCACCTGTCTTGATTTCATGAAGCTGAAGGAGGAAGAAGAGATGAGTAAGAGTGTGGTTGAACGATTATGGGAAGTCAATCCGGAAGCAGAGATCTGGTGGGATTCTTCGCCGATCATTTATGAAAACTGGCGGAACAAAATGATGCAGAAGGCGGCCAACAAAGAAGAAATGAAGATTTGGCTCGACCGGTTATACAGTAAAGACAATCCTCCGGATAAAAACATTTTTCGGGGAGTTACGACCAATCCCCCTCTCTCATACAATGCCATCAAGGATGATCCGGACTACTGGACCAAGTGGGTGGACAGCTTGATTTCAAAGGAACGCTGTACCGATGCAGAGAGGGTGTTTTGGCAGACCTACAGAGAGATTGTCAAACGGGGCGCAGAGCTATATTTGCCTATTTTTAAGGCGAGCCGATTCAAACATGGCTACATCTCAGGGCAAGTGGACCCACGGTTCCGCCAGGATGTTGAGAAGATGGTTGCCCAGGGGGTTGAGCTTCACTCCCTCTCTCCCAATGTGATGATTAAGGCGCCGGGGACCATGGAAGGTTATGAGGTGATCAGACGACTGACCGCAAAGGGCATTCCGACCAACAACACGCTGGCCTTCATCATTCCTCAATTCATGGCGTGCATGAAAGCGATCGTGGCAGGCCTTAAAGAAGCGAAGACCAACGGCGTGGATCTCACCGAGTGGCGATCCGTCATCACAGCCATGAGCGCACGATACGGGACCCTGGGCGATCTGCAAAAAGAGGCGACGGAGAGAAATATCGAATTGAGTGAAGCGGACGTCCGTTGGGCAGAGATCGCCATTTTCAAGAAAGCGTGTCGTTTGGTGAAAGAGAACAAGGAATATCCTGGAAAGATGCTCCTCTGTTCTATGCGGATGAGCCCCGTGGTGAACGGAGTTACCCGTTCCTGGCACATCGAGAAGGTC
>Ga0315275_10006549_pt1 | contig 11160 bp, 6 predicted proteins | sample YL17G03_0_MG_FD_205557 | JGI IMG/M metagenome (GOLD analysis project Ga0315275, IMG submission 205557) | Sediment microbial communities from Yellowstone Lake, YNP, Wyoming, USA - YL17G03_0 | ecosystem: Environmental > Aquatic > Freshwater > Lake > Sediment | place: USA: Wyoming | collected...
CGGGTTCTTTGTCGATGGAGCACTTTTTATCAAAAATTTTGCCGATGGCTGGCACCACCGCAAGGAGGAAGGCGTCCTTTTTGTTGCCATGATCGCGGCTGGAATGCCCGCCCAGGGAGGTCCGATCGGCGTCATGCTGGCGGAACACGAGCAGGGCCGCGTTTTCACCCGTGCCATGAAGGAAGCTGCAATAAAGTGGGAGGCAGGTGATCTTTCAGCGCGGACAGCAGTGATTTCGAATGCGCTGGGTTATGTCACCCTGCTGCGCCAGCACATTCAAAAAGAGGATAATATCCTTTTCCCGATGGCAGACAAGGTCATCCCGCTGGAGAAGCAGGTTAATGTCCTGCAGGACTTCGAGCAGGTCGAACATGATGAGACCGGCGAGGGCGTGCACGAAAAGTACCTGGCGCTGGCTGAAGCGCTGGAAAAAGAAAGCCGGTATCTGAAATGAAAATGACAGTTCTGGATCGATTGCTGCTGCTCGCCACCGGGTTGCTGGCTGCCTGGCAGATCGCAGTCGGCATCAACCACCTGGATACCCTGCCCATCATCGCTTACACCATCGCCTTCGGCGTGCTGCTGGTCGCCGGGCTGCTGCTCATCATCCTCGGCTTCGAGGTGCTGGACAGCCCGCTGGTTGTGATTGTGTCAACGGTCATCCCGCTCAGCCTGTCCCTGGGGCTGGTCTGGCAACATCTGCCTGCCTTGCGACCACTCTACCTGGTCTTTGCTGTCGCCGGTTTCCTGGCGATCGTCATCACCCGCCTGCTGCCGCTGAAGAACAAGCTGCCGGTGATCCTCCTGGCGGTCGTGCACGGCATCGCAGGTATGCTGATCTTCTTATTACCCATCCTGCTGGCTGTCAGCTGCCGCGCCGCGCCTGGTTTCGCCCTGGTCGGCGTGGGCGGCATGCTGATCGGACTGGGTGGTTTGCTGCTTTCTTTCCTCAAGACCGGCAGACCTATCCTGGTGCGCGAGACCATCTTAAGGATCCTGCCTGCCTTGCTGTTATTGATGACCGCTGCCTTCGTGGCGGGGTTCTCATTCGCGTAAACCATGTTGAAAGGAGAATACCATGAGAAACAATTGGTGGGCTAAATTGCTGCGCATTTTCGGGATTGTATTCATGAGCCTGACCGCCCTCTTCACCCTGCTGGGAGGTGCCGGCACGACCTGCGTGGCGCTCGATCCGACCGGTTTTGACGGAAAGTTCGCCGGCATCGCCCCCTTCCAATGGTTATGGATCCTGTTCGTCCTGCTGGGCATCGCCATCGGCGTGATGGGCATTCGTGCCGTCGTCCTGCTCGCCCGTGGGACGAAGACCGCTTATCGCAATGCCCTGCTGGTGCTCCTGCTGGGAACGGGCTTGAATGTCATTCATCTCATCGCTTCGCGGCTCCTGCGCGGGGGTTCCATGCCGGTGGACGCGGTGCTCTACACCAACCTGCTGACCCTGGTCATTTTCCTGCTCTACCGCCTGCCAGGTCTCCGCCAGGCTGTGGACTATGAGAAGCCCGTAAATGACGGGAAAGGCGCTGGGGCTGCAGTTTCCATCGCCCTGGCGGTCAGTGCCCTGCTGGTCTTGGGCGTGCCATACCTGATGGCACCCACCCACACGATCGGGGCTGTCAACTATGCCGATGCCTGGCATGCGACATTGACGTGGATCGCCTCGCTGTTGATGCTGGGCGCGCTGGTGCGGACGGTGTATGCCAGAGGTATTGTTGCGCACATGATCGGACGAGACCATCCCGTTTAATTGAGTGGACACAATCGAACAACCCCCACTGACCTTTCCCGGAAAAAACCAGGCATGGAAACCACGCCCTCACACGTAACGTTTTCATCGTCATCTCCCCAATGAATTGGGTTGGAGGCGATGTACGCATATATTCTGGCGTATTCTCTATCATTACGGAGAATATGATCATAATAATTGCGCTGCCACAATTGGGTTCGCGGCGAATCCATCACCGCATTTACCTGTTCCGTGGATTGATATTTGTAAAACGCAACCACCTGTCCCAATGTTGGCCGTTTTATCGGTAGGGGTGACGTCCCGTCGCCCTTTTTTAAATCACCCGGTGAGGTAGCCATGTCACTACCCGCGGGTGTGGAAACCATGCCCATGCCTGCGGGCTGGGTAATCCCGCCCCTACGAGGCTCATCGTGGAATATTATTATCCCGTGGAGGTGATTCGGCATCACCACATATTCCCCCAATTCCACATTGTCAAAATAGCCTGGGATCGCCCGGTATTTTTTTCTCAACGATCATCCCCAGGGAGGATAATTCCATTTTCCCATCCCGGATAGTGCCGAACAAGCAGGCACGCTGATATGCGACCAGGGTGATGAAATAGGCACCAGGGGAGGAGTAATCAAAACCCGCCAGGCGGATGGAACGTCGCCCAAGCGGTTTTGAGGTCATGTCATCCATTCTTATTAACGATTGATCGAATAATTCCACCAAAATTCATTTTTTTCCTTCCACGATCCTGATCTCCTCCCCCGTCAACCCGTACAGTTCATACACCAGTCGGTCAATGGACCGATCGGTGGACTCGATCTCGCGCTGCAACAGCTCCAACTCCCTCAGCCTTTCCCGGAAAACGAAGCCGGGGTAGGACGGGGCGGGGCTCACACCTCCACCCGCTCCACCCTGAACGGCGTACCCTCCACCGGTTGTTCGCCGAACTCACGCGCCGCCAGGTGAGCGGAATAGATTGCCTGGGCGATCAGGTGCGGTGCTTCGGCATCTCCGATGCGGCGCAGGCTGAGCAGTTCGCCACCCTCCAGGTGCGGTTTCAACTCGTGGAAAAGCCCATCCTGCGGCAGGCGGTCCGTCACCAGCACGACCGCCTGGCAGGGAAGCTCCTGCATATGCCCGGTCAGCAGATGACTGAGCGTACAACCCTCCGGTTGGATGGATGCCAGGCTCTGGTGCAGGAGGATGCGCACACCCAGTTGCAACAGACGTTTTTCGATGCGCTCCTGCTCGAGCGTATATTGCGTGAACGCAGACGGCATCCTGGACGGGGTGGTAATCGTCACCACGCAGCCGCGGCTGACCAGCAGTTCCGCCAGCACGCTGCCCATGTAATAATGGTCATCGTCATAGACCAGCACCTGCCCGGCGGGGAAATGCCCCGCCAGCAGGTCATCCGGGCTGAAGACACCCGGCAGGTCATGCCCGGGGATGGGACGGTACGAATTTCGCCCGACGCCATCCCTGCGCCAGGCGGCACCGGTGGCGATGAAGACATGCTTAAAGCCGGCTTCCAGCACGTCTGCGGCGCGGATCGGGCTGGACGGGTAGATTGTGAGGTTGGGCAGTTTGGCGATCTGCGCCAGGCGCCAGTCGATCACTCGCCGCCATTCGCTCAGCCCGGGCAGATCCGATTCCAGGCGCACGCGTCCGCCTAACTCACGCCGGGCTTCCAGCAGGGTCACCTGCGCACCGCGCTGTCCCAGCGCTCGGGCACACTCCAACCCGGCAGGTCCGCCGCCGATGACCGCCACCTCCTGGCGGGTCTTTAACAGGGGGATGATCTCGGGGTGCCAGCCGCGACGCCATTCTTCACCCATCGTCGGATTTTGTGTACAGCGGATGGGCACGAACAGGGTGTCGCCGGTGACGCAGATATTGCAACCAATGCACTCGCGGATGTCGTCCAGGCATCCCTGGCGGATCTTGGTCGGCAGGAACGGGTCGGCGATGGAGGGGCGTGCCGCCCCCACCAGGTCGAGGATACCGCGCTGCACGGCGGATGCCATCGACTCGGGTGAGGTGAAACGTCCCACCCCGACCACCGGTTTGCTGGTCAGACGTTTGACAAAGGCGACGTACTCTTCCTGCCAACCTTCTTTTTCGAATCGGGAAGTGGCGGAGTCGTTGCTCCAGCCACTCAGGTTGACATCCCACAGGTCGGGCAGTTCCGCCAGGCTGGCGACGATGTCGTGCCCTTCCCCCTGGCTGTTTAGCCCCTCCTCCCCCAGCAGTTCGTCCACCGCCAGGCGCACCGCCACGGCACAGGTATCGCCGACTGCTTCCTTCGTATCTTCGATCAGTTCTCGCAGGAAGCGCGTGCGGTTCTCCAGGCTGCCGCCGTATTCATCCGTTCGGTCGTTGTAGCGCGGCAGCAGCAGGTGCATGGCGAGCGACAGGTCATGGGCGGCGTAACAGTAGATGATGTCAAAACCGGCGCGTTTGGCGCGCAGGGCAGCCTGGCGGTGCCAGCGGCGAATGTTGTGGAAGTCCTCCCGCTCCAGGCAGCGAGCCTGCCAGGGCAGAATGCCGCTGGTAAGTGAACGCGGCGCCAGGGCAGGAGTGCGCGAGGTCAGGTTGGCGGCGTGCATGCCGCTGTAGACCAGTTCGATGCCAGCCAGGGCACCATGCCGGTGGACGGCCGCGGTCATCAACTGCAAGGCTGGGATGTCTCTGTCGTCCCACAGGCGCCCCTCGATATTGGGCGACAGGTCGCTGGAGAAGTGGATCTCGGTCTCCTCGCTGCAGACCACGCCCCAGCCGCCTTCGGCTTTCATGCCGCGCATGGCAGCCAGGGCGCGCGGCATGCGGTGCCCCATACCGTTGCAGTGCGGCACCTGGTAGAAGCGGTTGGGGGCGGTGACCGGTCCGATGTGGACGGGTTCGAACAGAATGTCAAAGGGTTTGCCTGGCATGGGAGTGCACTCCGCTTCAAGGATACCATATGTGGCAGGTTGGGGCACGGTGCTCCCGATAAAACTGGGGGCTGCAGCTTCAACTCACGAACAGTTTTTTGTTATTTTAGGTAATCTATGTGATAATGGTCTTGGAGTTATTCAATTCCAGGTTTGACGATCATTGATCATTATCGATAGAGCGAGAATTGCAGATTTTAATCACTCGTTCGGGGGAAAGACGATCATCACAGCTGAGATCTGGTATTTTGAAAGGCATTTTATACAATGTTCATGGGAATTCCTGGTTGATCATTTTATCGCCGGATTATTTTAAGACCGGTGTGTACAAGTGAAAAAATTTAAGCCTGAAGGTAATGCGAACGGAGTAAACCATGTTTAAACGAATCCTGGTCCCACTGGATGGGTCAACTCTCGCTGAGCGGGTGATACCTCACGCCGAGCATTTTGCCCGCATCTTTGGATCAAATATCATACTATTACAGGTCCTGGACCCCACCACTTTTAGCGAAGGACCCAACCCGGTCGATCCGCTTGGCTGGCAGATCCGCAAAACAGAGGCTGAAATATATTTATACGGGATTGCAGCCCGGCTTCGGAGCAAATTAGTGGAAAACACTGTGAAAAGTACTGGAAAAGGAGAGGGAAACGATCGTGTAAGTTATTCCATTCTGGAAGGGAGACCTGCGGAGAATATCATCAACTTTGCACATGCTGAAAATATTGACCTGGTCGTGCTCAATACACACGGATCGGGAGGCCTAAGCCGCTGGAACATCAGCAGTGTCACCCACAAGGTGATCAACCTGGTCTATCTGCCCATACTGCTCATCCGGGCTTATACCCAACCCGAATTGGATGAACCTGAGAGCCATTACCGCCGCATCCTGCTGCCAATTGACAGTTCACGACGAGCAGAGAGTACCCTGTCTGCCGCGATAGAACTGGCAAGTGGAGGCATACCAGATGAACAAGCCACCGAGTCCAGGCAGCGGGCACGACGCCTCAAAGGATTTTCTGAACCAGCCATGAGAACAAGGCTCATCCTGACGGCTGTGATCAAACCACCAGAGTTTCCCATCCCAAAACCCTACCCGGGAGAGATCGAAACACTCATAGACAAGGTATTGGCTGTCAGCCGCCATGCCGTATCCAATTACCTGAACGAGTTGAAAGAGCGTTTACCAGTTGAGTGTGAGATCTGTGTGCTGGAGAACGTCAGTGTAGCCAGCGCCATTCATGACAAGGCCAGCCAGGAGGAGGATATAGACCTGGTGGTACTATGCGCGCACGGTTTTACAGGTCAATATTCATGGCCCTATGGAAGCGTTGCCCGCAATTACATCGACCACGGAACCAAACCGGTTCTCGTGATCCAGGATGTACCTCATTCTCAAGCCCAGCTGACTGCAGCGGAGAAAGCTGCCATGAAAACCGGGGGCAGATGAACAGATCGGATGAACAACCCGAGCCGGCAGGGGACCAGGAAACTATTTCCAGAAAGCGTTCCTCCAATACAAAACCGGACCGGCTTCATGTACTTGTGAACAACCTAGTACAAAGTGTTCAACTTGTCAGCCGGGAAAAACCAGGCCGGGGCATCCAATCCGTGATGACGAGTCGGGACCTGGTGGGACGCGACCTGAGACTTTATGAATCATGGTTGGCGGAAGCTCACCGGCAATTTCGAGATGAATCAAAAAAACAGGTGCCGATCAGCTTTACCTCTGAGTGGGTATTGGATAATTACTACATCATCCGACAGGCGCTGCAACAGATCAAAGAGGATCTACCCCTTTCTTTTTACAAACAACTTCCCAGATTGACGGATGGTCACCTGATAGGCTTGCCGCGTATTTATATCATTGCCCATGCGTTACTGGCGTATCAGCATTATTTATTAAACCCGGTTGAATTGCAGAACATCCTGAACCTGTTCCAGGAACGTGTCCCGCTAAGCATGGGTGAGCTCTGGGCTTTACCGATTTTCCTGCGGTATGCCCTGATAGAGTCCCTGGAACATGCCCTGCTTGCAACAATGCACGCACCCTATTTATTTAAACTACCTCGAGAGCTGCCCCAGGTGGCAGGGATGGTGGGATCATTTTCAACCAGTCAAGCCTCCGGCGAAAGACCGGGAGAAAATGAAGGGGTTCCAAATATCATCCTGAGCTTGCGCACAGTCTCTGAACAGGATTGGAGCGAATTCTTTGAATCTGTGAGCTGCCTGGAGAAAACCCTGAGAGAAGACCCGGGCGGGATCTATGCCCAAATGGACTTTAAGACGCGGGATTCTTACCGCAAGGAAATTGAGCAACTGTCCTTTGCCACCGGTCAGGACGAGAACGAGATCGCCAGGGTAGTGCTGTCGCTTGCCCGCCCGGAAGGACATATCGGTGATGTCCTGCTGGGAGAAGGTCGATCCACGCTGGAAAAAAAGATCGGTTACAAGCCTGGTCTAAAAATCGTGCTCAAGAAAGCAACCTTCAAGCATTTCCATATTCTTTATCTTGCCAGCATCCTGTTTCTAACCATCCTGTTCCTGACCTCCCTTGCCGGCTTTATTCGGCTGCCAGAATTGTTGGCAGGCAATGCCTCCATACAATGGGTGGTCACCCTGGTACTGATGCTGACCATGCCGATCCCTGCGCTGACCGTTGCCACCAGCCTGGTCAACTGGTTGATCACCCTGAGGATGAAGCCTGGCATTTTGCCAAAGATGAGCTTCAAGAACGAGATCCCCGCACCATTCCAAACCCTGGTGGTCATTCCCACTCTTATCACCAACCACAAGGAGATCGCCTCCCTTGTTCACCAACTCGAATTGAATTATCTGCGCAACACGGAACCCGGGCTGAAATTTGCATTGCTGACCGATTTCTGTGATGCCGATTCTGAATCCCTGCCGGAGGATGGGGATCTGGTGCAGCAGGTGACAGAAGCGATCGAAGGATTAAATCGTAAATACCGACCTCTTACTCGCAGAAAGGTCAATGGCAAGAGATCGAGTGACGGAGACCGGAACGGAACCAGCCTTTTTTACTTCCTGCATCGCAGGCGATTGTGGAATTCTTCAGAAGGAAAGTGGATCGGCTGGGAACGCAAGCGCGGCAAGCTGCATGAGCTGAACTTGCTACTGCGCGGCCAAAGCAGCCTGTCGTTCACAACCACCACAGATGGCATCCATAGTGCGGAGGAAAGCAGGGCAGCGCTGCGGCAAGTTCGTTTTGTCATCACAATGGATACGGATACCATCCTGCCAAGCAGGGCAGCCTGTCGCCTGGCGGGTACCCTGGCTCACCCGCTCAACCAGGCAGTTTTCAATGAAAAAGGGCAGGTCGTTTCCGGTTACACGATCCTTCAGCCGCGCATGGAGATCCACCCCAAAAGCTCCAATCACTCATGGTTCACGCGCTTCTTTGCCGGTGATTCAGGGCTGGATCTTTACACACGAGCCGTTTCTGATGTTTACCAGGATTTATTCGAAGAAGGAATTTACGTGGGCAAGGGTATTTATGATGTGGACACTTTCATGCGTAGCGTGGCAGGTCACATCCCTGACAATACGGTGCTCAGCCATGACCTGTTGGAAGGACTGATGGGACGCGCAGCACTGATCACCGATATCACCATGATCGAGGACTACCCGCAAAATTATATCCTCCAGTCGATGCGGCAGAGACGTTGGATCCGTGGAGACTGGCAACTCCTGCCGTGGTTAGTGCGACCGCGACGGTTTGGGCTATTCTTTTCGAAGATCGATCGCTGGAAAATATTCGACAACCTGCGCCGATCCTTGCTTGCCCCGGCTCTCCTGCTGATCTTCCTGCTGGGGTTGATCTTCCTGCCAGGCCTGGCTGGCCTCTGGACAGCGGTTGTTTTGATCTCGCCCGGTATCCCGCTGATCACAGGATTAGCCCGAAGTGCCCGTCAAGTACTGGACAACGAAGTTCCCGGGAACAGCCTTTCAACCCTGGGCTATAACCTTATGCGCTGGTTGTTGGCTATCGCTTTCCTGCCTTATGAAGCCTATTTCTCGCTAATGGCTGTCTTTTCCACCCTCCATCGGATGTTCTTCAGCCACCGGGATCTCCTGCAATGGACGAGTGCTGCCCACATAGCCCGCTGGTTGTCCGGATTGCGGTCCGACCGAAGGGGAGCCTGGCAGAAAATGATCGTGTGCGTCGTACTGGGGGTGATGCTGGCGATATCACAATTTTTCATTTCGAACATCAGCAGAATCAGCCTGTTCTCTGCATTTCCCGTGCTGCTGTTGTGGGTTGCTTCCCCATTTTTAGCCTGGTGGATCGATCGCCCATTTAATACAGAACTTTTGCCCTTAAAGCAGAGCCAGATCAATCTCCTTCACCAGGTTGCCCGCCGGACCTGGGGTTTCTTTGAACGATTTGTTGGTCCAGAAGATCACTGGCTGCCGCCTGACCACTACCAGGAATCCCCTGTCGATACCATTGCCCACCGAACCTCTCCAACAAATATCGGTTTCCTTCTGACTTCCACCCTGGCAGCTTTCGATCTGGGTTACCTGGGTCAGCTCGGGCTGGCAACCCGTCTTGCCACCACAATGGAGACTCTCGCCGTGCTGGTGCGATTTCGCGGGCATTTCATGAACTGGTATGACACGATGACCTTGCAGCCGCTGCAGCCGCGCTATATATCCACTGTAGACAGCGGGAACCTGGCAGCAAGTTTAATCATCACCGCCCAGGCGTGCAAAACCATATCTGAAGTTCCGATCTTGCGTTGGGAACTATGGCAGGGTTACCTGGATGCGATCTCCAACCTGGATAAAACTTTGTCCGGCATGCGCAAAGGTGAGTTCAGCCATCAAGTGGTTGATATTAACCAAAAGATCGCAGCAGTTCGTGAAGAAATTTTAGCCACGAAATTCCAGCCCGAGCGCTGGTATGCCACTTACCTGAAGGTGACCGGACCGTTCTGGCAGGACCTGTCGAAACGCCTGACAGTACTCGTGATGGTTGGGCGTCCCGCCTTTGACCTGGAAACATTAAAAAAACTCCAGGAAGACATCGCCCAGGAGGAACTCCATCACCAGGTACTCCATCAATCATTCACCGAGCTGGTACCGTGGATACCCTTGTTTGAGGATCCACCTTTACTGTTCGGGGAAAACCCATTTGTAACGCTGATGACTGTCTTGAGAACCTGTTTGCCAGTTAACCTTGCATTAAGCCAGGTTCACAATCGTATGGAAGAAGCCTTTCAGCTCATCAACGAACTGCACAATTACCTTGCTGAAAACGAGTTGAGAGACGATAAAAAGATCGAGGATTTAACCGTTAACCAGGCTAGGGATTGGTTGAAAAACCTGGGCGATGCGCTCATTCGTGCGGATGCCAACGCTGAATCCCTGGGAGCAAAATTCACCCGGGTAATGGAGCTTGCTGAACAGTTTGTAAATGAAATGGATTTCTGCTTCCTTTATCATTCCCAACGGCGCTTGTTTCACATCGGGTTCAATCTCGCCACAGGTCAACTTGATCAAAATTTCTACGATCTGTTGGCTTCAGAAGCACGGATCACATCCATCATTGCCATTGCGAAGGGGGATGTGCCCCAATCTCACTGGATGCAATTGTCCAGGTCTGTGATGCAGGTGAAACGCCTGGCCATCTTACTCTCCTGGAGTGGGACGATGTTCGAGTACATGATGCCACCCCTGTTCCTGCGCTCATACCAGGGAACACTGCTGGCAGACAGTACCAGGGGGGCGGTCTTGCACCAGATCGCCTATGGGAAAGCGAAGGGAGTTCCCTGGGGGGTTTCTGAAGCGGGTTTTTACCGCTTCGATGCCAATCAGAATTACCAGTACCGCGCTTTCGGGGTTCCCGGGCTGGGTTTTAAACGCGGGTTGGAGGAAGACCTGGTAGTTGCCCCTTATGCATCGATCATTGCGATCGGGGAAGAACCCGATGCAGTGGTTCGCAACCTGGTTGGACTGGGCAAGTACAAGATGGTCGGGTCATTTGGGCTGTTCGAATCTATCGATTTTACCAGCGAGCGGATGCCGGCAAATGAGACTGCCGAGGTGGTGAGAGAATACATGGCTCATCACCAAGGCATGATCCTGATGGCACTGACGAATTTCTTTCACGAAGATATCATGGTGCGTAGAATGCACAGCGACCTTCGCATCCAGAGTGTTGAACTGCTCCTGCAGGAGCAAGTTCCTCAAATCATTCCCTTTCAACCCGCACAGTTGAATGAATTAAAAGGAGTGCGGCGATCAGCGGTTGCCACGGTCAAGATCAATCCGTGGAAAGTGCCCATCCAGACTCCCATTCCGCAGGTCACCCTTCTCTCAAATGGCAGTTATCGGACCATCATCTCCAACATGGGCGGAGGCTACAGCTCCTGGCGTGATGTGGATCTGACCCGCTGGCAGCCTGATGGCGTATTGGATGCGTGGGGAACCTGGATCTACATCCAGGAACC
>Ga0315275_10006550_pt1 | contig 11159 bp, 3 predicted proteins | sample YL17G03_0_MG_FD_205557 | JGI IMG/M metagenome (GOLD analysis project Ga0315275, IMG submission 205557) | Sediment microbial communities from Yellowstone Lake, YNP, Wyoming, USA - YL17G03_0 | ecosystem: Environmental > Aquatic > Freshwater > Lake > Sediment | place: USA: Wyoming | collected...
CGCTGTGTGCGCCCCTCCATCTCAGCCGTGGCCTCAGCCTTAACCTTCCGATAACGCTGGCGGACTTTTTCAGCATCCTGCTAAACGCCCAGCTACCCTGGCAGGGCGATAAGCAACTCCTCCTCATCGGACGCATCCGCGACGTTCACGTTGCCGGCCACAAAATCCTTCACCCATGATCGCTGTACATAGGCCAGGCTGCCGTCTGGAGCCAGGCCAGCCGACAGAACCGTCGCCGAGGCCGGAGCCGCAGCGACGGTGACGAGTTCGAGATCCAACGGATCCGTCTGCTCCAGTTGGAATGCTAATCCACCACCGATATCTAATCCGTTCGTTGTCGCAAAGAAACCTGAACGCGAGGCGAAAGTCATGAATCGGAATCGATTGCCGAGCACTGGAATAAACCCATTGGCGAGCGAGACGTTCAACGTCCCGTCCAAGGTCGCACTACCCGTCACCGTTATGCGACCGAACTGACTCGTGCTGGCACCACCGATGGACACATTCACACGACCGTCCAGGTTGTTTGCGAAGGTGCCATTAATGGTAATCAGACCACCAGTGTTCGCTGCGAGAACTCCTGAGTTTGGAGCAAAATTGGTTACACTGAGCGTCCCGCCGTTCTCCGCTCCCAGTATTCCCTCATTCCGCACGCTGGCGGCGACCACCGAGAGGGTCCCGCTCTCCGCCACGATCGAGCCGCGGTTCACCACGTTCACCACCCGGCTCAACGTCTCCGTGCCCACCAGCCCGCCTTGGCCGGCGATGGTGATGCCGCTGCCGATGGTGAGCACGCCGTTGACCGTGATCGGGCGCACCCGGTTGTCGGCAACGCTGCCCTCGAAGCTCACCCCGCCGGTGCCTGCCAGCTCGACCGATGCCGACGCGTACCGGCTTGCCGATGCGATCGCCGAAGTACTTGCCGCACGCTTTCCCGAGAGCAAGGCGATGGTGGCGGCGGCCGAGACGCTCACCGAGGTCGTTCAATTGCTGCGCACCGGCCAGCTGCAAGCGGGGATTCTGCATTGGAGGATTTCCCGGCCCACCGGGCCTACCAGATCGCCGAGGCCGTTGCCGATCTCCAGCAACCGGGGATGCCACCGTCCAGCAGCGTTGCACGGTACCGCGAGTCCGCGGTACCCGTCCATCCCGGCGCCCTGTCCTATCAGCGAGGCCAGGTTCGGACTCCCGGGCAATAGCACCCCGTTTGCAGGTTCCTGCGCGCGGTGCATTGTGTCCGGAGGTTGCAGCAGGGCGGCGGAGCGGTTAAGGGATTGACAACGCACCGATCGGCACGCGCGCGCCTGCGGCGTAGCCTCGTAGTTGCGCCGGGGCGTCTCGATCCGTGGAGCCTGCCGGGCGCGGTGATCTCGATCTGGCTGCTGGCGAAGTCAGGCCCCGATCCCCTTTCTCACGGAGGCGGCCCGGCACGTTGCCCGCCTGCGCATGCTCGATACGCTCGCGCCGCCTGCTTCGCCTCGGCCGATGGTTCGGGAATCCGTAGCCAACCTGCAGGGTCCCCGAAGCGGCCTGCCTCGAAGCGCCGGGCGTTGCGCCCGTGTCGAACATGGATGAACAGCCCGCCGTTCCGGAGACGTTTGAGCCGCATTCCGCGTGCAAGTGCACCGCGCAGGAAGTCCGCATCCTCTGCCAGGCTTACGTCAGGATAGCGTAGATTCTTCAGCCACAGCGCGCGTCGGAAGGCGAGCGTTGCTCCGTGCACGTTGCCCACGAACATGCTGCGGTGCAACTCAGGCGTGAGAGCCCAGCACTCGCCCGAGGGCAGGAGCAGTACGCAGTCGCACATCAGCCCCGTGATGTCCGCCTCTCGACAGAGGATGGGCTCCACTTGCCGGCTCAGGCGCTGACGCCCGAACCAGTCGTCATCGTCCCAATGCAATATGACTTCGCCGCGCGCCACGCCGCACGCGATATTCCGCTTAATGCCGATCGACGTCCGCTCCTTAAGACGCAGGTAACGGACTCCAGGCTGGCCCTCGAGCAGATCACCGACGGCGTCTTCGCCATCGTCCACAACGAGCAGTTCGCGATTGATGTAGTCCTGCGCGAGGAAGCACTCCAACGCGACGGGGATGAAATCGCGTCGGTTGTACGTCGGCATGATGCAGCTTACGAGGGGCGCGCTACGCCGAACCGATATCCCGTTCTTGGCGGGCCCCGGGCAATCGTCTGTCACCCGCGAATGGCCACGGACCAGCGCCGTCAGCACGAAGTCTGGGGATCGCTCGCCGCGACAGCGGTCGCCAATCAGCTTTGCCATCTTGATCGGCTCGGACAAGTTTGCACCGATCATCGTGGAATCCACCTACTTGCCGGGAATGCGTCCCACGCGAATGAAGGGGGTATCGTCTCCTATACGATGTGGAACGTGCTCAGCGTCACTTCGCCATCGGCAATCGGGTTGCCGGCGCGGTGATCCTCGAGGTTTTGGCCCGCGACCACCAAGCGGTAGGTATCTGCCAGAAGCCTCGGGACCGTCAACGTCACAGACTTAAAGCGTGGCCCAATGGCGAGCGCTACGGAGTCGATCCGTGTTCCGGATTGACTCAACAGGTAGACGTTGCCGGCGACCAGGGAGTCGGGCCGCATCGGCTCAGAGAAGACAATTAGAATCGGGTCCATGTCCCGTCCGCCCACTTCCCCGTTCGGCAGAGTGTATATCGCACCATCCGGGATGCTCGTCTCGACTACGCTCGGCGGTACGATGTCAGGCACCAACTCGACAATCGGGACGCTGACCGTGCCCCCCAGCAATTCGCTCGCGGGAGCAGTCAACGTGAGCGTTCCGGCCCCCGAAAGCGTGCCACCCGTCATATCCAGAAAACGTGCCGTGACCGGCCCATCGACTACCAGATTGCCGTCACTTAACGCCAGGATGACGTCGTAGGTGCCGCCTTCGAGTATGAGCGTGCCTGCCGATAGCTCGATTACACCGCCGCCGGTCGCTCCAGCGGTGGCCTCGAACCGGCGCTGGCCGCCCGCGAATTCGATCCTGGCGCCTTCGGGCAAATCCAACATTCCAGTGCTGGTCCCCGAGCCGCTTCCTACGAACGCGAGCGCCCCGTCTTGCACCTTAAGGGTCCCTGTATTGTTCAATGTCGTGTTGTCGAGTCGATAGCGACTGCCGGCGAGCTCCAGGACAATTGACCCACTGTTGTTCAACGTCAGACTACCAGGATCGCCCCCACTGTCGAGAATCCCGCCGTCGCTCAACGCGACGATTCTGATGCTTCCAGAGTTGTCGAGCACCGCAGCGCCCTCAAGCTCGAAAGTGATCGAAGAGTACGACTGCTGCGAGATATTGAGCGTGCCCTCGTTTGCAAGCGTACGGTCCCCCAGGCGCACGCTGCCGTCATACCAAGACCCGATGGTTAAGTCCGCTCCGGACGCGACGCGTGTCACCCCCCCACCTGTCATTGTTCCGCCTACCCACACGCTGCCGCTCCCGGAAAGGATCAGCGTCCCTGCACCCGTTACCACACCGTTGAGAAGCTCCAGCCGACTCAGGACAGTCGTACCCTCGACCGTCAGCGTGCTGAACCCATCCACGGACAACGTCACGTCGTGACTTGCCGTCGAGGCAAGCGTCAGGTTTCCGCCGCTCAAGATGACGCGGCCCCCGCCGGTGAGGGCGGCTGTGCCCTCGAACCGTTGCCCCCCCTTTAGCTCTAGTTCCAGCGTCGCTTCCGGGGGTACGATGAACGATCCTGTGCTCTTGCCAAGCTCGTCCCCCCGCAGTATCAGTTCGCTGGACCCAACCAGCTCGACGACGCCGTCGTTGTTCAGGGTAAATTCAAGAGTCGCGAAATGCGCACCGACTAGCAGGAGACCCGTGTTGTTTAGGGTCGCGTGCCCACCCGATAGTTGGAAGCTGACTCCCCCCTCGCCACGTAGCTCGAACGTACCGGAGTTATCGATCAGAACGTCGCCGTAGCAGTCGACGTTGCCACCGTCCGCCACCAGCGTGCCCGCGTTGATCAAGTTGCGATCCGCGAGCACTAGGGGACTGTACCCCCCGCTCGATAGCGTTAGATCAGCGTTCGGGTCGATCCGGATTGCACCGCCCCCCGTAAGCGTTCCACCTTCCCAGCGATTCCCGGTGCCTGACAACCTCAACTCGCCGCTGCCACCCAAAGTGCCGCCTGTCATTAGGAAGCTCCCGCCTACTACCGAGTCGGCACTTAGCGTCAACGTCCCTCTCGATAGCACGAAACTCGAGCTGGTCCGAAGCGATCGGATGGTGGTCATGCCCTCGCTATACTCGACTAACGCGTCAGGTGGCAGGTCGATCACCACGTCGTCGCCCGGTTCAGGAACTTTGCCGGTGCTCCAGTTCCCCGGGTCGTGCCAGCTTCCGCCGCCGAGCTGGATCCACTTGTTGCTTACAGTGAAGGCGATCGTGATCTCTTCGCCTCCGAGAGCATTACCGGCTTTGTCAGTTATCGCAGCGGCGTCCAGCCTCAGCTCGTATGCACCCTGGCCAAGCGGGTCATAGGTGAGCACCACCTGCCGGCCGCGGTCGCGCATTGCGATGTCCACGGGTTGGAACACAGTGCCGTCCGCGGCAACGATCCGTACCGCACCCTGAGCAAACACAGCCGCATCAACCGGTTCGGAGAATTCGAGGGCAACGACGCGGAAGTCCGTGCCCATTCGCGCACCGTCGGTAACACTTGAGAAGACGAGTGTGGGCGCGAAGGTGTCAGGGACCAATTCGATTGCGAGTGGATCCGACAGACCAACGTTCCCTCCCGTGTCGGTGGCGCGCACCTGGATCGTAGCGGTGGTGGTCGTGGTCGATCGCGTGGGCAGCGCGACGGCGGCGGTCCAGGGGAAGGAGACGTCGCTGGCGACGACCTGGCCGTCGAGCAGCAGCTCGACGTTGCGCACCTGCCGATCGTCGTTGACGTTGAGCTTCAGGTCGATCAGCGAGCCTTCGAGCGCCTGGATGCCCGGGGTGGCCGGGTCGCGGTCGGCGTTCGGGGCGCTAAGCGTGATCGTCGGCGCCTGGCCCTGGTTGTCGAAGGCCAGGTAGTTGACCACCTGAAGACCGGCGCTGCCGTCGGCGACAAATGCGAGGCCGGCACCGATGGCGACATCCTGCGGCGGGGCCGGCAGGCGGAAGTTGGTCAGGAAGCGGCCGGTGTCGGTGGGGTCGCGGACGTCGATCACGTCCAGCGACGACACATCGGCCTGGCCGAAGAAGAGGAGGTTGCCCACGCTGACGGCCAGACCCGAGCCATTGGCGACCACGGCCTGGCCCTGAATGTTGTTGGCGTCGACGCCGCTCAGCAGCGTCATCGCTGCGGGGTTGCTGACATTGGCAGTGGCGAAGCCACCGGTGCTGCCGTTGCCGGCGCCGACGTAAGCGATGCCATTGCCGACGAACAGCTTAGACGTGGGCAGGCCGGCGACGGACCCCAGGACGCTCATCGACAGACCGCCGATGTCGATGGCGCGCAAGACGCCGCCAGCATCCAGCGCATAGAGCACGGCGCCTTCGCGGGCGAGCGAGGTGACGTTGCTCGCGCCCAGGGCCAGCACCTGCAGCAGTTCACCCGAGGCGACGCTGTAGGTCTCGATGCCATTGCCCGCCGCCACGTAGGCCACGCCATCGGCCACCTCCACCTGCGTGGCGGGGACGTTAACGGTCAGGCTGAGCACCGGCAGCGTCGGATCGGATACGTCGATGAAGTGCAGTGCGGTGCCTGCGGCGACAACAGCCACCTGTGCACGGGAATCCACGGAGACATCGACCGCGTCGCCAGTGAGGTCGAGTTGGCTTAGGACGATCGGTTTCTGGAACTGTGAGGCGTCGACGATCGCGAGGCCGTAGGAGCCTGTGGCGATGTAGGCGGTTTGGGTCCCGGATGATTGCGTTGAGCCTTCGAGAACGACTTGCTTGGCTTCGCCTCGCAACGAGACATTTGCTAAGATTCCAGTGGGGAAAGCTCGCCCACCGAGTGGATCAAGGCCCTGCTGAATCTCAACGAAGTCGGATAACCCATCCCGATCCGTGTCCGCCTTCTTATCCGACGTGCCGATCGCAAACTCGATGTCGTCAGGGAGGCCATCGAAATCGCTGTCAGGCGCGGTGCTCGGCTGGAAGACAAGCCCCGACGCAAGATCGGTTCCCAAGCCCGAGCGTGGTGTGGTGCCCGACCCGTGCGCGACCAATCCGCTCACCGGGTCGAACACAGTAACTGTATACTTCGCGTTGGAAGCCAAGAAGAACTCGAACTCGCCATCGTCGGTACTCATGGCGCGCAGGGCCGTGCCATTCAGGTCGACCACCACGTAGTCGTTGCCCCAATCGAAATTGTAGACATCGTCGTAGCCGGTGCCAACCACGCCGACTACGAGATTCGGATTGAACGGGTCGTTGCTATCGATGTTGATGAGCCCGCGTCTAAGACCGTCGTTCTGCGGATGGAACGTCGTGCCGAACGAGAAGCTCTGGCCGTAGGCGAGGCTGATCGGGCTGCTGCCGAGATCGGCCGCCACGCCGGCCAGTGTGAAATCGCCCGCGCCGTCGGCAAGCTGAATGCCGGAAACCACGAGCGGCGCCGCGCCGTTGTTCGTGATGGTATAGAGATTGTCCAGGTGTACCGTCCCGCCGCCAGTCAATGCCCCGCCGAAATTGTTGTCATCTAAATCGACCGAGAGATATGCACCGGGGCTTTGGCCGAAGCCCGTCAACGCAATGCTGGTCGGTGCGGTGTCATCGTTGGTGCCGAGAGTCAGCGCGCCCGTGAGCGCCCCTACCACAGAAGGATTGAAGTCCAACTCGACGTCGATGCTCTCCCCCGCGGCAAGGACAGTTCCGGGGGCCAAGCCGATCAGCGAGAACGCGGTGTTCGACATCCCGACCTGACTGAAGACCACGTCTTCTGTTCCAAAGTTAATGAATGACAGATGCTTGATGCTGAGAGTCTCGCTGACGTCGTCCGCCACCTGTGTCCCGAATGCAATCTCATCGAAAACGCCGGAGTCGCTGTCCACGTCGAGGATGCCGAGGTGTGGACCTTCAAACGAGGCGTCGGTGGTTTCCAGCTCGTTAAATCCCTGAGGGGTGCTGAATCCGCCCTCTGTGACGATGTTCTTATAGTAATAGTTGCTGACGATCGCGGCTTGAGCGGGAGTGTAGGACAGGTTCAGGGACATCAGCATCGCAGTGTTGGTTTGCGTCGCAGTGTTAGTTTGCGTCTTGAACGCGAGAGCACCGCCGTGTGAAGATGGCAAATCACCAGCATGCCCCATCATCAGATCGAGCGCATTACCGGGACCGGTTGTATGGAGAACGCCCGCAGCATCGAACCAGTACGTATGAGCCAAACTTAGCGTGTGCCCATATTCGTGCGCCCCCGTTTCCGCGAGCATTTCGATATACGTGGCTGTCGGGGTCGGTTGCGCCGCCATATCCCAGAATTCAAAATGCGTGTCTGGGTAAACATCGACAAATCCGTCGAGATTGGGGTTGATTGCGTTATCCAAACGGAACGCCAATTCGGCTTTACTGTATTTAATGATATCGTTGATTACCGAACTAACCGTGACCCCGGGCGTAGCACCTGCACTGAAGACGTTGTCCACACCGCCCGCACGGCTCGAAGTACCATAGAGAGGGGCAGCCTTAACTCCACCTGCGCTGTAGGTACTGAAGGTGATCTTAATCTCGGGACCGAAGAGGCTGCTCGATCCGGTCTGCAACCCGGCGGCGAACGGGGCATAAAACGCGTACACGGTCTGCGCGACCGCGGCTGCAATATCCGATCGCTCATTGGGCTTGGCCGTGACGCCGTCGTCCTCCAAGTTATCGATCAGCTTGATTTCGGCAGCCGTGACTAGCGTATAATCGACGTTTGCATCCGTGCCGGTCGCGATTGCGGTGAGCGCCGATACGATGCTGCTTTGATTGACCAGCATCAGCTCTTTGTCGGTCGCTTCGCCGCGCAGATTGATGCTTCCGGCGAGCCCATCGCCATTCGGGTTCCTTACGGTGAAGCTGTCGGTCCACGTTTGACTGAAGATTCCCGTCGACACGGGGTCGAACCACAGTTCATCGAGGAACGAGGCGTAGTAGAACTGTCTGCCGTCGGCGATCTTGATCTTCGGCTGATGAGCGCCGGCGCGGATTTCGACCGGGGCAATCCGGTAGTTACCTAATTGGCCGTCATTGACGGTCTTGGTGAATGCGGTATGACCATCGATGTGGTTGTCGTCCGTGGCATCCACGTAGCGGGTTACGAACAACTCCGTGATGTGGGTGTGGGTGCTACCGTCTTCGCGCCCTGTGACTGTCGTGACGGTGATCGTGCTGCCGAACAGCACGTTCTTTTCGAAGTCCTTCAGGCCGTTCGCCGAGAGTTCGGCAAAAGTCATTGGGTCGAAGTCGAGCTTGCGCTTGGCGTTGGTGCCGGCCCTTAGAGTGAAGGGGTCGCTTCCGCTGAGAGCCACGTCGCCCGCCTGTTTCATGAATTTGGCCAGCGGGCCATCGACCGTAACCGTTACCTGGACGTAGGGTTGTTTTCTGCCCGGCAAGTCCGGTGCCGGCGCTGGGCAGCCAGAAGGATCTGGGGGCACCGGAGGTGTTCCCGGCAGCGGCAACGGTGCCGTCCATTCGATGCCTGGAAACGTGAAGGTACCGCCTTCGTCCACGATCAGGGAAAGCGTCTGCCGTTCGAGCGGATCACTTGTATCGTTGGGGTGCGGCTGATGGGGTGACAGGGGCGCCCCGCCCGAGCCACCACAGCCTCCCGCCGGCGTGACCCCATGCCATCCCGGCGCCAAGACTCCAGAGCCCTCATCCGACACGACCGTCGTCCCATCCGCCGACACCGTACCGGTGCCGTTGATCACTAGTCTGCCGGTCGTATGATCGAAGCTGAGGATGTTGAGCTTTGTTCCCGGCGCTGCGTTGAAGACATTCGGGAACGTAATCTGCACCGGCTGCGCAAACGTCGCTACGCCCGGCGCCTGGATCGTGATATCGAAGGTGTGCTGCAGTACCCCTGGCGGCAGCATGTCGCGCACGAGCTCCGGGGGTACGGTGCTGATGCCGATCTGCACGTTGGCGAGTACTTGTCCGTTTTCTCCGATCGCACTGCCCGGCTCGATGGTGAGCGTCAGGGCGGCACGCTGCTCGTCGGTGAGATTCGGCGCGGAGTGCTCATCGACCGTGATCACCGTCTCTTCATTGTTGCTCACAGCCTGAAAAATCGAAGTCGGAATGCGTGGCAGATAGACCTCGCGCCGATCCGCGTTCGCGAGTTGCTCTTCGAGACTTCCCATGCTCCCCATCACGGTGTTCGTGATCCCGGGCAGCAGGTGCGCATCCATCACCATCTCGGGGAAGAAGATGTCGCTCGGCGCGTTGGTCGCCGTGCGTCCGTCAACTGCGATCTTGACGTTGCCGACCGGCACTTCATCGAGCTCGAAGTTGCCGTTGGCGTCGGTAAAGACGAAGCGGTCTTCCTGCCCTAAGATGTAGACCTTGGCATGCGCGATGGGGAGCAGGAATACATCATCGGGCGTGTGGATGATGCCATCGGGCCCGCGCCGGATATCGTCGAAGGTCATGGGCTCGAGATCCGGCCCCGGATCGACCACCTTGCCGACGAGATTGGTGCCCGGCATCGAAGCGCGGCTCACGGTTGTGAAGGCGCTCGTGAAGGCGCCGCCCGACGTACCGTCACCATCGGCATCGAGCAGCACGCTGTCCGCCGCGGCGCGGATCAAGCCTCCTTCGACATGCACCGTGATGCGGGAGGCGCCCGGCAGCGGTTGAGTGAAGAAAAGCCACGCAAAGCTTCCGTCGATCGCCGGAACGATGTTGGCGGCGATCTTCACTCCGTCCGGGCCGGTGGCGTAGAGACTGTCAACGGTCAGCGTGGCCGGATCGACGGCGCGCGAGAAGAGAATCTGCGGGCGGAAAGTCACGCCGACGTCGTCTCCCCCATCGGCTGGGCTAATCCCGATCAGCGTAAAGGGCGCTGCCTGCGCAAGGTCGAGATGTCGCGTGAGCGTTGCGTCATTGCCGGCCGCGTCCCGGGCGGTAAGCACGACGGTATGATCGCCGACGCTTAGATTGCCCAGGGGCAGCGCCTGATCGAACTGGCCAGTCTGGTTATCGAAGATGAGCGAGCGCGCTGCGCCGCCATCCAGGCGGTAGGTAAGCGCGGTCAGGGTCGAGCCGGTCGGATCGGCGGCGCCGGTCAGGCGACTGGCGGCATCGAGCGTTGCACCTTCCGCTAAGCTTGTGAGCCCGATCGTGGGCGCGCGCGTGTCGAGCGTGAAAGTGCGGGCGAAGGCAGGTGCACTATTGCCTGCCACATCGCGCGTTAAGACGCTGATCGTGTGCACGCCGTCCGCGCTCCCATCGAGCGCCAGCGCCGTGGTGATGGTGAAGCGCCCTTCGGCATCGAGGGTCAGGTTCTGCAGTGCGCCGCCGTCGATGTTGTACTGGCTCTGCGCAACGCCTGAAAGATTGTCCAGGATCTGCCCGGTCAGCGTAACGTTCGTGTTGGTGACGGGCACAGTTTCCTGCGCCACCACCGCCGGGGCCTGAGTGTCCTCACTCAGTGCAAAGCGCGCGAGCACTGCGTTCGCGACCTCCTGCCCCAGCGCCTGCCCCGCCTGGTTGGTGAATTCAAAATGGATGCCGCCGTAGATGCGGCTCCTGCCCGCTTCCTCTGCGGCCTGCGTGAAACTGGTGAAACTGCGGATGACCCCCGGCAGCGTAAAGGCAGTGGCGTCGAACGCCGTGTCCTCACCAAAGGTTGCACCCAGGATCGTCGCCGCCGCGGCACTGAAGGTGGAGTGGCCGGACACATACTCCGGGTGGAACGGCGTAATGAGTAGCGGCATCCAGCCCGCCTCCTGCAGGGTATCGGGGTTGCCGTCCTCATCGGCGTGGGCGATTGCATCGATCGGCCGCCACAACCCATAGGTGTACTTCGCGTCCCAGGTGGCAATCGCGGCGTCCGCGAGTGCGACGTTCAACTCCGCAAACAGGCGCACGTTGGCGGTCAGGCTGTTGCCTTGAGCGAGCGCGACGTTCTGGGCGATCTGATTCCATTGCCCGGGCGGGGTGTAGCTTCCCTTGCCGTCGGCCCAGAATTGGGCGATCTGAGTCTCAT
>Ga0315275_10006551_pt1 | contig 11158 bp, 9 predicted proteins | sample YL17G03_0_MG_FD_205557 | JGI IMG/M metagenome (GOLD analysis project Ga0315275, IMG submission 205557) | Sediment microbial communities from Yellowstone Lake, YNP, Wyoming, USA - YL17G03_0 | ecosystem: Environmental > Aquatic > Freshwater > Lake > Sediment | place: USA: Wyoming | collected...
CCGCATGGCGGGCCAGTCCACGCCGTGCATGTTGGGCGCGTAGAAGAAGTCGCGCATCTGCCGCCACGACTCGTTGAAGATCTGGCGCCACTCCGCGTGACGGTCGAGCGTCACCTTCATGTCAGACAGGTCGAGGAAGTCGCGCGGTTCGGCCTTTCCGGTCGGGGTGTCGATGATCGCGTAGCGGTTGCCCTGCTGCCCGATCAGCATCTTCTTCCCGTTGGCCGAGATCTCGTAGCCGATTCCCGTGCCGATCTGGGTCTCGGTCAGCTTGTCGAGGTCGTAAACGTAGAGCGCCGCCGGCTCGCGAATGCCCGCTCGCCCATAGTAGAGGCGGTTGCCCACGGACGTGAGCGACCGGTAGTTGGCTGGAGGCGTCGGGATCACGCCGATCCGGGCGACGAGTCCGTCGACGTCCACTTTGACGGCCGGCGGGGCGTCAGCGTGTTTCGTCTCGGCGGCCTTGGTCTCCGCCGGTTTCGCGTCTTCCTTGATCGTCACCTCGTCGCTCTTGGGCGCGAACGGGTTCTTGGTGTCCTTCGCCAGGGTGACGAAGTAGATCCGCGACATGTCCGAGTAAATGTGCTGGAACTCCGTCTGTCCGTACGTCGGATTGAAGCTCCGCGCGGAGACGAAAAAGAGCAGCGTGCCGTCGGCGCTGAACACCGGCCCGGCGGAGTTGTACCACGCGTCGGTGGCCGCTACGGTCTGTTTCGACTCGAGCGAGTAGAGGTAGATGCGCTGCGGGCCCTGGTCCTCGGGCTTCGCGTAGGCGACCCACCGGCTGTCCGGCGACCAGGAATAGTCGGTAATCTCAAACGCGGTGGATTCCGCGATCTGCGTCGCCGCCTTCGTCTCGACGTCGACGACGTGCAGGCGCTGGTTGCGATCCGACCACATCAGCGTCTTGCTGTCGGGCGACCACACCGGCCGGTACTTGTAGTTCCTGCTGCCCTTCGTGATCTGGGTGGCGGCGCCCCGTCCGTCCTGGGGGGCGGTCCAGATCTCGTCTTCGCCGGTGGCGTCGGAGATGAAGGCGATCCACCGGCCATCGGGCGACCACTTCGAGTCGCGCTCGTGCACGCCGGGCGTCTGCGTCAGGTTCCGCGTGGGGCCGGACGTGGCCGGGACCGTGAACACGTCTCCGCGAGACCCGAAGAGCGCCCGGCTCCCGTCGGGCGCGACCTCGAAGTTCGTGATGCTCCGGCTGACGTCCACGATCGACGAGCGCCCGCTGTCGAAGTCCTCACGGATGCTGACGGGCACCTTCACGACCTGCTCAGTGGCCAGATCGAGTTTGTAGATCCACCCGCCGTTCTCGAACACGATGGCCGTGTCGCCCAGGGACGGGAACTTGACGTCGAACTCGGTGAACGCCGTGAGCTGTTTCGTCTGCTTCGACCCGAGGTCGTAGCAGTAGAGGTTCATGCGTCCGTGCTCGTCCCGGTCCGAGGCGAAATAAACCTTGGACCCCTTCCACATCGGGATGATGTCCTGGGCGGGGTTGTTCGTCAGGTTGGTCGTGCGCTTCGTGGTGAAATCGTGCAGCCAGACATCGTCGGCCTGGCCGCCGCGGTACCGTTTCCAGGTGCGGAACTCCCGGAAGACCCTGTTGTAGACGAACTGCTTGCCATCCGGCGAGAACGTGCCGAACCCGCCGCGGGGCAGGGGCACCTCTTCGAGCGGGCCCCCATCGGCCGACGCGAGGTAGAGCTGGCCCCGGAAGTCGTTCCACTCGGTTCGCCGTGAGCGGAACAGAATCTGCCTGGCGTTCTTCCAGCCGATGACGATGTTGTTCGGTCCCATCCGGTCCGACACGTCGTCGCGGCCGAGCGTGGCCGTGAAGGTCAGGCGCGTCGGCACCCCGCCGTCGGCGGGCATCAGGTAGACCTCGGTGTTGCCGTCGTACTGCCCCGTGAAGGCCAGCGACGTCCCGTCCGGGGAGAAGCGCGCGAACATCTCGAAGCCGATGTCGCTCGTCAGCCGCCGTGCCACGCCGCCCGTGGCCGGCACCGTAAACAGGTCCCCGGCATATGTGAACACCACCTGGTTGCCGTGGATGGCAGGGAAGCGCAGGAGCCGTGCCTCCTGCGCCGCGGGGGTGTGACTGTGGATCGGTACGGCCGAGGGACCTGCGGCCACGAGGACGCTGACAATCAAGAGGACGGCACGCTTCATGGATGTGGTCTCCGTGTCGACGATTCTACACGGGCGCGCGCATGGGGAGCCACGACAGGCGAACGCCGCGGGCAGTGTCCCCATCCGCAGCGTTCATGCAGACCCGGCGACCCGGCCTCCCGGCCCCGCGCTCCGGGGCCGCTCCGGGCGGAGCCTTCGCTGGACCGGAAAACCGCCTATAGTAGAGTGACACGACGCTGGGAGAGCAGGTGATGAACTTCCGCACGATTATCGAGCCCTTCCGAATCAAGTCGGTGGAGTCCGTCAAGTTCACGCGCCGGGAGGATCGCGTCTCCGCGTTGCGCGAAGCCGGCTTCAACGTCTTCCGGCTGCATGCGGTCGACGTCCTGATTGACCTGCTGACCGACTCCGGCACCGGCGCCATGTCGGCCGCGCAGTGGAGCGCGGTCATGCAGGCCGACGAGTCCTACGCCGGGAGCCGCTCGTTCTACAGGTTCGAGGCCGTGGTGAAGGACATCACGGGGTTCACCTACGTCATCCCGACCCACCAGGGGCGGGCCGCTGAACGGATCCTGTTCCATACGATCCTGCAGCCCGGCCAGATCGTACCCAACAACAACCACTTCGATACGACACGCGCCAACATCGAGGTCGAGCAGGTTGAAGCTCTCGATCTCGTGATCCCCGAAGGGCGGATGCCCCACCTGATCCATCCCTTCAAGGGGAACATCGACCTCGCGGCGCTGGAGAGGCTGCTGGCGGAAAAAGGGGACCTCGTGCCCCTGGTGATGGTCACCGTGACGAACAACTCGGGCGGCGGCCAGCCCGTGTCGATTGAGAACCTGCGCGGCGTGCGACGGCTCTGCGACACGTACAAGAAGCCGTTCTTCCTTGACGCGTGCCGGTTCGCGGAGAACGCCTGGTTCATCAAGCTGCGGGAGCCCGGCCAGGCGGACCGCACACCGAAAGCCATCGCGCAAGAGATGTTCTCGCTGGCCGATGGGTGCACGATGTCCGCCAAGAAGGACGGCCTGGCGAACATCGGCGGGTTCCTGGCCATGAACAACCCGGAGTGGGCCGAGGCCGCTCGCAACCTCCTGATTCTGACCGAGGGGTTCCCGACGTACGGAGGTCTGGCGGGCTACGATCTCGAAGCGGTGGCGCGTGGCCTCGAGGAGGTCGTCGAAGAGGACTATCTCAGGTATCGGATCCGGTCCACCGAGTATCTGGGCGAGAAGCTGATCGCGGCAGATGTTCCCATTATCAGGCCCCCGGGCGGACACGCGATCTACCTGGACGCCCGGGCCCTGCTGCCGCACGTTCCGGCGCTCCAGTATCCAGGCATCTCGCTCGCGAATCAGCTCTACGTGGAAGCCGGCATCCGTGGCGTCGAGATTGGCACCGTGATGTTCGGCCTGCATCCGGATGGGACGGAGACGCCCGGGGCGATGGACCTCGTCCGGCTGGCCATTCCGCGGCGCGTGTACACGCAGTCCCACATCGACTACGTGGCCGAGGCCGTCATTGGGGTGGCGGCGTCCCGCAGCCAGTTGAGTGGCTACCGGATCGTGTCGGCGCCGAAGACGCTACGGCACTTCACCGCGATCTTCGAACCGCTGGCGTAGCGGCGAATCGTTCGAGGCCGCCGGGAACCTCCTCCTCTACCCGTTCCCGAGGAACTCGCGCGTCAGTTTCTGCCACTGCTCGTCGCGCAGCAGTTCCGGCGGGTGCGTGATGTACTGGCCACCGTCTGCCGCCGCCGCGCCGAGCTGCTCCTCGAAGAACCGGGACAATCGGTGTTCCTCATCCCACAGCCAGTTCCTGGCGCGCGCGCCCGTCGGCAGCGTCTCGAAGGAGGTGTCCGACGGCGTCACCGTGAAGAGCCAGCCCCGGGCGTAAGGGTCCCGATGCAGGAGGGACGAATCTTCGCGAACGGACTGGTTGACGCGGGTCACCGTGCCGGTGACAGGCGACACGATCTGGGCGCGACGGCCGGGTGTCCGGATCTCGGCGACGGGTTCGCCCGCGCGCACCAGGGTTCCGGGTGCCGGCAGCTTGAGTCCGGTCGGCGCCTGGAATAACCGCTGGGCCAGGTCGTCGATGCCCACGCGAACGCGCTGACGACCCGTGGGACGGACCCACGTATGGCCCGGCGCGTAGTAGACGTTGTCGCTCCAGAAGAGATGTCCGATCCGCATGATGCCCTGGAGACGGCGGCGAAGGGCATCCACGCCCTTCATGCCGGTCAGGAACACAAATACCGGCACGGACAGCATCGCGAGCACGAGGACCAGCAGTCCCATCCGGATGGTGAGGCCGGCTACCAGCACCGCTCCCGACTCGAGTGCGTTCATGAGTGTGTCCATGGTCTCCTCGTCTTTCTACTGACTGCGATGGCACAGCGTGCAATCGTCGATTCCAAACGACTTCTGCCCGTTATGGCAGGTGCCGCAGGCCTGCCCCTTGGTCATGGAATCATGGGTGATCGGCTTGCCGTCCACCGTGGATCCGGCCTTCAGGATGCGGAACACCTTCGGGTGGCACGCCGTGCAGGCGGGCGCGGACTCGTCGACGTGCGACGCGTGGTTGAACGTCACCTTGCCGGGGCTGTCGCCGGTTTGCGCGAACACGAAGGGTGGTGGAAGTTTCGGCATTCTCGACTGCGCGAAGGCCGATCCCCCGATGAGCAGTCCCGCCAGGACGGCGCAGACGACGGCGGCGCGACGTGTGGTGGTGCTACGCATGGGCGTCCTCCCCGCCGGTCAACAGGAACCTCGCCGCCAGCCGGTCCCAGTGATCGGGGTCGATGGCGCGGGCCATGCCAGACAGCGGCACGCCGCCGTCCTGTGCGAGAGCGCCGAGGCCCGGAGCGAAGTGGCCGCGCAGCCCGGCGATCGTCTCATCCATCCAGCGGCGGGCGGCCTGTCCGGAGAGCAGGCTCATCCGGTTCGCCCGGAGCCGGCTTGGGCGGACCTTCATCAGCCAGCCCTGCTCGTACGGGTCCGTTTCCGCCGCTTCCGGAGCGGACGCCAGCGCGGCGTTGAGTTCGACGACCGTTCCGTCCACCGGCGAGAGCATGTCCACCACCCGGCCATCGCTGGCTACAAGGCGCCAGGCCATTTCGCCCTGCCCGACGGCCGTCCCGACCGCGGGCAGCGACACCCGCGACAGCGGGCCCACGAGCCTGGCAGCGAAGTCGTCCATGCCGACCGTGACGAGACCGTCGGTCGAGGCCTTCAGCCAGGCGTGGCCGCGATGGAAGGCGCGGTCGACGGGTATCAGGAACCACTCGGCCGCCGCCGCCGCGGGTTGCCTGACCCGCGCCGTGGCGAGAGCAGGAACCCGCGACGGCCCCTGCACGTAGGTCCAGAACGGAACAAAGAGCAGCAGGAAGAGCACCGCGATGCCGTATTCGAGCATCTTCGCGGAATACAACGTCAGAATATCGTGCGGAATCATGCGAGGCTCCTGTCAGTTCGCCTGGGACTCGTGGTATTCGGGAAGTTCCTTGAGCACCGGCATCCGGTTCACGATCCACCGGAACGTCGAGATGCCGATCGTGACGAGCGTGATCGAGACCATCACTTCCATCCAGCTCGGGACGTACCGGTCGGGCACATTCCAGTTCATCGCGATGACCGACACGTTCAGCCGGTTGACGATGACGCCGAGGACACTCCAGGCCGCGGTCCAGCGGACCAGCGTGACGTGATGGTTGCGCGCGCCGTAGGCGAAGAGCATCGACGGCAGCAGGATGAAGCCGAGCACCTCGACCAGGAACCAGTACCCGTACCCGGTGTTCAGCAGCGACCATCGTCCGCCGTCCACCACGCCCTGCACCTTGATGAAGAAGTAAGCGAACAGGACAATGGAGGCGCCGCGCGCCAACCCCAGAGCCAGCTTGTCGATGTTGACGTCGTGGTCGACCCGGTTCTGGAATGCGCGATGGGAGAGCGCGCTCTCCACGATCACCATGCTCAGGCCCGCCGCAATGCTCGAAATGAAGAAATAGGCCGGGATGAACGGCGAGTACCAGAGCGGGTGCAGTTTCGTCGGGGCCATCAGGAAGAGCCCGCCGAGCGACGACTGGTGGAGCGTCGACAACATCACGCCGAAAACCGTGAGGCCAATCGTCATCCGGAGCGCCCACATCCGGGCCTTGGGCCAGCCCAGCCACTCGAAGACCGGGGGCAGGAACTCCATGCCCAGGACCGTCAGGTAGAGCACCACACACCAGGCGATCTCGAACATCACCGAGGGGCCGCCGAACGAGTAGAAGATGGGGACCGGCAGGTTCCACGGGCGACCGAGGTCAGCCGCCAGGCCGAGGACGGCAAACAAGTAGCCGAGGAAACCCGTCAGCACCGCGGGCCGAACGACGGGATGGTACTCCTTGAGTCCGAACACGTAGACCGCGGTCGCCAGCGAGTAGCCGCCCGCGGCGAGAGCGACGCCGCACAACATGTCGAACCCGATCCAGATCCCCCAGGGATTTGTCTGCGACAGGTTGGTCACCGCACCCAGGCCGAAGATGAACCGGTAGGCGATGACCGGAACGCCGATCGCCATGATGAGGCCCGCGACGAAGTTGCCCGGCGTGGCGAGGCTTCTCAGGTACTCCCAGAAGGGCATGCCGAGGAAGATCTTCTCGCTGGCCCAGCCGCGCTCCGGCAGCGTCTGTGCAGTGGGACTATTCATGGTGGGCCTCCTCCTGTCTGTCGGGGCCATGGGCCTCGATGTCGTTGCGGCGCTTGCTGAAGGAGTAGATGCCCATCAGCAGCGGAGGCCACAGAGTGAGGACGAAGGGCACGGCAGCCAGGGAGGCCTGCGTCAGCGAGGAATACGCGTAGGTGCCGAGTTCGGTTGGCAGGCCCAGTTTCTCAAAGGGGACGTCCGTAATGTACATCCAGCTCGTGCCGCCCACTTGATGCTCGCCGTAGATGTGCCGCACGTAAGCGCTGTCTTTCGCATAGACGCGCTCACGAGCCATGTCCAGGAGTTCCTCCCGGTTGCCGAACGTCAGCGCACCGGTCGGACAGACGGACGTGCAGGCGGGGTCCAGGCCTGTGGCCTGACGATCGGCGCAGAAGGTGCACTTCCGGACGTAGGGCAGAGGTGATTCATATTCGTACTGCGGCACATTGAAGGGGCAGGCCACCATGCAGTAGCGGCATCCCAGGCAGCGGCTCTTGTGATACACGACCGGCCCCGTGGGCGTCTTGTCGAGCGCGCGCGCGAGGCACGCGGAGGCACAGGCCGGTTCGAGGCAGTGCATGCACTGCCGCTTGACGAACCGCGCCGGCGCGGTCCCGCTGGCTGTCACGGCCCGGTTCACGACGGTGTAGGTCCGCGTATCCATCGTCCTCGGTGTCGCAAACACAGCGGGGTCGTCGAGCATCGCCGGGCTTGGGAGCGCGTTGATTTCGGAGCAGGCTGCCTCGCAGGCCCGACAGCCGATGCACTTTGTCGCATCAACCAGGACGCCGCGGCGGCCGGCGTTCAGGGCACCCTCGGCCGCCCCGGCGCCGGAGGTCAGGGCACCATCGTCCGCCCCGGCGCTGGCGGTCTTCGCGGGGCTGAGGGCAACGGCTCCGGCAGCCCCCGCGACCTTGAAGAACATTCGTCGGTTCAGATTCATAATCCGTCACTCCACCAGGGGGCGGTTCGTGTCTGCTAGGCGCGCGCGAGCGCGACCACTAGCGTCGATACCCCAACGAGCAGGAGCCCGAGGAGCGCGAGCGTAGGAATGAGCATCATCGGAAGACCTCCCTTCGGACCGACGGCTCCGGCGCGGGAACCGCCGCCGGCTGACTGTGGGCCCTGATGCGGGTCAGCACGTCCTTGAAGAGCGGACAGGCTTCGTAATCGTGTCCCAGGCATGGTTCCGCGCTCGCGATCCGATCGAGCGGTACGAGCTTCTTGACCGGGTATGCCTGGCAGTAGAGCATCACGACTTCCCTGAGGTACGGGCAGGACATTGCAGGTGCCCCTTTCTTCTGCCTGATTACAGAGCAAGCCGCACGCCAATGTGGCGCGCGTGGGTGAGATGCTTGCAAGTGGCTCTTTGATAAGCAGATAGTTGACGCTGTGGTTGCACGTGCTGCCATCGTCCAGAAAGGAAGTTGTTGAAAAGTTCAACGGCCTTCGGTCGCCGTCATTGGTTTTTCCTGCGGTTATGACCGAGAATAGCTAGATTCCTGGCGAAGTTGCGTTCTTCAACGGCGGGGTTGACGATTTCCTCATCGAGTCGGCGGGCTCAAGGACAATCTGGGAAGAGCCGATACACCGGAGAGCCGCAGACACGGAATGACATCCGCCGACGAACCGTTGCCGTCCTCCACCCAACCAGCCGTCGAGCGGAGCTCCCCATGCCCGAAGTGCGGTCACCCGGTTTCCTCTGGCGAGGCCACGTGTTCCCGATGCGGCGTCGACGTCGTACTGGCGGCGGTGCTCATGGAGAGGCGCGCGCTGAGCGTGCTCCCGGCCGAACCTGGCATGCCATTCGTGGGTGACGCGATGCTGCCGCGGTTCGGCGAGTTCCTGATAAAAAAGCGGTACATCACGGCCGGTCAACTGGACGCGGGTCTGGGTCGCCAGCAGGAAATGGTGAGCCGCGGTGTCCGGGAGACACTGGGACAAGTGTTGCTCGAGATGGGGGTGCTGACGCGCGAGCAGTTGGAGGTGGCAAGTGTCGAACAGGTACAGGAACTCCAGAACGCGCTCCGCCAGGCCAATGCTCAACTCGAACAGCGCGTCGCCGACCGGACACGGGAGCTTCAAGGCGCCTACCGCAGACTGACCGAGCTCGACCAGCTCAAAGGCAACTTCATCTCCAACGTCTCGCACGAACTGCGGACGCCTCTGACGAAGATCAAGGGGTTCAATGCGCTATTGGCGGCGGGCGACCTCGGGCCCCTCACGGCGGATCAGCAGGAGGCGATCGAGGTCATGGGAAGGGGCGTGGCGGAGTTGGAACGTCTGGTTGGCGATCTCATCCAGTTCGCCACCGGGGCACGCGGCGAGATGGCGCTGCGCCCATCGGCCGTGCCGGTAGGGGAGCTGCTCGAAAGCGTGGCGGCCCCGCTTCGTGACGTCGCCGCGAAGCGCGGTCTGTCGTTGAGCTGCCACGTCCCGCCGCCCGTCGTGCGGGTGACGGCTGATGTGGAGAAGATACGCTGGGTGGTGAATCAGCTGCTGGACAACGCGATCAAGTTCACGCCGAGCGGGGGCCGTGTCGACGTCGGCGCGGCGCCGGAGGCGGGCCGCGTCCGGATCTGGGTGGCCGACACCGGGCCGGGCATCGCCGAGGAGCGACTGCCCGAGCTCTTCGAGGCGTTCCATCAACTCGACGGGTCCGCGACTCGACGCCAGGGAGGTACGGGGCTCGGCCTCGCCCTCGTCCGGATCATCGTGTCAGCGCACGCCTCGGCCGTCGCCGTCGACACCAAGCTCGGCCGGGGCAGCCGCTTCAGCTTCGACCTGCCGACCGCGAACACCTAAGCCCGGCGCAACCCGTATTTCTTGATCTTGTTGTAGAGGGTCACGCGGTCGATCGCCAGCGTGCGCGCCGCCTGGGTGACGTTTCCGCCGGCATGCTGGAGGACCGCCGTGATGTGCCGCCGTTCCACTTCGTCGAGGGTGAGACTCGTGTCGAACGGTTCCGCACGAAGCCCGGAAGACATGAGTCCCAGGTCGTCGGGCTGGATCACGCTGCCCTTCGCGACCACCATACCGCGCTCGAGCACGTTGCGCAGTTCCCGTACGTTGCCCGGCCAGTCGTGGCGCATCAGGAGGGCGACGGCATCAGCCGAAACTCCCTCGATCTTCCGGTCGGTCTCGACACTCAGGTGTTCGAGGAAGTGGTCGACCAGGAGCGGAATATCCTCCCGTCGATCGCGGAGCGGCGGAAGGACGATCGGGATCACGTTGAGCCGGTAGTAGAGATCCTCGCGGAACTGGCCGTCGGCAACGGCCTTGTTCAGGTCACGGTTGGTGGCGGCGATGATTCGCACGTCGACATCTACGGGGTCGGAGCCGCCGACGCGGAAGAACTTGCGCTCCTCGAGGACCCGGAGGAGGTCGAGCTGCAGTTTCGGGGCGATGTCGCCGATCTCGTCCAGGAACAGCGTACCTCCGTGAGCTGATTCGAACCGGCCCTTCCGGCGGGCCACGGCCCCGGTGAACGAGCCTTTCTCGTGGCCGAAGAGCTCGGACTCGAGGAGCGTTTCGGTGAGGGCGGCGCAGGACACGGCGACGAACGGGGCCTCGTGCCGAGGACTCTCGGCGTGCATCGCGCGCGCGAGCAGCTCCTTGCCCGTTCCACTTTCTCCCAGGACCAGGATCGTCGACTGGCTTCGCGCGGCACTCTTGGCCAGGTCGAACATCCTGTGCATGCCAGGGTTCTTGCTGACCATGTCCCGGAAATGGTAATCGCGCTTCAGCACCTTGCGCAGCAGGACGTTCTCCCGCACCAGCTGCTGCTGGGCGACGATTTTCACCATCATCAGGCTCAGCTCTTCCGGATCGAAGGGCTTGACGAGGTAGTCGTACGCGCCCGATTTCATCGCCTCGACCGCCGTCTCAACCGTGGCATAGGCCGTCATGATGACGACGGCCACGTCGGGCTGAATCTGCTTAGCGGTCTCCAGCACCTGGAGGCCGTCCATGCCGGGCATCTTCAGGTCGACGAGGAGAATCGACCATGGGCCCTGCCGGAGCATCTCGAGAGCCGTCGGCCCGTCGTGGGCGGTGGCGAGCGTGTAGCCGTCCTTCGCCAGCCAGCCTGACAGCGACTCCCGGACGATTTCTTCATCGTCAACCACGAGGATACGGGTGCGTTCCTTACTCATGATGTCCGTCCTTCTGGCGAAGCTCCCGGTAACGGGCGTCGCATAGTTCGCACAGCGTCACGCGCTTGGCGTCTACCTCGATGAGGTTGACCGAGCGCGTCATGACGCAGCCCGGCGTGTCGCAGTGAAGCAGTCCAAAGGTATGACCGAGTTCGTGGATGCACTCTTTC
>Ga0315275_10006554_pt1 | contig 11154 bp, 14 predicted proteins | sample YL17G03_0_MG_FD_205557 | JGI IMG/M metagenome (GOLD analysis project Ga0315275, IMG submission 205557) | Sediment microbial communities from Yellowstone Lake, YNP, Wyoming, USA - YL17G03_0 | ecosystem: Environmental > Aquatic > Freshwater > Lake > Sediment | place: USA: Wyoming | collected...
TGCCCAGTCGAGCACGTCGTGGCTGACGAGGGCAGGATGCTCGTCGCCGCAACCGCAGTCGAACTCGACCCGGTACACGGCCGGATGCGCCGCGCCGGCGAGCCGCTCGATGCGGCGGAAGGAAGAGAGCCGCACGGTGGCTGTCCCGTGCCGGGGGCACGAGATCGTGAACGTCCCAGTGAGGGCGTCCAGAGTGGCCATCGTGTAGTGGTAGACGACGGATCGGACGAGAGGTTGAGCGCCCGCGCACGAACACGACGTGCCAGAGCCGTTTCCCCGCTCGAGGAATCCCTCGATCGAGGGACGGCGCAGGACCGGATGCGCCGGCCGCGCGCAACGGTGGATCCCGGCTCAGTACTCGACGAGCGCGTGCACGTCGTAGCCGTCGAGGCGGTCGCGCCCGTGCAGAAAGCCGAGCTCGATCACGAACAGTGCCCCCACGACGGTGCCGCCGAGTTGCTCCACGAGATCGACCTTCGCCCATGCCGTGCCACCCGTCGCGAGGACGTCGTCGAGCACGATCACGCGAGAGCCGGGGCTGAGCGCGTCCGCGTGCACCTGCAGCGTGTCGGTGCCGTACTCGAGGTCGTAGTGCGCCTCGACCGTCGACCATGGCAGCTTGCCGGGCTTGCGCGCGGGGACGAAGCCGCACCCGAGCGCGTACGCGAGGGCACCGCCGAAGATGAAGCCCCGCGCCTCGGCGCCGAGGATCACGTCGGGCGCGCGTGGCCCCGCCCACGCGGCGAGCCGGTCGATCGTCTCCCGGAACGCCGCGGCGTCGGCGATCAGCGGCATCACGTCCTTGAACAGGATCCCCTTGGTCGGGAAATCGGGCACGTCACGGATCTTCGTTCGCAGATCGAGCTCGCTCATCGGTCCGCCACCTCCCGCAGGTCCCGCGTGAGCAGCAGCCTTGACAGCTCCTGCGCCACACCGGAAAGGGCCTCGAGGTCATCGAGGGCTGCGTTGCGCCGTTCAGGATTGCGCGAGCGCAGCGCCGGCGCCACGAGTTGCTCGAGCAGCGCCGAGTGACGCCCGGCCGCGGTCCTGAACGATCGCAGATGGCGTGCGTCGATGCCGTGTCGTGCGATCCTGCCGCAGGCGAGTGCGATGTCCGCCTCGCTCTCCCGGTAGAGCCGGTCACCCGCCTCGATCCTCGGGGCCAGCAGCCCGAACTCGCCGAGCTGGAGCGCGAACTCGGGGCTGACGCCGGCGCGGGCGCACAGCTCCTGGAGGTCGATCTCGTCCTCCTCCCCGCGCAGTCCGGCCGCGCGGCGTTTCGCGCGATCGGCCGTGGGCGAGCGGAGCTCTTCGCGAATCACCCGCAGTGGCAGGAACTCGTCGCGCTGCAGGCGCAGAATCGTGACCAGGCGCTCGACGTCCGACTCGGAGAAGAGCCGGTAGCCGCCTCGAGTGCGCCGCGGCGCCAGCAGCCCCTGGTCCTCGAGATAGCGGATCTTCGAGATCGAGATGTCCGGGAACTCGTCGCGAAGCCGCTCACAGACCGCGCCGATCGTGTGGAGCAGCGGGGAGCTGGTGGGCTCGGTCGTCGTCGTCATCGGCTCAGGAAGGTCAGGCGGTACTTGCCGATCTGCACCTCGTCGTCGTCCTCGAGCGTCGCGGATTCGATCCGGCGCTTGTTGACGAACGTGCCGTTGAGACTGCCGAGATCACGGATCGTGAACGTCGGCCCGTCCTTCGCGAGCTCCGCGTGGCGCCGCGAGACCGTGACGTCGTCCAGGAAGATCTCGCACTCGGGCGAGCGGCCGATCACGGTGCGCTCCCCGGTCGGGCGGAAGCTCTCTCCCGCCCTGCCGCCACCGGCCCGAACTACGAGCGTGGGGCCACGGAGGCCCTCGCCGGGCACCGCCTGCAGTTCGTCGTCGACCTCGTGGGGTGCGAGGCTCAGGGTCGTCTCCCCCATCGAGTCGCGCACGAGCAGCGAGCCGCAGCGCGAGCAGTAGCTCGCCGCCTCCGGGCTCTGGAAGCCGCACTCCGGGCAGTAGACGTGGCTCATGCAGCCTCGGCGGGTCCGCCACGGAGAATCGGCCCGAGATCGCCCGGGTTGACATGCCCGCCGCCGGAGTCGCGTGAGCGCTTGGCCCGCTCGGCCCTCAGGATGTCGACCTGGCCCTGGAGGAAGCGCCGGTTGAGCGAGATGTCGTCCTCCTCGTGCTCGAGCGCACGGATCATCGTGCGGAGATCGTCACCGGAGATCGCTGCGAGGTCGGGGAGCGGCATCAGGGCATCCTCGCTCGAGACATCCCCGGTGCCCGCGTAAAGCGGGCGGTCGAGGCTCGTCGGCGAGGGGAAGTCGGCGCCGCCTCCGGCTGCGACCTGGGCCTTCAGGCGCGATGTCCTCTCGCCGCGGAGGATGTCGATCCGCCCGTGCAGGAGCCGACGCCGCTTCGAGATCGCGTCCTCTTCTGCCTCCCGCTGCGCGAGCAGCAGGGTGAGCTCGTCGTCGGAGACGGTCGAGAGGTCGGGGAGCAGTTCCACGGGCAGCCTTTCCGGTCGGTAGAGCTCGATCTGATTGAAGCAGTCCCCGCTCAGAGGGGTCAACCTCAGCTTGAGGCTTGCAGTATCCCAGTTCGCGGCATGGCGCCGTCTCCCTGCTACGCGCCGGTCGCTTCCCGACGTGCCTTGAGGACGTACTGCGCGGCCGCGCCGACCGCGAGCGCCAGGTTGATCCAGAAGCACGCGAGCGCCCACCATGTGCCCTTCTCGGTAATGAGGATGAGACCGAGCGAGGCGTACAACCCCCAGGTGGCGATCTTGCCGAGGCGCGAGACCTGGAAGTCGTAGCCGCGCGGGACGGCGAACCGGTAGCCGGCGATGAGCAGGAAGTCCCGTACCAGCAGGAGCAGCGCGAGCCACGGCAGCCGGCCGAGAGCGACGAGCAGCACCACGGCGGTCGAGATCATCAGCCGGTCGGCCAGAGGGTCGGCGACCTTGCCGAACTGCGACTCCACCTGCCAGCGCCGCGCGAGAAACCCGTCGAGCTGATCGGTAGCGCCGGCGACCGCGAACACTCCCCACGCCCACCAGCTCGGGCCCTCGCGCTCCTGCAGCAGCAACACGACGAAAACGGGGATCGCGAGGAAGCGCAGGATCGTGAGCGCGTTCGGGATCTGCCGCGTTGTGCGCGAGACGCTTCGGGAGCTCATCCCGTCGTACCCTAGTCGTGTAGCGTCAGCGGATCGTGGCAGGCACCCTGGCCCTTCCCGGGTTCGTCAACGCGCACACGCATACGTTCCAGCGGGCGTTGCGCGGCCGCGCCTCCGGCACGGACTTCTGGGCGTGGCGCGACGGCATGCTCGAGGAGGCGGGCCGCGCCACGCCGGACAGCGTGCGCGCTGGATACGCCGCGACCTACCGGGAGATGCAGGCGGCCGGGTACACGGCGGTCGGGGAGTTCCATTACCTGGGCGCGGCTGAGGCGCGCGCGGCGGCGGACGCAGCCGCCTCAGTGGGCATGGAGCTCGTGCTGCTGCACGTCGCCTACGGCCGGGGCGGGCTCGAGCGCATGCGCCGGCCGTCCGTGACCGCCTACCTCGACGAGGTGGAGGCATTGCGCGCCGACGGGATCACGGTCGGGGTGGCCCCCCACTCCGTCCGTGCGTGTAGCCGCGAGTGGCTCGAGGAGATCGGGCGCTATGCGGAGCGCGAGGGGCTCGTCTTGCACGTGCACGCCGACGAGCAGCCGCGTGAGCTCGAGGAGTGCCTCGCCGAGCACGGGTGCAGGCCGATCGAGTTGCTCGCGCGCGCTGGCTGCCTGACCGACCGGACGACCGTGGTGCACGCCACCCACGCCGACGGTGGCGAGCTCGACTTGCTCGCCTCGGCCGGTGCGACGGTCTGCGCGTGCCCGACCACGGAGTCGGACCTCGGTGACGGCTTCCTGCCGGCGATGCGGATCAAGCACCGTGGCATTCGCCTCTGCATCGGCTCGGACTCGAACATGCGCATCGACCCGCTCGAGGAGCTCCGCGAGCTCGAGGGGATAGCCAGGCGCCAGAGCGGCACCCGCGGCGTCTTCTCGACCGAGGCGCTCCTCGAGATGGGCTCGGATGCGGGAGCCCGGGCGATCGGGCTCGAGCGCTGGCCCGGCATCGAGGTCGACCTCGCGCACCGCTCGCTCGCCGGCGTCGCACCCGAGCACGTTCCGGCGGCGCTCATCGCCGGCTGTGGAGCCGACGTCGTGGTGTGACGGGGCGGCCCGGTACGGCAAGGCAGGCCTCGCTCCTACGTGAACACGATCTCCGCGCCGGCGGCCTTCTCGAAGAACTCGCCGACGGTGATGATCTCGTCGACCTGCGGCACGAAGGAGTCCTTCGTGAGGCCGAACATGTCGACGCTCGCCTTGCAGCCGTACAGCCCTGCACCCGAGTCGGAGATCAGCTCCACGAACTCGGGGATCGGCGGGATGTCGAGCTTCTCCATCTGCTTCTTCATCATCCGGGTCGCGACCGCGGACATGCCCGGGATCGCGCCGATCCACGTCGGCATGTGCATACCAGGGTTCCCTACCGTCGCCACCTTGATCTTGCCGATGCGGTCCTTGCGGATCGCGTCGAGCCCGAAGAACGTGAAGAAGAGGTCCGCCTCGATGCCGTCCATGCGGGCACCGTTGGCCATGATCAGGCCGGGGTAGATGCCTTCCAGCGAGCCCTTCGAGACGACGATACAGACCTTCTCGATCGCCTTCCGCTCCTCCGTCGCCTCCGGGGCTGCGGCTACGTCCTCCAGCATCGCGGTCATCGTTACCTCCACTCAGTCGTCCTGGATACAGGCGTGTCGTCCTGGGTACAGCCGTCCCGTCCTGGGTACAGCCGTCCCGTCCTGGATGCAGCCGTCCTGTTAGATGCAGCCCCGGGGCTTCGGGATCCCGCCGACCTTCGCGGCGAGCTTCGCGGGCCCCTTCGGGAAGAGCTGGTACAGCTCCTTGACCGGCACGCCGGACTCCTTGCCGAGCGTGCGGATCGACGGTGCCGCGCCGGTCGCCAGGTAGGTGTCGCGCATGAAGCGCACGACCTGCCAGTGGCGCTCGGTCAGGACCGGGATCCCGTTCGCCACCGCGATCTCGGCGGCGATCTCGTCGTTCCACTGGCTCGCGTCGACGAGGAAGCCCTCGCCGTCCAGTTCGACCGTGGTGCCGCCAATCTCTGTCATCGTCATTCCACGTCCTCCTTTGCTACGCGGGCTCGTCGACCCGCTGCTTGCCGGCCATCTGCATCGTCGGCCCGATGCCGGGGATGTCACGCCCGGGCAACAGCATGTGCCAGTACATCCACTGGAACATCAGCTTACCCAGATGGTTCAGCCGCGACTCCTGCAGCAGCGGCAACGGCCCGGCACCGGTCGGGAAGCGGCCCGGCAACGGCTCGGTCTCGTAGTTGAAGTCGATCAGCAACGCCTTGCTGAAGCCCGTCTCGATGAAGCAGTTCGCGTGGCCGTCGTACGTTGCGTCGAGATCCTCGCCCGCGAGGAAGCGGCGCACGTTCCCGGTCAGCACCTCCCCCTCGAAGTGGGTCACGGAGCCGGCCTTCGAGATGGGGACATTGGTGGCGTCGCCGAGCGCGAACACGTTCGGGCGCGCGAGCGACTGCAACGTCGCCGGGCTCGTCGGTACGAAGTCGAGGTCGCCGCCGAGGCCCTCGGAGCGACCGACGTACTCCTGGCCGGCGTGGAGCGGAACCGTCACGAGCAGGTCGAACGGCACTTCCCGCTCGTCGTAGCTGACGAGCCTGCCGCCGGTGGCGTCGACCTCACCCGTGTTGAACTCCGTCACGAGCTCGATGTGCTTCTCGTCGAGCAGGCTGCGGAGGTGCTCGGACGCGACTGGCTTCGTGAACGCGCCGTCGAGCGGCGTCACGAACGTCAGCTCGACCTTGTCGCGAACGCCGCGCTCGTGTAGGTACCAGTCCGCGAGGAACGCGAACTCGAGCGGGGCGACCGGGCACTTGATCGGCAGGTCGACGAAGTTGACAACGAGCCTGCCTCCGTCGAAGCGCTCGAGCGCGCTGTGCAGCCCCATCGCTCCTTCGACGTCGTAGAACGTGAACACGTTCTCCAGCCACCCGTCGCCGGTCATGCCCTCCGTCTCCTCGGGCTGCAGGCGGGCGCCGGTCGCCACGATCAGCGCGTCGTACGGGAGCACGGTGCCGTCGGTGAGGGTGACGCGCTGGTCGTCGAGGCCGACGTGGTCGACGTCGCTCTGATGGAAGCCGACACCCTGGCGGAGCTGCCGCTGCCGCGAGCGCACGATGTCCTCGGCGTGCGCAAGCCCGAACGGGACGAACAGCAGTCCGGGCTGGTACACATGCGCGTCGTCCCGGTCGACGACGGTGATCTCCGCCTCCGTACGGCTGTAGTAGCGCCGCAGGCGGTTGGCCATGAGTGTCCCTCCGGTGCCTCCACCGAGGACGACGATCCTGTGTGCCATTGCCGACCACCTCGCTTGCGGCTGCCGTGGGTGTCCGTGCCGTCGGGGACCAGTGTCGTTGCTGTCCGCTGCGGCGGCAAGCGAGAAATCGCCCACTGTGGGTACGGGCAACTACGGGCAGCACATCCGTATCGTCGCGGGTGCCCCGGCCGGTACCCTCTGCACCGTGGACGTGACACTCGAAAGCTTTGAGGTGGATGTCGTCGAGCGGTCGCGCGACGTGCCCGTTGTCGCCGACTTCTGGGCCGAGTGGTGTGGCCCGTGCAAGGCACTGGGTCCCGTTCTCGAGGAGCGGATCGCGGAGCGCGGGGGCGCCGTCGAGCTCGTCAAGATCGATGTCGACGCCAACCAGCCGCTCGCAGAGCGGTTCGGCATCAGCGGCATCCCCGCGGTGAAGGCGTTTCGCGACGGCCGTGTCGTCGCAGAGTTCACCGGCGCACGATCACCGGTGATGATCGACACGTTCCTCGACGAATTGCTTGCGCCGCCGCGTGCGGAGGTGCTCGTGGAGGAGCTGCGCAGCTCCGGCGAACTGCCGGACGTCGTCGCAGCACTCGACCGCGACGATGTCGAGGGCGCGCTCGCGTGGATCCTCGAGGCGGTGCCGATCTCTTCCCCCGAGCAGCGCGACCGGCTGCGTGAGGTTGCGGTGGCGCTGTTCGAGCGTCTTGGCCCCGACAGCGAATTGGCTACGGTCTGTCGCCGTCGGCTGGCTGCAGCGCTCTACTGACGGGCCGGCTGCGAGGCCGATGTCTGTGTGCGGTACCGCTGCGCCCACAGTGCCGTGCGCCTGAGGTACGCGTCCTCTGCGCGAGCACCCACCGCACCCCAGGCTCCCGCGTACGACTCGTACGACGGCCGTGCCGCCCGTGCAGGCTCGATCTGTGTGCCCTCGTGCCACTCGTTGTAGCTCGTGATCGTGACGACGTCCGCCCTCGCGCGCACCGCTGCCCGCCACATGCTGTCGTAGTGGGCGCCGTCGAGGCGTGGCTGCACGCGTGCGTCTCCCGTCGCCCGCCGTGCGTCGTACCCGGGCCCGACGGAGGGCGCGCAGACGAGCCGGAGTGTGCGCGCCGAGGCGCACATCCGCGGGAACGAGAAGCCGTCGAAGATCAGCACGTCGTAGGTGTAGAGGCCGTCGAAGCCGCCCTTGAGAGCCTTCCCCGGCAGGCCCGTGTTGGCGAACAGCCGCACGCCGTCGAGCCGCTCGTTGAGCGCCTTCCAGCCCTCGTCTGCCTGGGCCGTGGAGTCGTAGACGTAGAAGTCGGTGATGCCCGCCGCTGCCAGTCGCCTGAGCTCGGGCTCGAGCGAGTCGGGTGTGCGCCCGCCGTACGGCTCGACATGCACGGCAACCCCGAGCCCGGCAGCGCGCGCGATCGAGGCGACGAGCGGTAGGCGCGTCGCCTCGGAGGAACCCGGCCCCCACCAGGAGACGATCACGGTGTCGACCCCGGCCGCGGCGATCTCCTCCATCTGGGAGCGGATCACATTCGGGTCGGATGACGAGTAGGCGCCACGCGACGGGTACCAGCCGGAGGCGACCAGCCCCGGCGGCTGGGCCCCGTGTTGCGTCCAGTGCTGCCAGCCGCCGTCACGTTGCGGGGTTCCGTACCAGGGGTAGTAGAAGATCCCAACCTGCCCCGGCTGCCGCGGCACCACTGCGGCGTGGGCCGACAAGCCGGCTGCGGCAACCGCTGCCGCCGCCGCGATCCCACATGCGAGCCGCCGCCGTCTGCGCACGCTGCGATTGCTAGCCGTGACTCGAGGCCTGGTGCTTGTCGTAGCGCCAGCCGATGAAGAGCAGGATGGCGGCGGTGACCAGCAGGCCCCCGAGGAAGCCGAAGGCCCAGAGCAGTTGGCCGACGATCCAGAGCACGACGAACAGCCCGATACCGAACGCGAGCACACCGCCGACCAGCTTGAGCCAGAACCCTTTCTCCACGTGTCCTCCTTCGAATGTGCCCGCTCGTGCGGGATCGCGACATCCTGACGGATCAGGTGGTTGCCGCGCCACCGGAACGCGCATACCGGGCGCGGCCGACGGCGACGAGCGTGCCGGGATCGTCCCACAGCGAGATCTCGACGTCGGCTGTCGCAAGCGTCCTCCCCGCGCGCAGGCAGCGCGCGACGACGCGATGCGGCACGGGCCCGGGCAGCCGCAGGAAGTCGCAGCGGAGGTCGACCGCGACCCAGCCGTCGGGGCTCGCGTGCGCGACCGCATACCAGCCGGCCGTGTCGACGCACGTGGCGAGGGTGCCGCCGTGCAGGAACGGGCGCGGCTCGTCACCACCGACGGCGGCCGGTGTCGGGTCGAGCCGGAGCACGACGGAGTCTTCGAGCAGCTCGACTGCGACGAGGCCGATGGCGGCGTCGAGGGGCGAGGCCGGGAGGGCGAGCAGATCCACGGGCGCGATCCTAGCAGCCCGCCGCTGTTCCTAAGGTGTTGCACCGCGAGGGCCGATAAGAGATCGACAGGGGCAGATCCGAACGGGGGCTGCCTCCGAGAACGTTCGACGAGGAGGAGGCACGGGCCGACCGGCGACGCCGGGAGGCCCGCCGCTTCGTCGTCAGCAGGCTCACGGTCGTGAGCAGGCCCACGGTCGTGAGCAGGCCCACGGTCGTGAGCAGGCTCACGGTCGTGAGCAGGCTCACGGTCGTGAGCAGGCCCACGGTCGTGAGCAGGCCCACGGTCGTGAGCAGGCCTACGGTCGTGAGGCAAGCCCACGGCGGCGTGCCCGCAAATGGGTTGCGCGGGGCGTGACCCTGCCAAAACGGGGGACCGGCAGGGTCAGCCTCGAACCCAAGGGGGGAACCTGAGCTCAAGACGCTACGCCCCGCGCAGCCCTCATTGAAGCACTCCAGGGTCTCGCGTGCTGGCATTGGTGCGCAGAGGAGCACAATTGGTGGAGCCGACAGGCCCCGTGCAGCCTGCGTCCGTTCTCTTCGTCGGCGGTTGACAGGCCACAGGAAGCGGGTAGTTTGAGTTCAGATGATGAACTGACGGGGCACTGCACAGCATGCAGATGAAAGACGACGTGACTATCGGTGGCCACGTTTCGGCGCCGGGTGGCACACTGGGGGGAGGTATTCTTGGGGAACGGAGTGACGACAGCCAGGGAGCTTCTGGCACCAGAGTTCGCGCACGATGCGGCGGTACGCGAACCTGAATCGGTGACTGCGCGCCCCGACGCACGCGGGAAGTTCGTCTACCGAGGATCGAAGAAGCTCTACGTCAAGGGCGTGACCTACGGGACGTTTCGTCCGAACGACGACGGGCAGGAGTTCCACGACCGGAAGGTGGTCGCGGCCGACTTTGCGGCCATGACCAGGCATGGTGTGAACTCCGTCCGGACGTACACCGTCCCGCCCCGCTGGCTCCTCGACCTCGCGGGGGAGCAGGGGCTCAGCGTCCTCGTCGGCATCCCCTGGGAACAGCACGTCGCGTTCCTCGACGATCGCGGCCGGGCACGCTCGATCGTTCGGCGCGTCCAGGAGGGCGTCGCGGGATGCGCCGGGCACCCCGCGGTGCTCGGCTACGCGGTGGGTAACGAGATCCCCGCCCCGATCGTCCGCTGGCACGGACGGCAGCGGATCGAGCGGTTCATCGAGCGGCTCTACGACGCAGCCAAGGACGCGGATCCGGAGGGCCTCGTCACCTACGTCAACTATCCGTCGACCGAGTACCTCGAGCTCCCGTTCCTCGACCTCTGCGCGGTGAACGTGTACCTCGAAGACCGTGACCGGCTCGACGCGTATCTCGCCCGCCTTCAGAACCTGACAGGCGACCGACCCCTCCTGCTCGCAGAGGTGGGTCTCGACAGCCGCCGTAACGGAGAAGGGCGGCAGGCAGCCACCCTCGACTGGCAGATCAGCGCCGTGTTCGAAGCCGGCTGCGCCGGCACGTTCGTGTTCTCCTGGACGGACGAATGGCACCGGGGAGGCCACGACATCGACGACTGGGACTTCGGGCTTACGGACAGGGCACGGAAGCCGAAGCCGGCTCTCGCCGCTGTCTCGCGCGCATTCGCCGAGGTGCCGTTCCCCGATGCCCGCGACTGGCCGAGTTTCTCGGTCGTCGTGTGCTCCCACAACGGATCCCGAACGATGCGGGATACGTGCGAGGGCCTGCTCGAGATCGACTATCCGGACGTCGAGGTGATCGTCGTCGACGACGGCTCGACCGACGAGACCGGGGACCTGGCGCACGAGTATGACTTTCGGGTGATCACAACCGAGAACCAGGGCCTGAGCGCCGCGCGGAACACGGGCTGGCAGGCGGCGAGCGGGGAGATCGTCGCGTACCTCGACGACGACGCGCGCCCTGACCCCCAGTGGCTCCGATACCTGGCACACACCTTCATGACGACCGGACACGCTGCGGTGGGCGGCCCGAACGTGCCACCACCCGAGTCGGGTGGAGTGGAGGCGTGCGTCGCAGCGGCGCCAGGCGGCCCGATCCATGTGCTCACGTCGGACACCGAGGCCGAGCACATTCCCGGCTGCAATCTCGCCGTGCGCCGCGCCGTGTTGGCGAGGCTCGGTGGCTTCGATCCTCGCTTCCGCGTCGCAGGCGACGACGTCGACATCTGCTGGCGGATACTCGAGGGAGGCTGGACTATCGGGTACAGCCCTGCCGCCCTCGTCTGGCACCACCGCCGCAACACGGTGCGTGGGTATCTGCGGCAGCAGCGCGGATACGGGAAGGCGGA
>Ga0315275_10006555_pt1 | contig 11154 bp, 12 predicted proteins | sample YL17G03_0_MG_FD_205557 | JGI IMG/M metagenome (GOLD analysis project Ga0315275, IMG submission 205557) | Sediment microbial communities from Yellowstone Lake, YNP, Wyoming, USA - YL17G03_0 | ecosystem: Environmental > Aquatic > Freshwater > Lake > Sediment | place: USA: Wyoming | collected...
GAATATCTGTTCCACATATTGCACTTCCAGGTAGTCGTTCCCGCTTCCGAGCGTGCCAACCTGCTTGAACTGGCGCTGCTTCGCCTCACGGCTGACGTTTTCCGGGATTGCGCCCTTCACCCTGCCACCCTCTTCAGTGAACTCCAGGTCTTCCTTAAGCCCATAGCCCAATTCCACAGAGAACTCGGCGCCCTTGACAAGGACTTCGTCGATTTTGTCAACAGAAAGCCGGATGTCACCCGTAGATCCCAAACCCGCCGGCACGCCGTTGAACAACGCCTCAGCGAGCTCCTTTTTCTTCTTCTCGACCTCGCTGCGAGTTAACTCCGTCTTGAGCGTTCTGACCCCGCAGTTTATGTCGTAGCCAACTCCTGCAACACTGATGACACCAGTCTTAATGTCGAACGCCCCGACGCCGCCTATTGGGAAGCCATATCCGGGGTGGACGTCACTCATGGCCATAGAGGCCTTCTGTATCCCCGGCAGGCAAGCAACATTGACTATTTGCCTTAGCGCATTCCACTCCTTGCCGGCTTTGACATCATCAGTAAGGTGTTTGATTATGCTAGCATCGCCGTAGATCCTGCCGGGTACTAGCATCTCCCCGCATTTGGGTATCTCCCAGCGGTAGTCGTCTATCCTCTTTACTTCTATATCCATCTCTGCCAAGAACTATTTACGCCCCGTCTAAACAACTAGGAGCGCAGTATGTAGATGCCCTTCTCCTTGAGGTTGAACTTGTAGACACCAGTACTCTGGTTCGTCTCCCTCATCTTTATCACAGTCAGGTACCTGTTCAAGAAATTCTCAGTCATGTGCAGCTGCAGGTGGACGATGCCGTCCGCAAGGAACTCCTCCATAGAGTATTCCAGGTTGCCCATCGCCGATGTCTTCCTCTCGTGAGTGAACATAGTAGTAGCGCCCATATATTTGAAGAAACCGGCTACTTCGCCAACCGCCTTCCTGTCGTCAGGCAAGCTCGGGCTGAGGTTGGTCAAAAGGCTTATCGAGTCCAGCACCACCCTCTTCGGAGCGAATGATTTCATCTCCTCCACGAGCTTCTTATCCATCAACTGCTGGAAGGGGTCCTTGTCCGCGCCCATGCCTGACTCAAGCTCGATTATTTTGATAAGGCCCTTCTTCAGCAAACCATCCATGTCATAGCCGAAGCTCGTCAGCTGCCTGCAGAGGCTCTCCTCACTCTGCTCAAAAGTTATGAACACGCCCTTATCCCCATACTCCTTCGCACCGTTGGCTATGTACTGAAGGCCGAAAATCGTCTTCGCCGTGCCTGGCGTCCCGGTTATCAGCGTCAAACTGCCCTCCACCAGGCCGCCCTCTATCAGATCGTCAAACCCCTGTATGCCAGTCGGCACCCTTTTCAAGCTCTTTGCAACCATTTTTCTGATTAACGTCATATGTCCAGCACGCACTGGACGTTGTGCTTTCCACTGTCGGACCAGCACCTGAGACCAGAGTACGTCGCAGCCTTGACCTCCACCTTGGGGTTGTGCTTCTTTTGGTCCAGCGGCTCACCCCAGGCTGTCGCAGACAGTTTGTACCCTTTTCTCGCCTTGTTTATTTTGACCCTGAACTGGGAAAAAACCATACCCTCCACATCAGCCTTGGACAGGAGCTTGTTCAAGAACTCCACAAAGAGCGAGTCGATGCCCTCTGCCGAGGCTTCCACGCTCTTTTTCACATTCGGGCTCACGCGGCCGATGTCCACCATAGTGTTGAACATCGCCTTGGCGCCGTCCTCGAAGGCCGCTTCCAGAGTATCTGCAGTAGCGCGTATGCCTACATCTGCCTCGTGGTCCAAGTACTCAAAACTCATCGAGTAATTAGACTGTAGGGCGATAAAATCAGTCTATACCGTATCGCATCAGTCGATGCAGAGTATACCATTGACTGTGCCTTCTTCAACCATGGCTATGCAGCCGACCACGATGCTGTAATCGGCGCATTTGCCAGTCACTCCACTTATCGGTAGGTTATCCGACGACTCGAGGCCCATATCTGCAAGGCATGTAGACTCGCACTGCGAGCTGTCTGTGCAGTCTTTGCCTCCGTCGGATGTCGGGAGGTTGCAGTAAGGTGTCGGGTTAAGGCCTATCTGGCCAAAGTACCCGCCCTGTGACTCGCACCATCCTTTATATTGAACAGCAACTGGCTGCTGCATGCAGGTTTCGAACTCAGGGCCGTAACCAAGCTCAATGCAACTCTCGGCGAGATCATTGTACTGCTCCTCTAACGATTTGTTGCCCTCGAAGTCATGGGTCGGGCATTCATAATCAGTGCAGTGCTCAAACCAGAAAGCTGAACCGGCAGTCGGGCCCCCACCTTCCATCGCTCTACAGAACTCAGAGCAGGCCGCTGCCCAATTCACATTCGAAACGCAGTTCCCATCCGAGCACTCGCAGTACGTGTTGTGCCAAGCTACCGTATCTTCCAAGAGTGACTGTGTGCACGTAACGAACTCTCGAACTGGGGCCGGTTCATTGATATTCACGCACCCGTTCACACTACCACAGGGACCATAATTGACTCTGCAATCCTCAGCCTTGCTGCATGCAGTCCCCGACAACTTCTGGCAGTCCGCCGGGCAGCTCTCGCCGGACGCACACACGCCGTCCCCGCACACGGATTCCACCGGCTTTGGTTGTGGCTCCACAGCAACTGGCTTCTGCATTATCACAAGCGCAACAACAGCTATGAATACTATCGCTGTTGCTACTATCATCAGCATCTTCTTATCCAACTTGCAACACATCTCCTTCGATTCTTTGGCCATCTTATACTTCAATATATTTTGTAAAGTGATGCCCCTCAAACATACCCCATCGCGTTTTTCTCTTCAGACACCAAGTGGCTCGTGGTCCTGTCCTTGCTCTGCCCCTTCCACATGCTGCCGTACTTCTCGACAATCTGCTGCTCCACGCTCCGCGAGTTCTTCAAGGCCTCCCTGATGTGCTTAGTCTCAATCAGCTCAGCCTCCCCCACCTTTGCCAGGTCCCCAGCCAGCCTTATGACGCCGCCCAAATCCCTCAGCCGCAGCGTCAGTGCGCCCTTGATGCCGTCAACCTCTAGCGCGCGCCTCTCGGCCTCTTTCATCAGCTCATCCACAGCTTCCTTCGTGCCGTGCGGTATCTTAGTGTCAAGCAGGACCTCTTGCGAGAAGAACTGGGCTATCTTGTCAATGTTGGCCTTAGTCTTCGGCATCGTTGTGTCTAACAGCAGTTCGTAGCCGCTGCCGGCTACCCTTGACCTAAGCGGCGGCAGCAAGCATTCCAACTCATTGATGTTGCACGCGCCGACGAAGATGAAATCGCAAGGCACCCTATTGACCTTCACCGCAGCCCCTGACGAAGTCGGGTTCATGCCACTTATCGGGAAATGCTTCTCCTGCATGGCTGTCAGTATGTGGTGTTGCAGGTGTTGTAACTGCGGCAGTTCGTCTATGAACAATACGCCCTCATGCGCCTCGTGGATGGCGCCAGGGATGACTCGTTGATACGGCAGCGCCCCGCCCGCTTCAGGCATCCCGCCCCATGGGTCGTGACGCACGTCCCCGAGCAACTCAGTTTCAGAGGCCCCCGTCGCTTGCACGAAGGTGTTCCTTTTGAGCGGTATCAGCACCTTGCTTTTTTTGAGATTCTCCAGCTCGTTGAGGTTCTTCAGAGTCTCATTATCCATGACCCGCACATCCTTGCCATCCACGTTTTGGTAGACTACTATCTCCTCGACGCCGTCCTTGCTGAGCCGAGTCATGTGGATTTCCTCCTCTGGATAATCGTGCACTTCGACGTTGAACACTTGGGAGAGCAGGTCTGAGAACGGCGAAGCCTTCACAGCGTTCCCAGCCTTCAGCTGGCTGCAATGGGGACAAACGTCTTCATTACTGGGACTCAGCTTGCCGCATTTGGCGCACTTGAAACCAAGCCGCTCAGCCACCTCTTTTGGCACTTCCGATGGTTGGACAACCCTACCACGAGACTTCTTCTCTAAGTTCCTCTGCTTCTCTAGGTCGTCCTGCCCCCTCATTATGACAAACGGCCTCTCCGGGTTCTTGGGGTTGTGTGCAATGACTACCTCTTGAGTAGGTTTGGGGATATGGTATGCCAGCGCCTTCGCGAGCATGCTCTTCCCAGTCCCAGGCGGCCCGACTAAGAGCATGTGGCGCCTCTGCTTGGCCGCTATCCTCGCGATGCTGATGGCCTTAGCTTGGCCGATTATCATGTCCAGCGGATCCCGCGGCAACGGCACTTGGGAAGTGTCAGCAAACTCCATAAGAAGATAACTTGCGGGTCAAGAAAAATAAGCGACCCGCATCTTAAACGGACGATTAGAATTTCGTCACTATAACTTTGCCCGGCGGAACTATGAGATTCCCTGCGGTCGTGATACCCACAATGTACTTGCAGTTCTCTGCCAGTTTCAAGATATCGTTGGTTATCACATCGTCGAGGATCAGCGCAGTCGCCTTCTGAAGGTCCTTCTCCTTCTTCAGTGTGTCTATGTTGACCTTCTTCATCTCTTGCAGTTTTTCGTCCAGGAGCACGGCTTGGTTCTTTATGCCGCTGAGCGTCTCGAGCATCTTATCGCCCTCTGTGGTTCTCACAGGCTCGTCGCGCGGTGCCCTTGGGGGCCTTTCTTCTCTCGGCCCACTGCGCTCTCCTCGGTCACGCCCACTGCGCTCTCCTCGGTCACGCCCACTGCGCTCTCTGCTGCCCCTGTCCCTGCTGCCACGGTCTCTTCCGCGTTCTCTACTGCCTCTATCACGCCCGCGGTCCCCTTCACCCTCTCGGTGTCCGGAATCCACGCCAGAGCTTCCCCCGGCTGGCGTTGCGGCCTCTCCACCACTTACCCCTTCAGAGGCCAATGGTTTGCCGTATTCCCTAGCTTTGCCGTCCCGTGTGGCCGATTCGATTTCTGCGAAGGCCTCTTCTGGGGACCGCTTCCTGCGGAGAGACATTATCAGCTCTTTCCTGCTGAGCGCTTCGACCTCCCGCCCCACTGGAGCGCGAGAAACGCTGTCGATGTGTACGCCTGCGTTTCGGAGCGATTTCAGTATCAAGTCGCCGCCCCTGTCGCCATCCACAAAGACGCTGACGTTCTTGTTCTGGGTTATGTCGACTATTTCATTGGGTATCTTTATCCCGCCCACGGCTATTGCGTTCTTTATGCCGTTCCTTAGGAGGTTCAGCACGTCGGCGCGGCCTTCCACTATTATTATACCCTCGCTGCTCTCAACTGCCGGCCCTGCGTCCAGCCCGCGGAGTGTCGTTATGTCATCCACCCGCATGTCTTGCCTCAGCTCCTCGCTGATCTCCTTGGAGTCAGGAAGTTCTGATGACATGAAGGTCTTCAATATCTCTCTAGCGCGGTCGACGACTGCTTTTCTTTTGTCCTCTCGCACGTCTTCGATCTTCAGTATCTTGAACTTTGCGTCGCACGGCCCCACACGGGTTATCGTCTCCATGCCAGCGGCTATGATCGATGTCTCGACCATGTCCAAGCTAGAGGGCATCGTGACTTTGGCCTTGGTGACTCCGTTCTTTGTCTCCATGTCGGCGTCTATGCGCCCGATCCTCCCAGACTTCTGCAGCTCTCGCAGGTCCAGGTCCTCGCCCAAAAGGCCTTCGGTTTGGCCGAATATTGCCCCTATCAGGTCTGGTTTCTCAATTAATCCGTTCGCTTCTGCCTCAGCGTGTATGACATACTTTATGATGTCTACTGGTGCTTTGCTCATTTTATTATCTCCAGCTGTTTTTTTGCGGCCCTTCATTTGGCGGCTCGCCGCCGTTTCAAGAGCCGATTCAGGTCTGTTTTAAGGCGTCTGATACTTCTTTCAGGGTGGCGCCGAGAACGAGTACTTCCTTCTGTTTAGACCGTGCCCCGCTCTGGAGTGCTGTCTTCCTCCCTGTCAGGGAGGAGAAGAACGCCAATATCGAGCGGTTCGCTTTACCCCTTTCAGGAGGCTCGGTAGTCTTGAACTTGATAGACTTTTTCCAGTTATCGTACCCGTCAATCTTGGTGTCTTTTGCTCCGGGCACAACCCAGAGTCTTACTGCGACACCATTGTCGACTTCCCTTAAAGCGTCAAACATTGTGACGGCGCTTGCGCGCCGATAAGCGCCTGAGCCGCGGGTTTTGAGCCCTAAGTTCATTTTGTGAACTTGGGCACAGGTTCGGCAAAGCCGAACCCCGTGTCTTGATGACTGAAAACCCGGGACTGAAGGCAATTATCGTTAGCCCCCTACAACACTCGGTCTCACAGTGCGCAGATTGCGCTCTCGAACGAGTTGACCCAGAGGGGGCAAACTGTATCGCAGATCATTGTGAATCCATCATATGTTGTTCGCAGCAGAACTCAGGATTACGCCAAAATGCGACGGCAAATTAGAGGGTAAAGGGATAAAAACGGCGTTTTAATCAATTTGGCCGCCCGTTTCATCTTTAAACCTTTTTCTGCCCTCAACTGAAAAACAATAGCCAATGGCCTCAGTGCGTGCTTTTAGGAACGAACACAGTTTCCACCCCGTTTCTGACATCAATAACGCTAAGCGCAGCATCCTCTCAAGGATACACTACCCCCGGCTGACGCTCTTGGTCTTGGTATTCATAGCCTTCTATTTCTTCCTTTATGGGCGGTACCAATCAGAGATCCATGTGTTCCTGGTGTCGATGGGGTACTCCGGCATATTTCTTGCGGGGATCCTCTACTCTTATGCCTTTACTGCGGGTCCCGCCGCTTTGATATTCCTGTCACTTGCCAAGAACGAGAACATCTTTTTGGCGACCTTTGTCGGCGCCGCTGGCTGCATGCTGGGCGATTTGATAATATTCTTGTTCATACGGCATGAGTTCGGCGACGAGCTAGACCGCATGGCGAAGACCCATCTCATGCAGCATGTGGTAAACGGCGAGAAGCGCATGTTCGGCCGCTTCCAGAAGTACGTCCTGCCCGCATTCGCAAGCTTTTGCATAGGCTCCCCGCTGCCGACCGAGATAGGTGTAGCCCTCATGGCCTCGCGAAGGACGCTTTCCACGAAGCTGTTCATGGTCATAGACTACTCACTGGATGCGACGGGCATCTTTTTGATACTGCTGGCCGGGCAAGCACTCTAAACCCTATTCTATAATAGTTATTTCTAGCCTATTGCCCTCTGAATCATAGGCTGCCACATCCAAGACGCTCTGGTAAGGGTATTTGATGATCAGATTCACGTTTCCGTACCTGGAAAACATCTGTAGGTCAGCCTCACTCGGGCGGTTGCTGCCTGACGGGTGTGAATGGACCATGCCGATGCCTTTGGAGGCCATAGGCAGCATATTCATGCGATACAGGACGGAGTCATGACCTTGGAGAGTACCCGGTAAGAGCAGTATCTCCTTGATTTTACTGCCCTCTCCGCGGAGCACCGCCCCGAACTCGTTCGGGTAGGACGAGTGGGAGGCGTGGAGTATGAGCTCAAGGACGTTATTGGGGATTTGAACAGCCATTATCCTAAATCAGCAGTTCTTCTAGTCCGTTCTCCCAGTTCTTCTTGGCCTCGCTTAAGGAGACCTCGAACAAACCGTAGTGTAACTTTTCGCCATTGACCTTCCCGAGGACCTGAACGTCCAAGCTCGCTTTTTTCGTGGCTTCGACGACTGGGGCAGCATGTTTCGCGGTGACTACATATCTCGCATTCGACTCCGAGAACAGCTTCTCGTTGTTGTCGATTTTCTCACTCATCTTTGCGATGTCAACAACGAAGCCTTTGCCCCCTTTGAATGCCATCAAGGCAAGGCCCACCGCCAGGCCGCCCTTGGACAAGTCATGGGCTGCGTTGACCTTCTTATTGCCAATCAGCTCGAGGATGAGCTTGTTTGTCTTCTTCTCGAGAGCGAAATCCACTTTCGGTGCATCGCAGAATTCGGCTTTAGTCTCGCCGATTAAGATAATAGAGTCGCCCTCATCTTTGAGTCCCATTGTCATAATCTTATCCAGCTCGACTTTCCCCAAGGCAGTCACAATCGGCGACGGGTCGATAGCTTTCCCATCCGACTCGTTGTAGAAACTGACATTGCCTGAGACCACGGGCACATCCAATGCCTTCATACCCTCAGTCAGTGCCTCGACAGCAGTCTTGAACTGCCACATAGCTTGCGGCTTTTCCGGGTTCCCGAAGTTCAAGCAGTCGACAATGGTTATCGGCTTGGCTCCGACTGCCGTGATATTCCTTATCGCTTCGGCCAGTGCCTCTTTTGCACCCTCATAAACATCAATCCCACAATGCGCCGAGTTGCAGCCTGTGCCGAGCGCAATCCCTGCTTTCTCAGTTATTCTAGTCACTGACCCATCTTGGCCTGGCTTTATGATCGTCCTGTCCTGGACCTCATTGTCATATTGCTCATAGATCCACTTCTTGCAGGCGATGTTCGGTTCTTTCAGCAAGCCCAGGAAATATTTTTTCAAGTCAGCGATCTTCGGCTTCTCAATTTTCTTCTTCAGGATAGGCTCACACGCTCTATCAAAAGTCGGCGCATCGCCCAGAAGTTCAACGGGCATATCCACTACGACCTTGCCATTGTGTTTGAGTATGTATCTCTGCTCGTCTGTTATCACGCCGATGCGCGCGTAGGGGACATCCCATTTCTCGAGTATTCTCTCCACTTCTGCCTCGCGGCCTTTTTTGACAACCAGCATCATCCGCTCTTGCGTCTCTGACAATACTATCTCCCAGGGTGCCATGTCAGCTTCCCTTAGATGTATCTTGTCCATGTCTATGGAAGCGCCTTTCCCGCCTTTGAATGCTATCTCAGAAGTGGCGCAGGTGAAACCACCACCGCCCAGATCCTTGCAGCCCCTGACCGCACCCGTTTGATAAATCTCCATGAATGAATCTATGAGCAGCTTTTCTGAAAACGGGTCCTCGATTTGGACAGCGGGCCTGACCTCTTCTTCTTTACCGGTGGTGAGCTCCTCTGAAGCAAAAGTGACGCCATGGATGCCATCGCGGCCTGTTTTGCTGCCGATGAGCATCATAGTGTCGCCTGCTACGGGAGCGGCTCCCTTAACTATCTTATCAGCTTCTACAAGTCCTACGCATACTACATTGACTAACGGGTTCTTGTTGAACGTGGAATTGAACTCGGCCTCACCACCTATCGTCGGCACACCGATGCAGTTGCCATAGCTTGAGATGCCCTTGACTATGTTCTCGAACAAGTATTTAGACCGCTCGTCTTTTTTGATGTCGCCTAATCTGAGTGGGTCAAGGCATGCTATAGGCTTTGCGCCCTTTGAGATTATGTCCCTCACTATGCCGCCGATTCCAGTTGCAGCCCCCGCGACAGGTTCTATCGCGGATGGGTGGTTGTGGGACTCCATCCCTATAGCTATGCCCCACTTATCGTCGAACCGGACAACGCCACAGTCGTCGCCGACTGGAAGCAAAATGTCATTGCCCTTAGTCGGGAACATCTTCAGCAGCGGCCTGCTTGATTTATACGAACAGTGCTCTGACCACATGACATCGAGCATGGCCCACTCTATCTCGTTCGGTTCCCTACCAAGGCGCTTCCTGGCTATCCCTATCTCCTCATCTGTGAGCGAGACATTCGGTTTCTTGCAACCCCAACAGGTCTTATCAGCCATGTTATTTGTTTTTGTTGCTGCTATCGTGATCTTATGTAGCCGAGCATGCACTCAAACATCTTTCTCCCGTCCTCACCGCCCAATATCTTCTCAGACGCCCTTTCCGGGTGTGGCATCAAACCAAGGACGTTCCCCTCTTCGTTGCAGATGCCTGCTATATTATCCAATGCCCCATTCGGGTTTTCTCCGCGGTAGCGGAAGCAGATCTGGTCGTTGTCCTTCAGTTGCTTGAGTGTCTTCTCGTCGCAGAAGTACCTGCCTTCGCCATGCGCGATCGGCATCCTCACGACCTGGCCCTTCGTGTACTCCATTGTGAAGGTGCTGGTGTCATTACAGACCTCCATCTCAATCCACTTGCATACAAACTTGAGCGAGGTGTTCTTGGTCAGTGCGCCCGGGAGGAGGCCCGACTCACAGAGTATTTGAAAACCGTTGCATATGCCTAGCACGGGTTTCCCCAGTTCGGCGAATTTCTTTATCTCATCGAGGACGGGCATCTTGGCTGCAACCGCGCCCGCGCGCAAGTGATCGCCATAGGAGAAGCCGCCCGGCACAACAAGGCCGTCCAAGCCGGAGAGGTCCTGGTCCTTGAAGAAGACCAGCTTTGCGTCCGTTTTTAGTATGTCCTTTAGGGCATGTATGACATCTAGGTCGCAGTTGCTTCCTGGGAACTGGAGGACACCTATCATTTCATTGAAACTGAGCTCACTTAACAACTATCGCATAATCCTCTATCACCGGGTTCGTCAGCAGGCGCCTGCACATCTCATCTGCCTGTTTCCTCGCCACGTCCTTTGACGCTGCATCTATCCTCATAAAAAACACCTTCTTCGTATCCACATCAGACACGTTCTTGTAACCCAAAAGGTTCAAACTGCGGCCTATTGTACGAGCCTCCGGGTTCAGCAGCCCCTTCTTCAGCTTAACTGTTATCTCAACGTCCATTTTGCCCCCAAATGAGAAGTAGAATTACAATTGGGGCAATAAAAAGAGGGTTTTGTTTGGGAACTTGAAGGTAAAAAAGTTATACTGTTACTCGACTGGAGCTCTTCTGCCCAGTACCCTATTGCGCCTATTCCCCAGAATGACCCGTTTATGTTCAGCATCTTCATTGAACCGCTGTGTGAGTTCCAATATAGCCCTGGCCTTTTGTAAATCCCCGCCGGCGATTCCCTTGGCGACTCGAACAGCTGTCCTGACCTTTGCATCCTCAGCCAAATCAATTTTGGCCAGTCTGCGATCTATGTTAGCAAGTATCCTTTTCCTCTGAGACATGCGTGCGATAGGCGCAAGCACGCGCGTCCTCTTCAAAGCGCGCTCTGTATTTCTGCTGACCATGGAGGTTTATTGGAATATGAGATAACGACTGGTGCGCATGCCTGCTCACCTGCCCGTTTTATTTGTGCCTGTGCTCCAGTAGCCGCCCCGGCCGACACGCGCCCTCCGTTTTTCCAGGTCTTCGATGCGCGCCTTTCTGGCCTCGTATTCAACGTTGACTACATCATATC
>Ga0315275_10006558_pt1 | contig 11150 bp, 7 predicted proteins | sample YL17G03_0_MG_FD_205557 | JGI IMG/M metagenome (GOLD analysis project Ga0315275, IMG submission 205557) | Sediment microbial communities from Yellowstone Lake, YNP, Wyoming, USA - YL17G03_0 | ecosystem: Environmental > Aquatic > Freshwater > Lake > Sediment | place: USA: Wyoming | collected...
CGGAACTCACCGGGCTCGAGCGCCGCGCGCACAATTGCCTTGCCGTCTCTGTCGGACGCCGGACGGCGTGCGGCACCATAAGGAAAAACCAGCAGGCGCAGCAGCACGCCCGCGACAGGCATTGGGAAATTGTGGAGCGTGCCGGCGAGCGCCTGGTCGAAACGGTAGAGGCAGTTCTCGGCGCAATAGTCCACGAGCTTCAAATCGGCGCGTGGTGCACCGTCGTCCTCATAGCGCTTGAGGATGCAGGAGAGCAGATAGAGCTCGGCAAGCGCGTCGGCCATGCGCCCGGTGATCTTCTGCTTCACCTTCAAGCCGCCGCCGAGCAGTGCCACGGTCATGTCAGCGACGAGCGCGAACGAGCGCGAAGCGCGCGCAAGTTGGCGCCACCAGCGGCGCGTCTCACCGGCATTCGGGGGGGCGCTGGCGAAGATTCCGAGCGTTATATTATGGAAGAACGCGCCGAAGGCATTCGACACGGTGAAGGCCACATGGCCGTCGAAGGCGCGCTCGAAGGCCGCTACCCCCTGCTGCTGGTCGGGGTTCTGCAGGGCTTCGATCTCGGTGAAGAGGTAAGGGTGGCTGCGCAGCGCGCCTTGCGCGAAAGTGATGAGCGTGCGGGTGAGGATGTTGGCGCCTTCCACCGTGATGCCGACCGGCACCATCTGATAGGCGCCCTGGATGTAGTTCGAGGGCCCGTCGCAAATGCCCCTGCCCCCGTGGATATCGAGGGCGTCGTTGACGCTTTGCCGCATACGCTCGGTCGACACATATTTGAGCAGCGCCGAGATCACCGCGGGTTTCTCGCCGGCCGAGACCATAGAGGCGGTCACCGCGCGCGCGGCCTCGATCTCATAAGCTGCCTCGACCATGCGCGCCAAAGGCTCTTCCACGCCGTCCATGAAGCCGATCGGCAGATTGAACTGCTTACGGATGCGGGCGTAGGCGGTCGTCGAGCGGAGCAGCGACTTGGCCGCGGCGGCACTGGTAGCAGGCAACGAGATGGAGCGGCCGGCGGCGAGGCAGCTCATCAGCATGCGCCAGCCCTGCCCTACCCGCTCCTTGCCGCCGATGATCCAGTCGAGCGGAATAAACACATCCCTGCCGGAGGTCGGGCCGTTGGGGAAAGCGTTGCCGCAAGGAAGATGCCGGCGCCCGATGTCGACGCCCGGGTGGTTGGTGGGCACGAGGCCGAGGGTGATGCCGATATCCTCACCGCGACCGAGATGGTTCTCCGGGTCAAACAGGTGGAAAGCGAGGCCAAGCAGCGTGGCGTTGGGGGCGAGCGTGATATAGCGCTTATCCCAAGTGAGCCTCAGCCCGAGCGTCTCCTTGCCCTCATGCCAGCCTTTGGCGACGATGCCGACATCGCGCATGGAAGCGGCATCGGAGCCCGAGAACGGCCCGGTCAGGGCAAAGCAGGGGATTTCCTGCCCACGCGCAAGCAGCGGCAAATAATGGGCCTTTTGTAGCTCGGTGCCGTATTTCTCGATCAGCTCGCCGGGGCCGAGCGAGTTCGGCACCATGACGATGGTGACGCCGTCGGGGCTGCGCGAGGCGATCTTGCCGAGCACGAGCGACTGCGCCTGCGCCGAGAAGCCCAAGCCGCCATGCTCCTTGGAGATGAGCATGCCGAGAAAGCCTTGCTCGCAAACGTAGCGCCAGACGTCGTCGGGGATGTCGTGGAGCTCATGGCGAATACGCCAGTCGTTGAGCCTGCGGCAGAGCTCTTCCGTCGGGCCGTCGAGGAAGGCGCGCTCTTCCGCGGTGAGCGTGATGGGGCTGACGCGGCGCAGCCACGACCAATCAGGCGTGCCGGAAAACAGCTCGGCGTCCCAGCCGACGGTACCGGCTTGAAGCGCCTCCCGTTCAGTCTCCGAGATCGTGGGCATCACGCCTTTCAGCGCGCGATAAGCGGGGAGCACGACATAGTCGCGCTTGATGCGGGGAAAGGTCAGGGCGAAAAGCCCTGCCGCCAGCAGCCAGCCCAACAGCGAAAGGAGGTTGAACACCGGCCAATGCAGATGGCCTGAGCCAAGACCCATCTGTAGGCTGAAGGTGAAGAGGCCAATGGCAAGGGCCCAAGCCCAAAGCGGCGCGCGGTTCATCGCCAGCGCAAATAGGGCAGCCAGCGACAGGAGCGTGAAGATGAGCTCAGCCATGGGGACTCTCCGAGCGACCCGTTGCCCCTGCCAGCCTGCCCCCCGAACGCGCCAAAACCTTGATTTTCGTGGCGGAGGTTAGACGCCGCCGCCCAGCTTTTCGCTTTCTATGGTCCGGATGGGTCATCGGCACAAGCTCTTTCATGGCAGTACTTGGGTCGTACCGAGATCGGCTTCGAGCGTCACCCGAATAGCCCCTTGCCTCACTCTTTGCGGGCAATCGATACCAGCCGATTAACACTCTGACCGATCGGCGTGGCACGGCGCGAGACTAGTCCGGGACGCGGGCGCCCCTTCGCGCCTCGACAAGGCTGAGCCCGCGACCGATGGCGATGAGCAAAAGGCCGAGCGCGGCGAAGACGACAACCAGAGCGATAGGAGCCGAGCTCGGGAATCGGCCGCATGCGCTCCACCACCAGGACCTTGAGGCCGGCCCTGGCCAGATAGCAGGCGCAAGTGAAGCCATTATGCCCGGCGCCGATGACGATGGCTTGGTACCCGCCGGGCATCCCAATCTCTATCTCTTGACGCTAAACGCGGACGGTACGGCACGCGGTACTCGAGCTCGTTTCCGGTTACGACCCGCCGGCTTGCGACTTTCCGGTGAAAACCGTGCCGTCGGTGTCGGTGATGCCGACCTCGAGCTCGTTGTCCCCGCCGCGGCCGAAGGTGAAGCGGAAATTGGGGTTGGTCGAAATCGAGAAGCTCGATTCCATGTGAAAGACGAGGTCGTTCCCGCGCTTCACCGTCATCTCCTTGACGAACCGCGCCGGGATGTAGCCGCCCGTATCGATGTCGAGCTGCATACCGTTGCTGTTGGGGTGCTTGAGCATCACCTGCCCCTCATACAGCGGCGTGGCTGAAAGGGCTGGCGGGAAGGTCTTGACCAGCATCTTGCCGAGGCCCTCGTTTTCCGTGTCGGGGTCCTTGGCCTCCATCGCCGCGCAGCCGCCCGCGGCCTGAACAAATTTGCTCGCCATATGCAGTTTGCCGTCCTGCGTTTCGAGGATCGCGCGCACATGCGAAAAGCTGTCAATACGGACGCGGGTGGATACGGAGCGCTCGCCACCCATGCCTGCCGCGGGACCGAAGGTGAAGGTGGCCACCACCGGGCTCGGGTTCATATCGATAATCAGGGTCATTGACTTGAGGGCTTGCTTAACGTCAGGCGGCACGCGGACCGTGATGGGAACGATCGCCGCGTCCTCAGCGGTCACGGGAGCGTCCAGGGCAACCATGCCGTCCTGCGCCTCGATGACGCGGTCGCCGAACGTCGCCTGCTTGAGGCTTGGCCAGACATCCTCTTCGGCTTTGGCCGAGGAGACGGCCAGAGCAAGAAGCGATGCGACGAGCGCCGCTCGTCCAAGACTCCTGCCAACGCAGCGGGCTTCAAACTCCATGGCGTCATTCTCCTCGATTGTCGCTAACGACTATATCATTCCCATTCAAGCTCGGCGAACGCGGCCGTGACGTTGCGGACATGGTATTGGTCGAACAGCTTCCAGGCGTCGCGCTCCTCGAAACCAGCCGTCTTCACGGCATCCTCCAGGGTCTTGCCTTCTTTGATCAGCTTGCTGACGTCCGCGGCAAGCTCCGCCAAATAGCGCTGCTCGGGCAGAAGTGCCCCGGGCAACTCCATGGCGGCGGGGCCGTGACCGGGGACGACCCGGGCCACCTTTCGCTTCTCCAGATCGTCGATCAGCGCCAGCCAGCCCCTGATCGAGCCATCCAGCGTCGGCACGTGAACGGAGAACAGGAGATCGCCGAGGAACAGCGTGTCGGTCGCCGTGTCGGTGATCGTGAGGTCGTTGTCGGTATGCGCGGTCCGCTGCGTTTCGAGGACGAGGTTCCGTCCGCCGAGTTCGAGGGTGAGCGTGTTCTCGACGGCGACCGTTGGCAAGACGATCTCTATGCCTGCGAAGGCGTCCGGCCCCAGCATTTGCTTGTTGATGGCGAGGTAGCGGTCGGCGCGCGAGCCGAGACCGCGGGCGAGCTTGCGATTGGCGACGAAAGCGGGGCTGTCGTCCTTGAACGCCGCGTTGCCGAACACATGATCGGGGTGCATATGCGTGTTGATCACATAGCGGATCGGCTTATCGGTCACGCCGCGAATGGCGGTGCGCAGCTCGCGGCCGATTATGGCGCTGCCCAAGGTGTCGATCACGGCAACTGCATCGGCACCAACGACAAAGCTCGCATTGGCCATGTCGCCCCGGTTCTCCGGGGATTGGAGCTCGTAGCGTCCCTGATGCACGAACACGCCGGGCGCGATCTCGCTCACCTCCAGCGACGCGTTCGAGGGTGTCGCGGCGGAGACAAGGATGGGTCGGAACAGCGGCGCTGCCGCCAACGCAATCGCGCCGCGAAGGAAGTCCTGGCGCGAGATACCTCGCCGTTCCGCGCCGCGATCCGGCTCATCCGCGCCCACTGGCTCAACTGGCCTCTCGATCCTATCGCACACGGCGTGTCCAGCCTCGCAAGGGCCCAGCGGAGGGGGCGGCGGGGTGACTTATCCACAGGATTGCATAAAGAGGCGTCCGCGGCTTTTTCGCAAGCGGGACAGACATTGGCAAAGCGGCGAAATTGGCGGACGCACTGCATTTTTCTTTGCCGGGCTCACGAAAGGTTCAACCTGCCGTTTTGCGGCTGCAGATCGTAGTGGCGGTTGCAGCCTTCTCGGATTAACCTCTCTAGGTTCGGGGGAATGCCAGATGCACGGACGATCCTTCGTCGCCGTCATTATTGCTGGTGGTTTTGCCTTGGTGTCTGCGGTCGGCACTGAGTCCGTAACGGCAGTAGAGCAACCGGCTGCCTCCACCAGCCCGCCCGCGACACTCCCAAGCGCAGTCACCCCTTCGCCGCAAGCCGCAACCAATCCCGCGCCGCCCGCCGGCGCCGCCAATCCCTCGCCACCTAGTGCAGCCAGTCCGACAGCCCCCGCTGCCGCCGATCCTTCGGCACAAAATACCGCCGCCACGCCGGCGCCGGTCGATCCTGTCGTCGCCAGCATCCGTCTTAAACTCACCGACCCCGCATACCGGCAGGGGGTGCGCGAGGACGTCGCCGCGCTGCAATCCTTCTATGCGACGCGCGAGGCACCGCCGCTCTGGATGACCCCCATGGGGTTGTCGGCCAAGGCGCAAGCCGCCATCGACGAGATCGGCAAAGCCGATGATTGGGGCCTGTCCGCCGCGGCGTTCGAGCTGCCGCCTGCGGGGGATCTGCCGGCGACGCCTGAGGCAAAGGCTGTCGCCGAGATCAAGCTCGACCTCGCCATTCTCAAATATGCGCGCTTTGCCCACGGGGGACGCGCCGATCCCTCACAGCTCAGTGTTCTGCTCGATCAGAAGCCCACCCTCAAGGATCCGAAGATCGTCCTGGCCGAGATCGCGGCGTCGCCGGCGCCCGACGCCTATCTCCGGTCGCTGCACCCGAAGCATGAGCAGTTCGAGCGGCTGCGCCAGGCTCTCCTCAAGGCTCGCGGCGACGGCGAGGACGGCGCCAAGAAGCCGCGCAACGAGCGCGACATTCAGCGGCTGCTCATCAACATGGAGCGCTGGCGCTGGATGCCGCAGGATCTCGGCAGCGTCTATGTGCAGGACAATGTTCCCGAGTTCATGCTGTACGTGGTCAAGAACGGCAAGACGATCCACTCCGACAAGATCGTCGTGGGCCAGCTTGCTTACGCCACGCCGATCTTCTCCGCGGACATGCAGACCATTGTTTTCAATCCGGAATGGACGGTGCCCCCGACCATCGTCAGGGAGAACCTCCTGCCCAATCTGCGTTCGGGCGGCTGGTTTGGTGGCAGCGGCTCGATCCTGAGCGAACACGGATTGCAGGTGAGATATAACGGCCGCATCGTCGATCCCGGCAGCATCAGCTGGAGCAGTGTGAACATGGCCAATATCGCCTTCACCCAACCGCCAGGGCCGACCAACGTGCTCGGCAAGCTCAAATTCCTCTATCCGAACAAGCACACCGTCTACATGCACGACACGATCAAGCGCGACCTGTTCAAGCCGGCCATGCGAGCTAACGGCCACAACTGCATCCGCATGGAGAGGCCGACCAAGCTCGCCGAGGTGCTGCTCGCCGAGGACAAGGGCTGGGAGGCGAAGCAGGTCGACGACCTCGTCGCCAAGGGCAATAACAGTCCGGTCAATCTGGACCACCCGATCCCGGTGCATACGACCTATTTCACCGCGGTGGTCGGCGACGACGGCAAGGTGTCGAGTTTCGGCGATATCTATGGGCTCGACAGCAAGGTTGCCTCGGCGGTGCTCGGCAAATCCGTGGCCTTCGCCGCCACGGCCGACGATGGGAGCGCGGACAGTCCTCAAGCGGAGACCGAGGCCGCGCCGGCGCCGAAGCGCAAGGTCCCGAAAGACGAGGTGGCGGGCTCCATGCAAGGATTGTTCGGGGACTAGCCGCAAGGCTTCGGCCGCTCTCCTCCGGCTGACCCCTCGCAAGCGGTCCCTGGGCCTACAGTAAACCGCTCCGCTACCCTCCATCAGGCCTACCGATCAACCCGGGTGGGACCGCATGCGCAAAACCACGCTACTGCTTTGTCTGGCCGTGATCGCCATCGGCTCATCCGGGTCGTTGCACGCCGTCGCGGCCGGTCCCGCAAGCGGCGATTTTGCTGAGGCCGTCGAGATCGATGGCGGCCGAAAGCTCTATCTCGAATGTCGCGGCGCCGGCTCGCCGACGGTCGTTCTCGAAGCGGGTCTGCGTAATCGCGCCGACATTTGGAGCGTCCAGCCCGACCAGGGCGAGGCAGTCTTGCCCGCGGTCGCGGGTTTCACCAGGGTTTGCGCCTATGACCGGCCCGGAACCACGCTCGGCGCAGAGCAGCTCAGCCGCAGCGATCCCGTGCCGATGCCGCGCACCGCCAAGGACACCGTCGCCGATTTGCACGCCCTGCTCGAAGCCGCGGCCGTTCCCGGACCCTACGTCCTGGTCGGACATTCGACGGGCGGCCTGATCATCCGGCTCTATGCCAGTACCTATCCGAAGGACATCGCCGGTCTCGTGCTGGTGGACGCGATCCCGGAGGGCGTCCAGACCGCGATGACGCCCGAGGAGTGGACGCTCTACGATCGCCTCCTGCTTACTGAGCCGCCGGCAGCGATCGCCTATTACAAGGACCTCGAGACGATCGACTTCAACGCGAGCTTCGAGCAGATGAGACGTGCGACCCCCCTCTCCCCACTGCCGCTGATCGTAATCTCGAAAGGCCGTCCGTTCGAGCTGCCGTCCGACCTGCCGGCGGGGTTGCCAGCGGCGGTGGAGAAGGCCTGGCTCGCGGGCCAGGGCGAGCTCGCTAGCCTGCTGCCGGACACGCCGCATATCATCGCAGCAAAGAGCAGCCATTACGTGCAGATCGAGCAGCCGCAATTGGTGATCGACGCGATCAAGCAGGTGGTCGAGAAAATCCGCGCTCAAACTTCAGCGCAATGAGCGGCGCGCTGAAGGCTCAGGGCGTGAACGCCCACGCGTTGAGCTTCTTCCGGGCTGTCCCGAAATTGCCGAGCTGGTAAACCGACATTGCCGCCAGCGCGAAATTGAACGCATCGAATGGTTCGGCGACAATCGTCTTCAGGTAATCCTGAGGTGCCATAGTGAGGGCGGCAAGCCCCGTCAATGCCAGGGCCGCCGCACAGGAGATGACGCCTGCGGGGGGCCGGTCATGTCCGGGGTCTTTTCGGATAAAGAAGTAGGACGCGTCAAAAAAAGCTTCACGCCCTTACCCCCTCACAATCAAGGTCGGCTCTAGAGAAATCGCTAAAAGAAATAATGAATCTCTTGGCGCCCCGGGGCTCACTGCTTGAGCGACGGGGGCGAATTGGATAAGTAGGCGTCTTACGGTGCCCATAGGCAAGCGGGGAGTGAAGGCATGGCAGAGCCAGAACGGCCACAACTCAGCCCCTATCAGGTCGAGCTCGAGGCGGGCAAGCGCTACGCCTGGTGCCGTTGCGGCCGCAGCAAGAAGCAACCCTTCTGCGATGGCTCGCATGATGGGACGGGCATCGAGCCCTTCATGTTTACCGCCGAGCGGACCGAGCTTGCGTTGCTTTGCGGCTGCAAGGACACGGGCGACCCGCCTTTCTGCGACGGCTCCCATATGCTGCTGTAATTTTGAACACGCCTCAAAAATGCGCTTCACATTGTACGCCCCGCGGCCTTCTTGCTATGAAGGGACGGCCCTTTCAGAGGCTTTAGCCAAAGGGCCGATACGCTAGCCCCGTTCGGGGGGAAGGAGGCAGCGGGGTCCATGGCTTATTTCCTGCAGCAGCTGATCAACGGGATCGCGCTCGGCTCGATCTACGGCCTGATCGCCATCGGCTACACCATGGTCTATGGCATCGTCGGCATGATCAATTTCGCCCATGGCGACATCTTCATGGTGGGCGCCTTCATCGCCCTCATCGCCTTTCTCCTGGTTCTAAGCTTGGGGGTGACGCTCGTCCCGCTGGCGCTCGTGCTGGTGCTCATCATCGCCATGGCGCTCACCGCGGTCTGGGGCTGGACGGTGGAGCGGATCGCCTACCGGCCGCTGCGCGAATCGTTCCGGCTCGCGCCTCTGATCACCGCCATCGGCATGTCCATCGTGCTGCAAAATTTCATTCAGGTGGCGCAAGGCGCCCGGGTGAAGCCGCTGCAGCCCGTGGTCACCGGCGGCTACCAAGTCTTCGCCGAGAACGGCTTCGTGGTTAATCTCTCCAACATCCAGATCCTCATCGTGGTGACCACCGTCGTGCTCATGGGCGTGTTTTGGCTGCTCATCAGCCGCACCGCGTTGGGCCGTGCGCAGCGCGCCTGCGAGCAGGATAGGCTCATGGCGGCGCTTTGCGGGGTCAATGTCGACCGCACCATCTCGCTCACCTTCGTCATGGGCGCAGCCCTCGCCGCGGTCGCGGGCCTGCTCTATCTCCTGTATTACGGCGTCATCGATTTCTACATCGGCTTCGTCGCCGGCATCAAAGCCTTCACCGCTGCGGTGTTCGGCGGCATCGGCTCGCTCCCCGGCGCCATGCTCGGAGGGCTCGTGATCGGCCTGATCGAAACCTTCTGGTCGGCCTATTTCACCATCGAATATAAGGACGTGGCGGCGTTCTCGATGCTGGCTATCGTGCTCATCTTCTTCCCGTCGGGCCTGCTCGGCCGGCCAGAAGTAGAAAAGGTCTAGACCTTGAGCGAGCCGGTCAAATCGCCGAGCCGCCACCTTCAGGCAGCGCTCGCCGACGCGATCATCGCGGCCTATATCGCCTTCGCCCTATTCTGCCTGACGCTTGGCGTGAAGACCGTCGACAGCCCGCGCGGGCTGATGTTGTTGCCCCGGCCTATGCTGCTCGCGGTGGCGGTAGGAAGCGTCTTTCTCGGCAGGTTCGTGCTCAACCTTCTCTGGTGGAACCGTAGCTTCCGGCTGCCGCGGCTTCCTTGGCGCCCGGCCTGGCCCATCCCCGCCGTCGGCCGTTACGGGACGCAATATGGCGGGATGCTGCTCCTCGCCGCCGCGGTGCTGTTTCCAATTATCGCCTTCACCCTCAACAAGACCCTGCATCTCGGGCTCCCGCTCCGCTATCTGTTCGACCTTTCGATCCTCGTCTTAACCTATGTGATGCTCGGCTTCGGGCTCAACATCGTGGTCGGGCTCGCGGGCCTCCTCGATCTCGGTTACGTCGCCTTCTATGCGGTCGGCTCCTATACCTTCGCGCTGCTCGCCACGCATTTCGGTTTCGGCTTTTGGATGTGCCTGCCGCTCGCAGGGCTCCTCGCCGCGCTTTGGGGCGTCGTGCTTGGGTTCCCGGTGCTCCGACTGAGAGGCGACTACCTCGCCATCGTAACGCTCGCCTTCGGCGAGATCGTGCGCATCGTACTCTTGAACTGGACGGCCGTGACCAATGGACCGAACGGCATCTCGGACATTCCCAAGCCCACTTTTTTCGGCCTGCCCTTCTCAGCGACCGGGACCCAGACCTTCGCGAGCTTCTTCGGCCTCCGCTACGACCCGCTGCACGCCATCATCTTTCTCTATTACGTCATCCTGGGGCTCGCCCTCATCACAAGTCTCGTGACCTTGCGCTTGCGGCGGTTGCCGATCGGGCGCGCCTGGGAAGCGATGCGCGAGGATGAAATTGCCTGCCGCTCGCTCGGCATCAACACCACCGTGGCCAAGCTCACCGCTTTTGCCACCGGGGCCCTGTTCGGCGGCTTCGCCGGCAGCTTCTTCGCCACGCGGCAAGGCTTCATCAGCCCGGAATCCTTCACCTTCATGGAATCCGCCATCATCCTCGCCATCGTAGTGCTGGGCGGCATGGGCAGCCAGATCGGCGTCGTCTTGGCAGCCATGGTGATGATCGGCGGCTTCGAGTTGCTGCGGAACATGGAGTGGCTACAGGTCGTGTTCGGCCAAGACTTCGATCCCTCGCAATACCGCGTGCTGTTGTTCGGCATCGCCATGGTGGGGATTATGCTGTGGCGTCCGCGCGGGATCATCTCGTCACGCGAGCCCTCCATCTTGCTCAACGACCGGAGCGCCGTGGGAGGCCGCCTCGCCAAGGAAGGTCGCGCATGAGGCCCTGGCAGAACGACCCGCTGCTCAAGGTCGAGCACCTGACCATGCGCTTCGGCGGGCTCGTCGCCGTGGACAACGTCTCCTTCGAGGTGGGCCGGAACGATATCACCGCCCTGATCGGACCGAACGGCGCCGGCAAGACCACGGTGTTCAACTGCATCACCGGCTTCTACAAGCCGACCGAAGGGACGCTGAAGCTCGACCATCCTGATGGCCCGAGCTTCCGCTTGGAGAGGCTCGACGACCACGACATCAATGCAAAGGCCCGCGTCGCCCGCACCTTTCAGAACATCAGGCTGTTCGGCGGCATGACCGTGCTCGAGAATCTTATGGTGGCGCAGCACAAGGCACTGGTCAGCGCCTCGCGCTTCCCCCTCGCCAGCGTCTTGGGCTTCGGATCTTTCAAC
>Ga0315275_10006561_pt1 | contig 11146 bp, 6 predicted proteins | sample YL17G03_0_MG_FD_205557 | JGI IMG/M metagenome (GOLD analysis project Ga0315275, IMG submission 205557) | Sediment microbial communities from Yellowstone Lake, YNP, Wyoming, USA - YL17G03_0 | ecosystem: Environmental > Aquatic > Freshwater > Lake > Sediment | place: USA: Wyoming | collected...
TATGGGCCTGCCATGAGCGGGAAAACCACCAACCTCCAACAACTGCATAAACTTTTCAGCCCCGACGCTCGCGGGCGATTGATGAGCCTTGAAACCCAGCATGATCGAACCCTTTTCTTCGATTTGCTGCCCATTCAATACCGCACTCCATCCGGATTAAGCGTCAAATTGAAATTATACACCGTCCCCGGCCAGGTGGTGCATAACTCGACCCGAAAAGCGGTGCTTGCCGGCGCGGATGCGGTCGCGTTTATTGCGGACAGCCAGAGAAGTCAGGCGCTGTCCAACAGCATAAGTTTTAAAAACCTGAAAGAAAACCTCAAGCTGAACGGTCTGGATTTCGAGAAGATGCCGATAGCGGTGCAATTCAACAAGAGGGATATGGAAGACATAAAGCCGGTGGACGAAATCAGGCGCGATTGGGGCACGTCACGATTCCCGACTTTTGTCGCTTCCGCCCTTAAAAACGATGGCGTTTACGAAACGTTCGAATGTCTGCTGCGAATGGCGTTCGATTCCATTGACGCCGAATACGGCTTTTACAAGAAATTCGGCTTCGATCTCGATGACTTCGTAAAGCATCTGTTACCCGAAAACATGCGGAAAGCTGCGGATCTGAGCGCGCGCGTTGGAGGCGGGTTTGTAAAATCCTGAGAGGACGAAATTCCGCCTCAGAGCGTGTCGAGATAGATGCGTTATTAAGAAGGGGGCAAGTTCCTGAAGGATGAACAAAGATAGAAAATACCTCCGGGTTAAATTGGCTTCTGAAGTGATATTGCATAATGGAATTTCCCCGGAACCTGCACGCGCCGTGAACATCAGTCTGGGTGGAATATATGTCATCTCCCGTTACGCGAGACCAAAAGGCGCAGAGGTTGAGCTGGATTTCATGTTGCCTCCAAACCAGCGGATCAGAGCGAAAGGGGTGGTTGTTCGCGCCACTCAGCATGCGGACGAAAAATACCCCGTGGGCATGGGAATACAATTCCTGAACCTGCCTGTGGAAGGCAGGGCAGAAATAGATCATTACGTCCGTCGAGTGTGCCGGTTGCTTCGCGCTCTTTTCTTCGAGCTTAACCGTGCCAAAATCAACGAATCCAAAGTGTTGGAGCTGGCCACCATGTCCCCCATTCAATACCAGTATCCGTTGGATATCTTGAGAGAAAAAGTCACCATGGAGCTTTCCTACCTCCGCCTCCGCGCAGGAAGATCGTATAGAAAATAATTTCTTATTAGAGGCAAATCACATTGTATAAAAAAGCGATAAGAGGGATTTTTGTTGTTTTTTTAATTCTTTATCTGTTTTCATTTTTCCCCGGCCTGGCTGCAGCGGAGGGATTCAGCAAGGATGAATTTAACCGCGCGTTTCCGAGATGGGAGATGATAACGAACGGCGTGGTGGCTGGGTTGAACGTCTATCTTGCGACGCTGCCGGAGCCTGCGCCGTCTTTCGGCCCGCCATCATCCGGCAGCCTCGATTATGAGATCAGCGAAAACCATGAGTATCTCGATCACGAGCGTTTCAGTAAGTTGTCGGATTGGATCATGGTTCCTCTGGTAATCGGCCCGCCAGCTTCTTACATCGCCGGTCATTATCTGGAGGAAGTGGGAATTGAATCTCCCGAGTTGAAATTGTTTGCCTACCTCGAAGCGGTGAATTTTAACGAGCTGATAACCTCCAGCACTAAAAAACTTGTCGGGAGGGAAAGGCCCGACGGCTCCGACACCGAGAGCTTCATTTCCGGTCATGCTTCGTCGTCATTCACAGGCGCGTCGTTTTTCGCGTGGGATGCAGCGAATCTTCTGAGCAACCGAGTTCCATCCGACGCATGGGTCGGATATCGGGTCGGCGCGAGAGTTTTACCTTTTGCCGTGCTTTACTCGGCGGCGGGGTTGGTGGGGTATTATCGGATCGCAGCGGAGAAACATTACTTCAGTGACGTGGTGGCGGGTGGAGTTACCGGCATTCTCTGCGGCAATTTTTTCTACTTGTATCACTTCCACCCCAACGGCGCCCCTCGAACCGGAATTACCGAGAAGGCTCAAATTTACCCAATCTTCGAGCCGGATTATCGGGGAGTTCAAGTTGTTTGGAGATATTAGCCGGTATATCGCAATTTCACCCATATCCTTTATTGACGGAGCGGTTTTTATGAACTAGCCTCATTTCCCGGCGAAACGATATGATTAAATTTTAATTCGTCTGCAATTTTTATGTTTGAAAAATCAACACTTGGGCGCAGGTCTAACGAATCGAAAGAGGGCAGAATTCATCCTAATTTGTGATGGTTTTGTTTAAATAAACCAGCGGTTCATATTTGCCTTTGGATGCCATCTGCGTAAAAGCATCGGGAGAAACAGAGGATGGAAGTTAAAAAAGGCGCGGCAGCCGGATCGAAAATCGGTTCCGCGATGGTGGTAGGCGGAGGCATTGCCGGGATTCAGTCCGCGCTTGATCTGGCGGAAAGCGGCATAAAGGTTTACCTCGTTGACTCGAAAGCGGCCATCGGCGGCAACATGGTGCGGCTTGATAAGACCTTTCCCACCGGCGACTGTTCGATGTGCATGATCAGCCCTAAGCTGGTGGCCGTTGGGCGGCATCGCGGCATCGAAATTATCACACTCTCGGAAATAATCGGCATCGAAGGCTCGGAAGGGAACTTCCGCGTCAAAGTCCTTAAAAAGCCCCGATATATTGACGAGCAGAAATGCAACGGGTGCGGAAACTGCACGAACGTCTGTCCGGTGGAAATACTCAATCCTTTCGATTGCGATCTGGGGTTGCGAAAAGTCATCGCAAAGCCATACCCGCAGGCCATGCCCAGCATCTGCGACATACTCAAGCTGGGCCATGCGCCGTGCAAGGTGAACTGCCCCGCGCACGTCAGCGCGCAAGGTTACATCCAACTGATAAAGAAAAAGGAATATCTGAAAGCGGTCAACCTTGTGCGGGAGCGCAACCCGCTTGCGTCCATCTGCGGCCGGGTTTGCAGCCATACGTGCGAGGAGGCCTGCACGAGAAATGACTTGGATGCGCCTGTCGCAGTGAAATGGCTCAAGCGGTTCGCCACCGATAAGGAATTGGAAGCGCTCCAAAAAGGGGAGATATCCTACCCCGAAGAAAAGACGCCTCCACCCGGCGCGAAAAAGGTGGCGATCATCGGCGCAGGCCCGGCAGGGCTTACCGCTGCGAACAACCTCGCAGACCGCGGATTCGCAGTGACCATTTACGAAGCGCTGCCGGTGGCGGGCGGCATGCTGGCCGTCGGTATTCCCGATTATCGCCTTCCGAAAAAAATATTGAATCACGAAATCGAGCTTATACGGCGCAAAGGCGTCAAATTCATTTATAACTGTTGTGTCGGAAAAGATATCACGCTCGAAAAAATCCGCGCGGAACACGATGCGGTATTCATAGGTGTCGGCGCGATAAACAGTCGCAGGCTCGGAGTGGATGGTGAAAATTTCGACGGTGTTGTGCACGCGACCGACTTCTTGCGACAGGTATCGCTCGGCGAGAAGACAAACGTCCGAGGTCATGTGGCAATTATCGGAGGCGGAAACGCGGCGGTGGATTCGGCCCGCAACGCGTTGCGGCTCGGATGCAAAGTCACCATCGTTTATCGCCGATCCCGGCAGGAAATGCCCGCTTATGAAGAGGAAATCGAAGCCGCCCTCCATGAAGGCGTCGAGATACTTTATCTCGCAGCACCAACCAAAATCCTCGGGAAAGACGGTCGCGTCAATGCGCTGGAATGTATAAAAATGGAGCTCGGCCCGCCCGATAAAAGCGGCCGGAGAAGTCCCGTTCCGAAAAAAGGCTCGGAATTCATCCTTAACGTAGACACCGTTATCCCGGCTATCAGCCAGGAGACCGATCTCACGCTTATCGAAGATAGAAATAAAATTCGTATTTCAAAAAACAACTACGTTGAAGTTGATCCCAAAACAATGGCGACATCGTTGGCGGGTGTTTTCGCGGGCGGAGACGTTGCCAGCGGCCCTGCCACCGTAATCGAAGCGGTAGAGGCCGGCAACCGGGCCGCCGATTCCATCGAGCGATATCTTAACGGCGAAGATTTGAACGCGCTTCGATATGAGGATTTTGTTAAATCCGTACCGGAAGAATTGCTGCCTGAAATAAAAGACCTTCCGATAAGGTCTCGACCGATGATGGGCGAGCTGCCCATCGAAAAAAGGATACGCAACTTCGATGAAGTCGAAACCGGTCTGACCGAAGAGCAGGCGCTGGCGGAAGCGGAGCGATGCCTTAACTGCGCAATGTGCTCCGAATGCAAGGAATGCGTCAAGGCTTGCGATCAGAACGCCATTGACCACAACATGACCGAGAAGATTATCGAATTGAACGTTGGGGCGCTGATACTTGCGCCCGGATACGACACCTTCGATCCGACTCTCGCGCCCGAATACGGTTTCGGAAGATTCCCCAATGTGGTCACGAACCTGCAATTCGAGCGTATTCTCAGCGCTTCCGGGCCATACATGGGTGAGATAAAAAGGCCGGGCGACGGCAAGCATCCGCATTGCATGGCGTTTATCCAATGTGTCGGCTCGCGCGACACTCGCTCCGGCGGAGCGTATTGTTCCGCGGTGTGCTGCATGGCGGCGACCAAAGAGGCCATTATGGCCAAGGAGCATGAGCCGGGGCTGGATATTTCCATCTTTTATATGGATATGAGAGCTTTCGGAAAAGGATACGAGCCTTATCTGCTGCGCGCGCGGGACGAGGCCGGAGTGAAATACATTCGCAGCATGGTCTCCTCCATCGTGGAAGACCCCGAAACGCATAATCTGACTATTCGTTATCAGGACGAGTCGGGCGAATTGAAGGAAGCGGAATTCGACATGGTGATCCTGAGCGTCGGGTTGAGAAGCACGCCTGCAAACCGCAGGCTGGCTCAAAATCTCGGCGTGGAATTGGACGAATACGGTTTCGCAAGGACCGATCCGTTCAACCCGATCAAAACGAGCGTGCCCGGCATTTTTTCCGCCGGAGTATTCAGCGGCCCGAAGGACATTCCGGAAACCGTCATGGAGGCAAGCGCCGCCGCCGGAGCGGTCAACCGGATACTGGGCGAGGTTCGCAACACGCAGATACCCAAAGAGGAGATACCGCCGGAGCGAGACGTTTCCGGCGAGGAGCCTCGGGTTGGGGTACTGGTGTGCCGTTGCGGGATAAACATTGCGGGCAACGTGGACGTGGCGGCGGTGCGGGATTACGCCCGCGCGCTGCCGAACGTGGTTTGGTGCGAGGAGAAGATGTACGCCTGCGCGCAGGACACGCAGCAGGTGATAAAGGACGCGATAAGGAATGAGAATCTCAACCGGTTTGTGGTGGCTTCGTGCACGCCGCGCACTCACGAGCCGCTGTTCCAGCAGACAATGAAAGAGGTCGGGCTTAACCCCTACCTGTTCGAGTTGGCGGACATCCGTGAACAGTGCTCTTGGTGCCATCCGGGATTGAAGGCCGAGGCTACCGAAAAGGCCAAGGAGCTCGTGGCGATGGCCGTCGCCAAAGCCGCACTATTCGAGCCGTTGACGCCTTCCTCAGTCACCATTGATAAATCCGCTATTATAATCGGGGGCGGACCCGCCGGTATTACCGCCGCGCTGGCTCTTGCCGAGCAGGACGTGCGCGTGAGCCTTATCGAAAAAGAAACCCGGCTTGGCGGCAACTTATGGAACGTCAAATACGAGCATGACGGGCTTGAGACCGCGCCGCTTCGAGACCGCATGATACAAAGTGTGACCGGCCATCCAAACATCAAAGTGCATACCGGCGTCAAGATCGAAGAGATGAAAGGACATGTCGGGCATTACAAGGCGAAGCTGTCCAACGGCGAAAGCATCGAGTCCGGCGTGTGCATCGTCGCCACCGGTGGATTGCCATATAAACCGACGGAATATCTGTACGGCCAAAACGCCAATGTGTTGACACAACTCGATCTCGAAGAGGCGATTGTCAAGGCGGAGGAAACCGGAAAAAGCCCGTTTGGCGACAAATCCGACCCAACTGTTGTGATGATTCAATGCGTCGGATCGAGAGAGCCGGAGCATAATTATTGCTCGCGCGTCTGCTGCTCGCAGGCGATAAAAAACGCCATCCGAATCAAGGAGAAATATCCGAAGGCGAGAATAGCGATACTGTACCGCGACATTCGCACCTACGGAACACTCGAGGATTATTACCGCAAGGCGCGCGAGATGGGCGTGTCGTTCATCCTGTTTGACGAGAAAGCCAAGCCGGAAGTTGTTGCCGGAAGTGACGGGCGGCTGACGGTCAAGGTACACGACCCGGTGCTCGAGTCCGACGTGACTATCAACGCGGATAAGCTGGTGCTCAGCGCCGGAATGAGGTCGGAGCCGACAAGTTCGGAGATTTCCGAAGCGCTGAAGATACCGCGCGACGAATGGGGATTCTTCCTCGAAGCTCACGTTAAACTGCGTCCGGTGGATTTTGCGAGCGACGGTTTGTACCTATGCGGGCTGGCTCATTCGCCCAAAAGCCTCCGGGAAAGCATCTCGCAGGCGCTTGCGACGGTGGGTCGCGCAATGACAATTCTATCCCGGGAGACTGTCGAGACGGGCGCGCGGGTTTCGGTGGTGGACAACGAAGTTTGCGCAAGCTGCCTGACCTGCATGAGAGTCTGCCCGTACGATGCGCCGTATTTCGACGAGAAGGGCGACGTCCACATCGAGGCGGTCAAATGCCAGGGTTGCGGAATATGCGCCGCGCTGTGCCCCGCGCGCGCCATACAGACGCAGGGGTTCCGGGACGATCAGATTCTTGCCGGGATAGATCAACTGACCTGTGAGGCGGCAGGATGAATTAAAGGAGGGCTGTGCGCCCATGAGCGAAAGGAAATTTGAACCGAAGATCGTGGCCTTTTGCTGCCATTACTGCGCGTTTGCAGCGGCGGATCTGGCCGGAGTGATGCGGCTGAGTTATCCGACATCCATCCGGATCGTTCGCATTCCGTGCTCCGGCAAGATTGATATCATTCATATCATGAAAACGCTCGAGCGCGGCGCGGACGGAGTGATGGTGGTAGGGTGCATGGAGGGTCAGTGTCATTTCATTAAGGGTAATTTCATGGCGCGTCGAAGGGTTGAATATGCCAAAAAGCTGCTCGAGGAAGTCGGTATGGATCCAAAGCGACTCGAGATGTTCAATTTGAGTTCGAGTCAGGGGCCGCGATTTGCGGAAGTCAGCAGGGAGATGGACGCCCGGATAAGAGAGCTCGGGCCAAGCCCGCTCAGACCGAAATCCGGGTCGAACGAAAAGACTGAAAATGTGAAGGTGGCGTAATATGATTGTTGCGGAAAGAAAACCGATTGAGGAAATAGTCAAACTTATTGGGGACTGTCGCCACATAGTGCTGGCGGGTTGCGGCACTTGTGTCACCGTATGCGGCGCAGGCGGCGAGCGCGAGGTAAGCGTGCTGGCGTCTCAATTGAAAATGCACTACCGGCAGAAAGGGATTGACGTTGATATTCGGGAAGTGACCCCCAAGCGGCAGTGCGACTCCGAGTTTGTCGAGGACATCCGTGCCCATGTCGAGGGCGCAGATTGCATACTGAGCATGGCCTGCGGCGCGGGAGTGCAGATGGCCGCCGACCGATATCCGGCGCTGCCGGTATATCCGGCGGTGAACACGGAATTTATCGGGGTGGCCGAGGAAGCGGGTGTGTGGGCGGAGCGGTGCCAAGGCTGCGGAGACTGCATCCTGGGCATCACCGGCGGGATTTGTCCGATAGCGAGATGCGCAAAAAACCTGCTTAACGGCCCATGCGGGGGCAGCCATGGAGGCAAATGCGAGGTCAAAACAGACCGGCCGTGCGCATGGCATCTGATAGTCGAGCGGCTTTCCGAGCGCGGAAAACTCGATGTCCTCGAGGAAGTGCTCCCCGCGAAAAGCTGGTGGACGGATCGAAGCGGCGGACCTCGAAAAGTTGTTCGGGAGGATATGAAGAAATGAGCAAGAGCAACCTCCAACGGGTTCTGGAAACCGGACATTTCGCAGTTACCGCCGAGTGCGGCCCGCCGAAAGGATGCGACACGACGGAGCTTTTGCATTACGCCAACATGATGAAAGACGTAAGTGAAGCCATCAACCTGACCGACAATCCCAGCGCGAACGTCAGGATGAGCAGCCTTGGGTGCGCTATTTTGCTTACTCAACACGGAATGGAACCGGTGCTGCAGATGACTTGTCGGGATCGAAACCGCGTCGCGCTTCAAGGGGATCTTTTGACTGCGGCGGCTTTCGGCGTGCATAACGTGCTCATGCTTTCCGGCGACCATACTTCTTTGGCCGAAGTCCCCGGCGCCAGGGCTGTCTATGACCTCGACAGCGTCAACCTGCTGCAGGTCGGGAGGAAAATGACCACCGAACACAAACTCATGGGCGACTCCGAATTCACCGGCGATATCGAGCTGTTCATCGGCGCGGTCGAAAATCCGTTTGCCGACCCGTTTGATTTCCGGGTGATCCGGCTGGCCAAGAAAGTCAAAGCGGGCGCGAGGTTCATACAGACTCAGTGCATTTACGATATGCAGCGATTCCGCGAGTTCATGAAGCAGGTGGTGGACAAGGGCCTGCACGAAAAAGTGTTTATACTTGCGGGGATCACTCCGCTTCGGAGTTTCGGTATGGCCAAATTCATGGCCACTAACGTCGCCGGAATAACCATCCCCGAGGATGTGCTCAAGCGGATTAAGGACGCCGGCAAGGAAAACGCCGCCGCAGAAGGTCTGAAAATCGCCAACGAACAGATTCAGGAGATGAAAACAATCCCCGGTGTAAAAGGCATCCACTTGATGGCCATCGGCCAGGAGAAGAAAGTCCCGGATATCATCAAGGACGCGGGGCTGTTACCCAGGCCACGGGTTTAATCCAAAAAAAATCCGTTTCCTCCGTATGGGCGACCGGCCGGGTGCTCTTACTATAAATTCTATCCACAGATTCCGCGGATTTCACAAATAGAGAATTCCCCTTTTTATGCTCTATACTGTATACTTAAAAATTCTTTCTATTGACTTTTTATTCATCCATTTATACAATATAGATATATACATTTGGAATAAGCTGTAGATATCATCCATCAGCCTAAGGGGGGGGGAAATGGCAAAAAAAACCAGACTTTCTATTGCGGCGGCAATTGTGTTTTTTATGGTGTTTGTCTCTTCGAGGGGATATGCTTATTACTACATATCGCAGGATATGACCACCTTCCACGGCGACGCCAACGGCGATGAGGCGTTGGCGCCGGACGATCTGCCCACCCATAAGACCCAGGCCGCCATTAGCTACAGTCCTAATTACGCCACACCACAGTTTGATGACGACGATGATCGTTGGAACACATGCGACATGAACAGTGACGGCGGATGCGCGGCGGACGATCTGCCGGCACTGAAAGTTGTGGCCGCCGGCGGGTTGCTTGACAGTTCGGAATTAACTAACTGGACGGTTGCAAATTACGACGCTCCCGACTCGATAGACCTGAGTGTGATGACGCCGTTCCGGGTGAATGTCACTGCCGATTCGATGCTCTTTGGGATGGCGATGGGCAGACCGGGCATGGTGGTTAAGGTCACCCTCGAAGGTGACAGCAGCGCCAGCGTCGAGCTATCGGGTAGAACTTGTAACACCGACTATGCGACTCCAGACCAGTTGAACGACGACGATAATCAGTGCGCGGTGGGGATAAGTAAAACCCACTGGACGCTGGAAGAATCGCAAGGAGGGGGTCAGTATTTGGGTCTGACGGAGAATGCCGGCGATCCGGATTACAACATATACGGGTTGCAGGTCAAAGGAATCAGCTCAGGTATCTTGCACTTGCTGGCGACCGTCGCAGCGCAAGATGCGTTCTTAATTCCGGAATTTTACACCGATATTCTCATAGATGTGACAAGCCCTTACAACATCACCATAGACTGCTCGACCCCCGGCCCGAACCCGGTGAACGAGCAGACCCTGATGCAGTGCAATATCACCACAAACGGCACGCCGGTGAAAGATACGGGAACAGACACCTGCGGCGGGACGGTCACCGGAACCGGCCCATGGACTTATAACTTCACACCTACCGAAGCTCAAGGCCCAGGTAGCTGCATCGCAGCGGTTCGGGTAATTCAAGACCGTGGTAAAAAATCCACCGGAAAAGTGAATATCCTCGAAGTCAATGTGCCCCCGACCGATAACGCACCCGCAAGCAGCTCATGGATTGAATTAACACCGGTGAGCTTCAACGTCAACCCCACCGATCCGGATATTCCAGCCCAGACCTTGACATGCTCTCAGGTGAGCAACGGCTGTCCGGCGGGCGGCCTGGTCGGCTGTGTTTGGGGCGGGTGGACTCCATCGGAGGCCGAGTCGCCAACGTCATGTAATGTGGTAACGAAAGTCTATGACGGCGTTGCTTACAGCTCGAATAAGACGACACATATAGTGGTCAAAAAGAATGTCGCGCCGACTTGGAGCCCGGCGCCTTCGGACATAACGGTAATTATTAATGGCGTTTATAATCAGACCAACGGCCATGCGACCGATTCGGATTTGCCGCCTCAGACGCTAACTTGCACAAAAACCAGCCAGACATGCTCCTTCACGGTTAATGTCGGCGGTTCCGGTTCCGGAGCGGTGAATTGCGCCATAAGCTTTACGGCGGGAGCTTCTCCTGAAACATGCGCCGTGAATGTACAGGTGACCGATTCCATCGCAACGATAACGGATGCGGTAAATATTAACGTCACCAAAAAACCATGGTACGTGGACGGGGATGTCTCAAGCTCCGGCGATTGTAAAAGCTGGGCGACCGCGTGCAAGACCGTGCAGGAGGGCATGAATAAGGCGTCAAGCGGAGAACAGGTCTGGGTCGCCGAAGCGACTTATACCGCCGCCGGGTCGGCATCGGTGCTGACAATGAAGGATGGCGTCGAGATATACGGCGGATTCGCTGGCACGGAAAATCAACTTTCTCAGCGAAACATAACTCTTCACCCAACCATACTCGACGGCCAGAACGTGAGCTACCACGTCGTCGTTGGTGCTTCAAGCGCCCGAATTGATGGATTTACAATAAAACGCGGGAAGGCAAATGGAAGCACTACCAACCC
>Ga0315275_10006562_pt1 | contig 11145 bp, 10 predicted proteins | sample YL17G03_0_MG_FD_205557 | JGI IMG/M metagenome (GOLD analysis project Ga0315275, IMG submission 205557) | Sediment microbial communities from Yellowstone Lake, YNP, Wyoming, USA - YL17G03_0 | ecosystem: Environmental > Aquatic > Freshwater > Lake > Sediment | place: USA: Wyoming | collected...
CCAAGGGAAAACACAGCGGAGTCTCAATGCGAATCCTTGTCATCAACGGTCCAAATCTGAATCTTTTGGGAAAGCGCGAGCCTGCGGTATATGGCACGACAACCCTCACTGACATCGAAAACCGACTCAAGAAACGGTTTCCGAATGTACAGTTCGAATTCTTTCAGTCGAATCACGAAGGAGCGTTGATCGACCAGATCCAGAAAGTGATTGATGGAACATTCGACGCGGTGGTGATCAATCCCGGGGCATATTCACACTACTCGTATGCGATTCGGGATGCTCTTGCAGCGCTCAAGACGCCTGTTGTTGAAGTCCACATCTCCAACGTGTACGCGCGGGAAGAATTCCGCCGGCACTCTGTGATCACACCCGTCTGCAAAGGTGTTGTCGCAGGATTTGGGGATATGGGCTATGAACTGGCGGTCAAATTCCTTGTCGAACCAAGCACTTGAACGAGGTCTGGTCTCCGAGATGATTAAAGCCGTTGTGTTCGATCTGGATAATACGTTGGTGGACTTCATGGCGATGAAGAACCAGGCGGTTGACGCGGCGATTCACGCCATGCGCGATTCGGGCTTGATGCTGAGTCATGAAGAAATTCGCAAGAGGATCGATACGATCTACGCGGAGCGAGGGATTGAGTTTCAGAACGTCTTCGATCAGCTGTTGTTCGATGAGTTCAGCAAAGTGGACCACAAGATCTTGGCGTCCGGCATCATCGCATATCGTCGCGCACGGGAGGCGGCGCTCGTCCCATATCCGCATGTGTATCTCACGCTCATGGAACTGATGAAGATGAATCTCAAGCTCGCGGTGGTCTCGGACGCTCCGGGCCGTGAAGCCTGGTTGCGCCTCTGCTATCTGAACCTGCACCATCTCTTCGATGTCGTCGTGACGTTCGACGACACTCGCATGCGTAAGCCGAACCGCGAGCCGTTTGAGGAAGCGCTGAAACGTCTCGGCGTGCGTGCTGAGGAAGCGCTGATGATCGGTGATTGGGCTGAGCGTGACGTCGTGGGGGCAGCTCAGGTGGGGATGCAGACGATTTTCGCGCGCTACGGTGACACGTTTGGCACCGTGGTATCGCACGCTGATTATGAAGTCGATGACATTAGTCAAGTCATTGATATTGTCAATCAACTGAATGCGAGGTCATAGATCCATGAGCGCAATTGTTGGTATCGGCGTGGACGTGGTTGACGTGAAGCGCATGAAGGTTGTGTTGGACGCGCGTGGGTCCTCGCTCATCAAAAAGCTCTTCACCGAATCGGAAATCGCATATTGCATGTCAAAGAAGAATTCGCATGAACACTATGCTGCGAGATTCGCGGCGAAGGAAGCTGTCAGCAAAGCGATGCAAACCGGATGGAGTGGAAAATTCCGGTGGCGCGACGTCGAAGTAATCAATAATCCTTCAGGTGCCCCGAAGGTGATTCTTCACGATTTTGTCGCGCAACAGTTGGTGAAATGCCGTGTGCACATTTCGCTCTCGCACACGGAAAACACCGTTGTGGCGTTCGCTATCATTGAAAAAAACGAGTGAAGAAGAGGACATCCTGGCGCGGCGGGGAAGCCGATTGCAACTCAGCCTGAATTTGTCTAATTTTGTGAAAGGGTTTTCGTTACGGCCAACGAAATGGTGATAGTCCCATGAAACACATCGGAATCAAGAAACTCTACTATTCCATCAGCGAGGTCAGTACGATTACGGGCCTCGAACAGTATGTGCTACGCTATTGGGAGTCTGAATTCCCTCAGCTGAAACCGGCAAAGAACCGTGCGGGAAACAGGATCTACACCAACAAAGACATTAAGTTGATTCTCTACATTAAGAAGTTGTTGAGAGACGAGCGGTACACCATCGAAGGGGCAAAACGAGTTCTTGAAGAGTACGTTCCTGAGGCAGAGTCAGCAGAGCAGCTGGAGCTTCTGAATGTTCCTCAGAGGAAGAAAGTGACGGACGTAGAAATTCGGACGGATATGCTTGAGGTAAGGCATTTTCTTGAGGAACTGGTTGAGAAGTTGAAGTAGGCAAATCGTCGTATCAGAATATCGAGCCGGAGCGTTGAGCGCTTCGGCTTTTTCTTGTACCAACACTCACTGTTCGGCTTTTCCCGTGAAGGTGAATCCCATCGCGGGGCTCAATGTAATTTTGGATGACGGATGAAGAATTCCCACATCGTCTCCGTAGCATTGATTGAATTGACGGTGGGACCGAAGAGGATCGCGGGGTGGAACCTGTCTTGGCGCGAAAGATACGCGTGGCCATGACCCTTGACGACGATGGATCGGACCTCCGCGCCGTTCGCCGCAGGTCCCCACTCACGTATCGTCAACGTATCGTCATCCCGAAGAACCGCCGCTTCATTCGAAATGCTGAGGCTCTGCGCCCAGAGACGCGGGCTGTCAAGAGCCGGGGGAACAATCATCGTTCGTCCCAAGATGCCAGCTTTTCCCCCCTCCATCGGTGTGAACGGATCATGGTCTCCGACGATTTGAATCAAAGAGACTGGTGAGGCGAGTGACTTGTGTTCCGCGTACGAGTGACCTGCCATCACGCCGACGGCTGCCACCACCGTACTCCGCTCGGAGGCAAACCGGTATGCCATCTGAGCTCCGTTGGAATGCCCCGCAACGTAGATTCTGCTTGGATCTATCGTGAGTTGGCGGCACACCCGTTGTAGGAGTTGTGTGAGGAAGCCGACGTCGTCAATGTTCTTGGCGGCGGCGGATGATACTCCGGAAGAGAGACTCTCCTTCGCACCAGAGTTCCATGTTTGGGGATTGCGTGAGAAGCTTTCCGGCCTGGATTCATCTCTTGGCGTCCCGTTCGGAAATACCATAACGATTCCTTCCTTTTCCCCTCTCTCTGCCCAACCCGTACTCTCAAGAACGTTTTTGCTCGACCCTCCGGCACCATGGAGCATCAACACAAGCGGCCAACCGTTCCGAGGAATCGCAGCTGACCTCGGTACCATGATGATGGCAGTCCTCGTCCGCCCCTGATGATCGAACTCGACATCATTACGTCCGGGTTTGAGATCGCCGGTTGAACCGCCCGGCGTCACAACGATCGAAAGCGGGCATGAGACGAGAAATACTGCGAGAAATCGAATGCGAGCCGATGTCATATGTGTATTTCCTTCTTCTCAACCAAAAGTATGTCAACTCCCTGACGGATGCAAGCGATGGAGCGGTGGTTGCGCTATGGACACCTGAAGGAGCTGGTTCGTTGAATGAAATACTTCCCTTTTTGTGGAATTCTTTATACCTTTTCCGCCATCTGAGGCGATGCGATTCCCACCAAACCTGCACCATGCTTCGCTTCCCGAACGTCACACCGCACACCGTCTACGAGAGGAGAATATGGATTTTTCATCCGTGGGACGAGGGCTTCTCGGTCTTCTCATCGTCACAGGCATCGCCTATGCTTTTTCGCCGAACAAACGGGCCATCAGCTGGCGGCTCGTCATCACCGGCCTCGGGATGCAGTTTGTTTTTGCTCTGTTCGTGTTGAAGACGGATTTCGGGAGACAGATCTTCGATGCGATCAGCAAGGCGTTTGTTCGTCTTTTTGCATTCGCTTTGAACGGAGCGCAGTTCGTGTTTGGCTCACTTGCTACGTCGCCTGGGGAGAAGGGGAGCCTGGGCTTCTTCTTTGCCTTTCAAGTGTTGCCGACAATTATCTTCTTTGCCTCGCTGATGGCGATCTTGTATCACCTCGGCATCATGCAGCGTGTTGTGCAAGGCATGGCATGGGTCATTGCGAAATTCATGAAAGCCAGCGGAGCGGAATCTCTGTGTGTCGCCGCCGCCACGTTCATCGGTCAAACGGAAGCGCCACTGGTCATCAGACCCTATCTCGCGAAAATGACACAATCTGAACTCTACACTGTCATGACGAGCGGTATGGCGCACATTGCCGGCGGTGTGATGATCGCCTACTATACGTTGCTGGGAGTAGCCTACGCTAAATCATATGGAATGGCCCTCGATGCGTCTCAAATTTACTTCGCGGGTCACCTCCTTGCGGCTGTGATCATGGCGGCTCCAGCCACCATTGTCGTGGCGAAGATGCTCTTTCCGGAAACGGAAGAGCCGCTGACAATGGGAACTGTTAGATTGAAGATTGAGAAAACGCATTCCAACGTGATCGAAGCTGCTGCCTCAGGCGCATCAGATGGTGTCAGACTGGCATTGAACGTCGGCGGAATGCTGATTGCATTCATCGCGTTCATCGCACTCTTCAATTTTCTCCTCGGACTCATCGGCGACTCCACAGGCCTCGGTGCTTATTGCCAGACGCATTTCGGAAAACCCCTTTCGCTTGAGCTGCTCTTCGGACTAGTTTTCCAATTCATCGCATTTGCGATCGGTGTGCCCTGGGCCGATTCGCTAAATGTGGGAAGTCTGATGGGACTCAAGCTGGTGTTGAACGAGTTCGTTGCTTATTCTCAAATGGCGGATGTTGTCACTGCCCACCAGCTTTCTGAAAAAGCGATTGTTATCGCAACGTACGCCCTGTGCGGTTTCGCAAACTTCTCCTCAATCGCCATCCAGATCGGAGGCATCAGTCCGTTGGCTGAAAACCGGAGAGGTGACATAGCGAAGCTTGGATTCCGCGCACTTCTCGGCGGCACCATTGCGACATGGATGACGGCATCGATTGCTGGAATGTTTGTGAGTTAATAGCAAATCCGAAATTCGAATATCGAAATATCAAACAAATTCGAAATCCTAAATCTGAAATCCCAAAAGGGAAATGTCAATTTGAATTTCGAGTTTTGAATTTGTTTAGGATTTGAGATTTCTTGATTTCGGATTTCTCACCAGTGTTTTTCTTGAAGGACTATCACATGGATTCATTACCAAAACGCTATCGATGGTTTGCCCTAGGAGACCTCAACGGCTTCTTTGGTCTCATGTTCGATAACCTGACCGTGCTTTCGTTCCTCGCGGGCATCCTGGTCTTTGTCTTCAAATTTCCAGCGGACATCGTCTATACGAGAATGTTCCCAGGGACGGCATTTGGAGTTCTGTTCGGCGACATCGTCTATACATGGATGGCGTTCCGCCTCGCAAAAAAAGTGGGGAACACAGAGGTAACAGCAATGCCTCTTGGGCTCGATACACCGTCAACGATAGGTATTGCCCTGGTTGTTCTGGGTCCGGCGTTTGTCGGACTGAAGGCGGAAGGGATGTCAGAACACGACGCAGCGATGATGACCTGGTACATCGGCATGGCTACCATGGTCATGATCGGCGTCCTGAAAGTGGTCCTTTCGTTCGTTGGCCAATGGGTGCAGAGAGTCGTTCCGCAAGCAGGCTTGCTGGGATCGTTGGCTGGTATCGGTTTGGCCCTCATAGGTTTGACGCCGCTGGTCGACGTATTTGGAATGCCGATCGTCGGAATGATTTCACTGGGATTGATACTCTACGCGCTGGTCGCACGCATCCGGCTTCCCAGAAATTTTCCAAGTGTCTTCGCGGCAATTTTCATCGGGACGGCGCTTTACTACTTGCTTGGCTCAACTGGATGGATGGGGGGGACATACGCTGGCACACCATCGATGGACCTGCATTTCGGCTTGCCAATGCCCACACTTGGATTTCTGGAAGGATTCACGCGAGCGCTCAAGTATCTGCCCATTGCTATTCCCTTTGGCTTGCTGACGGTTGTCGGTGGGATCAACGTGACCGAGAGCGCCCGGGTTGCGGGGGATGACTACAACACCCGGAGCATCTTGCTGACTGAAGCAATCGCAACATTGATCGCCGGGCTCTGCGGCGGCGTTGCACAATCGACTCCGTACATCGGGCAGCCCGCATACAAGAGAATGGGATCTCGAGCCGGTTACACTCTTCTGACGGGGCTCTTCATCGGTCTGGGCGGAATTCTGGGGTACGTGTCGTTCTTCGTCGAGCTCATCCCCCGTGCAGTCCTTGCTCCAATTCTAATTTTTGTCGCGCTCGACATTGTCGTCCAATCATTCCTGGCTTGCCCTCCCCGGCATGCTCCCGCGGTCGCGTTCGCGTTTTTCCCGACTATCGCACGATTGCTGTCCATCAAGCTAGGCAACCCGGACTTTGTGCCCACGGAGAATTTCAACAGACTCATGACAGCTCCGGGGAAAGCCCTTCCCGAGCTCCTCGTTACAGTGGCTCTTGGCAATGGGTTCATCCTGACGGCAATGTTGTGGGGGGGTATGCTGGCGGAGCTGATTGACCGACGTCTGAAGATTGCGGCGACGTATCTGTTTATTCTGGCGGGTCTGACGTTTTTTGGCATCATCCATTCAGCCTCGCCCGACGGTGTGATGTACTTCCCCTGGACATTGGACGCGTTTGTGCAAAAGATACCATTTCAATTCGCCGTTGCGTACATTGCGTTTGGCGTGATGCTCGTTCTGTTCTCGTTGACCCGGGAATCACGTGAGCCGATGCCCGAACACGACTAATCTGCATCTCAGCGTCAAACCAACAAGATCTGGAGCGAAATCACTCATCCATTCCTGCCAGTGAGTGAAGCACATCACACATTGGATACAGTAGTATTGGCAAATTGATCCAAGGGATTTATTGGCACTGTCGATGCCTTCATGGTTGCAGGTAAACCAGAGATGAACGAGCCGACGATTGCAGAAATTCTTGCCGTCCTCAAAGCGGAAGAGATCAAAGAAACGATCACGGATGCACTCCCGTCGGCGTTCATGGTAATCGTTCTTTCTGCAGTGTTCTCCTTCCTCGTCTATCCGGTATCGATGATATTGGCCTCCTTCAATCGAAGCTTCGGCTTCCCTGTCATTCCTGATTGGGTATATACAGCATTGTTTCTTGGTATCATCCTCTGGATAACTCGCGGCCAAAGCGCTCATCTTCCGCTTCTCGGTCCCGTGGCCTGGGTGGTTCTCATCATCTTGGTTGTATCCGTTGTGTTTGCATGCATTTATCTTCCTGGTTGGTCAGTGCTTCCTTCGATTCTGTTGTTTCTCACGCCACTCTACATGTTCGCAAAACTCCTTGAAAAAGGCCGCGCAAGGCTTGAGTCAGGAGAGGTGTAGTCCCCCCTCATGAACCGATGTAGTCCCTCCGGAAGCGGTCGCACACAGTGGGAGTGATGATCCGGAGAGTGCATTCTTCATCACGTTGCGAATCCGAATAGAAAAACTTACTTTGCTCTTGCCTGTCCGCCGATGAAAATCTTGGACGCATTTCCGATGACCGATTATCATCGATCCGGGGACCTGCTACAACTCAGGAGAACTGCGAAGTGAATTCACGCGAACGGGTCATCAGCGCCTATGAGCGCCGCGGTTACGACCGCATTCCCATCAAACACGAAGCCACTCCCGAAGTCAATCGGATGATCATGCAGCACTTTGGTTTGAGCAACATGGAGCAGGTGCTCCGTGTCGTTGGCGACGATTTCCGGTACGTCGAGCTCGTCTATTGTGGACCGGAGCTGCGGACATTTCCCGACGGCAGCATCGAGGGGTACTTCGGTGAACGATATAAGTACGCGCAGTTCGAAGGAGGGCGGTACCTCGAAGCCTGCTATCTTCCCTACGCGGGTGTCGAGACATTGGACAAGCTCGATCGCTCGCATTTCCCGACGGCGGATTGGTTTGACTACTCGACCATTCGACAGCAATGCGAGGCGCTGAAAGACCGTTATGCTATCTGCTTTGGGACTGCCGGCGACATGGACTTCATCAACAGCATCGCGCGGGCCCGGGGGATGGAAGAGGTATTGATGGACTTGCTCGAGGATAACGAAGTGTTGATTGCACTGATGGACGCACGGTTCAATTTCTACTTTGAACAGCACAGGAGGGTACTCGAAGCCGCAGGTGGACTCATCGATTTCACGCACGTGGGCGATGATCTCGGTAATCAGCGCGGCCAAATGATTTCCCATGAAACGTTTGATCGACACTTTGCTCCACGGTACAAGAAGTACTTCGATATGGTCCACAGTTACGGTGCCCGAACAATGATGCATATGTGCGGGTGCGTCGAATCATTTCTCCCCCGACTGATAGAACTGGGACTCGACGTGCAGGATGTTGTGCAGCCCACCACGCCTGAAATGGACATCGGCTATCTGAAGTCGCACTACGGAGAAAAACTGACATTCTGTGGCACGGTGTGTGTCCAGACAACAATGGCCTGGGGAAGCATCGCGGATGTCGAGCGCGAAGTACAGCGTCGGCTGGAGTTGTTTCCGAAAGGGGGACTTTTCCTCGGTCCCACTCATGCAGTCCAGGTTGGCTCACCGCTGGCAAACATTCTTGTCCTCTACCGTACAGCTGGCTCGTTGGCAGAGAAAATTGACGAGACCATCCTGGGTGCTGCCACCGGGAGCGACCCTGACAAGATCAATATGTCGAAGCTGTTTTGATGATTCCTTTTCAGCACCATAGGAAACCAGAAATCCGAAACATGAAATTCGAAATACTAAACAAATACAAAGCTCGAAGATCAAAATTCAAAAGGCTGTTTTCGATATTCGGATTTCGAATTTTTGCTTCTTGTGCTTTGAGGTGACCATTGAACTCACGTGAACGTGTTCTTTGTGCAATGCGACGTACCGGTGTCGCGGACCGCGTCCCATTTGAGATTAGCTGGGGGGCTTTTACCCCTGGGCTCATGGAAGTCTACAGGACGCAAACGCGGTCGCCGCTGGATCCCGAGGACTACTTCGATTTTGATACCCGCTTTGTGACGATCAATCCAACCCGCAAGAAAGTGGATTATAGCAGGTGGTTCACCACGCCAACGGCATCAGACGTTCTCTGGGATGAGTGGGGGATCGGGTCGGTTCGGGGCTCGCTCGAGCACTTCGTCCATTACAAATATCACCCCCTCGCTGAATGCAAGACTGCTGAGGACGTGTTTGCATTCGATTGGCCGGATGTCGATGCGGACTACAGGTTTGATGGGTTGGCCGAACGGGTCAAGGCGATTCAGGATCGTGGGTACGCAGTAGCCGGAGAACTCTATCAGACCATATTTGAGATCGCATGGCTTATGCGGGGGATGGAGAATCTGCTGGGCGATTTCTTTTTCAACCAAGAAGTTGCTCATGCAATTTGCGAGAAGCTGACGGAGCTCAGGATACGCCAGGCTGCAAAACTCGCGGAAACAGGAGTCGATATCATCAGGTTCGGTGATGATGTCGCTGCACAGGGAGGCCCGTTGATGAGCATGGATCTCTACAGAAAGTTTCTGAAGGACCGCACGGTCCGCATTATTACGTCTGCTCGCCGGATTCGTCCGGAGATTCTCATCTTTATGCACTCCGATGGCGCTGTCAAGGATTTCATCCCCGAGTACATCGATATGGGCGTCGATATCCTGAACCCTGTGCAACCCGAGTGTAATGATCTCGAAGCGATTGGAAAACAGTTTGGTGGGAAGATATCCTTCTGGGGTGGCATTGGAACGCAGACCACCATGCCTTACGGGAATCCGCAGACCGTAAGGGAAACGGTGAGAAAGGTGAAGTTGCAGCTCGGTTCAAACGGCGGACTGTTGCTTGCCCCATCTCATATACTAGAGCCTGAAGTTCCGTGGGAAAATGTTCTGGCATTCATCGAGGGAGCTCGAGCAGCGAGATACGAATGAGGTAAAGATTACTGAGAGTCAGCGCGTGTAGATCGATGCGTTAGCGTCGAATTGCACGGTATCAGCAGTAACACTCTGGAACGTTTCGACCTTAATCGTGTCGCTGGCGATCATTTGCACGACGAGAACGCCAAAGATGAAACCGGAGGTATCAAAGGACGTAAGTTTGAGTCCAACTCTGCCGTTCGCCGTTGAAATATTGGCAGGATCGGGTGAGTTCTTGAATACACCGTAGACGCCACGCATCGTCAGTGTGCCTCCGATGGAAACGCGGACTGCTCCAGGAGTATTCATGTCGTAGACAAATGCCAGATGCTTCGGCCAGGCGTCGGAGGTGGCGCTTGCGTCGCCGAGGGGAAGGCCCTTCAGAAACCAGCCACCGACAAGCCTGCCAGGTATATCATAATCGATCTTTCCATCCTTTTCGGGGCCCGTGCGAGTCACCTTCGCATACAAGCTGTCGCGGAGTGGTTGCACGAAATACTTGCAGGGAGAATCAGTGTGGATGGTTTGGTAAATGTAGCGTGACGGAACTGCGAATCCTTTCAAAGTAATTTCGTCATTAATGACCCCCAGATCGAGAGCATTGGACTGTGGACTTGTTGTCCCCATCAGTTGCCCGGCTTTGATCGATGATCCGACTTTGATGCTTAGATCGAGTACAACATGACCCAGGTAGTACAGAAACGTGTTTGTCATCTTGATTCCTATCCCCACATCGACGCCAGGAGGAGTAGGGCCGTTGATCCAGGTAACGGTGCCGCTCCCCGGAGCGAACACGTCAGCCATGACATTTGTGTTGCCATTTATTTTCACATAATAGAAATAGATGTGATCAGTTGGCAGAGTGTGGCCGGGGGGATTCAGGTTTCCCAGTGGAGTCGCGAACATGATATCAGCGAACTTCATTGGAGAATTCGTAAATGATCCGGGTCCTGAGACTCCCGTATCGGACGAGTCAACAGATGTCTTGCAGGCAACCATCGATACGGCCGCCAACAAGGAAATCCAAAACAAACTTGAACGATATTTTGGATGAGGAGAGTTCATCGCGCCTGACCTGATTGTCAAAAATAGGAAAATGGGTATTGAGATGCCAGCGTCCTGGATCGCGAAACCACTCATCCCAGACCGGCGTGTCATTCTCTCTGGCAAAAGAATGGTTGGCAAAGGCTCATCCCGGCTTGAGTCCCAAGGAATCTTATTTTGCGATTCAACGTTCAGGGAAACAGGAGAAACAATGGAGGATCATTCGATGAAGTTGCTCAGACTCACACGAACCTGTTTTTTCGTGCTCACAATGTTTCTTGGTCCGTTGAGATTGCCTGCCTTTCAGCAGGGATCCGTTCGGCAGTCGATGTTGGTATCAACGGCGTGGCTTCAGGAGCACCTGAACGACCCATCGCTGGTGATCTTGCACACCGGTACCAACCGGAGGGAGTACAAGGATGGTCACATTCAAGGGGCGCGATTCCTCTGGACTCAGGCCCTCGCCTACTCCGATCCCGATCTCAC
>Ga0315275_10006564_pt1 | contig 11142 bp, 10 predicted proteins | sample YL17G03_0_MG_FD_205557 | JGI IMG/M metagenome (GOLD analysis project Ga0315275, IMG submission 205557) | Sediment microbial communities from Yellowstone Lake, YNP, Wyoming, USA - YL17G03_0 | ecosystem: Environmental > Aquatic > Freshwater > Lake > Sediment | place: USA: Wyoming | collected...
GGAAGAGATAGCTTTGCGCTCAATCGCCAGAAATAATTGGACCCTAACCATTGTCGAAGCTGGCTTAGGTGGTAATTTAATTCGACGCCTTGCAGCTGCCAAAGGCCCTTTTTTAGGTGGGCAAGTATTAACAGAGCCGCCTCCACCTGACGAGTTATTAAATCTAGCTGATTCCTACCGCCAATCTCAGCATGCAGATGTTGGCCTGGGTGTTGCCATTCATCCCTCCGCAGAGGCTCACAATGTCCTCCTGGTACTGATTACTCCCATTGAAACGAGAGAATTCAACCGTCTATATGGCGGACCACCAGAATATGCTCCTTTTTGGGCATTCAATCAAAGCTTGGACCTGATTCGAAGGATACCTCATGATACTTAATGCAGACATTATTCTCAACAATGCCATCCTATTGACCATGGATGCAAACCTAACGATATATGAACCAGGTGCCATAGCAATCCAGGGTGATCAAATCCTTGCAGTTGGTAAAGAGATTGACATTTGCCAACAATACTCGTCCGGGCAAACCATCGATTGCCAGGGGAAAGTCCTCATGCCAGGACTGATCAACGCCCACACACATGCCGCAATGACATTGCTACGTGGACTGGCAGACGATTTACGTCTGGACGTCTGGCTGATGGGTTATATGATGCCTGTCGAACGACAATTTGTTTCATCTGATTTTGTTCGATTAGGCACCTCCCTTGCCTGTGCAGAGATGATCCGTTCAGGAGTAACCTGTTTTGCCGATATGTATTATTTCGAGGACCATGCTGCCCAAGCAACTGCGGAGGCGGGTTTACGCGCAGTATGCGCTCAGACCATACTTAAATTCCCTGGACCAGACGCAAGAGATTATGAGGAAGCACTCGAAAATACCCGTACTTTTTTGGAAAAATGGCATGGGCATCCGTTGATCCTGCCAGCGGTGGGTCCTCACGCACCATATACTTGTACTCAGGAAATTCTACATTCAGCGGCTGCTTTAGCGAAAGAATTTGACGTGCCTTTATTGATCCACTTATCAGAAACTCGTCAGGAGGTTGAGAATTGTCGTAAAGAATTTGGCATGCCAGTCATTCCTTATGTAAAAAAACAGGATGTTTTCGACGCGAAAGTTTTGGCTGCGCACTGTGTCCATGTCGATGATGGAGAGATAAAAACACTTTTACATCATCATTCAGGAGTATCTCACAATCCATCTTCTAATCTTAAATTAGCCTCCGGCTTCGCACCGGTGAGTAAGATGCTTGAGGCTGGACTAAAAGTTGGTATTGGTACCGATGGGGCAGCCTCAAATAATGACCTTGATATGTTCGAAGAGATTCGATTGACCGCTTTTCTATCCAAAGCTACCAGTGGTGATCCTACTAATCTGCCCGCACCCATGGCATTGACCATGGCCACACGCATGGGTGCTGAAGCAATGCAGCTTGGCGCAATCACCGGATCACTCGAGACAGGTAAACGGGCAGATTTAATCCTGGTTGATATTTCTCGGGTCCACAATTCACCCCGTTTCAAAAGAGAAACAGATGCCATTTATGCACAACTGGTTTATTCAACGCAGGCATCAGATGTAACAGATGTTATGGTTAATGGAAAATGGTTGATGCAGAACCATCAGTTATTGACAATCAATGAATCAGACTTGCTTACAAGGGCCGCTGAATATGCCAATCGCATCGATGCTTTCCTTCTTGAGCGTGAGCATTCAGTGCTCTCAAAGTTGATCGCAATCGGTGGGGCTTCCGAAGAAGAGAGCTACGAGGTTCAAGTTAAAGTTGCTTTGACCGATCCACAGGTGGTAATCTCGAGTGTAACCCAACCGGGCATCGAAGTCCTACATCATCGCCACTACCACGAGTATGATACCTATTTTTCATTTATTGATGCATCTCAGGGTTATTTGCGTTACCGTGAAGATGAAGCGATTGGTCCAGACGACCAGATTACCAACGTAAGGTATCGCCTAACATTGCTTGGACCGACCCGCGAAGGCAATTTCCCCCGGGATGTATTATTATCCCGCAGCCGTTTTATTGCTCCTGCCAGCCATAGCTTGCGGTTTTATCGAGAATACTTTAAACCCTCCCATGAAACTGTGATTGAGAAACATCGCTTGCGCTGGCGTATTCTCTATCATGGCCTTGAATTCTATATTAACCTGGACCGAATGGATAATCCCCCACTAGGTCATTTTCTAGAGGTCAAGAGTCGTACCTGGAGCCGGAGCGATGCAGAACACAAAGCGATAGTTGCACATGAATTAATTCAATCTTTGGGTATCACCAGCGAAGTATCGGTTTCTCAAGACTATATTGAGATCATCAATGCATGTACTTCAGAGTAAATGACTGATATAACTTCACCTTCTTCCCTTGATATGGAAATTGCGGAGGGGAATCGCATTCAAATGGATCGGGAGATGGCGATTAATTTCATCTGTTTATCTTCCGCTGCAATTAGCATCGGGATGCTTGCCGATCGCATCGGTTTACGCCAAGCATTCTTGTGGACAGCACTCTCTGGCTTAGTCGCAGCCCCTCTTGTATTCATCTTACCTCGAGCTCCTGGTTAGAGCCTTAAAAAGCAACCACAAAGGATAGAAAAATAAATAACCAATGAAGGACCCATTAGAATTTGCGACCAACCTGGCTCTTCAAACTGGAGATCTTTTACAAAAATACTATAATCCCGCCGGTATTCACGCTACATCAAAACCGGATAAGACAGTGGTAACCGAAGCTGATCTCGCCGCGGACAAGTTCATTACCCAGGAGATCGAGTATCATTATCCTCATGATGTGATCGTGAGTGAGGAATCCTCTCATTACCTTAAGGACACTCAATCCCCAACGTGGGTCATCGATCCACTCGATGGCACGACCAATTTCAGCCTGGGTTTGCCTATATGGGGTGTTTCCATAGCGCGCTTGATAAATGGATATCCTGTACTGGGTGCAATTTATTTCCCACGCCTCAATGAGCTCTATACAGCCATGCATGGTTCAGGTGCATATTTAAATCAGGTTCGATTATTTACGAGGGAACCCGATCCAACCCAGCCCATGTCTTTTTTTGCTTGTTGCTCCCGAAGTTTCCGAACCTTCAATATCAGCGTCCCATACAAACCTCGAATTATGGGATCAAGTGCTTATTCATTCTGTATGGTAGCACGAGGTTCGGCTCTGCTGGGTTTGGATGTCACTCCAAAAATCTGGGATTTGGCTGCGGTTTGGATTTTAATCGAGGAATCTGGTGGCACGATCAATCCTTTCGAAGGAGCGCCAGTTTTTCCAATTTCGCCGAATATTGATTACAGCCAGACAAGCTACCCCACCTTGGCATCTGCCACCCCAAAACTATTCGAAATGGGTCACAGAAAGATCCAAAGAAAATAAAAATACCTATCAATAATATGACTAAAACTAAGTATTCTAGGATAAATTATCCTTGGCAAAATGAATCTCCCTTGGTCCAACCATATGGGTACCCTTGTTTCTAAACCATGAAACCATTTCAGAAAAGGACAGGCAATAATTATGGAATATCGCTATCTAGGAAAATCAGGTTTGCAAATCTCAGCCCTCTCGCTTGGTGCATGGGTCACTATGGGTGGCCAGATAGGTGAAGATATATCATATGAATGCATGAAGGTCGCATATGATGGAGGAGTAAATTACTTTGACAATGCAGAATCATATGCTCATGGGAATGCTGAGATTGTCATGGGTAATGTAATAAAAAAAGCTGGTTGGAAACGGTCTGATCTAGTGATTTCCACCAAGCTTTTTTGGGGTGGCAGGAAACCCAATCAAACTGGTTTATCGCGTAAACACATCATCGAAGGTGCAAAAGCATCTCTTGCCAGGCTTCAGATGGATTATGTTGACCTAATTTTTTGCCACAGACCAGATATTTATACACCAATCGATGAAACTGTCCGTGCAATGAATTTTGTGATCAATCAAGGGATGGCTTTTTATTGGGGCACCAGTGAATGGAGTGCAGATCAGATCATGGAAGCTCATTCTATCTCCAGGCAATATCACCTCATCCCACCATCGATGGAACAGCCTCAGTACAATATGTTTATCCGTGAAAAAGTCGAACACGATTACGCCCGTTTGTACAACGAAATTGGCCTTGGAACAACAATCTGGAGCCCGCTTGCCAGTGGAATGTTAACCGGGAAATATACTCGAGGCATTCCACAGGGAACCCGTGTTACCCTTGAAGGATATGAATGGCTACGTGAGGGCTTCGAGGATGAAGCTGCAAAAATACACATTGAAAAAGTTGAAAGGCTAATTCCAATTGCAGAAAATCTTGGAATGACAATGGCACAAATGGCGATTGCCTGGTGTTTGAAAAATCCAAATGTCAGCACAGTCATCACTGGTGCTTCAACACCTCAACAAGTCAGCGAAAATTTGCTTGCGTTGGATAATGTGGAAAAACTAACATTGGATGTGATGGAACAGATCGAGTTTGTCCTGGATAACAAACCCGAACCTGTATCGGATTATCGGTAGCTTTTATTCAATAATATCGGATCGAATGCTTTGGTTGAACTGTATATTTATTACAAAATTGGGAACTAAAGTTATTCTGTTCGGATTGGCTGGCGTAGAATGGTCTGAAGCCTCTCTGGGGAGGTCTTGCGTGGATCACCAAGATAAATTTCATGGTGTTTACCATTCGTTTGATATCCATTGGTCTTGATAAATTGGTGCATTTCAGCAATCGTTGGAGCTTCTTTTTCGTAAGCTCCCGTGTATAGCGTTTGAACCACGAGCCCCTCGCTATACAATTCGAACCTTACATTGGACAGCGAAGCATTACTTTTTTTCTTTTTTGCCTCCTGCCTCACTTTTTCCACCCATTCAATTGTGACCCATTCAGGCTGCATGATCATCATGGTCCATTCCCATCGGTCTTTGTTAGCTAAGTTGAACTCATTCATATTCTCCATCCACCATAATCCTTCCAATGGTGGTACGATGTGATCAAATCCTTGTGGTTTTAGCGCAAACTTGATTCCATAAGACATTGAATACAGCGCCTCAATTGCTTGTTGATATTCTAAAGATGAGTTTGGATCGCCCTTCCCATCCAATATCAGAAAATTCATCTGAGGTACCTCCACGAGATGAAAACCACCTTTAGGGGGATTGTATAGTTGTTTGAGGGTTTTCTTAAAATCTACTTTTGTATTCATTTTTTGATCCTTTCTGAGATATTCCCATATGATCTAACTCCTAGACTGATTATATATGAATTAGAATGGTAGTGGCATCATCAAAATGATTAATGCACCATGAGATGTTATCTACCTTTTAATTTCCATTTTTTTATAATGATGACTATAATTGACTTAAATTATCATTAAGCTAGAGGAGGAACTCTGGATACAAAACGCACAACTCATAGTATGGCTGACTCAGAGAGGCCAAGAAAACAATCCGACCACTTACAACCGGGTGTCATTCTAATAAACCGTTATTCGATCCAAAGTGTGGTTGGTGTTGGTGGTATGGGTGCTGTATATTGTGCCCGGGATCTTCATTTTCCGAATGTTGTAAAGCGCGTGGCGGTCAAGGAAATGATCAACCTGGTTCGTGATCCGGTTGTTCGCGATACAATCGTGCGCAACTTTGAACGCGAAGCCAATATCCTGGCTACCTTAAATCATCCTTCCATTCCACGCATTTATGATTACTTTTCTGAGGATGATCGATCTTATCTTATATTAGAATTTATCGATGGGAAAGACCTGGAAACGATCATATTAGAGACACAGGATTTTCTACCAGAAGTTCAGGTGTTAAATTGGGCTATCGAGTTATGCGATGTGATCAGTTACTTGCATAATTACATACCAGAACCAATCATATTCAGGGATATTAAACCCTCGAATATTATGATAAATACCCACAACCATGTAGAATTGGTTGATTTCGGCATTGCCAAGACCTTCCAACCTGGACAAAAAGGGACCATGATTGGCACAGAAGGATATTCTCCTCCTGAACAATATAAAGGTGAGACATCCCAATTCGCTGACATTTATGCTTTGGGAGCTACGTTGCATCACCTACTCACCAAACGTGACCCCCGTTTGGAGCCCCCCTTCTCATTTGATGAACGGAAAATACGTTCGATCAACCCTGCAGTTTCCGGTGAACTGGAAGCAGTTATTTATACAGCTCTATGCTATGAACCAGCAAAACGTTATTCTAGTGTCGAAGTTATGAAAGAGGCACTCCTTGCCTCAGCAAAAAAAACCGGGTTGCTTAACAAGCTTCCAGCCGCCATCAAGCCACTATCCCATCAAACCGCCGAAATCTCAGCAGCCTGGAAATTTGAGTGTGAAGACGAGATACGGGGCACACCCACTTATTTCACTGGAACAATTTTCATTGGTGCTTATGACAACAACCTGTATTCATTAAATGCCACCAATGGAGAATTTATCTGGAAATTCGCGACGGAAGGTGGCATTGTTAGCCGACCAGCCACATATGAAGGTAACATCTATATTGGTTCCGAAGACCAGCGCCTATATTGTATTAACATGCGTTCAGGACAGGAGATTTGGTCTTACTATTCAAACGGTCCGATTCGTTCATCCCCGTTTATAGCTGAGGGTCATGTTTTTTTTGGATCGGACGATGCTTACCTTCACGCTGTGAATGCTTTGAGCGGAAGGCGTTCTTGGAAAGTTGATGCAGGATCTGCTGTCCGTTCAACACCCGTTTTGGTTGAAGATTATGTTTATTTTGGAACTGAAGCTGGTGACTTATTCTGCGTTGACTTGAGGGGTAATGTTAAATGGCGTTTTAAAGCCAAACGTGCCCTTACTTCATCGCCTGTATATGCTAATGGGATCATCTATATTAGTTCGGTTGATACTCTGCTCTATGCATTAGATGCCAAATCTGGTTACATTATTTGGCGTTTTCGAATGTCCAAAGCATCAATCTCAACCCCATTTATTACGGATAACTTTATATTTACCGGTTCGGTGGATTCTCACATTTACTGCGTCGATATTCACTCTGCCAGGGAAATATGGAATTTTGCCACGGATAACCAGGTGACCAGCTCGCCAATAACTTACCAGGATTCTGTGTATTGCGGATCTGTAGATGGCGCAATGTACTGCCTTGAATTCCGTACAGGTCGTCTACGTTGGAAATATCAAACAGAGGGACCAATCACCGGATCACCGCTTATTGCCAATAATCTGCTATATTTTGGTTCCAACGACCATAAAATATATGCCATTGTTCTATAGCTATGAATTACCTCAGTGGAGGATTATAAGTGCCATCATTCTTCAACAATCTATTTCAAAAAAAATCATCCAAAATTATATTACCATCGAAACTTGATGCAACACCAGAGCTACTTAAGTCCATCAACCCCGGGATCGTAACCATTAAAACTAATGAGCCGGTTCTATCACCTTCTCCGACAGAAGTCCATTTGGACGTACCTCAACTCATCGTGGGTATAGCTCAATCGGTTGGGATCCAGCGCGATCATAATGAGGATTCTCTCTTTACAATTACCACAAATCTAATTTCAAATGATAAGACTATCAAGTTCGGGCTTTACATTGTTGCTGACGGAATGGGTGGACATGCAAATGGTGAATTAGCCAGCAGCTTGGCGGTTAAAAAGCTGGCCTCACATGTGATCAATACACTCTACCTTCCATCAATTTCAACCTCAGATAACCAGCTTGGTATCTCAATACAGGAAGTGATGCAGGCAGGCGTGATGCATGCTCACCAATCGATAAAAGAAAATGCAGCGGGTGGCGGAACGACACTCACTGCAGCCCTCATTTTGGGAGATCAGATGACCATCGCACATGTGGGTGATAGCCGTGCTTACTTCGTTGATCCTGGCGGGAATCTGCAACTCCTTACTCACGACCATTCTTTGGTAAAGCGCCTTGTAGAAATCGGTCAGATATCCCCAGAGCAAGCATCAACCCACCCTAACCGCAACCTCTTATATCGGGCTTTAGGCCAAGGGGAGCCGTTTGAACCAGATATCACCAGCTTACAAGTTTGTCAGGGTTGTGAATTGTTGATATGCTCCGACGGACTTTGGGGAGTTATACCCGAGAACGACATAACAGACATCCTGCGCTCCTCATCCGAACCCCAACTCGTATGCCAAATATTAATTGACACTGCTAATGCTGCTGGTGGACCAGATAATATCTCCGTGATCATTGTGCGATTCCCTAAATGACAACAATGGATAATCTAACCCTCTACGATCGTTTAGGACTTCCCCGGGATGCAACCCAGGAAGAGATTCGGCGTGCTTATCGTCAACTCGTCCTGCGCCTTCACCCAGATAAAAATGTGAACAAGGGAGATACTGAATTATTTATCGATATCCATCAAGCTTTTGAACGACTCTCTGACCCAAATATAAAAGCTGAATATGACCACCAGCTACCCGCCGAACCAATTTTGGATTCCCCATTATCCATAAAATCTACCTACAGCCAACCTTTGATAACCCGGTTATCTGAACCACAATTATTCTATGCATTTTTAGAATTAAGTATTCATCCAGATACAAATTTACGGTTAGCTTCCACACCGTTGAACATTTCACTGGTTGTTGACTGTTCAACATCCATGCTGGGGATTCGGTTGGATACGGTTAAACTAACTGCAATCGACCTACTCCGCCAGTTGCAACCCAATGATATATTTTCATTGGTTAAATTTAATGATTTTGGTGAGCTCCTCATCGCTCCAGGCAGAATGAATGATTTGAAATCAACAGAAATGAAGATCCAACTCCTTCAAGCTGGGGGTGGGACAGAAATATATAAAGGCCTGGAGGTGGGTTTTTCGCAGGTATGCCAGCATCGTTCCAGTCAACTCATTAACCACATCATCCTGATCACCGATGGACGCACTTATGGGGATGAAGTAAATTGTGACCTACTTGCAGATCAATCATCAGCCCTGGGAATAGGAATTAGTGCACTTGGAATTGGTAATGAATGGAATGATAAATTTTTAGATCATATTACTTCTAAAACTGGAGGAATTTGTAAATATATCTCGAAGAGCGCTGATATTCGTAGTTCCATCCTGGACGAAATTAGCCGCCTTGGATCAATCCTGACTGAGCAAATCAATTTCAACTTCCAAATCGATCGAGATGTTGGACTCTCTTCTGTATATCGCCTTCAACCTGATGCATCGCCTTTGGATCCAGTATCACCACTGACTCTTGGTTTTATGCCCCGTCATGGAACCATGAGTGTATTATTCGAGTTCGTCATCAAGGATATTCCAATGGATCTGACCCAGCTCATAATGGCAAAAGGCTTCTTAAATTTCGAAATCCCTCGCCATACCATAAAAACAAAGTATGTAAACCGTCTTCTGTTCGAGCGACAAGTCACATCGGAGCCGGTAAAGTCGCTTCCTCCAACCGGCATCTTCAATGCAATCACGTTGTTTTCTCTTTACCATATGCAGGAACGTGCCAGGGAGGAAATGGGTAAGGGAGACCTAAATTCTGCTACGCGCCATATGGAATATCTGGCTACTCACCTATTACAAAAAGGAGAGCAAGACCTGGCGCAATCGGTGCTGAATGAGGTGACACACATGCGTAGTAATCAATCGTTCAGCGAAGAAGGTGAAAAAAGGATAAAATATGGTACTCGTTCCTTACTTCTACCAGCAAGGACTGAGCAGAACAAATTATGATCATCTGTCCAAATTGTGGGAATAAGGAAATGCCGGGTGCCCTATTTTGTAAGGAATGTGGAACCCAATTCACCATTTTCCGTGACCCTACAGTAATAATACCCGCCAGTTTAGCTGATCATCTGCAAGAAACGCAGCCAGAAGACTCTGAACAAGATGTACCACACACTCCAGATGATGCCAGTCTATCATTGTTTCTTGTCGAAACCGGTGAAGTGATCCCACTCGAGGGACTATCAGAGTTCACCCTTGGGCGATCCTCTGAAGACCAACCGATTCTGCCAGATATTGACCTGGCTCCCTATCACGCATATGATTATGGTGTTTCACGATTACATGCTTCCATTAAATTAAGTCAGCCTTTTGCCCTCCTGACGGACTTTGGTTCAGCCAATGGAACTCAATTAAATGGGCAGAAAATATCACCGAATAAACCCTATCCAATCACCCACGGTGATATATTCTCTCTGGGCAAAATGAAAATCCAACTACTTGTAAATCGATAAGAAAGCTGAGATAAAAATGCCCTATACTGTTATCCTGCACCCAACCGGAGAAGAACCAATCATTGGTGAGGTGGAAGAATTACCGAAACCTTCCGATTTATTGGTTTCCATAAACAGCCCACGTCGGATTGATGGGAAAGAGCTCCACTACCTGACGGAAAGTGTGCTGACGGTGATCTGGCCACTTAGCCGCTTAAATTTCATCGAAGTGTTACCTACCAAAGCTGAGGAAGAAATAATTGGATTTGTTCGAGAGTAATATTCATGTTGCCAGACACTCGTTTTAAAAATTACCGAATATTGGTTGTTGATGATGAACAAAGGATGGCAAAATTCATCCGTTTAAATCTTGAGCATGACGGATTTCGAGTTGTAGAAGCTTTCACCGGGACGCAAGCGATGGATCGCTTGCGAACATCCCTCCCAGATCTTGTTCTATTGGATGTGATGTTGCCAGATCTTGATGGTTTTGAAGTATTAAAAATGATCCGAACAATCAGCCCTGTCCCAGTCATTATGGTAACCGCCAAGGGTGAGGAAGAGGAACGCATCCATGGACTTGAACTGGGAGCCGATGATTATGTAACCAAACCATTTAGCCCACGCGAATTGGTCAGTCGCGTTCGGGCTGTCTTGCGCCGCACCGAGTTGACCTCGGATAGCACCCATGGGCTGATCGAGGTTGATGACCGCCTGAAAATCGATTTTGATCGGCATGAAGTGTGGGTGGAAGAAAAGTTGGTGAATTTGAGGCCAACAGAATATCGACTATTATATTATCTGGTACAAAACGCTGGTTGGGTTGTTTCACACGATCAAATCCTCACCAACGTGTGGGGGTATGAGTATCGCGATCAACCTCATTATG
>Ga0315275_10006565_pt1 | contig 11141 bp, 6 predicted proteins | sample YL17G03_0_MG_FD_205557 | JGI IMG/M metagenome (GOLD analysis project Ga0315275, IMG submission 205557) | Sediment microbial communities from Yellowstone Lake, YNP, Wyoming, USA - YL17G03_0 | ecosystem: Environmental > Aquatic > Freshwater > Lake > Sediment | place: USA: Wyoming | collected...
CACCAGAGCCCTCACTTACATCAACGGCGGGTTTGTGCATTTGACATTGTCGTTCATGTCTCTTTTCGGCCAGTCCCCAGAAGGGGATGAAAGATTGCGCCGCACCGTGCATAAGCGCGGCATTCCGTTAATCCGCCAGACTTGGTTTCAATCGTGGTTCAACGATCTTCGCACGGCGTACGGCACGAGGATTATGGCCGATAAGTGGGGGGATAATAGGCTTGCGGAACAGGCAACGCGCATAAAGGATTTGGCATTAAGCGCGCCGGTCGAGGACGGGATATTCGCCGCGATTTGTCATCATCCGGAAGGGCGTGTGTGGTGGAAAAAGGGCAGCCTAACTTTTCTCGCGATCAACGATTATCACACTCCCGATCAGGCCACCACTGGATATATGATGCTCCGCTGGTATCGGGACATCGAGAAGGACCCGGCCCTGCTGGGGATGGCGAGGGAACTTGGGCGATTTTTCATCAAGCATCAGCTGCTGTCCGGGGCGGTTCCTGCGTGGATAAAAGGTCGGACGCATCGCCATGCAAAATGCCTGATGGAATCCGCATCAACAGCCGGCCCGATGATGTTCATGGCGCTGCTCGCGGCGGTGGATAAAGACGACGCGGCGCTGAATTCGGCCAAACGGATGGCGGAGTTCATCGAGAAATATGTCATCCCCGGCCATCTCTGGTTCGATTATGAAACCGTTTTTTCCTGCTCCCGGCATCAGAATCGGTTCCATGACAATCGAACGGGGCTGCCGCCCCAAAACGGGATGAGCATGTGCTGGGCGGCGGAGGGAATGCGGTTGCTTTTCGAGATAACCGGCGAAGAACGGTACCGGCAGTTGTTATTAAAATGCCTCGATGATCTTCTCTGCCTGCAACAGGTCTGGAACGCATCCGTGCTTTCCATAAACACCTTCGGCGGGTTCGCTTCGATGAACACCGACGCGGAATGGAACGACGCGCGGCAGGGGATGATCGCGCCGGTGCTGATGGATAGTTACCGCGCCACCGGCGATCCGCATTATTTCCAGCGCGGAGTCGCCGCGCTTCGCGCTTCATACACCACCATGCTGCACCCGGCATTGAAGGAAGTCGCGCCGGGAAACATGATTCATTACCGCGAATCCGACCGGGGGGCGGTCTATGAAAATTATTCGCACGGCGGTCACAACCGGGTTATCGCGGGATATCTTGAGCCGGACTGGGGCGCAGGCACCGCCGCGTTCGCAACCGCTCATGCCGCCAAATTCTATGGAGACGTTTATGTTGATTTACCGCGCGGGAACGCGTTCGGTATCAACGGCTGCGCTGTGAAAAGATTCGATAAGGAAGGAGACACGGCTCGGCTCGAAATCGAATCGCTTGTGCCGGACTTGCATGATTGGCGAGTTGTGATGGAAGGCGCAACGCCATCAACACGGCTGCTGGTGAACGGGAAAGAGCATCCTTTCAAGAACATATAGATAGGAATGTATTAAAATTCAAAAATTCGTAAGCAGGGGCACGGCATGCCGCGCCCCTGCAATGTTTCGGGAGATATCTGTTGACTTTACTTCTAGAAGCTTGTGATTCCCTCGATTATGCGCTTTGAGATAACAATCCGCTGCGCCTGCCCGGTTCCTTCAAAAATGTCATACACTTTGATATCCCGGAACCATTTCTCGACGAGGTAATCCTCGCTCAATCCCTCCGGGCCCATCACCTGAATGGCGTCGTAACACACTTTAGTCATCTCTCCGCCCGCGTAAGCTTTGCTCATCGAGGCTTCTTTCGCGTTCGGGATGCCCATGTCGGCCATCCATGCGGCGTGCCAGCAAAGCAGCCGGGCGGCGTCAATCCGGCGCTTCATTTCCGCGAGCTTGTCGACCAGTGCCCGGTATCGAGGAATGGGCCGGCGGAAATCGTACCGCTCCTTCGCCCAACCGAGCGCCACTTCATAAGCCGCGCGGCCGATCCCGACCGCCATCGCGGCGACCATCGGCCTGGTCGAGTCGAAGGTGGCCATTGCGGTTTTAAACCCGCCGCCTTTCATCTTTTCGTAATGTTCCTCTCCGCCGAGCAGGTCGTCTTTATGGACGCGGCAATCTTCGAGGATCAGCTCCGCCGTTTCGCTGGCCCGCAGTCCGAGTTTCTCCTCGATCTTTCCGACGCGGAATCCGGGATTGTTATTCCAGACCACGAACGCGCGATGCCCGGAGCGGCCTTGGGACTTGTCAACGGTCGCAAAAACGACGTTCCAGTCGGCTTTCGCGCCGTTTGTGATAAAGCATTTGGTGCCGTTCAATATGTAATAATCGCCGTCCTTTTTGGCGGTGGATGCGATCGCGCTGACGTCGGTTCCCGCGCCCGGTTCGGTCAATGCGTACGCGCCGTATTTGATGACGCCGGGCTTGAATATTCCGAGGAACCGCTCCTGCTGATCGGGCGTGCCGGTGATTGCCACCGGCGGTCCGCCCAGACCGGGGCCGGGTATCTGCAACATCAATGCGGGATCGCCCCACGCGAGTTCTTCCGCGCCGATGATGGAAATCCGGTTGTTCTGCCGGGCTCCTTTTTTATCCGGCTTATCGCCGACGCTTTCGTCCTTTTTCTTCTTCTTGCCCCCGCCCATGGCGCCGCCCATCATACCGGCCAGCCCGACGGCCTTCTGGAGAAAATCCTCCGGCGGCTTATGACTCCGGTCCGCCTCGCGCGCATAAGGGCGAAAAACCGTTTTTGCCATTTGATGTAAAAAGTCTCTGATACCTTTTTGTTCCGAGGTGATTTCGAGTTCGATCATGGTGTCGCCCCCTTTCTCAAGCCGATTTCGCGCCGGCGGATTCGCCGCGGGCGATTATGAGGTTCTGCAGGTTAGTGGCTCCGAAAAGAACCGTAGCCGTCCGAGCGTCTCGCATCCATTTCTCGACCGGATGATCCTGAATGAACCCATGCCCGCCGAGTATCTGCACGGCGTTGTTCGTAGCGAACAAACTCATCTCATTTATTTGCGCCACCGCTTCCGCAACCAGTTGATGAGTGTTTTCCATGCCTTTGTCCACAGCGTCCGCCGCGCGCCACAGGCTCCATCGGGCCGCGTTCAACTCGGTGGCCATATCGGCCATCAGGAACGCCAGCGCCTGGAAATGTCCGATGGGTTTTCCGAACGCCACTCGTTCGTGCGAGTATTTTATGGCGTATTCGGTCGCCGCGCGGGCCATTCCGAGAAGACGCGCCGCTTCCACCGTTTTTATCCGGTCAAGCATTTTTATAAGACCCTTAACGGTGTCCTTTTCACCGTCAAGCAAATTCGCAGCGGGGACGGCGCACTCGTCAAAAGTCACGTCCACCACATCCAGCGCGTTGTAACCCATCAGCCGCTTCGGCGCTGAGACCACCATTCCGCCGGTTCCTTTCTCGACGGCAAAAGCCTTTATACCGTTCCAGCCTTCGCCTTTTTCCGCGCGGGCGAAAACCACCAGAAGGTCCGCGTTGGCGCCGCCCAAAACAAAAGCCTTCTTCCCGTTTATCTCCCAGGAATTGCCTTTCTTCTTCGCGGTGACTTTCATATCTGAAAATTCCTGACCGCGATCTTCCTCGATCAATGCGATTGCGCCACGCTTGTTGCAAGCGGCCGCTTCCGCAAACGGGGCGAGAAGCCGCTGCTTCTGCTCGTCCGTCCCGAAAGCCATCACCGCCGCTCCGGCATGGCATGGGCCGCACAGCGCGCTTGCGACGGCGGCGTCTCCGAACCCGATTTCCTCCTGAAGCACCACGTTCCAGAACAGCGGGCAATTCATCCCGCCGACGGTGTCCGGGTAATCAATCAGGCTGACGCCAAGATCGAAATATTTTCTGTTCAACTCTTCCGGTACCGCGCCGGCCTTTTCAGCGTCTCGAGCCTTCGGCCTGATCTCGTTTTCGGCGAATTTCTTCGCCGTGTCCTGTAATCCCTTGACCTCTTCATCCAACTCAAAGGATATCATACCGCCTCCTTTCTTTTATCCGTTAAAATAGTTGTAGCACACTTCCAACGAAAATAATTAGAATGAATGAATGCTCATTCAAACTTACTCTACCTTTACCATGCCGATATAATGTTGTCAATGATGGGGAAACAGGTTAGGCCAAATCGGCAAGCGAAATCGTATCAAAGTGTTTGCTGCTTGTCAAGATTCAGCTTTTTGATATGGCGGCGAATATCTTTTGCAGTCCGTAAATCCTCGATGGACGGCGATTTATCTCCGTACCGGAACTCGGAAAATAAATCCGCCATTTTTTCGAGTTGGGCAAAATCCATCCCGGCCCGGCTCACCACCCAGCGGGCGTGTTCGATTGGAGTTTGATGTTGCTCCCGGCCGAGGCCGCGCTTCCTGAGATCGCGCAGAGTTCTGAAATAGAGGCTTCTGAATTCCCCTCCCGGTTTGACTTTTAGGAATCGTTTTTTCCGGAAAGAAAAAGCAATGTGACGACGACTTAAACTTAATATCAAAGTGGCAGTCAGCACCACGCTTATTACGACAATGCCTATTGGCAGGGCGTTTTTTTTCAGCTTTGAAATAAATCGTGCGGTTTGGCGATAAAAAGCGGTTCCGACCCGCTCGCCGCGATTCCTGATTACTATGGTGGCTTTCGCCTGATCGGCAAAACTGTAATCCACAAACCACCTGTTCCAGCGGTATCGTGCGGCATCGAGAATTTGCTGCAGCCTTTGCCATATTCCGCCTTTATCCGAATAGGTGATGCTTGCCGACGGTGTCGGATCGAATCTGACCCAGCCGTTTTCCGGGAAATACACCTCGACCCACGAGTGCGCATCGCTCTGACGCACCTGATAATAAAAATCCACCTTGTTCCATTCGCCTCTCTGGAAACCGGTGACCACTCGAGTCGGCACATCAACAGTCCTTAAAAGAATTGCCATCGCCGTCGCGAAATGTTCGCACCACCCTTTTTTGCTTTTGAACAGGAAATCCCCTAAGGGATCCTCCGGCGGCTCATTCGGCGGCTCGAGGCTGTAAGTGAAATTTTCCAGCAGATAATTCTGCACGGAAATCGCTTTTTGATAACGACTGGTTTTGTCGGACGTGATTTTTTGTGCAAGTTTTTTCATCTTCGGGTCGAGCGGCGGTAATTGCAGATATTGAAAATTGACATTAAGAGGGGTTTCTCCCTCATCTGTTTCAAGTTGGGATGCACTCGGAGAAACGACCTTGCTCCACGCTGTATATGACACACGATCGCGAATGACGTCCTGTATGGGAAGTGACCAGTACTCCCCGCCGTGGTATATCAGCCCGCCCATAAAAACTCTCCTCGTGCCGCCCATATTTATAAAGCCCGCCCGCTCGAAAGAAAAACCTTTGGGACGATCCATGGCGATCAATACCGGGCTTTCGGTCGGCTCCAGGAAAATTTCCTGCTTGACCAGCTCATCGAGTTTCAGGAATTCGAGCGAAAAAATATCATATGTTTTGGGGTAAACCCTTTGAGAAATACCCGGTTCGGCGATCCATGTGCGGCCATCGAAGTTTTTCAGCACGATCCCCCGCCAGTATATTGTCTCCCTTGGAGCGGTTTCTCCTTCTATCCGGATCCGCAGAACAGTGCTTCTGTCCATTTTTATGCGGCCCACTTCACCCAGGTCTATATTTTCCCCGAACCCGCTGACCTTGGGCTCCGCTATATTAATCCATCCGAAATATCTTACCCCAAGCCGGGGTATTGTGAAAAAAAACACCATTGCAAAGATAAAAGCCACCAATGAAACGATTACGGACAAAACGATAAAAGCGCGGCTGAATAGCGCCCGCCGACCCGGCGCAGCAGCGGCCGGTTTGTCCCGTTTGAGAGTGAACATCATCAATGCGATTGTGCAAATGATGGTGTAAAGGAACAGGAACAATAAAAATGACATGGATAATGTGAGAATTGCAGCGGCGGCAAGTTGGAAAAAGCTCAATATATACACCCATAAAGTGTCCCTATCGGTGCGACGACTTAGAAGTCGAATTACCTGCACTGACACCAGAAAATGGACGACTCCTTTGACGAAACCGTCTTCGGTAAAAATCCACTCGTATATCCCCCACACCATGACCAGAAGCACAAGCATATTCCAAAACAATGATCCGGAGCTTTCTTCCGGCAAAAGGAAAATACTTAAAACTACGCCGGCGGATATCAGAATCGTAAAAAATATGCCCACCTCTCCCGTTGCGAATAGGGCGCCATAGCCGCATACGACCATCAGATAGGTGGTGATCTCATGATAGAGCTCGATTTCGCCACCTGCGCGGGAAAACCTATTCCGCATACTAATATTATCGTATTTTATTTAAAGGAGGGCCAGAGCAGATGATCGGGGGGCGACGATCCGCCCCCTTTTTTATCCGTCATTTGACTTGTTAAATGAAGCCGTTTCAGTCTTCTTCTTCCTCTTCCTTCTTTTTGGAGCTTGCGATTATCTTTTCGGCGATCTGCGCCGGCACTTCTTCATAGTGCGAGAACTCGATAGTGAATGATCCTCGCCCGCTGGTCATCGAGTCCAGCGCGGGCGAATACCGAAGTATTTCAGCCATAGGAACCGACGCGCGAACTATGGCGTTGCCGCCTTTCTGGTCAGTTCCCATGACCCTTCCACGGCGGCTGTTCAAGTCGCCGATGATGTCGCCCATGCACTCATCCGGCACCGTGACCTCGATGGTCATAATCGGTTCGAGGAGCTTCAACCCGGCCTTTTTTGCGGCTTCCTTGAAACCCTTTCTGCCCGCAATTTTGAACGCGAGTTCGGAGCTGTCCACCGGGTGAGTCTTCCCATCGAACAACGCGCAGGAAAAATCCACCACCGGATATCCCGCCAGAATTCCGTTAATAGAAGCTTCCTGCACACCTTTGTCCACCGCCGGGCGATAGTTCTGCGGAACGACCCCGCCGAATATCTTGTCCACGAACTCGTATCCTTCACCCCTCGGCTTCGGCGCGAGTTCGATCCATGCGACCGCGAATTGGCCTCTTCCGCCGCTTTGCTTTTTGTGTTTTCCTTCCGCCTGCGCGGTTTTTGTGATCGTTTCGCGGTACGGCACTTTAGGCTCTTTCAGGAGCACTTCCACACCGTAGCGCCTTTTAAGTTTCTCGACCGCGGTTTCGATATGTACCTGACCCATGCCGGACAAGATAAATTCCGACGTCTGCTGCTCGCGGTGTATACTCAGCGACGGGTCTTCCATCATCATCTCCTGCAACGCCGCCATGATTTTCTCTTCATCCGCCCTGCTTTTCGGCTGAACGGCAAAGTTTATCGAAGGCATTATCTTTGGCGGCGGCGGGAGTTGCAGCGTTTTTCTTTCCTCGCAGAAAATGTCTCCGGTGTGCGTTTCCTTCAGCTTGGTTGCGGCAACGATATCGCCCGGGGCGGCATAAGGAGCGGCTTCGCCCTCTTTCCCCAGCAACAGCCGAAGCTGACCGATGCGCTCTTTCGTTCCGGTGGTCGTATTGTAAACCGTGGAGTCCGAGTTAATCGTGCCGGAATATACCCGGAAAACGCTCCGCATTCCCTCGAATGCCTTCACAGTCTTAACAACTTTCGCCACGAGCGGCCCTTTCGCGTTCGGCGCAATTTCCACCTCCGCTTTGCTTGCCGGATCTATCGCCTTGATGGGTTTTCGTTCGAGCGGATTGGGAGTTATATCCAGAATCGAGTCCAGCAGTGGATGAATTCCGACGTTTGCCGGGCCGCTCACTGAAAACAAGGGCGTCAATTCTCCGGTGATAACACCTTTGCGAAATGTGCTGAGTATCTCTTCATCACCGATCTTTTCGCCGTTGAGGTACCTTTCCATAACGGCGTCATCGGCCTCGACAACTCTCTCGACCAGAGTTTCCCTCTGCGATGCGAATTCCTCCGGTAGCTCGATGACTTCAAACTTGCCGGAGCCATCCGGCGCGTAAGTGAGCAGCCGGTTTCGCAAGAGGTCCGCGACGGCCTTGAACCCCTCTCCCACCTCTTTCGGAACAGTCACCAGTACAGGCTCGATTTCGAGCATCTCCTTGATATTTTCCACCGTGCCTTCAAAATCAGATCGGTCCCGATCAAGTTTTGTGACCACTAACATCCTGGCCACAGCGGTTTTGGAAGTTAATTCCCAAAGCTTCAGCGTCTGCACCTTGACCTTATCCACGGAATCCACCGCGAAGATGACGGTATCCACACTATCTATGGTGTTGTAAGAGTCCGCTACGAAGTTCGCATCGCCGGGGGAATCCACCAGATGAATTAAATTCTTGTTCCACTCGAAATGCGCGAAAGCGGTCGAGATCGAGCTTTGCCGTTTGATTTCCTCCTCCTCGAAATCCATGATGGTGTTGCCTTTGTCGGTTGAGCCGAGCCGCGTGGTGGCTCCAGCCACGAACAGCATGGCTTCCGCAATACTGGTCTTGCCGCCACCGCCCCCTCCGAAAAGGCCTACACACCGCACCTTGTCCCTATCATACTCTTTCATTCCGATTCCATCTCCTTGCTCGCATTGATTGGATTATTGAATTTAACGGAAAGTGACGCTGAGCGTCAAGTGGGATGCATTTTGAAGCGAGTAAGCTCCTTGATTGTACAGATATATGTAACAGCAAGCGATATCCTACTAAATCATTTCTTCCGCGCTTGGGGCGGGGGCAGGTCCCAACCGGGGGATAATTTATCCTGAAGCGATTTCAGCCAGAGCGAAATCCCACCCACTGCGAGACCTCCCAAGAAAAACCCGATCGCCAAAGCCAACGAAAGGAAAAATCCGATATATGCGCCTTGCATAAGCAGCCGCACTCCCATGCCCGCCAGTAAAATCGCCGTTGCCGCGCACATCACCAGCGATGCGATCCGGCTGATCATTTCCGGCCTCCAGCCCTCCGAGGATATCTTCAGCCATCGGAAATAAGCGGATTTAAGGTACAGGTTCCAAGAAACCTGCGCTCCGGCGCGGCGCGCCATACGGCAATCCCGTTCCGCGCCGACCCAGTCATGCCGTATCGTCAGCACTTCCGCCCGAAGCGCCAGAGCCGGCCCGGCGGTCTCATTTACCTTTATCGTTTTGTCGAGGATTTCCTTGGCCCGGTTGATATTACCCGCGTCCATATAACCCCTTGCTAATAAAACGGCAAGCTCGATATCGGATGCGTTTTCCCGGAATTTGCCTTCCATCTCCTGCAGCGTCGGTTGAGAATCGCTCATGAAAACTGCTTTATTCCCTTTCCACTTCTTGACTTGTTACCCCACGGATGATATTCTTTTTTCTAATTCCTGCCACCGTAGCTCAGTTGGTAGAGCAGACGATTCGTAATCGTCAGGTCCGCGGTTCAACCCCGCGCGGTGGCTTTTTTGCATATGGCGAGGTAATTCATCATTCATCACTGATAGGCCCGACATTCCTGTCGGGCTGAATGTGCGGGGCAAGTCCCGTAGGGATGCAAAAGCAAATGCCCCGCCTACCATGTGATCGGGCGGATTTGGGGGCGGGTGTCTATCCCGAATGTTTTTTCGACATAGCTGTAAATGTCGCCTTTTCGGGATTGGTCAATCAGTTTCCGGACTTCAGGGTTGTCGGGATCGGTTTCTTCGAGGATAAGCTCGGCGGCGCGATCCACTGCGAACGGATTTTTTCCGACCAGAAAACCGATGTCGGGGGTCATCTGCTTCTGGTCGAGGTTAAGGCAATCGCAACCGACGGTTATCTTCACCAAATGCGCCACGTGCACCGACCGATCCCACCTCCCGCTCATTATGCCGACAAAAAAATCCGCCAGTCGCGGCAGCATGGTGTCCTGTCCGCTCATCCAATTTGAAACGGTTCGAGGCTTCATTTCAATTGCCCCGGAAGGGCATTCGGCGAGGCACTGACCGCATCCGATGCATTTTTCCGGAATAAGCTTCGGCGGTTCTTCTTCGGGATATTCGAGGGCGCTTTCCGGGCATTCGGTGGCGCATATGCCGCAATGGTCGCAAGCTTGCGAATCAAACACCGGCCCGAAAACCATGTGCATCTGCGACTTGCCTTTCCGGTCGGCCAATCCCATCCCGATGCCCTTTATCGCCAGCGCCAATCCGGTCAATCCATGTCCGGTGAGATGCACGTGGTTTATTATCGTTCCGATCATCGACGCGGCGCCGGAGACATGAATTGTTTTAAACCGGTTCGGCGGATCGGTGGGAATAGCGACGCTGTCGGTCGAAAATTCGCATATTCCCGGCGCCGAGCTGATAGGTCGGTCAAGGACAATAAATGGCGCGCCGAGATCGCTCCAGCCATGAGCGCGCGCCAGTTCCATGTAAGGGCGAACGTCGTCGAGTGGATTTTCCTTTCCGCCTCTGCTGCGGCTGTATAAAACCGTCGAGTCTCCGATAACAATTCGATCAACTCCGTGACCGCGAAGGAATTCGATTGACGAAACAGCCAGTTGGGGAATGATCCTCTGCCACGCGTTGGGTTCACCGACATGAGTTTTGATCAGAGCCGGAGATGCGATTTCGTTTGGAGCCGATTTCTCCAGCATTTCCTTAAGCCGGCGATTGATATGATTTATCTCAGTCGGATCAGTAAGGTCGGGCTTCACTTTCCTGATATCAAGAAACCATACTGGCGCCGGGTCGGACGCGTTTAACCGCATCCAATCCGGTATTTTCTTATCGGAGGGCATTTTTTGAATAGTTCAAGATGCCGATCTGTCGAATCCGAAGGATTCAAGTAATTAAACGGTTGGTCATCGCTCCAACAAGAGCAATGATATCGCGCCCTTGCGAACCCCGGCTCAGAAATAATAGCTCGCTCCCAGACGGACGTTCAGAGGTGTCCACACGGTGCCGTTTCTATCCACCAGCACATCGTTCACGAAAAAGTGCCCGCCGGACTGTGGAGCGGTAAACCCGCGGCTTAACACCTCGACAAATACTCCACCAACACCGAATCTATATTCCAACCCGCCACCGATATCCCACATGAATCTGAAGGAACATTTCCACCATGTGGACTTCATCGATTCCGCTTCGAAAAGATCGCTTCTGGGGTTCAAAATAACCCTTCCTTCCACGGCATCAGTCCATGCTCCGCCCAGATCGCCCCTCACGTAGGGTATCAGCCCTTTAGTCGGTTCGTTCGAGAACAGTATCCGCCCTCC
>Ga0315275_10006571_pt1 | contig 11137 bp, 7 predicted proteins | sample YL17G03_0_MG_FD_205557 | JGI IMG/M metagenome (GOLD analysis project Ga0315275, IMG submission 205557) | Sediment microbial communities from Yellowstone Lake, YNP, Wyoming, USA - YL17G03_0 | ecosystem: Environmental > Aquatic > Freshwater > Lake > Sediment | place: USA: Wyoming | collected...
CGGTCGTACGACACCCGGTGCCGTGCGAATCGCTTACCGCAACATCGATAAGCCTGGTGTACAGTTTCGACAGGAAGCAATCACCGCCATCGATCCCGTCGCACGGCGAGTCACAACAGACAAGGGCACGTACGACGCCGATGTGCTGGTGGTTGCGCTTGGTGCGGACTACGATCCAAATGCAACACCGGGGCTTACCGAAGGGGGCAACGAGTTCTACTCTATGGCTGGCGCGGAGCGCTTGAGAGATGTGATTCCCACCTTCTCGAAAGGCCGCGCGGTTGTCGGTGTGTGCTCAGCACCGTTCAAGTGCCCGCCGGCGCCGAGCGAAGCCGCGTTGTTGCTGCACGATCATCTTACTGCACGTGGTGTGCGCGATGCCTGCGAAATCAGCATCGTCATGCCGTTCGGCATTCCGATTCCTCCATCGCCCGCAACCTCGAAAGCGCTGCTCTATGCCTTTGCTGAGCGCGGTATCACCTTTATCCCCAAACGACTTGTGCGCGCAATTGATCCGGCGCGGCATGTTGCCATTCTTGACGACGCAAGTGAGATGCCTTTCGACCTGTTTCTGGGCATCCCAAAGCATAGAGTGCCAGAAGTGGTCACTGCGAGCGGTATGACCGATAAAGGTTGGATCCCGGTTGATCCGAAAAACCTCAAGACTCGATTCCCTCATGTGTACGCTGTTGGCGACGTGACAAGTGTCGGAACACCAAAAGCGGGTGTCTTTGCCGAAGGAGCTGCGCGCATCGCCGCCGCTTCGATCATCGCGGAACAAAAGGGGGGCGAACAGCCCGCGGCATACAACGGTGCAGGTTCTTGCTATGTTGAATTTGGCCTTCACCAGGTTGGGCGCGTGGATGTGGACTTCTTCTCAGGTCCTTCGCCCACAGGCGGGTTCATTGAACCCTCCGTTACCCTTGTCAGGGAGAAGCAGCATTTTGGATCCAGCCGCAGAGCCCGTTGGTTTGGACTGTAGCGAGGTCTTCCGAGAATTGGTGATTTCGTGACTCGCTGTAGACTCCGAGCAGGGAAGAATGGCAGACAGTCCTGGGAGGACAGCTTGGATCTTCCTGACCAGAAAAATGTCGCGTCACGAAGAGACCTCTTCGGAGCAAGGGCGCAAAGATGCAATGCAACGAAATGCAACCAAACTATTGCAAGGAACTCCGCTGTTTGTGCCGGTTGAGGAGCCAGACGCTGCGGTAGAAACCTACCCCCTGCGGTTCTTGGAATCGAACCGCGTCCCCCTTATCAAGGGGGACAAATAAGTCCGTGACAAAGGTAGCTGGTCCCGAAATTTCGGCAGGTGTGGTGGACGGTCCTCCCGTGCGTTTAATGTCGCCCCAGATTGCAGTCAGACTGATGATGTCTCCTCTATTTGTTGGGGCGACATTAAGGCGCGTGCGTTGGATGCTTTCCCACGGGCGTTAAATTTCGGGACTTGTTTCTTTCTGCCGCTTTCTTTCCAAAAGAAAGCGGCAACGCGTGGCTAAGCCTTCCTCTCTCCACCACCCAGCTTGGTGTGAGATTGTCCATTCTTTTTTGAGCTGGGTTCTAAGTATAGAGGCTTTCGCCAGACAAACAGAGGTTGCTCGCCCCTCCTGAATATCTTCATTTGGAACCCCGGCTGCAGTCCTTCGTCAAACCAATGCCCCCACTGGTTCTCCATCAACTTTCGGCCGGACTCGATAAACGGCGGCGGCATTATCTTGACAAACAAGCCAGGGAAACTCACTCGCGAGGAAACGCTCGCACTGGTGTGTGCGCTTATCATCACAGCGATATTGAGCGCATACTCACTGCACTTGAAGCGGCAGGAAACCGCAGAGATAATCATCGTTTCACTCTCCGAGTATGTCGACCCGTTCAACGTTCCCCGGAATCGTTCAGACTTCGTGCCACGCGAGTCCGGACGGAAAAAACGGGGCGCCTCGTCGACAACAAGTGGTTCAGTGCTTCGGGTCGCCAAGGATAGCACTGATGCAGGACGTCTGACGGAATCCCGATTATCCCTGACCACAGATTCTCTCGCGGACGCGGGGACAACTGCTGGTGATTCCACAAGTACTGAATGGAGTCCCGTCTTCCGCCCCTTCAAGCGATCGTGGGAACTCGATTCGATCTTGACAATGCCGGGCGAGCCCGGAGTTGCGCTTCTCCGTCAGCATGTGATCTATGAGAGCCGGGCTTACGATACGGCGCTTACGAACCATCTGATTCGCCTCGGGAATGAGTTCACACGATTCGACGCGTCGCACAATCTCGAGAACGAAATGAGGTTCAACATGGGACGTTATGGCTCTCCCTACAATCCGCTTCGACCTCAACCTCCGTCGGCGCAAGTTCAAGTGAAGCCAATCGTGATGACGGTGTTAGGTTTCCTGTACATGCAGGCCAAAGAAGTCTCGGCTGCTGTGGCTCGTGCGGTCAAGCCGCGCGAAAAAAAAGCCCCGGAGTAACCGGGGCCTGAGAGGTCGTTGAATCGCAGGCACTATTTCCCGTACCGCTCCTCATAAAACTTTCTGATTTTCTCTAGTTGCTCCTTGCTCATCCCTTTGATGTACCATTCGTGTCTGATGTCGGGTTCGAGATACTTTTTGACAAGCGACGCGTACATCTCGGGTCCGGCAACCTGCTTGACCTCCGGAAGAAACTCACTGTAGAATTTCTTTGCCACCTCGTAAATGCCATGCCACCAAGCATAGTCCGGACCTGACATAGCCGCCCCGTGCCGTGCCCGTCGGCCTTCGTGATGCCACAATTCATAGTAGATCCAATCGAGCTTGTCATCGAAATCCGCTTTCGTCAGTTTTCCGGCGTCCATCAATTCCTGTCTGATGCTCGTCGCTGGTTTCGCAAATTTCTCATTGTAGAATACAACCAGATTGTCGAACTGGGTATAGAAACCATCGACGAAGGGGGAGGAGTGACAACTGGAGCATACATCCTTCATATCGTCGCGCCTCTTGTCGGCATTCTCAAGTTTCTTTGAGATCGCAGGCCTCAACGTCCAGCTGATTCGAGTTCCGACATCGTGTGTGACGCGTTGGTTCGGCGTCGCACTCATATGACATGTGGCACATGTTGGTGCTGCAGAATAGTCCTTACCGACAACCCAGCTTTTCTTGTCCATGTTTAGTTGGGATTTGTTGGCTTCGTAGAGAATTCCGTGTTTCGATTCTTGATACACCTCGATCTGAGGATGGTCAGGTCCGAGATGGCATTTGCCGCATGTTTGCGGTTCTCTCGCTTGCGCCCTGGAAAACCGATGGCGGGTGTGACAGGCAGAACATGACCCTTTGGATCCGTCGGGATTGATCCTGCCGATTCCGGTATTGGGCCACGAGTTGACGTCAAGCTTACCGCCGGCAAGCACCTTCACTTTTCCTCCATGGCATTGGAGGCAGCCGACAGCCACGGCTTCGGGGCCGCCAATGACCTCTCCGAGGTAGTTATCGAGAGAATTCAGTATGTCACCCGCTTTCGCATGATGGCTGTTTGTCATCTCCTCCACTTCTTTTTTATGGCAACGGCCACAGTCTTTGGGAGTGACCAGGATGGCGATCGTAAACCCGTTGTGATCCATCGCGTCCAGATCGGTCTTGTCTGCTTTGTGGCATGTGTAGCAGTCCACTCCCTTCTTCGCGTGGCTGCTGATCTGCCACTCCTTGACGAATGACGGGGAGAGTTCCTTGTGACACTCAATGCATGCTTTTCCCTCTTTTGAGAGAGGGCCGTTCTGAGAATACGAATTGGAAGCCGTGAGGAGGAATCCGCAGATTACAAACATCAGGAAGATGGGAGATCTTCGCATGGTGGTATCTCGTATGTATTGTGGATGATGTAGAAGGTCATATGCAGGCAAGGGTGCGAGAAGTCGCAACTTTTCAGAGCGACTGTACATGATAAGCAGCGCAATGTTGATTCGCAAGTATCTCATCTGCGGCGTAATGTTCAGATCGACAGGCTTTTCTTTTGTTTCTCAAGTTCCTGCTGTTTAGATTCCATTGTCCGCGCCCACACACCCTTTTACTCCCGGAGGTTGTATGAAGAAATCCTTTGTTCTGATTGCTCTGCTTGTCTTTTCGTATATGTTTCTCTTTCCCATTTCTGCTCAGGCACAATGGGGAGTGAAGAAAACTCTCACGCTCGAGGCCGCAAAGAAGCTCGCAGTTCTTGCTGAGGCAGAGGCGATCAAGAACAAGTGGACGATGGTCGTCGCAATTGTCGATGATGGAGGAAACCTGGTGTATCTGGAGCGGATGGACAACACACAGATCGGCAGCATCGAGGTTGCACTACAGAAAGCAAAAACGGCAATTTTCTTTAAACGTCCGACCAAAGAATTTGAAGACCGTATTGCCCAGGGGAAGACAGACATACTCGGAGTGCCCGGAGTGGTTCCCATTGAAGGGGGAATTCCGATTGTCATAGACGGACAGTACGTCGGTGCCATTGGTGTTAGTGGCGGGACGAGGCAGCAGGATGGAGTTGTTGCGAAGGCTGCTATCGATGCTTTTCCGACCCGCTGAAATGACGCGTATTGATGATCGAAAACAACTGTCCAGGTAAAGAATCGTGAGAATCTCCGCGAAGTGCGGCAGCATCGTCGTCTCTGCAATCTTTTGCTGGCTGGCCATCGTCTCTTTCCAATCCTGTTCATTGTCTAGAGGAATTTTCATGTCCTCAGAAACCGCCGTTGTTGACTGGCAGCTTGGCGATCTGAATGCAATAGTCGGCATTGATCAATCGAGGTCCGGCAATCCAATAACCATAGATTCTCCCTACGGGAAAGCGGTTCAATTTGACGGAAAAGGGGATGGGATATTGCTTGAGAGGAACCCTCTCGTGAACCTGCGCCAGTTCACTGTCGAAGTCTTTTTCCGTCCCGACCCCAACGGCCTTCCCGAACAGAGATTTCTGCAGATGGGAGAAGTCAACGGGGACCGGTTGATGATGGAAATTAGACTCGCAGCGGACAATCAATGGTATCTTGACGCCTTCATCAAATCGGGCGATTCATCGAAGCCGCTGATAGACAAGAGCTTGCTTCATCCGACGGGCGAATGGTACCATCTCGCATTCGTTGTTGACAACGGCAAGATGGACACGTATGTGGCAGGTAAGCACGAACTGACGGGAATAGTCAGATTCTCTCCATTCAAGAGCGGCCGGACCTCGATCGGCGTGCGGATGAACAAGGTGTACTGGTTCAAAGGAGCGATTGCGAGGATCAGGATTACACCGAAGTCTCTAACACCTTCTGATTTCGCTATGTCACGAAAGGGAGTTTCCATGAAACAACCGCGGCCCGAACATCTCGCTTTCAACGTCAAAGATCCGCTGGCAATAGCGAAGTGGTACGTCGACCATCTGGGTATGAAGATCTACCGGTCGGGTGCTCCTCCGGGAAACACACGCTTCGTTGGCGACTCGGCTGGCAACATGATGCTTGAGCTTGGGACCAACGCAGCAGTCCCGTACACCGATTACGCATCGTGGAATCAAATCTCGCTTCACGTGGCCTTCATGGTCGATGATATCAAGGCGATACGGGACTCTCTGGCAGCCGCGGGCGCGAAAGTTGCCGACGATATTGCAAAAACCCCGTCGGGAGACCAGGTGTTGATGATGCGGGATCCGTGGGGACTTGCCATCCAGTTTGTATCCCGGGTCAATCCTATGCTCAAGTCGTTGGGGCTTCGGTTCGAACATTTCGCCCTCAATGTTCCTGATCCGCAGAAGATGGTGAACTGGTATGTCGAAAACCTGGGAATGAAGATCATGCGAAAAGGAGGGCCGCCGACCTATGGCAGTTTTGTTTCAGATCCCGGCGGAAATATGATGCTGGAGCTGCAACTTGATGCGAAGTATCCCGTCATCGACTTGTCAAAGATCGATCACCCGGCGATGCACTTTGCGTTCGTGGTGGACGACGTACGATCCATACGAACCAGGCTCATCGCGGCTGGGGCGACGATCGCGGAGGAGCTGCGAGAAACGAACGCGGGAGACCAGGTATTGGTGCTCCGGGATCCGTGGGGATTCGCGATCCAGCTCATTAAACGCGCCGAAGCGATGCTGAAGTGAAAGCACGTTTTGGAAAAGCGATGAGTTGTACGTAGATTGTCGACGAGAATCTTAGTTCAATACATCGTGAAGAGTGGTTGTCTATGATCAAAGCGGTCCTTTTTGACCTTGATGGAGTGCTGGTCTCGACGGATGAGTATCACTACCGGTCCTAGCTCAAGATCTCAAAGGAGGAGGGTTTCAATTTCTTCGATCACGAGTTCAATCATCAGTTTCGCGGCGTGGCGAGAATGGAGTGTGTCGAGATCCTGACGCGGGCTTCGGGTCGGACCTACACTGCCGCGCAGAAAAAAGAAATCGCTGACAGGAAGAATGGGTATTTCGCTGAATCGCTTTTGTCCGTGACTCCAGATGAACTTCTTCCTGGCGCGCTCACAGCTCTTCGGGAGCTCAAACGGAGGGGAATTAAGATCGCCGTGGCTTCTAACAGCCGCAACGCCAAGCCTATCATCAAGCAGGTGGGCATCGAGCAGTATCTTGATGCCGTTGTCGACGGACATGAAATTGAATACTCTAAACCGGACCCGGAGGTCTTTCTTCTTGCGGCAAAAAGCGTAGGCGTTGAGCCGGCCAACTGCATTGTTGTCGAAGATGCAATCGCCGGTCTTGAGGCAGCCCGACGCGCTGGGATGAAAGCGCTCGGCATCGGAACCCGTGAACGTCTGCCCAACGCAGACATCGTTGTCCCTGATCTCTCGAAAATCTCCATTGATGATTTGTTAAGCATCTAGAAGGACGGACAAAACCTGGTATTGCCACTAAGGCACTAGGGCACAAAAAAAGTAGAGTAAAAAGTGAAGCTCTCACACGCCCTCGTGTCTTCGGGACATCGTGGCGAGACTCTTCAACCGTCTCTCTAGATCAATCCTCCTTCGAAGCTGTTTTCTTTCAACACGGAGAACGTCGTTGTGACATCAAATCCCTTTCTTGGCGTGGTCTTTCACTGGCTCGGCGGCCTTGCCTCCGGCAGCTTCTATGTTCCATATCGTGGTGTGAAAAAATGGTCGTGGGAAGTCTACTGGCTTGTCGGAGGGTTCTTCAGCTGGATTATCGCGCCGTGGATCCTTGCCTCCATCAACACGAATGACCTGCTGGCAGTGCTCAGCGAAGCCCCATCGAAGAGCATTTTATGGGCATATTTCTGGGGGGCGATGTGGGGACTTGGCGGGCTGACGTTCGGGCTCACGATGCGATACCTAGGTCTTTCCCTGGGAATGGGCGTCGCGTTGGGCTATTGTGCAGCGTTTGGCACGCTGATGCCGCCGATTTTCCATGGAGAATTCGTTGACAAAGTGCTCGGCACCCAATCCGGTCAGGTTATTCTCCTTGGAGTCGGAGTTTGCCTGCTTGGTATAGCGATAGCCGGACTCGCAGGCAGGTCGAAAGAAAAAGAGATGACGGAGGAGCAGAAGAAGGAAACCATCAAGGAGTTTAACTTCACCAAGGGCATTCTCGTTGCAACATTCTCCGGCGTGATGAGTGCATGCTTTGCTTACGGCCTCGATGCCGCAACGCCAATCGCCGAGATTTCTGCGAAGCATGGCACGACCGTTCTCTGGACCGGTCTGCCCAAGCTCTGCGTTGTTCTCCTTGGCGGCTTTACGACAAACTTCATCTGGTGCGCCATCCTCAATGTGAAAAACCGAACCGGCTATCAGTACTTCTCTCCGACACTGAGGAATGATACGAAGGATGCTGGACAAGTGGCCGGGCCGGCAACGAGTCGCGTTCCCATGCTCAACAACTACTTCTTCAGCGCACTGGCAGGCGTCACTTGGTATCTGCAATTCTTTTTCTATACCATGGGCGAGTCGCAGATGGGTGAGTATAAGTTCTCGAGCTGGACGATTCATATGGCCAGCATCATCATTTTTAGCTCCTTGTGGGGCATCGCCCTCCACGAATGGAGAGGGAGCAGTGTCTCCACAAAGACAAAGTTGGCGATCGGACTCGGCACGCTGGTCCTGTCGACGCTCGTCGTCGGATACGGCAACTATCTTGGTGTGGCTCCACCTCACTAGACTCCTCCAACCAAGCTCGGAGGGAGCCCCGCCCGACCGAATGACATCGGTCGTTCGGGCGGGTCCGCTCCCGACGATTTCGTGTTCAGGAGCGGACCAGCCCGCCACGCGGTCTGGCGAGGCTCCTTCACAGCTAGGGCGGCTCCTTCGGAGACGAAACTCCAACATTGTCCGCGTCAAACTCCATGCGGGCCAGCACTAGTTGGGCAGGTTGACAACCTGTCCTACAGCGTCTTCATTTTCTGCCTGAAGGAAACTCGAGAAAAGACAGTCTGAGTCATCCTGACCGACCGAACAGTGCGCTCAGACCCAGCTGTGAGGAAGTCGAAGGATGCACAGAGCCTGCTCGGCGCACCCTTCGACTCGGCTCACCAAAAGCGTTTGCCTCGCTCAGGGTGACGAGGGTTTTTATCTTTTACCCTGTGTCAAGGCGAAAGTGGTTTGTTTATCACCACCGCAGAAGGTAGGGCTCGATCTCCAAGTTCCCGCTCCGCATTGCGGGAGTCTGGCGAAAATTGTATCTTCACTTGCGTAAAGTGTTTCCTGTCTGATCACCATTCCCCATCGAGGAGAAGGCAATGGAGTTCATCGTCGTTGCACTTGTTCTGGTCATCGCGGTCTTCGTATTTGAGTATCGATTCCGGAAACCGGATTATCTGGTTTTCTACGAACACCGGGGCGGCCTGGCCCTACGAAAAGGTTTGCTCTATCCTCGCCATTTCAGTCTGCCCATCCGGCGAACAACACACTCGTTGCAGATGACGGTCGACGCTTCCTCGAAAGGCAATCTCGAGGTGAAGGTAAAGCTGGGTCTCACGGTCGCTGCGAGTCTGGAAAACCTCTCGGCACTGATCCGGGTCGGTGGATGGAGCGCTGACGCCGTTGCCAGAGCGGCAAAGGATCTCGAGTCGGTTCTACAGGGGCACGTCAAGTCCTATACCGAGCAGCACGGGATCGAAAGTCTCTCATCGGAGAAGATTCATGAGTATTTGAATCTGAAGCTCCCCGCGAGCAGAGCATCGCTCGGCCTTGAAGTAATTTCGCTGACCATCCTTTCCTTCGAGCCTGTGAATCCCCAGATCTCCGAAGCACTGAGGCAGCAGGAACATGCCCGCATTCTTGAACAAACCGAAACACTGAATCAAAAGGCACGCATTGCTGCAGCGAAGGCGAAGCTGAAAGCCGACGAGGAAATCGCTCTTCTGGAAAATGATCTGGAATTGAAGAAACATGAGTTGAAGAAGCATCAACTCGAGCGCGATTCGGTGCTTGCCGACATCCGCGTGAACGAAGAACTGAAGCGCAACCGCAAAAAGCTCGAGTTCGACAAAGAGGAGCTCGATATGCTCCGCAGCAGCCCGGAGCTTCTTATGCTTACGCCGCAGGCTGCTCGTCTGGCCGAAGCAAGCCAGGGCCTCAAGAACGCGCGCACCATCGTCTCGTTGTCTCCACAGGATGTCTCCCATGGTTCTGAATTGCTTGGAACACTTCAGAAGATGCTCCTGGGCGCCATCGAAGCCTATCGGTCGGACGCGAAGAAACCGAAAACAAAATAACCTCTCGGCAATACGAGGGAAGGAACTCTATGGGGGTCCTCTGCGTCTCTCTGTGTTAAGCTTTTGTGGTTACGCGGAGTTCCACAGAGAATCACACCTGCCCGCCTACGAGAATCAATGGAGGCAGGCGGGGAGTGCCACAGAGGAACCGTTCTCTGAGTCTCTCTGTGTTATGTCTTTACTGTGATCCCCTCGCCGAACTTTCATAGCATCTCTATGCATTCTCACACAAAGGATCCCTTGTCCTTGTTCGGGCTCAGGCCACTCAGGGCAGCACGGGTTTCCGAAATCAGTGAAGCAACCGCTTCTTCCGCCGCTGCACCGGAAGACAGGGTGAACTTCCATATCGGCAATCCTGTTCAGGACGAGCGCCTGACCTCGCTCTACCTGCGCATGGTCCTGGGGATCGATATCCTTCGCGAAGACCTGAGCGACGATCAGACAGAACAGATCCTGCAACTTCTGGAGTGGGAACAGAGCGACAAGCCGAAGATCGCCTTTCTTCGGAACCTGGTTCAAAAAAGTGCTCCTTACACCCCCCGGGGCGGATTTGCCCGCAACAATCCGAATGCCATTGTCAAAGCGTTCGTCGATTGGCTTCAGACGCAACAGGAACCCATGTCGTATGACCTTGGCCAGACGACCGGACGACGAGAAATTATTCTGGCCTCCGGCGGAGTCGAGGAATCCCTTCGGGTTCTGTTCCATTCACTTTCGACGTTTCTCTCGATCCGACCCGCAAAAGTCTTTCTTCATCGGGCCCGGCTCCCCGTGGATGACAACGTATACCACAGTCTGCAGTTCGAGCGACTTCCCGATGACGAACAACATCTCCTGCACGGGCTAACGGAGCACTTCACGCGCTTTCCGCTCATGCCCACATTCCTTATCCTCCGGGAGATTCTCGGCGAAGAAACCCGACGATCACTGCGGCACATCAGTCTCGGTGCCCCCTTGTTCTTCCTCGAAGCGAATGATGCGCCGAATCATCTCTCTCTCGCCCGTGAAGCGAAGCTCGTCCAGCGAGTTGTGCGTTTGTTGACGCCATCGATGTTTGGGGAAAGGCTGAAAGGGCTCACGACAGTATTTCTCGCCGGCAACGCAGATATTCTCGCCGCTTTCGAGGCTATGCATTTCCAGCTGAAAGGTACTCCTTCTGCTTCAGAGATCGAGCTCCTGTCGTATCTTCGGGAGAACGGAACGGGACCTTCTGAACCAGCCAGACCAGAAATCTCTCTGGAGCCGACGTACCATGGACTGACACGCCCAGCAAAGCCTGAAGAAGCCTTTCCTCTCTACGCGCGATTGGCCGAGCAACGACTGAGCGAATATATCGAGAAAGTTTCTGAGGGAATCGATCATCAATTTGGCCGGATTACCGCACGAGTGGAAGATCTTGCCGTCAGGATCGATGGCTTCCAAACGTCGCTTCCCTTTGATCGGTTTGCGACGATGGAGACCAAG